>Ga0209676_1000171_pt1 | contig 154045 bp, 126 predicted proteins | sample AraplaCvi_mLB_r2_FD_184282 | JGI IMG/M metagenome (GOLD analysis project Ga0209676, IMG submission 184282) | Arabidopsis root microbial communities from North Carolina, USA - plate scrape MF_Cvi_mLB_r2 (SPAdes) (version 2) | ecosystem: Host-associated > Plants > Roots > Endosphere | place...
TCGCCAGCGAGGCGGCCATCGGCGCGGCCGAGAACCAGAACGAGCCGGTGGCGTAGATGGTGGCCGCCGCGAAGCGGGCGATGTCGGCGCCCAGCAGGGCCGAGATCGGGTGGCCGTTGGCTATGGCCTTGCCCCAGGTCGACAGGTCCGGCTTCACATTGACCAGCGACCAGCTGCAGTCGCGGGCCAGGCGGAAGCCGGCGCGGACGTCGTCGACGATCAGCAGAGCGCCGTGCTCGTCGCAGAGCTCGCGGGCCCGGCGGGCGTATTCGGGGTCGGGCAGTTCCTGGTCGATGAAGGTGTCGTGCTTGATCGGCGAGGCGAAGATCGCCGCCAGGTCCGAGCCGGCCTCGCGCACGGCGGCCTCCAGGCTCTCGACATCGTTGTACTCGTAGAACACCTGGTTGGCGCGGTCGGCGGGGGTGACGCCGTTCTTCAGCGGCGTGCACCAGGGCGCGGCCCCGTGATAGGCGCCCTTGGCCAGGACGATGGTCTTCTTCTGGGTGAAGTTGCGGGCGATCATCATCGCCATGGTCGTGGCATCGGTGCCGTTCTTGCAGAACATCGCCCAGTCGGCGTGGCTGACCTGGGCGGTCAGGGCCTCGGCCAGCTCGACCATGGCCGGACCCGGCCCGGTCATGGTGTCGCCGCGCTTCATCTGGTCGACATAGGCCTGGTCGATGGCCTTGTGCCCGTAGCCGAACAGGTTGGGGCCGTAGCCGCAAAGGAAGTCGACATAGCGGTTGCCGTCCGTGTCCCACAGATAGGCGCCTTCCGCCCGCTCGAAGAACTGCGGATAGTCGTCGGGCAGCAGCATGACCGACTGGTGGCCGTACATGCCGTTGGGAATGACGGCCATGGCGCGCTGGCGTAGCGCTGTGTCCTTGCTGTTGGTCCAGGTCATGTGAGGGCGTCCTGCCAATAAGATAGTTTTGACTATCATAATGGCTGAGGCATAGTGCGTGTCAATGTAGGGGAGAGACGGCGATGAAGACCGGTCTGACATGCATCGGGCTGACGACCTTGGACGTCGTGGCAAGAGCGATCGACGCCTTGCCCGAGGGCGAGGGGACGACCCTGATCGAAGGAATCGCCTGCGCGCCGGCCGGGACGGCGGCAGGGGCGGCGCTGGTCGCGGCCAAGCTGGGCATGTCGGTCGGCCTGGCCTCGGCGGTGGGCGATGATTTGATCGGCCGCTTCATCCGCCTGGCGCTGGACGAGGCCGGGGTGGACCTCACCGCGCTGGAGACCCTGCCGGGGCTGCCCAGCTCCACCACCGTGCTGGCAGTGGACTCGGCGGGACGGCGGCCCAACTTTCACGCCCTGGGCGCGGGCATGCTGGCCAAGGCCACGCCCGAGGCCCTGGCGGCGGCCAGGTCGGCGCGCTTCTTCCACTATGCCGGAATCGGCGGTCCGATGCTGGATGGCGGCGCCGGGGCCGAGGTCGTCAAGGCGGCGCACGAGGCGGGCGCGATCGTGACCTGCGACCTGATCTCGCCCCAGGCGACGGCGATGTATGAGCTGAAGCGCCTGCTGCCCTTCGTCGACTACTTTATGCCCAGCGCCGCCGAGGCCCAGTTCCTGACCGGCCAGGACGACCTTTTCGCCGCCGCCGCCGTGTTTCGTGAGCTGGGCGCGGGCGGCTGCATCATCAAGAACGGCGGGCGCGGCTCGGTCGTAGTGCTGGACGGCGTCCGCACGACCCTGCCGGCCTATGTCATCAAGCCCGTGGACACCACCAGTTGCGGCGACTCCTATTGCGCCGGCTTCATCGCCGCGCTGGACCGGGGCTGGGCCCCGCTGGACGCCGCCCGGTTCGCCACCGCCACGGCCGCTCTCGTCGCCCAGGGCTTGGCCACCACCGGCAAGCTGGAAAGCTTCGAGGCGACCGAGGCGGCGATGGGCCAGATGACCTTGGCGGAGGCCGCCTGATGCCCGCGACGGACGAAGGCGCGCTGCGCCAGCGCATGGCCGAGGTCATGCGGGCCATGGACGACAAGGGCCTCAACCGCGGCACGTCCGGCAATGTCTCGGCCCGCTGTGGCGAGGCCATGCTGGTGACGCCCAGCGGCGTGCCGGCCGCGCGCCTGACCGCCGAGCACATGGTGCTGGTCCAGCCCGACGGCTCGACCGCGCCGGGTTCGCTGAAGCCGTCCAGCGAATGGCGGATGCACCAGGGCCTGCTGGACCGGCGACCCGATGTCGGGGCGGTGGTCCACTGCCACTCGCGCCACGCCACCATCCTGGCCTGCGCGGGCAAGCCGATCCCGGCCGTGCACTACATGGTCGCCGTCAGCGGCGGGACCAGCGTGCCGGTCGCGCCCTACGCCACCTTCGGCTCGACGGAGCTGGCCGAGATCGTCGTCGAGGCCCTGGACGGCCGCTACGCCGCCCTGATGGCCAACCACGGCCAGATCGTCGTCGCCCCGAACCTCGACTACGCCCTGGCCATCGCCGAGGAGGTCGAGGAGCAGGCCGCCGTCTACTGGGGGACCCTGGCCATCGGCGGTCCGGCCTTGCTGGCCGAGGACGAGATGAACCACATCCTGCAACGCTTCAAATCCTACGGGCAGCGCTGATGAACGACGCCGTGATGGACGCGCCGGCCCCCGTCGCCTCGCCGTCGCGCCATGACGCGGCCATCAGCCAGGCCGTCGGCGTGGTGGCCCTGCTGATCGCCGGGCTGCAGCCGGTGATCCTGGGCGCGATGGAGCGGGAAGGACGGCTCAGCACCGCCCAGATCGGCCTGGCCGCGACGGTCGAGCTGATGGCGCTGGGCATTGCCGCCGGTCTGGCGGCAGCCTTCCTGAAGCCCACGAACATCCGGCTGAAGATCGCGATCGCCTGCCTGCTGCACGCGGGCGCGATGCTGGCCACCACCCTGACCAGCGACGTCGGCGTGATCGTCACCCGCGCGGCGGCCGGGGCCTGCGCCGGGGTGATGCTGTGGCTGGCCATCGGGGTGATCGCGCGGGCGTCCAGGCCCGAGCGGGCCGCGGGCGTCTTCGTCACCGTCCAGACCTTCGCCCAGTTGGTGCTGGCCGCGGTGCTGCCGGCCACGGTCATGGTCCACGGCGGCGTCAACGGCGCGCTGGTCTGCCTGGCGGTGATCTCGTTGCTGGCTGGCGTCGCTGCGCTGGCGGGACCCGATCGCTTCGCGCCCCTGCCCAAGACCGAGGAGGGCGGACGCCTGGACGCCCGCTCGATCGGCGGCCTGGCGGCGGTGTTTCTGTGGATGGCCTTCATCGTGGCCCTGTGGGTCTATCTGGAGCCCCTGGCCGCCAAGGCAGGCCTGTCGCCGCGCGAGGCAGGGCTGGCCATCGCCCTGGCCCTGGGCCTGCAAGTTCTCGGCGGCGCGGCCGCCACGGCGGTGGGCGACCGCGTACCGCCGACCCGGATGCTGCTGGGTGTCGGGGCGATCAACGTCCTGATCCTGGCGATCCTGTGGAGCGGTCCCGGGCGCGGCCTGTTCGTGGCCTGCGTGGCGGTGTTCGGCTTCCTGTGGCTGTTCGCCCTGCCGTTCCAGACCCTGCTGATGATCCGCGTAGATCCGACCCGGCGCGCCTCGATGCAACTGGGCGCAGCCCAGCTGCTGGGCAGCAGCGCCGGGCCGCTGGCGGCGTCGCTGGTGGTGGGCGAGGGGCCGGTGAAGCGGGCCCTGATCCTGTCGGCCACCTGCCTGGCGCTGGCCCTGGGCCTGATCAGCCTCTTGCGACCGAAGTCGCCCGCGTGAGGTGCTGGTAGTACAGCGCCACCATCCAGCAGATCTCCTCGTTGATCTGGTCCTCGTCCTGGTCCGGCTCTTCCAGGACCATTTCGGTGGCGGCGTACATCATCTGGGTGGTCAGCCGCGTGGCCGTGCGCAGGCGATCCTCGCTGACGTTGGGGTTCTCGGCCTTGAGGATCTCGAACAGCGTCTGGGCGACCATGTCGCGCGAGGTGGTGCGGACCTCCTGCAGCATCGGCAGCGCCCTTAGCGCCCGCAGGATCCAGTCGCCGCCGGGGAAGTCGCGGGTGATGGCGTTGATCTGCTTTTGCAGGTCACGGTTCCTGGCGACGGAGTCTTCCAGCGACGAGGCCTTCGTCCCGCCGTCCTCAAGCCAGGCCAGAACGACCTTGTCCTGGGCGTCCATCAGCCGATGGGCCAGCTCCTTGAGCAGGGCGTACTTGTTAGGGAAGTAGCGGTAGAGGGCCGGCGGCGTCAGGCCCGCCCGCTCGCACACCAGGTTGGTCGTCAGTCGCTCGAAGCCGACCTCGGCCAGCAGCTCGCCGGCGGTGGTCAGGATGACCTCGAACGTGTCCTTGCCGCGCCGGCGCGAGGGCCGCGACTTGGTGTCGAGCGAAGGCGCTTCGATCTTGGCCGTAGGGGTCTTGGCGGCGGTGCTTCTTGCCATGAGGTCCTGATAGCAAGATTGCCTGGCGCGGACGAGGCGGCAAACCCCGTACGGGTCCGCCGCCCCTCTCGCCCCCGCTAGTAGTGATACCGCAGGAAGACGCCCAGGCTGCGTGGGCGGTTCATGCTGAGCAGGTCCTCGCCCAGGCTGTCGATGTTCGAGATCGACACGACATAGGTCTTGTCGAACAGGTTGCGGGCGAAGGCGCCGGCCTCGACCTTCTGGTCGGGCGAGCGCCAGCTGACCTGGGCCCCGGCGATCCAGACCGCGTCCTGCGACAGGCGCTCGGCGTTCGAGTTGTCGAAATAGACCTTGGACGAATAGTTGGCGTCGACATTGGCGACGATCGACGATCCGTTGGCCAGCGGGGCGACCCAGGTGGCGGCGGTGTTGAAGGTCACCTTCGGCGACTGCGGCAGGCGGTTGCCGGTGTAGTCCTGGCCCTCGCTGAAGTACTCGCCGAACTTGGCGTGCAGCAGCGAGACGCCGGCGGTGATGGTCAGGGGCTGGATCGGTCGGGCGGTGATCTCGGCCTCGCCGCCGTAGACCTTGGAGTTGGCGGCGTTGTCCAAAACGAGCACGGTCAAGCCGTTGCGCAGCGCCTGGGCGAAGACCTGCTGGTTCTTGTAGTCGTAATAGAAGCCCGACACGTTCAGCCGCAGGCGACGGTCGAAGAACTCGGACTTCATGCCGACTTCATAGGCGTCCAGGGTCTCGTTGTCGTAGGGCTCGACCTCTTCGGCCGTCGTGGCCAGGCCGCCGAAGAAGCCGCCGCTCTTATAACCGCGGTTGTAGGTGGCGTAGACGTTGGTGCCGTCCGTCACCTCGTAGCGCAGGCCTAGGCGTCCCGAGAACGCCGAGAAGGTCTTCTTCTGGTCCGAGGTCAAAAGGACGATCAGGCCGTCCTCGATCTGGCTCTTGTAGTTCATGTGCTTGTCGTCGGCCGACCAGCGCAGGCCGACCGTGCCGGTCAGCTTGTCGGTCAGCTTGTAGTCGGCCTGGCCGAAGACGGCGTAGCCCTTGGTCTTCTGGGTGTAGGGCCAGCCGAACACCGCGACGCTGTTCTCGGGGCTGAGACCGGTGGGATTGTCGGGCGCGATGAACAGCGGGCGCAGGTCGCGCAGAGTGTCCTGGCGGGTGTTGTCCTGGACCGTCTCGTCCATGAAATAGCCGCCGACCACCCAGTTCAGCCGGCCCGACGGGTTGTCGGACTGCAGGCGCAGCTCCTGCGTGAACTGCTGCTGGCGGGAGCGGTAGTTGATCTCCAGCATCTGGGCCGGACTGCCGTCGGTGTTCTCCAGGTCGTTGCGGTGAGCCCACTGCCAGGCGGTCACCGAGACCAGCTGCAGGCCGTTGAACGACCAGGTCGCCTGGGCCGAGGCGCCGAACAGGTCGACCTTGTCCTTGCCTTCCAGATTAGCGTCGATGGCGCGCGGGTTCTTGTCGGTGTCGGCGTAGCCCAGCAAGTCCGTGCAGGCGCCGCTGCCATAAGATGCTGGCGCGCACAGGCCGTCGGCGCCGGTCGCGGCCGCGGTGGCGGGGAACAGGGCGCGGTGCTCGGGCGCGATGGCGTCGCCGCGGTTCACGTAGCGATTGACCTGGGCCAGCAGCTCGAAGTCGTCGGTTGGGGTGTAGAGCAGCGACAGGCGGCCGGCCCAGTGGTCGGCGGCGTTGACGTCGTTCCCGGTGACGCGGTTGTAGGTGTAGCCGTCGTCCTTGACCCACTGGCCGGCGGCGCGGAAGGCCAGCTTGTCGGCGACGATGGGACCGCCCACGGCCGCCTCGGCCGTCACGGCGTTGAAGGTGGCGTATTCCAGCGAGGCGTCGGCCGTGAAGGTCTGGCTGGGCCGCTTGGTGGTGATGTTGATCGCGCCGCCGTTGGTGTTGCGGCCGTACAGCGTGCCTTGCGGGCCGCGCAGCACCTCGACCTGGGCCAGGTCGTAGAAGCCGGCCATCTGGGCCAGGGGCGAGCCGATATAGACTCCGTCGACATAGACGCCGACGCCGCTGGAGGCGTTGGGATTGAAGTCGCTGAGGCCCACGCCGCGGATGTAGATCTTGGGATTGGCGGCCGCGTCGTTGGCGCTGATCCGCATGCCCGGCGCCATGTTGTTCAGGGCCAGGACGTTGTTGACCCCGCGCGCGGACAGGGTGTCGGCGGTCAGGGCGGTCACCGAGACCGGAACGTCCTGCAGGTTCTCCGCCCGCTTTTGGGCGGTGACGACGATCTCGGCGATCGCTGTATCGTCCTGCTTGGTTGTCGCCGGGGCCGTCTGGGCTGCCGCGAGGCCCGCCGAAAGCGCCAGCATGGCGCACCCCATGAGCATAGCCGCCTTCATCTCACGCTCCCTCAAATCCGGTGCTGCGACCGGTTGGGCTCATTACGATAATAAAAACTATCTCAATGCAAGGGGCGTACGCGCAAGGGGGGGGTGCCGGTCGCCGTTCGCGGCGTCGCGATCGGCGGGCGACGGCGCCTGGTTTGAGAGCGCGGCTGACGCGAAAGCAGTCGGGAAGCGGGCCTTGGACGCCGAGGAAGCGGTCGGGCCTTGCCAATATCCGCTCGGCTCGAAAGCGGACCAAACGATGTTATAGGTATATCGTATAAGATATTTGACATAAATTGTATAATCGTGCCTCCTCCCCTCGAGGCGCGGTCGATGTGGGCCGCGCGGCGGAGGGGAGAGCCATGTCCAACAGGCAGGTGCGACTAGATCTTTTGGCGGGAGCGGCGGCGGTCGCCGTCCTGTCCTTCATGGCCGGAGCGCCGGCCGCTTTCGCCCAGGACGCAGCAAAGGCCGAAGAGCCGGCGACCCTGGACGCGGTGGTGGTGACCGGCTCGCGCATCAAGCGTCCGAACCTGGTGGCGGCCAGCCCGATGACGGTCGTGGGCAGCGACGAGGTCAAGTTTCAGGGCGCGACGTCGATCGACAGCGTTCTGAATCGCCTGCCGCAGTTCACCGCCGACTCGAACGAGAACGGCTCGAACGGCTCTGACGGCACCGCGCGCGTGAACCTGCGCAACATGGGCTCAAATCGCGTGCTGGTGCTGGTCGACGGACAGCGCATGCTGCCGACCGAGACGGCCGACGTGAACTTCATCCCCAGCGCCCTAGTCGACCGCGTCGACGTCGTCACCGGCGGCGCCTCGGCGGTGTACGGCTCGGACGCCGTGTCGGGCGTGGTCAACTTCATCCTGAAGAAGGACCTGAACGGCCTTCGCTTCGACGCCCAGTACAGCACGGCCCAGCACACCAACGACAACGCCTATCCGCGGTCGCTGATCTCGCAGGCCAACTACAAGCTTCCCGACAAGCACGTGCGCGACGGCGAGAAGATCGACGTCAACCTAGCCATCGGCATGAACGCGCCGAACGGCAAGGGCAACGCCACCTTCTATGTCGGCTATCGCGAGATGAAGCCGGTCACCCAGGACAGCCGCGACTACTCGGCCTGCGGCCTGAACCTGGCGGGCTCGAACAACAACGCCCTGGTGTGCGGCGGCTCCAGCAACAACGAATACGGCCTGTTCACCCTGCTCAGCGGCCCCAACGCCGGCCAGACGCTGAACAACACCAAGGACGGGGCCAAGACCTGGGTCCCGTATAACAGCTCGTTCCTCTACAACTACGCGCCGACCAACTACATTCAGCGCTCCGACGCCCGCTACACGGCCGGCGCCTTCGCGCACTACGAGGTGAACAAGGCCGCCGAGATCTACGGCAGCGTCATGTTCATGGACGACCACACCTTCTCGCAGGCCGCGCCGTCGGCTCTGTTCCAGGGCACGACGTTCAAGATCAACTGCAACAACCCGCTGATGTCGGCCTCGCAGGCCTCGACCCTCTGCGGCTCGGCCGCCGGGACGGACGTCAATCAGGACGTCTTCATCGGCTACCGCCTGACCGGTCCGGGCAGCAGCCCGCGCCGCGACGACCTGCGCCACACCGACTATCGCGTGAACCTGGGCTCGCGCGGCGAGATCGCGCCGGGCTGGACCTACGACGCCAGTTTCCTGTTCTCGACCGTGATCCTGGACGAGAGCTACAAGAACAACGTCGACAACGCCAAGGCGATGAAGGCCTTACAGGTGGTCAACGTGAACGGCGTGGCGACCTGTAAGTCGGTGGTCGACGGCACCGATCCCAGCTGCGTGCCGATCGATGTCTTCAAGTACCAGGGCCTCAGCGGCGCCGCGTACAAGTACCTCTACGCGCCGACCTACACCCACGGCGTCCAGCGCGAGAAGGTGCTCAGCGCCAACGTCAACGGCGACCTGGGCCAATACGGCATCAAGAGCCCGTGGGCCAACGACGGCGCGGCCCTGGCCTTCGGCGTCGAGCACCGCCGCGAGGAGCTGAAGTTCGAGGCCGACGCCCTGGCCCAGGCCAACGGCACCAAGGAGAACAACGGCGCGTTCAGCGTCAACGAAGTCTACGGCGAACTGGACCTGCCGCTGGCCCAGGACCTGCCCTTCATCAAGACCCTGTCGGTGAACGCCGGCTACCGGACCTCGGACTACAACTACCTCGACAAACGGGTCTCGACCTACAAGGTCGAGCTGCAGTACGCCCCGACCTCGGACATCCGCTTCCGCGCCAGCTACAACCGCGCCGTCCGTGCAGCCAATATCAGCGAGCTGTTCGCGCCCCAGGGCCTGGGCAACGTCGCGGCCGTCGACCCGTGCTCGGGACCGACGCCGAAGGCCAGCGCCGCGGCCTGCGCCCTGACCGGCGTCACCGCCGCCCAGTACGGCAAGATTCCGGACTGCCCGGCCGAAACCTGCGTCACCCAGGGCGGCGGCAATCCGGACCTGAAGCCGGAAGTGGCCGACACCCGCACCGCCGGCGTCGTCCTGACCCCGCGCTTCCTGCCGGGCTTCTCGATGTCGGTCGACTACTTCGACATCTATGTCGACAAATACATCGGCGCGGTCGACGCCCCGACCGTGATCAACCAGTGCGTCCAGACCAGCAATCCCTACTTCTGCAGCCTGTTCCACCGCGACCCGACCTCGGGCGTGCTGTTCGGCGATCGCGGCTACATCGTCGCGACCAACCAGAACACCGGCTACCTGCAGACCTCGGGCATCGACGTGACGAGCAACTACCGGCTCGAGCTGTCGTCGCTAGGCGATGTCGATTTCAGCTTCGTCGGCACCTACCTGAACAGCCGCAAGATCGAGCAACTGCCGGGTCTGGGATCGTACAACTGCAAGGGCCTGTTCGGTCCGACCTGCGGCCAGCCCAATCCGGCCTGGCGTCACCAACTGCGCGCGACCTGGAACCTGCCCTGGATCGCCGCGTCGATCTCGGCCAACTGGCGCTATTTCGGCGCCACGAACCTGTCCAGCAACGACAGCAATCCGTTCCTGCAGGGCGACTACGTCGAGATCAACAAGAAGATCAAGGCGTACAACTACATCGACCTGGCCGCGAACTGGAAGGTGCGCGAGCAGCTTACCCTGCGCGCCGGCCTCAACAACCTGTTCGACAAGGATCCGCCGGTGATCGCCGCCGGGCTGCTCAGCTCGTTCGGCAACGGCAACACCTACCCCGGCGTCTACGACCCCATGGGTCGGACGATGTTCGTGGGCCTGACTATGGACTTTTAGTCCGTGGTCACGGGGGACCGGTCAGACCCGGTCCCCGTTCTTCCCCGGAAACTGTAAAAGCCGTCCACGCCTGGCGTGGGCGGCTTCTCTTTGTTTGCTGATGGCGGAAGGTTTGAGAGTCGTGGGTAGCCCCCTCCAGTGTCATCCCGGCCGCAGCGAAGCGGAGAGCCGGGACCCAGGGGCCGTGCAGTGCGGTTGCCGCTGGGGTCCCGGATAACCTCTGCGAGGCTTCCGGTATGACACGAATTGGGAAGTTCGGATCCTACCCCGCGCTGGCCGCGTCCTCGGCGTTCATCGTCTCGTCCGCCCCATGCGACCAGCGCTTGAGGACGGGGGACAGCGCCAGGAAGCCCAGGCCCAGCGCCATGGCGATCCCGCCGATCCAGTTGAACACCGCCAGCGAGCGGGCCAGGGCCGCGCCGGGGTCCAGCACCTGGCCGCCGACGGTCTCGGTGGCGGTCAGGCCGGCGACGAAGCCGCCGACGGTGTTGGCGATCGACACGGCCATGAACCAGACGGCCATGACGAACGAGACCAGCGAGGCCGGCGACAGCTTGGTCATCTGCGACAGGCCCACCGGCGACAGGCACAGCTCGCCCGTGGTGTGCAGCAGGTACATCAAGAGCAGGAAGATCAGCGGCGTGCGGAAGGCGCCGTCGGCCAGGGGCGCGCCCAGCTGCAGCACCAGGAACCCCGCCCCGACCTGCAGCAGGGCCAGGCCGAACTTGACCACCGGATTGAGGTCCTTGCCGCGCGCGCCCAGCCAGGTCCACAGCCAGGCGAACACCGGGGCGAAGATCAGCAGCCAGCCCGAGGCCAGTCCCTGGGTCTGGGCGGCGTTGAAGCTGGTGTCGATCCAGAAGGTGGCGTGGCGGTCCAGGCTGGCGGCGGCCATCTGCTCGGGCGTGGCCAGGGTGATCGCCCCGCCCAGCCAGCGGACCGGATGGGACACCAGGTCCAGTTGGACGTTGGTGGCGGCGTAGAGGTTCAGCGACGAGCCGGCCTGGTCGAACAGGGTCCAGAAGATCACCGCTCCGAAGATCAGGAACAGGGCCAGGGCCAGGCGCTCGCGCTCGACCTTGCCGCAGCGGGCGAACATGAACCACAGCACGTAGCCCAGCGAGCCGACCATGCCGGCGATCAGGATACCGCTGACCGCCGCCGTGCGCCGCACCAGGAAGAAGGTCGCCACCACGCCCAGCAGCGACAGGCCGTAGATCAGGGTCTCGCGGCTGATCGCGCCCAGCACCGGCTGGCGCAGCAGGGCCGGGTCCGGCGGCTCGGCCTTGCCTTGCAGCAGCGGCTTGCCCAGCATGAACACCACGAAGCCGGCCAGCATCCCCAGTCCCGCCAGGCCGAAACCCGCCCACCAGCCGACCGTTACGCCCAGCAGGCCGCACAGCAGCGAGGCCCAGAACGAGCCCAGGTTGATGCCGTAGTAGTAGAGGGTGAAGCCCGGATCCCGACGCGGATCGCCCTGCGGATAGAGCTGCCCCACGATGGTCGAGATGTTGGGCTTCAGATAGCCGACGCCGACGATGATCAGCGCCAGGGCCAGCCACAGCACATTCATGTAGACCGGGTCGCGCCCGGCGACGTCCAGCGTATACTGGCCCTTGCGAAGCACCGCCGGGATCGCCGCGCCGGCCGGCAGGCCCTCGACCACGAAGTCGCCCGACTTGGCCGCCGAGACTGAGTAGGGCTTGTCGCCGACCACCAGCTTCGAGACCCGGCCCTCGCCGCGTCCCTCGGTGACGAAGGCGTAGGTGTGGCCGCCATAGGTCAGGGTCTGGGTCGCCGGCTTGCCCTCGATGGCCATGGTCGTATGGCCGACGATCAGCAGCAGGGCCCCGAACACCACGGCCTTGCGGGTGCCCAGATAGCGGTCGGCCACGAAGCCGCCGATCAGCGGCAGCAGATAAACGAGCGAAATGTACGCGCCGTAGTGGGCCGCCGCTGTCTTGGGATCGAACAGGAAGTGCTGGGTCAGGTAGAAGATCAGGATCGCCCGCATGCCGTAGTAGGAAAAGCGCTCCCACATCTCGGCGAAGAACAGGATCAGCAGGCCACGCGGGTGGTCGCGCAGCAGCTGCAGCAGCACCGGGATCCCCGTCGCCAGGGTGACCAGGACGCCCAGGGCGATGACGATGTTCATGGCGAGCCTCGGGGCTGGATCAGTTCGGCTTCAGGACGACGGTGACCGGCTTGTCGGCCAGGGGCAGCGTGTAGGCCCCGCGCTCCAAGGCCGCGCCGACGGGGCGATAGGGACGCTTGCCGGCCGTGGCGGTCTCGACGATCAGCCGGGCGGCCCAGGTCGTGGCGTCCTTGGCCGCCAGGGTCAGGGTCAGCTCGCCCGTCGCCGGCTTGTACTCGGCCGCGTCGATCTTGCCGGCTTCCAGGGTCAGCCAGGCGCCGGTCGGGGCCACGAACAGGCGCGTGCGGGCGCCGTCCTTGGGCGCGATCCGCACCACGCCCGCCGCCTGGGTGACGTCGCCGCCGAAGCCCAGCCAGCCGAAGGTCGGGTGATCGACCAGATAGGTCGCCGCCGCATAGGCATGGCCGAAGAAGCCCATGCCGTAGTCGCCGCTGTAGGCGTCCCAGCCCATCATGTCCGGGGCCGAGTGGAAGGCCGCCGACGAGAAGCCGTCCTGGTCGATATTGGTGATGCCGCCCATCAGCCCGCCATAGGCCACGCGCAGCAGGTGGAAGTCGGCCGGATTGGCGCGGTAGGCGTCGAACAGCGGCACGGCGTTCAGGGTCGAGCCGTAGTGATGGATCTGGCGCTCGATGCGCGGGACCTTGCCGCCGTACAGGAAGTCCCAGTAGCGGCGGGCGTTGCCGTTGTAGCCCCAGCTGGGGATCGTCGGATCATAGGCGAGGATCACCTCGCGGGTCTCGTCGGCCTGTGGCTGATGGCCGAAGAAGCGCATCCAGGCATAGACTTCGGCCTGGCCGGTGGAGTCCCAGGCCATCTCGCTGCCGAACGGATAGGGCAGGGTCTTCCAGTGGTCGGCGCGCTTCTTCATCAGCGCCTCGACCTCGTCGGCCTGGGCGGTCAGGCCCTCGCGGCGCAGGTCCTTCAGGATATCGACGAAGACGTCGCCCTCCATCTGGCCGAACTCGGCGTAGTAGGGGGCGTCGCGCATCATCGCCACGATGGTCGACCGGGCGTGGTCCAGATACCAGCGCCAGTCGTGGTTCCTGACCAAGCCGTCGTGGTTGCGGGCCAGGCGGTAAAGCACCCAGTGGGCGATGGCCACGTGCGGATAGTTGTACGAGCGGCCCAGATCCTCGGCGTCCTTCTTCGACCAAGACGCCCAGGTCTTCCAGTCCAGCTTGGGGTCGTAATAGGACGGCAGGGCGGCGGGGTCGTAGTAGAACAGGCTCTTGCGCACCGCCCCGGCCTGCGGGCCGTCGGCGACCTGGAGGCGGCCGACGATGGTCTGGTCGACCATCCGCTCCAGCTTGGCCACCTCGGTGGCGTCCGGATTGTCCAGCTGCTTGCTGAAGGCGGCCACCCAGCTGCCCGCGCCGCCCTCGTCGCTGAGGCCGGCGATCCAGACCCGCTGGTCCTGGGTGACGATCCGATCGGCTTGGCGGTCGTAGGTCATGACGCTGGGGCCGCGCTTGAAGGGATCCGCCGGATCCTCGAACCATTGCCGGGTCGTCGAGAACCGGCCGAGATCCGCCATCACCTGCTCAAGCGGCTTGGTGATGAAGTACGGGATGGCCTGCACCTGCCCATCCGCATAGGTGATCGACATTGTCGCCCGGCCCCAGCCCGAGGCCTTGACGGCGTAGCGGGCCCAGCCGGCGCCGGTCTTGACGGGCGTGGCGGTCAGGGCGCCGGCGGGCAGGCTCTCGATACGGGCCACCGGCTTGGGCGACTTAAGGAACAGGCTCAGCGTCTGGTCGGTCGGAGCGACATAGCCGGGGATCCCCACGGCCACCGGACGGCCGTTGGCGACCAGGGTGTCCTCGATCGCCCGGATGGACGGCGCGGTTATCAGGCGCACGCCGATCACGCGGCTCGTACCGGGCGCCAGGGTGAAGCTGGTCGGCGGGTTCCAGGGTTGCCCCGCCTCCTTCCAGTCCTGCTCGGCGAAGGCCTTGGACGCGATCGTCCAGTCGTAGAAGCCCTCCGAGGTCTGGGCGCGCTTGCTGCGGTCGGTGAAGATGTCGCCGGGCTTGGCGGCGGAGCTACCGGCCTGCTGGATCGGGCGATAGGCCTCGAGCGGGGTCGCCGTCTCAGGCAAGACCAGCAAGGCCGGACCCTTGCCGTTCAGGCGGGTCACCTGCAGGTAGCCGGCGTCGCGGCCGATATAGGGATCGACGAAGCTGGCCTGGGCGTGGGCCTCCTCCAGCGAGCGGTCGGTGATGATGTTGTCGAACACCATCGGCAGGCCCAGGCCGCCGATCTCGACGGGCGCCTTTGAGGTGTTGGTCAGCACGAAGCGAAGGACCAGACCGCCGCGCGCGGAGATCCAGCGGCGCTCGACCTTCAGCGGCGAGTCCGGGCCCAGCGAGGCGGTGATGTCAGCCGCCGCCAGCACCGCGCCGCCGGCCGGCAGGGGGCGGATGGGCTTGCGCTGGTGGGCCGAGCTGAAGTCGCGCCACGGACCGCCGGGCGTTCGGACCCGCAGATGGATGTCGCCGACATGGACATAGCCGTCGCCGGCCCGCTCGGCCTCGCGTCCGCCCGGGGTGAAGTCGAACCCAGGCTCGCCGACGGGCGAGAGGCGGGCCAGGGTCTGGGTGTCGGTCCGCAGGTCCAGTTGGAACTGGGCGGTGCGATAGGGGATGCGGGCGATCGGCGGATAGACCGGCTTGGCCGGCGCGACGATGGGCGTTTCGGCGCGCGCGACGTTCAGGGCCAACGGCGTCGTGGCCAACAGCAGGGCCGTCAGGGCCAGCGGGCGAAGGTTCGTCATCTGGTCCTCGTCGGCGCGCGCACGTCGGAAAAGCGTCACGACAGCACAGCCGCTCGGCCCAAAGACGTCAAGAAAATTATACGATATAAGATTCAATGCGCGGTGCCGCTCACGTTCCGGCGGACGCGTCCGCACGGTTGAGATTGACGCTTCGAAACTGTCACCCTAGGATCGTATACAATATCAAGTAGGGGTATTGCGATGGCGACTCGTCGGGACCTGATGCTCACCGCCGCGGCCTTCGCCGCTTCGCCGGCCGCCAGCTGGGCGGCGGCGCCCGGCGGTGGTCTGCCGCTCAAGGCCAAGCCCCTGCCGCTGTCGTCGGTACGCCTGCTGCCATCGCCCTACGCGACCGCGGTGGAGGCCAACCGAGCCTATCTGCTGCAACTCAGTCCCGACCGCCTGCTGCACAACTTCATGACCTTCGCCGGGCTGCCGGCAAAAGGCGAGGTCTATGGCGGATGGGAAGGCGACACCATCGCCGGCCACACCCTGGGCCACTATCTGTCGGCCCTGGTGGTCATGTACGAGCAGACCGGCGACACCGAGTGCCGCCGCCGCGCCGACTACATCGTCGCCGAACTGGCCCGCGCCCAGGCCAAGCGCGGCACGGGCTATGTCGGCGCCCTGCAGCGCAAGCGGAAGGACGGCAAGGTCGTCGACGGCGAGGAGATCTTCGCCGAGGTGATGAAGGGCGACATCCGCTCGGGCGGCTTCGACCTGAACGGCGCGTGGTCGCCGCTCTACACCGTGCACAAGGTCTTCGCGGGCCTGCTGGACGTCCACCAGGCCTGGGGCAACCCGCAGGCGTTGCAGGTCGCCATCGGCCTGGCCGGCTATTTCGAGCGCGTGTTCGCCGCCCTGGACGACGCTCAGATGCAGACCCTGCTGGGCTGCGAATACGGCGGCCTGAACGAGAGCTATGCCGAGCTCTACGCCCGCACCCAGGACAAGCGTTGGCTGGCCGTGGCCGAGCGGATCTATGACCGCAAGGTGCTGGACCCCCTGGTCGCCCAGCGCGACGAGCTGGCCAACATCCACGCCAACACCCAGGTGCCCAAGCTGATCGGCCTGGCGCGCCTGTACGAGCTGACCGGCAAGACCCAGGACGCCGACGCGGCGAAGTTCTTCTGGCGCACGGTCACCCAGCGCCACAGCTACGTCATCGGCGGCAACGCCGACCGCGAGTACTTCTCGGCTCCCGACACGATCGCTGCGCACATCAGCGAGCAGACCTGCGAGCACTGCAACACCTACAACATGCTGAAGCTGACCCGCCAGCTGTACAGCTGGAAGCCGGACGGGGCGCTGTTCGACTATTACGAGCGCGCCCATCTGAACCACGTGATGTCGGCGCAGAACCCCAAGACCGGCGGCTTTACATACATGACGCCGCTGCTGACCGGCGCGGCGCGCGAGTTCTCCAACCCCGCCGACGATCCGTTCTGGTGCTGCGTCGGCACGGGTATGGAGGTCCATTCCAAGCACGGCGAGTCGATCTTCTGGGAAGGCGAGGGGGCCCTGCTGGTCAACCTCTACATCCCCGCCCAGGCGCAGTGGAAAGCGCGAGGCGCGGGGCTGAAGCTGGAGACCCGCTATCCGTACGAGCCGGAGTCGCGCCTGACTCTCTCGACCCTGGCCAAGCCTGGCCGGTTCACCGTGGCCCTGCGGGTCCCGGCCTGGGCCGCCAAGGGCGTCAAGGTTAGCGTCAACGGCCAAGCCTTCGCACCCAAGCTCGCCGGCGGCTACGCCCTGGTCGAGCGCACCTGGAAGGCCGGCGACGTGGTGGCCATCAGCCTGCCGCTGGAGCTGCGCCTGGAGTCCGCGCCGGGTGACGAGAGCACGGTGGCGGTTCTGCGCGGGCCGATGGTGCTGGCCGCCGACCTCGGGCCCGTCGCCACGCCGTGGCAGGGCGTCGATCCGGCCATGGTCGGCGAGAACCTGCTGAACCGTTTCCAGCCGGTGGCCGCCGAGAAGGCGACCTATGTCGCGCGCGGGATCATGCGCCCGGCCGACCTGACCTTCGTCCCGTTCTACAGCCAGTACGAACGCCGCAGCGCAGTCTATTTCCGCCGCTTCACCGAGGACGCCTGGAAGACCGAGGAGGCCGCCTTCCTGGCCGAGCAGGCGCACCTGAAGGACATCAGCGCCCGGTCGGTCGACGTCATGCACCTGGGCGAAATGCAGCCCGAGCGCGACCACAACCTGACCTCCGAGATCTCGTATCCGGTGGCCTATCGCAACCGCAACGGCCGCGACGCCCGCTCGGGCGGGTTCTTCGAGTTCGACATGAAGGTTCGCCCCGGCCCGCTGATCCTGCAGGCCACCTACTGGGGCGAGGAGCGCAAGCGGCAGTTCGACATCCTGGTGGACGGAGTGAAGATCGCCACCCAGCAGCTGCAGGCCGACCATCCGGGCAAGTTCTTCGACGTCGAATATCCGGTGCCCGAGGCCCTGACCCAGGGCAAGACCAAGGTCCGGGTGCGGTTCGCTCCGCCCGAGCGCAACACGGCCGGTCCGGTATTCGGCGTGCGCCTGTTCACCGCCCAACCGGCTAGCGCCAGCAAGCCGGTCGCATGAGCACCGCGCCGGATGCGGACGCCGTCCGGCTTTCGCTCGACGAGGCCCGGAGCCTGGCGCGGCGGGTGCTGAGCGCGGCGGGCCTGTCGCGGGCCCATGTCGACGCGGTGGCCGAGACCATGGTCGCGGGCGAGCGGGACGGCTGCGCTTCGCACGGCCTCTATCGCCTGCTGGTGGCGACGGACAGCATCGCCAAGGGCGTGGTTTCGGTCGACGCCGCCCCGGTGCTGGACGAACCCGCGCCGGCCCTGACGCGGGTGGATGGCGGCGGCGGCTTCGCCCAGCTGGCCTTCGAGCGCGGCCGGCCGCTGCTCGTCGAAAAGGCGCGGCGGTTCGGGATCGCCGCCCTGGCCCTGAACAACGTCGTCCACTTCGCCGCCCTGTGGCCCGAGGTCGAGACCCTGGCCCGCGAGGGGCTGGTCGCCCTGGCCTTCACGCCGAGCCACGCCTGGGTCGCGCCCGAGGGCGGGACCAAGCCGGTGTTCGGCACCAATCCGATCGCCTTCGGCTGGCCTCGGCCGGGGCGGCATCCGTTCGTGTTCGACTTCGCCACCAGCGCCACGGCGCGGGGCGAGATCGAGCTGCGCCGCCGCGCCGACCAGCCCGTGCCGGCCGACTGGGGCTATGACGCCGACGGCGCGTCGACCACGGTGGCCGAGGCGGTCCTGGCCGGGGCCATGCGCACCTTCGGCGGCCACAAGGGCTCGGCCCTGGCGGCGATGGTCGAGCTGCTGGCCGGTCCGCTGATCGGCGACATGACCAGCCAGGAATCGCTGGACGCCGACGCCGGCCGCAAGGGCTCGCCGCTGGGCGGGGAGCTGATCATCGCCCTGGACCCGGCCAGCTTCCTGGGCCCGCTGGCCGGCCAGCACCTTCAGCGCGCCGAAGCGCTCTTCGAAGCCATCCAGGCCCAAGGCGCGCGCCTGCCGTCCGAGCGCCGCTACGCCGCCCGCGCCCTCAGCGAGCGCGAGGGCGTGACCCTGCCGGCGGCCCTGCACCGCGACATTCTCAAGCTGCTCGAACGGAAGGACTAGCCATGCGTCGTCACGGGCTCCTGGATATGGCGGTGGTCTGCGTCGTGGCGGCGGTTAACCTATCGGCGTCGCCCGTCCTGGCGGCGCAGTCGGCCGACCAGCGCTTCACCGCTTTGGCCGACGGCGAGTACGCCTGGCGCAAGGCCCAGATGGGCCCCAGCGAGGACGGCCCCAAGTCCGAGCGTTTCAAGCTTCCCGACGTCGGACCCCGGATCCAGGCCGAGCGGCTGGCCCGCTGGACCCAGGTCTCGAAGGAGCTGGCCACGATCCCGGTCGCCAAGCTCTCCAAGGTCAATCAGGTCAACTACGCCGTCTACAAGGGCCAGATCGACGCCCTGCTGGCCGAGCAGCGCTACCGGGAATATGAAAAGCCCCTGAACGCCGACAGCAGCTTCTGGGGCGACGTCGCCGAGTCGGCCCGCGACAGCCTGCTGACCGAGGCGGACTACCGCGCCTACATCGCCATGCTGCGCGACCTGCCGCGCTACTACGACCAGCAGATCATCAACATGCGGGCGGGCCTGAAGCGCGGCTTCACGCCGCCCCAGATCACCCTGCAGGGCCGCGACGCCGGCGTGGGCCTGGTGGCGGACGCCGCGACGCCCGAGGCTTCGCCGTTCTACGCGCCGTTCAAGAAGGCGATGCCGGCCGTCATTCCGGCCGAAACACAGGCCGCCCTGCGCCGTGAGGCCGCCCAGGCGATCACGGGGGCGGTGGTCCCGGCTCACGCCCGTCTGCGGGTCTTCCTGCGGGACGAGTACATCCCCGGCGCCCGGCGCGAGCTGGCCGCCTACGCCATGCCGGATGGGCAGGCCTATTACCGCTCGAAGGTCGCCGAGTTCACCACCACCGACCTCAGCCCTGAGCAGATCCATCAGATCGGTCTCACTGAAGTGGCCAAGATCCGCGCCCGGATGCTGGAGGTGACGAAAGAGGTCAAGTTCGAGGGCGACCTGCCGGCGTTCCTGACCTATCTGCGGACCGACCCGCGCTTCTACGCCAAGACCCCGCAGGACCTGCTGGATCGTGCGGCCTGGAATGCCAAGCGCTTCGACGGCGTGGCGTCGCAGTGGTTCGGCCGCCTGCCGCGCAGCCGCTTCGCCATCAAGCCCGTGCCCGACGAGATCGCGCCTTTCTACACCGGCGGGCGCGGCGGGCCGGGGATCTATCTGGTCAATACCTACAACCTGCCATCCCGCCCGTTGTATTCGCAGATGGCCCTGACCCTGCACGAGAGCGCGCCGGGCCACGCCTTCCAGATGCCGCTGGCGGCCGAGAACACCGGCCTGCCGGCCTATCGCCGCGACACCTACCTGTCGGCCTATGGCGAGGGCTGGGCGCTGTACTGCGAAGCGCTGGGCGAGGACATGGGCCTGTACGACACGCCCTACGACCGCTTCGGCATGCTCAGCTACCAGATGTGGCGGGCCGCGCGGCTGGTGGTCGACACCGGCCTGCACACCCAGGGCTGGACCCGCGAGCAGGCCCAGCAATACCTGCACGACAACACGGCCATGGCCGACCACGAGATCCAGACCGAGGTCGACCGCTACATCGCCTGGCCGGGCCAGGCGCTGTCCTACTACATGGGCATGCTGACCTTCGTGAACGCTCGCCAGCGGGCCGAGAAGGCGCTGGGACCCAAGTTCAACATCCGCGCCTTCCACGACGCGGTGCTGGAGCTGGGCTCGGTGCCGCTGCCGGTGATCGACGCTCGCGTCGACCAGCTGATCGCGGCGGGGGGCAAGGGCCCCTATCCCGATGTGGAGTGAGGCCCCGCCCGTCGCGATCCACGCGCCGGGCAACCCGATCCTGGCCGACGGCCGATACTACTCCACCGACCCCGCGCCGGTGGTCGTGGGCGACACCCTGTGGATCCTGGCCGGCCGCGACGAGGCCGCGCCGGACGTCGACGACTTCATCATGAACGAATGGCAGGCGCTGGCGACGAAGGACCCGGCGTCCGGCGACTGGAAGCACTATCCCGCCATCGCCCGGCCCGAGGCGGTGTTCGCCTGGGCCGAGCCCGGCCGCGCCTATGCCGGCCAGATCGTCCAGGGGCGCGACGGGCGGTTCTGGCTCTACGCGCCGGTGTTGCAGAAGGCAGACCAGAGCAAGGATCGTTTCGCCATCGGCGTGGCCGTCGCCGACGCGCCGACCGGGCCGTGGACCGACGCCCATCCCAGCGGGCCGATCATCTCGCAGACGGTCCCCGAGCCCAACACGATCCAGAACATCGACCCGACCGTGCTGATCGACGACGACGGCCGGGTCTACATCTACTGGGGCACCTTCGGGCGGCTGCGCGGCCTGGAGCTGGCGGCCGACATGGTCACGCCCAAGGGGGCGGAGCAGACGATCACCGGCCTGGACGGCTTCTTCGAGGCCCCATGGCTGATGAAGCGCAAGGGCGTCTATTACCTGGTCTACGCCGGCAACAAGGTCGGACCGGACTGCACGCCGGCGCTCTACCATGCCTGCATCGCCTATGGCTCGGCGAGCTCGCCGCTGGGGCCGTGGACCTATCGCGGGGTGATCCTGAAGCCCGTGTCCTCGACCACCTCCCACCCCGGCGCGGTGGACTTCAAGGGGCAGTGGTGGCTGGCCTATCACACCGCCGATGCGGCGGGCGGCGGCCATTTCCGGCGCAGCGTGGCGATCGACCGGATGAGCTGGGACGACCGCGCCAGCCCGCCGGCCATCCTGCCGGTCGTCCCGACCCGGCGGCCGGTCCCGCCGCCCGCGCCCAGTCGCAATATCGCCGGCCGGGCGACGGCTGCCGCCTCGAACGCGCCGATCCCCGTGCGCTACTGGATCAAGGCGCTGAACGACGGGATCGTCCGCCCGACACCGCTGCCGCCCGACATGTGGGCTTCCGACCCGGGGCAGGCCCGGCAGTGGCTGGAGTACCGCTTCGACAAACCCGTGACCCTGAACGGCGCACGCATGCGTTTTTGGGCTGATCAGCCCGCGGGCGCGACCACGGGCGTCACCCCGCCCAAGGCCTGGCGGCTGGAATACTGGGCGGAAGGCTGGAAGCCGGTGCGCGATCCCCAGGGCTTTGGAACCGGCGTCGACGCCTTCCAGTCCGCCCGCTTCGCGCCCGTGACGACCCGCTGCGTCCGCGTCGTCCTCGAAAGCTCGGGCGCCGGTCTGGCCGTGCAGGAGTGGGAGGTGCTGGCCCCGACGGCCCAGCCGCCTCGCATGCCACCTGTCGCCGCCGCGCCGCCCTGCGATCTCAAACCCTCAAGAAAGACCGCCATGCTCCGCGCCCTGACGACGCTTTCACTCGCGGCCGCCGTGACCCTCGCCGCCGCGCCCGCGCGCGCCGCGACCCCGCTCGACGGCGTCTGGCTGTTCGACAAGGCCCCGTCCTTCCCGGGCGTCACCATGGTCCAGCTGTCCAGCCAGGGCGGCAAGCCCAAGGGCGTGGTCACCTCGGCCTGGTACGGGGCGATGGAGATGCAGAACCTGGTCGTGAAGGACGGCAAGGCGACGTTCGACCTGCGCAATCTGAACGACAAGGCCCACCCCACTCGCCAGTGGACCGCGGTGCTGGAGGGCAAGGACCTGAAGCTGGTCGGCGACTTCTGGTACGCCCACGCCGAGCAGACCGGCCGGCGCGGGACCGCCAAGGACGCCAAGGCCCGGACCTTCAAGCCCACGACCCTGCCGCCGCTGGGGAGCCTGACCCCCGACGGTCTGGCGCGCACGCCGCCGATGGGCTGGAGCAGCTGGAACAAGTTCGCCGAGAACATCGACGACAAGACCGTCCGCGCCATGGCCGACGCCCTGGTCGCCACCGGCCTGCGCGACGCGGGCTACGTCTACGTCAACATCGACGACGGCTGGCAGGGGACGCGCGGACCAGACGGCGCGTTGCGCCCCAACGCCAAGTTCCCGGACATGAAGGCCCTGGCCGACTACGTCCACGCGCGCGGCCTGAAGTTGGGGATCTACAGCGCGCCGGGCCCGAAGACCTGCGCCGGCTACGAGGGCAGCTACGGCCACGTCCGGCAGGACGCCAGGACCTTCGCGGGCTGGGGCGTCGACTATCTGAAGTACGACCTGTGCTCGGGCGAGTGGTTCTACGACGACGCCGACAAGGTCCAACGGACCTACTACGAGATGGGCGCGGCGCTGCGGGCGACGGGGCGGCCGATCGTCTATTCCCTGTGCGAGTACGGCCGCTTCGACGTCGGGGCCTGGGGCCGCAGGGTCGGCGGCCACCTGTGGCGCACCACCGGCGACATCACCGACGACTATCCGACCATGGCCAGGATAGGCTTCGACAAGAACGGCAAGCCCGAGCACGCCGGCCCCGGCGGCTGGAACGACCCGGACATGCTGGAGATCGGCAACGGCGGCATGAGCCACGACGCCTATGTCACCCACATGACGCTATGGGCCATGTCGGCCGCGCCGCTGATGATGGGCCACGACCTGCGCCAGACCAGTCCCGAGGTGCTGAAGCTCCTGACCAACCGCGAGGTGATCGCCGTGGATCAGGACGCCCTGGGCGTCCAGGGTCAGGCGCTGCGGCGCGAGGGGGCGGCCGAGGTCTGGAAGAAGCCGCTGGCTGACGGTTCGGTGGCCCTCGCCGTGTTCAATCGCGGCGACGCCCCGGCCACGATCGCCGTCCCGGCGGCGGATGCGGGCTTCAGCACGCTCGAGGCTGTGCGGGACGTCTGGGCCGGCGCGGATCTGGCGCCGTCATCGCTCCGCTTCGTCGTGCCGCCCCAGGGCGCGGTGCTGCTGAAGGCGAGGGGGCGGTAGAAGGGGCGGCTCGCCTCGCCGCTCAAAAGAGACGTCGAGCTTCTGCGGCAAACCGTTGCTCCTCAATCGGGAAACCGGACCACGGCGTTGGACCCGGGCAGTTCGCGCCGTCGCCCGGGCTGTAGCCCGACGAGCGGCTCCCACGCCTCCGACCCTAAGCGCGACAGATCTGAATAGCGCCCCAGAAGACGGAAGCGCTCGAAGCCGTAACCGACGCCCTCGCCGAGCAGCGGCCCGGCCGCATCGGCGACGTGGAGGTGAAGGTGTGGTCCGGTGGAATCGCCTGAGAAGCCGAGGCGTCCAATGACCTGGCCTTTGAAAACCCGGTCGCTTGGTTTCACCCTGAGGCTTCCTGGGATCAGGTGCTCGTAGATGGCGAACCGACCTCGCCCCAGAACCAGCGAGACGAAATTGCCGGCGGCGAGGTCCTCCGGGTGCTTGCCATTCTGCGAGATTCGCTCGGCCTCCGGCACGCCATCTCGCGCGGCGGTCACCACCGCATCGGCCACCGCCAGAACCTCGGCTCCATAGCCGAACGCATTGCGCGCCAGATCGGGGTCGCCGCTCGCCGTCCGGCCGTGTTCGTCCAGCCGCACCCAATCGATCGCCGTGCGGCCTGGCAGGCGCGCGACGCCGTCGGGCGCGTAGAACACCCGCCGGTGCCCGCGTGGCCATTCGGCCTTGTAGATCGCCGCCCAGGGACCGCCCCGCAACGGCGGCCCCAACATCGGCCCATCGTCGGGCGGGAGGTCCAGGCGACTGACCCGTCCATTGGCCTCGATCGTCAGGGATCTGGCAGCGTCGGGCACGTCGAGTTCGACAAACAGCACGGGCCCATCGGACTTGAACTGCCCCAGCATGCGGCCGCCGTTTCGGATCGTCGCCGCCGAGGTCTTGAGCTCGAAGAGGACGCGCCGGCGGCCTTCGACCCGAACCAGGGCGATCGGACGGCCTGGCGCGACGGCGGCCTGGACGGAATTCAACGCCGGTGGCGCTGTGCTCAAGCAAGCCGCCAGCACGGCGCGCCGGGTCACGGGATGCGGCGGTGAACGAGGCAATGTCGATGGAGCGGCGCGTCTCGTCATGGCCATCACCCGCTCGCTTCTCCGCCTTCGCGAGATCGGAACCTGAGTCGCCCCGTGTCGATCCGAATCCGCCGCCTGTGTTCCCGGATGTTTTCTGGCTGGCGCCCTTTAGCCCGCCAACTGCTGCTTGAGGTCCGTCAGGGTGCCGCGGATATGGTTGGCGGTCAGCGCCTCGACGGTCTTGGCGTCGCCGCGGATCCAGGCGTCCAGGATCTCGCGATGCTCGCGGCTGGCGCGCTCGTCGCGACCGTTGGGCTCCAGATGCACACGGACATAGCGTTCGGCCAGGATCTGCAGGCGCTCCATCAGCTGGAAGGTGATGTGGCCGCCCGGGCGGATCATCGCCAGGTGGAAGGCGCGATTGAAGCTCACATGGTCGCCGTCGGGCTTGGCCAGTTCGGCCTCCAGGGCGGCCAGGGCCTTCTCGGCGGCGGCATGGTCCTCGGGCGTGGCCTTCACGCAGGCCTCGGCGACCGCGCCAGGCTCCAGTTTCAGGCGCAGGGCGAAGACCTCGCTGGCCTCGTCGCTCGAAAGGTCGCGAACGACATAGCCGCGATTGGGGAATGACTTCAGCAGGCCGTCCTGCTCCAGTCGGCCCAGGGCCTCGCGCAGCGGGATCTTGCTGACGCCCAGCTCGGCGGCGATGACGTCCTGACGCACGGCGGTCCCAGGCTGCATGGCCCCGACCAGGATGCGGCGGCGGACGATCTCGTAGGTCTGGTCGGACAGCGAACGGACGACGATGTTCATAGGCGCGCGATAGTCTCTTTGGCGGGCGGTCAGCGCCCCTCTGCGATGCAGGGAAGCGTTATCGTATACCGTCGCCCACCGGGCTGTGGGAGTCTAGATCACCTGAAAGCCCGCCCAGAAAGCGTCCGCGCGGTCAATCCAGAGGATATTATGGCCGGTGGCGATCGCCGAGCCCTCGATCGAGGGAATGATCGCCTTCTGGCCGGCCAGTTCGGTCTCGGCCTCGACCCGCCCGATGAAGCGGCTGCCGATGATGCTTTCGTGGACGAAGGCGTCGCCGACCTTGAGCTTGCCCTTGGCGGCCAGGTGGGCCAGGCGGGCGGAGGTGCCGGTGCCGCACGGGCTGCGGTCGATGGCGCGGTCGCCGTAGAACACCGCGTTGCGGCCGTCGGCGTCGGGCGCGCTGGGAACGTCGGCCCATAGCACGTGACTGACGCCGCGGATGGTCGGATCCAGCGGATGGACCGGCTGGTAGGCCTCGCGCACCAGGGTGCGGATGATCGGACTGAGGCGCAGGATCTCGGCCGCGCCCAGGGCATCGATGCCGGTATAGGGGCCCTGCGGCTCGACGATGGCGTAGAAGTTGCCGCCGTACGAGACGTCGACGGTCAGCGGGCCGAAGCCCGGTACGTCGATCTGGACGCCTTCCTTGGCCAGATAGGCCGGGACGTTGCGGATTTTCACGGCGGTGACCCGGTCACCCGCGGTCTGATAGGCGATGTCGATGACGCCGGCCGGCACTTCCAGGCGCAGCTTGCCCGGCTCGCGCGGGGTGACGAGGCCGTTCTCCAGAGCGAAGGTGACGATGCCGATCGTGCCGTGGCCGCACATGGGCAGGCAGCCGCTGGTCTCGATGAACAGGATGCCCGCGTCGCAGTCGGCTTGCGTCGGCGGATACAGGAACCCGCCCGACATCATGTCGTGGCCGCGCGGCTCGAACATCAGGCCGGTGCGGATCCAGTCGAAGCGGGCGAGGAAGTCCTGGCGTCGGGCGCTCATCGTGTCGCCGCGCAGCAGCGGCGCGCCGCCGGCCACCAGACGCACCGGATTACCGGCGGTGTGGCCGTCGACGCAGAAGAACGTGTGACGCATGGACTTCCTCTGATGCTCTTTATGCCGCTGCGGCCGGGGTCAGGACCGGCCGGGTGGCGGCGGCTTCCTCGACCATGGCGACGACCTGGGCGCGGCGGGCGCCGGCCAGGGGCAGGCGCGGCATGCGCACGTACTCGGTCCCGCGACCCATGATCGTCTCGGCCAGCTTGATCGACTGGACCAGGTCGTGCTCGGCGTCCAGATGCAGCAGCGGCATGAACCAGCGATAGATCCGGCGCGCCTCTTCCAGGTCGCCGCGATCGAAGGCCGCGACAAGGGCCACCGATTCCTGCGGGAAGGCGCTGGTCAGGCCCGAGATCCAGCCTCGGGCGCCCAGAATCAGGCCTTCAAGCGCGACGTCGTCGAGGCCGGCCATCAGGATGAAGCGGTCGCCGAAGGCGCGGGCCAGGTCGGTGAAGCGGCGGGTGTCGGGCGCGCTTTCCTTGACCGCCACGATGGTCGGCTCGTCGGCCAGGCGGGTCAGCACGCCCAGGGTGATGGCCGCGCGGTAGGCCGGCGGGTTGTTGTAGAGCATGATCGGCAGGCCCGAGGCCTGGGCGACCGTGCGGAAGTGGGCTTCCAGCTCGGCTTCGGTGGGCACGTAGACCATGGCCGGCAGGGCCATCAGGGCGTTGGCGCCCAGGGCCTCGGCGTCCTTGGCGAAGGCCGCGGCGCGGGTCGTGGTCAGCTCCGAGACGCCGACGATGATCGGCACGCGGCCGGCGACCACCTCGACGGCGGCCTTCAGCATCTTACGCTTCTCGTCGGCTTCCAGGGAGTTGTTCTCGCCGCAGGTGCCCAGCACCACCAGACCGTGGACGCCATCGCGGATCAGAGCGTCCAGCACCTGCTGGCTGGCGTCGAAATCGATGGACAGGTCGGGATTGAACTGGGTCGTGGCGGCCGGGAACACGCCCGACCAATTCATGGAACTCATACGGCTTGCACCTCCGGCTGCTTCGGATACTGTATACGAAATGGCGTGGCGGAGGTAAAGCCTGGGTGGACAGGATGTCGGGGACCTTGGTGGTCGGGGGTGGTGTGGTCGGCAAGGCCAGCGCCCTGGCCCTTCGGCGCGCCGGGGAGCCTGTGACCCTGCTCGATCCGCAGGGGCTGCCGCGTCCGGCCTCGTACGGAAACGCCGGTCACATCGCGACCGAGCAGGTCGCGCCGCTGGCCTCGCCGACGGCTTTGCGCTCGGCCTTTCGCCGACTTTACGGCTTGGGCGGAGCGCTGGATTTCCGGCTGAGCGACATCGGAGCCTGGGGGCCTTGGGCTACGCGCTTCGTGGCGGCCTCGACGCCTGACGGCGCGGCGCACGGGCAGCGGGTGCTGGGCGGACTGCTGGCGAACGCCCTGCCGGCCTGGCGGCGGCTGACACAGTCCCTCGATCGCCCCGACCTTCTTATAGAGCGTGGCCACGTGGTGGTCTGGGAGAGCCCCGCCAGCGCGCGCGCAGGACGCGCCGCCTGGGAGGCGGCCGACATCGGCCAGGCCCGCCTGGGATCGCTGGCCCAGCCGACCAGGATCCGCCTGGAGCGGCTGATCCAGCCGGCCATCGCCGGCGGCGTGTCCTTTCAGAATACGGGCCAGGTCAGCGATCCGGCCCTGATGCTGCGCCTGCTGGACGAGGCTTTCGAGGCCGCTGGCGGTCAGCGGCTGACCGGCCAGGTCCAGCGCCTGTGGAACGCCGACGGCCGCGTTGTGGCTCAGCTGGCCGACGGCCAGCAATTGGCGCCCGAGCGGGTGCTGGTGACCGGCGGCGTCGGCTCCGGCGCGCTGATGCGGGGCCTGGGCCACGTCGCCCCGGTGATCGCCGAGCGCGGCTATCACCTGGAAGGTGGGGCCGACCATTGGGACGATCTGCCGCCGGTGGTGTTCGAGGATCGCTCGATGATCCTGACCCGGTTCGGCGACCGCCTGCGGGCCGCCAGCTTCGTCGAGTTCGGCCGCGAGGCCGCTCCGCCCGATCCGCGCAAGTGGGCCCGCCTGCGGCGTCACCTGGCCGAGTTGGATGTGCGCCTGGAAGGGCCCGTCGCTGAATGGATGGGCGCCCGGCCGACCTTGCCCGACTATCTTCCGGCCATCGGCGCTAGCCGGCGGGCGGGCAATCTTTACTACGCGTTCGGGCACCAGCATCTGGGCCTGACCCTGGCGGCGACGACCGGCGAGCTGGTCGCGGCCCTGATGGGCGGCGGCGCGCCGGAGGTCGACCTGGCGCCGTTCGACCTGGCCCGGTTCGAGCGCGGATACACGATGAGGAGCAACGCATGACCCTGGGTGTCGGCGGTTCGACCATGGACGCGCAGCTGGCGGGCCTCTCGCCTCGGCCCGAGCGTCCGCCCGCCATCACGGTCGCCGAGTACGAGGCCCGGCTGGAGCGCGCGCGCGGCTTGACCGTCGCCCTCGGCGCCCAGGCCCTGCTGGTCGGGGCCGGGACCAGCCTGCGCTATTTCACCGGCGTGCCGTGGGGCGCGACCGAACGGCTGGTGGCCCTGCTGCTGCCGCGCGCCGGCAAGCCGATCATGATCTGCCCGGGCTTCGAGCTGGGCTCGCTGCAGGCCGACCTGAAGATCGAGGCCGACATCCGCCTGTGGCAGGAACACGAGGATCCCGCCGCCTTGGTGGCCCGCGCCCTGTCCGAGGTCGGCGCCGACTCCCTGGCCCTGGACCCGGCCGCGCCCTTCCTGCTGTTCAGCGGGCTGACCAAGGCCGCCCCATCCCTGAAGGCGATCGACGCCACGCCGGTGATCGACGGCTGCCGGGGCGTGAAGTCCGAGGCCGAGTTGGCCCTCATGCGCTACGCCAAGGCCATCACCCTGGACGTCCATCGCCGCGCCGGCGCGGTCCTGGCGACGGGCGTCGCGGCCAGCGCGATGAAGCGCTTCATCGACACGGCCCACCGGGCTGCGGGCGCCGACGGCGGCTCCAGCTTCTGCGCGGTGCAGTTCGGCCTGGCCACGGCCTATCCGCACGGCCTGCCCGGCGACCAGACCCTGGGGGATGGCGACTTGGTGCTGATCGACACCGGCTGCCAGGTCGAGGGCTACAACGCGGACATCACCCGCACCTACGTCTTCGGCGAGCCGGGCGACGAGCATCGCCGGATCTGGGACATCGAGCACGAGGCCCAGGCCGCCGCTTTCGACGCCGTGCGTCCGGGCGTGCCGTGCGAGGTGATCGACCAGACCGCCCGCCAGGTGCTGGAGCGCTACGGCCTGGGTCCCGACTACGCCCTGCCGGGCCTGCCGCACCGGACCGGTCACGGCATCGGCCTGTCGATCCACGAGGGCCCCTATCTGGTGCGTGGCGACCGCACGCCGCTGGCGCCGGGCATGTGCTTTTCCAACGAGCCGATGATCGTGCTGCCCGACCAGTTCGGGGTGCGGCTCGAGGACCATTTCCATGTCACCGAGGACGGCGCGGCCTGGTTCACCGAGCCCTCGCCCTCGATCGACGCGCCGTTCGGCAAGGCCTGACAGTTCAGGGGGAGATCACATGAGTTTCTGGACCCGCCGCAAGGCGCTGGACGCGATCGTCGCGGTCGAGGCCGACCGCCGGCTGAAGCCCACCCTGTCCTGGCCGCACCTGCTGGCTCTGGGCATCGGCGCGATCATCGGCACGGGGATCTACACCCTGACCGGCATTGGCGCCGAGCGCGCCGGCCCGGCGGTGATCCTGGCCTTCGCCGCCTGCGGCGTCCTCTGCGTGTTCGCGGCCCTGGCCTATGCCGAGGTCGCGACCCTGATTCCGGCGGCGGGCAGCGCCTACACCTACGCCTATTCCGTGTTGGGCGAGGGTCTGGCCTGGATCGTCGGCTGGAGCCTGGTCCTCGAATATGCCGTGACCTGCGCGGCCGTGGCGGTCGGCTGGTCCGGCTACATGGTCGGCCTGCTCAAGAGCGTCGGGATCAGCCTGCCGCCCGAGATCCTGGCTGGGCCGCACGCGGGCGGGATCATCAACCTGCCGGCCGTGCTGATCACCCTGGCGGTCACCGCCCTGCTGGCCAAGGGCGCGCGCGAGAGCGCCACGCTGAACATCGTCCTGGTGGTCATCAAGATCGTCGCCCTGGCGGTGTTCGTCGGCCTGACCTTCACGGCCATCAGGGCCCACAACTTCACGCCGTTCATGCCCTATGGCTTCGGCGCACACACCGAGGGCGGCCATCCGCGCGGCGTGATGGCGGCCGCCGCCATCGTGTTCTTCGCCTTCTTCGGCTTCGACGCGGTCTCGACCTCGGCCGAGGAGGTCAAGAACCCCAAGCGCGACCTGACCATCGGCATCATCGGCTCGATGATCATCTGCACGATCATCTACATGCTGGTCGCCGCCTGCGCGGTCGGGGCCTGGCCCTATGCCGAGTTCGCCCGCTCGGGCGAGCCGCTGGCCTTCATCCTGCGGGGCCTGGGCCATCCGGCCGCCGCCTTCGGCATCGCCGCCGCCGCGATCATCGCCCTGCCCAGCGTCATCCTGGTGATGATGTTCGGCCAGACGCGCGTGTTCTTCGTCATGGCCCGCGACGGCCTGCTGCCGCGCAATCTGGGCAAACTGCACGCCAAGAGCGGCGCGCCGGTCATCCTGACCCTGATCACCGGGGCGGTGGTGGCCCTGGTCGGCGGCTTCCTGCCCCTGGACCAGATCGCCGAGCTGTCGAACGCCGGCACCCTGCTGGCCTTCATCTGCGTGGCGGTGTGCCTGATGGTGCTGCGCGTGCAGCGGCCCGACATGCCGCGCCTGTTCCGCTGCCCGGCGGCCTGGGTCGTGGCGCCGCTGGCGGTGGTCGGCTGCCTGTACTTCATGGCCAGCCTGCCGATGGGGACGCTGCTGCGCTTCCTGGGCTGGAACGTGATCGGGCTGATCGTCTATCTGGTCTACAGTCGGCGCACGAGCCTGCTGGCCAAGGGCGTCGACGCCCCACCGCAGTCCATCGGCTAGATCAGATGTAGTCGAGCAGGCTGGCCGGACCCGCGACCGATCCGTCGGCGTTGAACATCTGGGCCAGCTTGTCGCGCGAAGCCTGCAGCTCGACCATCTTGCCATAGAGCGCCGGCGTCCAGCCGGACGCTTCGCGCTCCTCGGTGGTCATGCCGGCGTAGCGGGTGATCATCGCCTTGCCGAAGCCGCCGGCGTCCTCGCTGGTCGACTGGTAGCTGGCCTTGATCGCGGCGCTGTCTCGGCTGCGGATCTCGGCCTTGGCCTGGGCGATCTCGTGGCCTGAGAACTGCTCGTCCTTGTTCAGGGCGATGGCCGACAGCGAGCGGTCGTCGAAGCGGCGGAAGTCGATCTCGCCGCTGCTGGAATCCTTGGCCGCCTCCGGCGCAAAAGCCAGCTCGTACTGCTTGTCCAGCGCGGTGCGGACGTCGCCGGCCACCTTGCCGAAGTCGCGGGTCTTGGCCCCGGCCACGGCGCTGCCGGTCTCGCCCATGTAGGCGGCGACGCTGTCGTTGGCGATGCCGGCGGCGGCCAGGCCAGGCCGGGCGATGGCCTGCTTGCGGCCCTCGACCAGGGCGTCGCGTTCCTGGCTCCAGGCGGCCGAGGCCTTCTCTTCCGGACCGGCGGCGTCCAACTGGTCCAGGCCGGCCTGGTAGAGGCTGGCATAGTCGCCGGTTAGCCGCGCCTGGGCGGCGGGACCGGCCAAGGCGGTGTCGTGCTGACCCTTCATCGCCAGGGCGGCAACCACCTGCTGGTCCAGCGGAAACTGGCCGCCCTTGTTACTGGCCACGGCGAACAGGGTGCGGCGATCGAGGCCCGAGAGGTCGATCGTCGCGTTTCCGTCCTTCAGCGCGCTGGAGGTCTTGGCGGCCTTCAGCTGGGCGGTGATCTGAGCGCGGGCCTCGGCGACCACGGCGTCGGTGGTGCGCGAATCGGTCTGGGCCTTCAGAGCGGCTTGCGCGGCGGCCGACAGGGTGACGTTGACCGCCGGGGTGTTGATCGTCGGACTCTGGTCACGCGGCGCGCCGTAGCCCGTGGCCTGGTTGGCGCGCTGTGTCGCGGTCTGCCCGGCGGTGAGGCCGGGAGCATAGGTCGACGAATACGGGTTGATCGTCGTCATGACGCGGAACTCGAAGCGAATCAGACGCTTGACGTTACCAGCCGTCGTGGGGGCAGGACCACCCTATGGTTAATAGGTCGCAACCTTTGCGGAGCGTGGCCTAGTTCAGGACCCCGGTCAGCAGCGGCTTGGCGAAGAGATCGGCGGCCTCTTCGCGCTCCAGGCCCGGCGCCCAGGCTTCCAGCGAGGCGGCGGCGTTCAGCATCGAGTTGATCATGTGAGCGGCGATACTGGGATCGATCGGGCGGACCGAGCCGTCGGCGATGCCGTCGGAGATGATCGAGGCGAAGCGCTGCCAGCCGCGCATGTAGCCGTCGGCCATGTCGCTGCGCAGCGGCTCGGGCAGGGCGCCCAGCGACGAGGCGCGCAGCAGCGGCCCGTGCTCGGACAACTGGTAGGTCGTCAGGCCGGCCGCGGTCGAGACCAGTTGGGTCCAGCTGTCGGCCTCCAGGGCGCGGGCATCCAATTGCGAGCGGCGGGTGACGGTGAAGGTGCGCTCGAAGCACTCGGCGACCAGGGCGTCCTTGTCCTCGTGGTGGTGATAGAACGAACCCTTGGTCACGTTCAGCGCCGCCGAGATATCCTCGACCGAGGCCCCACGATAGCCGCGCTGGTTGATCAGGCGGGTGGCGGCCACCAGGAAGGTCTCGCGCCATTCCAGGCCCTCGGGCGCAGAGCCCTCATAGGACTGAGGGGGCGGATCGGGCAGGGGCAGCGGCGCCCAGGCCCGGCCGCCGGCGGGCAGGCCGTTCAGCAGGATGTCGCCCATCCGGTCGCGCACCCGGCCGTAGTCCTCGACGTCGTAGCGGCGCAGCCAGCGACCCGACCAGAACACCTGCTCCATCAGGAGGTGGGTGCGGGCATTGCGCTGGCGCTTGTCCAGGTGGGTCAGGGACGGGTCGTCGAAGAAGCCGCGCACCCGGCGGAAGAGATCGTTGAACGCCCCGATGACCGACCCGCGCAGGGGCTCCTTCAGCGCCTTGATCTCGGTGAAGCTGGTCAGGGGCGTCGCCTCGCCCAAGCGGACCTGACGATTGAGGTCGAGATAGAGGTCCAGGAACTTCAGGATCCGCGTGGCCGGCGTCGTCTCGGCGGCGGCCTCCTCGACCATGGCCTCGAAGCGCTCCAGTCCACGCATGAAGCAGGCGGCGGCCAGGTCGTCCTTCTTGCGGTAGTAGTAGGTGACGCTGGTGGTGTTCAGCCCGACCTTGGCGGCGACGTCGGCCAGGGTCATGCCGCGCACGCCCTGGCGATTCAGGATCGCCGTGGCCGCCGCCAGGATCGTCTCCTTCTTGCGGGCGTAGCGCGCCGTGGCGACCCCCGCGATCCGACCGTCATCCATCGAACCAAACCCCAAAACCCGTCGTCCGAGCGCCGCCCCGAACACTGACTCGAATACTGCCTATGTGCGGTTGCGCCGTCCGCTGGACGATACGGTCCAATTTAGGCGCCCGAACGACCGCGTTAAAGGGCGGGTCCGTCCGCTACGAGACAATAAACCGCCCCTAGCGCCAGGGTTTGTCAGGATTGTTGCAAGTGGCCCCGTTTCGGGCCGTTACGACATATTGGTCGTTATGTCGGAAAAGCGTCTTTCGACCTCCGCGCGAACTGTGCCTATAAGAGGGCTCGGGGCGGGCGCGCGAACTTTGGAAAAAGGAGCGTTCGCAGGATGTCGGTTGTTGAAGGTGGATCGGCGGGGACCGGTCTGGTGGGGCGGGTCAAGGGCATACTGCTCGCGCCCACGACGGAATGGGACCGGATCGAGCGGGAGCCCGCCACGATCGGCGGCCTGTTTGCTGGTTATGTCTGCATCCTGGCTGCGATCCCGGCTATCGCCGGCCTGATCGGCGGCCAGGTGTTCGGCCACGGCATTCCCGGCTTTTCGTTCAAGCCGGGCATCGGCTTCGCCATCGCCACGGCGCTGCTGGGCTATGTCGGCTCGCTGCTCATGACCTTCATTCTGGGCGTGGTCATCGACGGCCTGGCGCCCAGCTTCGGGGCCGAGAAGAATCGCGTTCAGGCGTTCAAGGTCGCGGCCTATTCCGGCACCGCCGGCTGGGTGGCGGGCGTGCTGCAGATCGTGCCGGCCTTGGGCTTTGTCGCCATTCTGGCCAGCCTCTATGGCTGCTACCTGCTGTATCTGGGCCTGCCGCGCGTCATGAAGGCGCCGGCCGACAAGGCCACCGGCTATGCGGTCGTGACCATCCTGGTGGCCATCGTGGCCTCGATCGTGATCGGCATGGCCACGGCGGCGATCGGCGGCTTGGCGGGACTGGCCGGCGGTCTGGGCGCGATGAGCCACGCCGACAAGACCGGAGGCACGGTCGAGATCAACGGCAACAAGATCGACGTCGGCCGCATGCAGGCCGCCGCCGATCGCGCCGAACAGCTGTCCAAGAACCCGGGCAAGGCGGCCTCGCCCGAGGCGCTGAAGGCCCTGCTGCCCGCCAGCGCCGCCGGCTATGCGCGGTCCAGCGTCGAGACCAGCTCCAGCGGGACCGACCAGGCCGCGATCGTCGTCGCCACCGGCCAGTACGACAAGCCGGACGGGACCTCGTTCCGCATGGAGATCACCGACCTTGGCCCGATGGCCGGCCTGACGGCCCTGGCCGCCGGCATGAATGGCCACGCCACCAAGGAGACCGCCAGCGGCTACGAGAAGACCGAGACCATCGACGGCCGCCTGACCAGCGAGGAGTGGGACCGCGACAGCAAGTCCGGCAAGTTCTCGGTGGTGTACGGCGACCGCTTCTCGGTCCAGGCGGACGGCTCGGCCGGCAGCATCGACGATCTGAAGGCGGCCGTTCGCGCGGTCGACGGCGGTCGTCTGGAAGCGATGGCGAAGTAGCCGCCTACGACGCCTTGCGCGTTCCCCGTCGCTCGGTCGTCAGGGCTGTGGCGATGGCCTGGGCCAGGGCGACGGGGGACAGCGGCTTGGCGACCGCGCCGTCCATGCCGGCGGCGATGTAGCCGGCCCTCTGGTGAGCCATGGCGTTGGCGGTCATGGCCAGGATCGGCGTATCGCCCACCGGGCCCTTGAAGGCGCGGATGCGGTGGGTGGCCTCGACGCCGTCCATGCCGGGCATCTGGATGTCCATCAGGATCAGGTCGAAGCCCTGGCGAGCGGCAGCCACGCCCTGGACGCCGTCCTCGGCGGTGGTCACCCGCGCGCCCAGCGCTTCCAGCATGCGGCCGGCGATCAGGCGGTTGGTCGCATTGTCCTCGACCAGCAGCACGCTCAGGCCGGCGAACAGCGGCGTATCGCCCTCCTCGTGCTCGACGGGAGCGGCGCAGGCCTCGGCCTCGACCTCCAGCCAGAAGGTCGAGCCTTCCCCGATCTTGCTCTCGAACCCGACCTCGCCGCCCATCATTTCGGCCAGGCGCCGGCAGATGGCCAGGCCCAGGCCCGAACCGCCGAACCGTCGCGTGGTCGAGCCGTCGCCCTGGCGGAAGCGCTCGAACAGGTTCGCGCCCGCCTCCTCCCCGATACCGACGCCGGTGTCCTGGATCTCGAACCGCAGGCGGAGGCGTCCGTCGGTCCGCTGGCCCGAGAGCCGGGCCACGACGCCGCCCTCCAAGGTGAACTTCACCGCGTTGCCCAGCAGGTTGAACAAGGCCTGGCGCAGGCGAAGCGGATCGGTGGCCACCCAGCCCAGGTCGTCCCCATCTTCGCTCTTGGGGAGCGTTTCGACACGCAGATAGAGGCCCTTGGCCTCGGCCTGGGGGCGCAACATGTCGGCGACGCCGGCCAGCAGCTCGGCGGGCTCGATTGGCTCGACGGACAGCTCCAGCTTGCCGGCCTCGATCTTCGAGAAGTCGATGATGTCGTTCAGCAGCTCCGACAGCATCGCGCCGCAGCCCAGGGCCTCGGTCAGCAGGCGGCGGCCGTCGTCCGTGAGCTTCTCGGTCTTCAGAAGGTGCAGCACGCCCAGCACGCCGTTCATCGGCGTGCGGATCTCGTGGCTCATATTGGCCAGGAACTGGCTCTTGGCGTCGGCGGCGGCCAGGGCCGCGTCGCGGGCGGCGACCAGCTCGGTGACGTTCTGGCTGATGCCGATCACGTCGAAAGCGTCGGGGCTGGCCCCGCGTACGCCCCGCCAGGCGCAGTGCATGTGGGCCCAGTCGTCGGTGACCGGATCCAGGTAGCGATAGTCGACCTCGACATGCTCGCCCGTTCGCAGGGTCTGGGAGAAGGCCTCCCACACCCGCTCGCGGTCCTCGACGTGGATCGACATCGTCATCTCGGTGACGGTCATGGTCCGCACGCCGCCGCGCGGGGCGCTGGGGGTGGGGATGTCCTGGTCGAAGACATAGACGCCCTTGCGCGGATTGAAGCGCCAGACATAGACGCCGGCGGCGGTGCGCAGCAGCTCGTTGGAGCGCTCGGATTGCTGGCGGGCGATCTCGCGGGCGCGATCCTCGCTGAAGTCCTGGAACACGACCAGCAGACCGCCGCCTTCCAAGACCTTGGATTGCGAGCGCACCCACAGCCAGCCGCCGCCCTTGCGGGCCAGGCGGTGCTCGGAGCGGGCGTGACCGACGGTGCGCAGAGCATCGCCGATGGCGCGGAAAATCTCGGTGTCGTGCAGATGGAAGAAGTCGCGGATCGGGCGGCCCAGGGTGTCCTCGGACGTCCACCCGGTCAGGTTGGTCCAGGCGGGATTGACGCGAATGATGGCGTCGTCCTGCAGGACGACGAACATGTCGAGGCTGCTCTGGAAGAACCAGTCCGCCGCGGCGGCTTCAATTCTGGAGGCAGCCTCGGTATCCAAGCGCTTGCCCATCCCCTTTTCCTCGTTTTCAATCGATATCGCAGGATCGGGTAAAGTTTACGTTGCGGCAAATAGCCTCGGCGGCGATTTCGATCCCTCAGTATGCAAGCATGACCGGAAAAGGTCGCAAGGGGAGATCAGGATCTTGAGCACGCCGGAGGCCGTGGGACTGTCGAGTGATCGACTGAAGCGCATCGATAGCTTCATCAAGTCCAAGTATATCGACAGTGGAAAACTGCCCTGCGCGCTCACTCAAGTCTGGCGGCGCGGTCAACTGGCCTACACCTCGGTGCTGGGCTCGGCGGATCTCGAACGCGGCAAGCCGCTGAAGGCCGACAGCCTGTTCCGCATCTATTCGATGACCAAGCCGATCACCAGCGTCGCCTTCATGATGCTGGTCGAGGACGGACTGGTCGCCCTGGACGATCCGGTGCACCGCTTCATCCCCGCCTGGCGCGACCAAGGGGTGTTCGTGGCCGGCACGCCGGGCGCGTTCCAGACCAAGCGCACGGCCGAGCCGATGCGAATGATCGACCTGCTGCGTCACACCTCGGGTCTCACCTACGGCTTCCAGCAGCGCACCAATGTCGACGCGGCCTATCGCAAGGCCAGGCTGGACGGCATCGACAGCGAAGGCGGGCTGCAGGGCTATGTCGACGCCCTGGGCCAGATCCCGCTGGAGTTCTCGCCGGGCGAGGCCTGGAACTATTCGGTCTCGACCGACGTGCTGGGTTACCTGGTCGAGAAGATCTCGGGCCTGCCGTTCGACGTCTTCCTGAAGACCCGCATTTTCGACCCGCTGAAGATGGTCGACACCGGCTTCTTCGCGCCAGAGGGCGAGCGCGAGCGTCTCACCGCCTGTTACGCCCTGACACCGACAGGCAAGGTGGTGCTGCAGGACGATCCGACCAGGAGCCGGTTCCTGTCCGATCCGCCGGTGAAGTCGGGCGGCGGCGGCCTGGTCTCGACGGCCGACGACTACATGCGGTTCTGCCGAATGCTGCTGAACGGCGGCGAACTGGACGGCGCGCGCCTGCTCAGCCCCAAGACCATCCGGCTGATGACCATGAACCACCTGCCAGGCGGCAAGGAGCTGGTCCACCTGTCCAAGTCGCTGTTCAGCGAGGCGGTGTTCGAGGGGCTGGGCTTCGGTCTCGGCTTCGCCATGACCATCGACCAGGCGCGGACCAAGAACCTGGGTTCGCTGGGTGAATATTTCTGGGGCGGCATGGCCTCGACGGCGTTCTGGATCGATCCGGTCGAGGAACTGGCGGTGGTGTTCATGACCCAGCTGATGCCGTCGACCTCGTACCCGATCCGCCGGGAGCTGCGGACGCTGGTCTATTCCAGCTTCACGGAAGCGGCGGGGTAGGTCGCAAGAAAGCGGCGCGGGATGCCCTCCCGCGCCGAGTTGCGCTTTACCAAAGTCCGACGCATTGCGAGCAATACGCCACGCTCGCGGAATCCACCGACTTCGAAACGTCAGGACGCGTGCAAGTCGCGTCCAAAGCCCATGACTTCTCGCGAACGCCCTCCCCAGCGCGGATCATTCTCTCTGGATTTCAGGCAAATGCGATGTCGAGCACTGTCCGACCTCGCATCCGCCTCCACGGACGATCTCGGCTGAAACTCAGATTTCGAATTTGGAGTATGTCCGTTTGATCGTCAACAAGCGGCGCCTGTGAGGCCGGCGCCGTCGGGGAGGTCTGGACATCTTCGCCGGAGCGTGCAGGCTGGCTTCAAACAATCGTTCAAACGAAGAAGCAGGGTGGAGCGCCATGGCCGCGATCAACGCCGTCACCGATCTTTCCGTCGAAGGCGACATCGGTGTCGTCACGCTGAACTCGCCGCCGGTCAACGCGCTGTCGGCCCAGGTGCGTGAAGGTCTGAAGGGCGCCTTCGAGGCGGCCATCGCCGATCCGGCCGTGAAAGCCATCGTGCTGATCTGCGAAGGCAAGACCTTCATCGCCGGCGCCGACATCACCGAGTTCGGCAAGGCCATGACCGGTCCGTCGCTGCAGGACGTGCAGAACGTTATCGAGAACTCGCCCAAGCCGGTCGTGGCGGCGATCCACGGCACCGCCCTGGGCGGCGGCCTGGAGGTGGCGCTGGTCGCCAACTACCGCGTCGCCGTGCCCTCGGCCAAGGGGGGGCTGCCCGAGGTCAATATCGGCCTGCTGCCGGGCGCGGGCGGCACCCAGCGCCTGCCGCGCATCGTCGGCGTCGAGAAGGCGCTGGAGATGGTGACCAGCGGCCAGCACGTGCCGGCCAAGGCCGCTCACGCCATGGGCCTGTTCGATGAGCTGGTCGAGGAGGGGAACCTCCGCGCCGGCGCCGTCGACTTCGCCAGGAAGGTGCTGGCCGAGGGCCGCCCGCTGAAGAAGGTGCGCGACCTCAACGACAAGGTCGAGGCCGCGCGCGGCAAGCCCGAGATCTTCGCCGAGTTCCGCAAGGCCAACGCCAAGAAGTTCCGCGGCTTCATGGCTCCGGAGAGCAACATCAAGTGCATCGAGGCGGCGGTGAACCTGCCCTTCGACGAGGGGCTGAAGGAAGAGCGCAAGCTGTTCATGGAGCTGATGACCGGCACGCAGTCGGCCGCCCAGCGCTACGTGTTCTTCGCCGAGCGCCAGGCCGCCAAAATCCCCGACGTGCCGGACGACACCGCGACCACCCCCGTCAAGAAGGTCGGCGTCATCGGTGCAGGCACCATGGGCGGCGGCATCTCGATGAACTTCCTCAACGCTGGCATTCCGGTGACGATCATCGAGGCCAAACAGGAGAACCTGGAGCGCGGCGTCGGCGTCATCCGCAAGAACTACGAGAACACCGCCAAGAAGGGCCGCCTGACCCAGGACGACGTCGAAAAGCGCATGGCGCTGCTGACCCCGTCGATGAACCTGGAAGACCTGGCCGACTGCGACCTGATCATCGAGGCCGTGTTCGAGCTGATGGAGATCAAGAAGGAGGTCTTCGGCAAGCTGGACAAGATCGCCAAGCCCGGCGCGATCCTGGCCTCGAACACCTCGTACCTGGACATCGATGTCATCGCTGCCTCGACCTCGCGGCCGGAGAGCGTCATCGGTCTGCACTTCTTCTCGCCGGCCAATGTGATGCGCCTGCTGGAGATCGTCCGTGGGGCCAAGACCGACAAGTCGGTGATCGCCACCTCGATGCAGATCGGCAAGAAGATCGGCAAGGTCGCGGTGCTGGTCGGCAACTGCCACGGCTTCGTCGGCAACCGCATGCTGGCCCAGCGCCAGCGCGAGGCCCAGAAGCTGATCCTGGAAGGCGCCATGCCCTGGGACGTCGATCGGGTGCTGTACGACTTCGGCCTGCCGATGGGCCCGTTCGCCATGAGCGACCTGGCCGGTCTCGACATCGGCTGGGACCCGGCCAAGACCTCATCCTCGACCGTGCGCGAAGTGCTGTGCGAGATGGACCGTCGCGGCCAGAAGAACGGCAAGGGCTTCTACGACTACGACGAGAACCGCAACGCCAAGCCCTCGCCCGTGGTCGAGGAGGTGATCCGCGACTTCGCCGAGAAGCGCCAGATCCAGCGCCGCGAGATCAGCGACCAGGAGATCCTGGAGCGCTGCCTGTATCCGATGGTCAACGAGGGCGCGAAGATCCTCGAGGAAGGCAAGGCCATCCGCGCCTCGGACATCGATATCGTCTGGATCAACGGCTACGGCTGGCCGGTCTATCGCGGCGGCCCGATGTTCTGGGGCGAGCTCGTGGGCCTCGACAAGATCCTGGCCAAGATGAAGGAGTTCCACGCCGCGTACGGCGACGACTTCAAGCCGTCGGCCCTGCTGGAGCGCCTGGTGGCCGAGGGCAAGGGGTTCAAGGACGCTTAGTCAGCCTCGTCAAAAATAGCTCGTCATCCCGGCCGCAGCGAAGCGGAGAGCCGGGACCCGGGGCACCGCGCTGCGCTGGCCCCTGGGTCCCGGGTCGGCTACGCCGGCCGGGATGACGAGGTGTGTTGCGCTTAAGGATGAACCCCATGCCCACCATCGCCGCCATGATGTCCGCCGACTACGGCGTGATGGGTGACATCCTCCGTGAGCGCGCCAAGGCCGGGCCCAACCATCCGGCCATCATCATGGAGACCGGCGAGGCGGTGACCTACGCCGCGTTCGACGCCCTGGTCGATCGCGTCGCCGCCGCCCTGCAGCGCTACGGGATCAAGGCCGGCGAAGCCGTCGCGGTCTGCGCCCTGTCTTCGATCCCCTATGCGGCCCTGTTTCTAGGCGCGCTGCGGGCCGGCGTCGCCGTCGCCCCGATCGCGCCGTCCTCGACGCCCGAGGCCATCGCCGGCATGGTCGCCGACTGTGGCGCGCGCCTGTTCTTCCTCGACGCCGGCGTGGCCGAGGCCCAGAAGCCCGCGCCGGTCCCGGTGCGCCAGATCGCCCTCGATGGCTCCTCGACCATTCTGGAAAAGGGGGGCGAAGCTTTCGACGCTTGGCTCGCGCCCGTGGACGCCCAGCCGGCGCCGGTCGAGATCGGCCCCGAGGATCCGTTCAACATCATCTATTCCAGCGGCACGACCGGTACGCCCAAGGGTATCGTCCAGTCGCATGGCATGCGGTGGAAGCACGTCTTCCGGGGGGATGCGGTCGGCTATGGTCCCGAAGCGGTCAGCGTGCTGTCGACCCCGCTCTATTCCAACACCACCCTGGTCTGCTTCTTCCCCACCTTAGCGGGCGGCGGGACCGTGGTGCTGATGAAGAAGTTCGACGCCGGCAAGTATCTGGAGCTGGCCCAGAAGCATCGCATGACCCACACCATGCTAGTGCCGGTGCAGTACCGCCGCCTGATGGAGCGGCCGGACTTCGACGCCTATGACCTGTCGTCCACGCACCTGAAGTTCTGCACCAGCGCCCCGTTCGCGGCCGAGCTGAAGAAGCAGGTGCTGGAGCGCTGGCCCGGCGGCCTGGTCGAGTACTTCGGCATGACCGAAGGCGGCGGGACCTGCATCCTCATGGCCCATGAGCATCCTGACAAGCTGCACACGGTCGGCCGCCCCGCGCCGGGCCACGACATCCGTCTGATCGACGAGGACGGCGTCCAGGTCGGTCCCGGCGTGGTCGGGGAAATCGTCGGCCGCTCGGGCGGCATGATGAACGGCTATCACGGCCGTCCGGACAAGACCGCCGAGGCCACCTGGATCTCGCCGGAGGGGTTCAGCTTCATCCGCACCGGCGATGTCGGCCGCTTCGACGAGGACGGCTTCCTGACGCTGATGGATCGCAAGAAGGACATGATCATCAGCGGCGGTTTCAACATCTATCCGTCCGACCTGGAGGCCGTGCTGGTCAAGCATCCGGCCGTGGTCGAGGCCGCCGTGGTGGGCGTGCCGTCCGACGCCTGGGGCGAGACGCCGGTGGCCTTCGTGGCGCTGAAGAGCGGCCAGGCCGCTGATCCGGGCGAGATCAAGGCCTTCGTCGACGGTCAGGTCGGCAAGACCCAGCGGCTGGCGGATGTCCGTATCGTCGACAGCCTGCCGCGCAGCCATATCGGCAAGGTGTTGAAGCGTGACCTTAGGGACTCATGGCAAAAAGCGCCTAGTGAGTAGACTTTTTTGCCGCGACGGCGCGCCACATTAGGCCAAGCGGAATCGATGAATACGGTTGCTTAACCATATGGTCGGCCATTGAGGTCGCCCGGTTCGTCGTGGATTGCGTCCGAAATGCTCCCGAAGCCCGTCGCCGCTGAGCTCAAGGCCCTTCAGCAGAAGGCGTTTGTCCGCGCTTCTGGCGCGCCGATCGATTTCGACGCCGTCGCCCAGGCCCTGGGCGCGGCCGGGCATGCGTCGGACCTGGACCAGCGTCTCGCCGCCCGCTTCGCCCGTCCCGTCGCCGTTCGCGCCTTCGCCGATCGTATCGAGGCCACCGCCGCCGCACTCCGGGCGCTGGGCGTGCGCGAAGGCGGCGTCTGCGTCGTCTCGGCCCTGGCCGAACCCGAAACCCTGGCCGGCGTCGCCGCGGCGGGTCTGAGGGCCTGGCTGGTCGACGTCGACCCCTTCAGCGCCATGTTCGACACCGCCCACCTGCGCGAGCGCCTGCCCGAGGCGCCCGGTCCGCTGGAGGCCATCGTTCCCGCCGCCGCCCACGGCCGTGCGCCCGACATGCGCGCCTGGGCCGCCTTCCGCGCCGAGACCGGCCTGCCGATCCTGATCGACGCCGCCGGCGCCTTCGACGTGGTGATCGAAGCGCCCGTGCCCGTGCTGGTCGGCCTGCCTGGCGGGCAGGGCGTGTTCGTGGCTTGCGAGGACGCCACGTGCGTCAACGCCATCGAGGCCGAACCCTTCACCGGCGACGACGGCCTGGCCGCGTGGCCTGGCCTGCGCCAGCGCCTCTGCGGCACGGCCCAGCAGCTGCGAGTCCTCTTGCTGGACAGCGGCGTCGGTTTCCAGCCGGGCTGGGGCATGAGCTGGATCTCGCCGACCTGTGCGCTGAGCCTGCCCACCGACGACGCGGGCGCCGTGGCCTGGAAACTCCAGGCGGCGGGCGTCGCGGCCAGCTGCGCCGTTCGCAATCACGCCCTGGAGGCCGACGGCGCCCCGACGGCCGATCATCTGGCGGCCTCGACCGTGGTCATCACCCTGGACCCGAACCTGGACATCGAGGGCCTGGACCGCCTGTGCGACGCCCTGCGCGACGCGGTGGCCTAGCCGGACCATTTGGCCTAAGCCTTCGCGCCGCCCCCCTGCGAAGGTGACCGATGGCCCAAGCGTTCTCCTGCCCGATCTGCGGCGACCGTCATGACGACCTGTCCCGCGACTGGGGCTATGGCCTGCCCGACGAGGTCTGGGCGCTGCCCGAAGACGAGTGCGACAGTCAGGCCCGCTTCAACGACGACCTGTGCCAATGGGGCGAGCGCTATTTCATCCGCTGCATCCTGCCCGTGCCACTGAAGGGCGCGGACGACTATTTCGGCTGGGGGCCCTGGGCGGAGGTCGATGCCGAGGTCTTCGCGCGCTATCTCGAATTCTATGACGAGGACGGCCGCGAGGAGCCGCCGGTTCCGGGCAAGCTGGCCAACAGGCTGGAGGCCTATCCTGGCGTGACCCTGGGCACCCGCATGCTGATCCAGTTCCAGGATCCCGGCGAGCGGCCGATCCTGACCCTGCTGGAAGGCGACAAGAGCCGCCTGGCCCAGGAGCAGCGCGACGGCATCGACGCCACGCGGCACCACGAGATTCTCGAGATCTGCGGAGGCTAGAGCCAGCCGGTCTTCTTGAACCGCCGGTACAGCAGCCCACAGATCACCACAATCGCGGCCAGCACGCCGTAATAGCCGTATTCCCACTTCAGCTCGGGCATGTGCTCGAAGTTCATGCCGTAGATGCCGGCCACCGCCGTCGGCACGGCCAGGATAGCGGCCCAGGCGGCCAGCTGGCGGGTGATCACGCCCTGGCGCTGCTGTTCCAGCAGGCTGGAGATCTCGAACACCGAGGTCAGCACCTCGCGCAGGCCGTCGACCAGGATCTCGGTGCGCTGGATGTGGTCGCGGACGTCGCGGAAATAGGCCCGCACCTCGGTGTCGATGCAGGGCAGTTCGTGGTGCTCCAGCGCGCTGACCACCTGGGTCATCGGACCCAGCAGCTTCTTGAACTTCATCAGCGCCCGGCGAAGATTGAAGATGCGGGCGATCTCGGCGCGGGTCAGGAAGGCGTCCAGGGCCCGCCGCTCGAAGGCGTGCAGGTCCTCCTCGATGGTGTCGACGATCGGCATGTAGCCGTCGACGATGAAGTCCAGCACCGCGTGGAGTACATAATCGACGCCATGCGCCAGCAGCGCGGGGGCGGCCTCCAGCTGGGCGCGCAGCTCGGTATGGGCGCGGGCCGAGCCGTGGCGGACGGTGATCAGGTGTTTGCGGCCGACGAAGAAGTCGGTCTCGCCATAGACGATGTGGTCGTTGTCCAGGTGTGCGGTCTTGGCGACGACGAACAGCTGGTCGCCATATACGTCGACCTTGGGCGTCTGGCGGGCGTTCAGCGCATCCTCGACCGCCAGGGGGTGCAGGTGGAACATCTGCTGCAGCACCCGCAGCTCAGCCTCGTCGGGCTCGACCAGGCCGATCCAGACGAACTCGCCGTCGCGTGGCAGGAGGCCTTCCGGATCGGCGAGGTCGAGGGCGCGGACGGCCTTGCCGTCGACATAGGCGCTGGCGGCGACGATGGTCATCTGAGGGTCAGTGTGCGGCCGCGTAGGCCTCGACCTGGGCGACTCGCTCGGCCTTTTCGGCCTCGCTCAGGAACGAGCCGGTGAAGCTGTTCTTGGCCAGGGTGACGACGTCCTCGCGCGTCAGACCCACCGCGCCGGCGGTCGCCAGATAGTTCTCCAGCAGGTAGCCGCCGAAATAGGCCGGGTCGTCGGAGTTCACGGTCGCCTTCAGGCCCAACTTCAGCATCTTCTTCAGCGGATGGACGTCCAGGCTGGGTACGCCGCACAGCTTCAGGTTGGACAGCGGGCAGACCGTCAGGGTGGTTCCGTCCTTCACCAGGCGCGCGGTCAGGGCCTCGTCTTCCAGGGCGCGATTGCCGTGGTCGATGCGATCGACCTTCACCAGGTCGATGGCTTCCCAGACGTAGTCCGGCGGGCCTTCCTCGCCGGCGTGGGCCACGACCTTGAGGCCCAGATCACGCGAGGCCTGCAGCACGCGGGCGAACTTGGCCGGCGGGTGGCCGACCTCGGAGCTGTCGAGACCCACGCCCGCCAGCTTGTTCAGCCAGGGCTTGGCCAGTTCGAGCGTCTCGAAGGCGCTCTCTTCCGACAGGTGGCGCAGGAAACAGAGGATCAGCTTGCTGGTGACGCCCAGGGTCTTTTCGGCCTCGTCCATGCCAGCCAGCAGGCCTTCCATGACCACCCCGAAGGCGATGCCGCGATCAGTGTGGGTCTGGGGATCGAAGAAGATCTCGGCGTGCGTGCCGCCGTCGGCGGCCAGGCGCTTGAAATAGGCCAGGGCCAGATCCTTGAAGTCCTCGGCCGTCTGAAGGACGCCCGCGCCCTGGTAGTAGATGTCCAGGAAGTCCTGCAGGTTCGAGAAGTCGTAGGCGGCGCGGATCTCCTCGACCGAGGCGAAGGGCAGGGTGATGCCGTTGCGCTTGGCCAGCTCGAACATCAGCTCCGGCTCGAGGCTGCCCTCGATGTGCATGTGCAGCTCGGCCTTGGGCAGGCCCCTAACAAACTCGGCAAAGGCGAAATCGGCGAAGGCGGTGTCGGTCATGCGGTTTTATGCGCGCGAGCGTAGGCGTCGATCAACCGCGATCACGGGAAACCGCTGGAAATGACCCGGGGCGCCGGTTAAGCCCGCAGGCGTCAAGTGTCGCTCCGGGGTTGTGCCGATGACCGTTTCTCAGAAGCTCATGCCTGGCGTGCCGCTGGTGGAATCCATGTTGTTCGGGGTGTCCCTCGACCAGATGGGCCTCTCCAACACTGAACGCGACATCGCCATCCAGCTGAACGAGAAGGGCTTCGCGGTCTTCGATTTTCCGGACGAGGACCTGGCGGCGCGCATCGATCGCATCAAGGCCGACCTGACCCCGCAGTACGACTTCGAGCGCTGGCGGGCCGAGGGCTGGGCGGCCAATGACGGGCTGCGGGTGCAGGACGCCTGGCGCACTCACGAGGACGTCCGCGCCATCGCCGCCAATCAGGCGGTGCTGGCGCTGCTGTCCAAGCTGTACGGTCGTCGGGCCTTTCCGTTCCAGACCTTGAACTTCCCGGTCGGCACCCAGCAGCACGTCCACTCGGACTCGATCCACTTCTCCAGCGTGCCCGAGCGCTTCATGTGCGGCGTGTGGCTGGCGCTGGAAGACATCCACGAGGACGCTGGCCCACTGGTCTACTATCCGGGCTCGCACAAGTGGCCGATCCTCTACAACGACGCGATCGGCCGGGTGGCCGGGACCGACACGGCCGAGTTCGCTCAGCCGCCGTTCGAAGAAGCCTGGCGGGCGCTGATCGACGCCACCGGGACCAAGCCGGAATATTTCCGCCCGAAGAAGGGCCAGGCGCTGATCTGGGCCGCCAACCTGCTGCATGGCGGCAGCCGCCAGAACGACCCGGCCCGCACCCGCTGGTCGCAGGTTACCCACTATTATTTCGACGACTGCGCCTACTACACGCCGGCCTTCTCGGACCCGTTGGCGGGCAATCTGGACCTGCGCGACATCGTCGACGTCTCGACCGGCAAGCTGGCGCCGAACATCTATATCGACCGCCCGGTGGCCGAGGTTCCACGCCGCGGCGCGCCAGCGCCCGCTCCGGCGGCGGGTCAGGATCGATGGGGTTCCTTGTTTCCAGCCAAGGCCCCGAAGGACTTCGATCCACAGCGCTATCTGGACCTGAACCCCGACGTAGCGGCGGCCGGCATGGACCCGCGCAAGCACTATGTCCGCCACGGCGCGCGGGAGCAGCGGCGCTACAAATAGGCCTCAAGGAAAACGCCGGCCGCCTGCCCGGCGACCGGCGTTCTCAGGGGGGCGCGCCGAACTAGTGCGCGGCGTCCTTGGCCTTCTCGCCGGCCTTCTTGGCGGCGTCGCCAGCTTCCTCGGCCGCCTTGCCAGCAGCAGCGGCGGCGTCGCCCGCGGTTTCCTTGGCCTGTTCCGTGCCCGCAGCATTCGCGTCGGCCGTGGCGTTGGCCGCGTCGGTGGCGGCTTGCGAAGCGGCGGCCGCCTGGTTGGCGGCGTCGGCGCTTTGGGTGGTCGCTTCCTGGGCCTTTTCGGCCTTGTTCTCGCAGGCCATCACCGTCAGGCCCAGGGCGGCCACGGCCGCGATCGTCACGATACGCATGAGCGTCTTCTCCCATTTCCGGCCTTGGCGCCGGGTAGGGGAGATAATCCCAAGGCCGAGGTTCGGTTGCCTACATCGGCTGCGGCGACGCCGGCTTGGCTTCGGGCAGCGGGATGAACTCGTCGTGGTCCAGATCGGGCAGCTTCATGCGACCGGCTTTCCAGTCAGCCTTGGCCTGCTCGATACGGTCCTTGGACGAGGAGACGAAGTTCCAATCCATGAAGCGCGGGCCGATCGGCTCGCCGCCCAGCAGCATGACGGTCGAGCGCTCCAGCGCTTTGAACACCACGGTTTCGCCCGGGGCGAAGACGGCCATCTGCAGGGCCGAGAGCTCTCGGCCGTCGACCTCGACCCGGCCGTCGGCGACATAGGCCGCGCGCTCGGAATACTCCGCCGGCAGGGCCGCGGTCGTGCCCGGCTCCAGCTCCCAGTGGACATAGAACAGCGGCGAGAAGACCGGTACGCTGGCCTTGGCTCCGAACGCCTCGCCGGCGATCAGCCGCGCCTTCAGCCCGCCGCTCTCGTAGGACGGCAGCTCGGCCGAGCCTTCGTGGTGGCTGAAGCTGGGGGCGGTTTCCTCGTATTCCTTGGGCAGGGCGATCCAGGCCTGCATGCCGTCCATGCGGCCGCCCTGGCGACGCAGGGTCTCGAAGCGTTCGGAATGGGTGATGCCGCTGCCGGCCGTCATCCAATTGACCTCGCCCGGCTTGATCACGGCCAGCGAACCGACGCTGTCGCGGTGGGTGATCTCACCCTGGAACAGGTACGACAGAGTAGAGAGACCGATGTGCGGGTGTGGTCGGACGTCCGCGCTCTTGGGGAAGCCCGGCGCGAACTCGGCCGGCCCCATGTGGTCGAGGAAGGTGAACGGGCCGACCATCCGCCGGGCGTGGAAGGGCAGCACGCGGCCGACCTCGAAGTTTCCGATGTCGTGGCGGCGGGCTTCGATGACGAGGTCGATCATGGGGCGGCTCCGGAAAGAGATGAGCGGAACTTAGCCGGGACCGACCCGCGTCGTCTTGTGCAAAGCCTGCAATGCAAGGTTCGCGGTTTCGAGCCCTACAGAGCGTCGGCGCGCTTCAGCGGCAGCAGGGCGATCAGGCTGATCGCGCCGGCGCCGGCAAGGTACAGGCCCACCAGCTTCAGCCCGCCGTGGCCGGCCAGAAACTGGGCGATGGCCGGGGTCATGCCGCCGCCGATCACGCCGCCGACATTGAAGGCGATCGACGAGCCGGTGTAGCGCACCCGGGCCGGGAACAGGCTGGGCAGCCAGGCGCCGAGCGGACCGTAGACCAGCCCCATGACCACCAGGGCCAGGGACAGGAAGACGCCGATCAGCCAGAGCGAGCCCGAGCCCATCATCGGGGCCAGGGCCGCGCCGGCGGCGACCGTCAGGAACGAGCCGGCAATCAGCACCCGGCGGGGGCTGGAGGCATCCGACCAATAGCCGGCCCAGACGATGCCGGCGGCCATGAACAGGATGGCGACCAGCAGCACGCTCAGAAAGAGCTGGCGGCCATAGCCCAGGGCCGTGACGCCGTAGCCCAGCGAGAAGGCGGTGGTCAGGTAGAAGAGCGCGAAGCAGGCGACGACCGCGAAGGTGCCGCCGATCACTTCGCGGGCATGGGTGCGGAACAACTCGGCGACCGGCACGTGGGCCGGCGGGGCTTCATGCGAGGCGGCCTCGAACGCGGCGGTCTCGGTCAGCTTCAGGCGGATCCACAGGCCGACCCCGACCAGCAGGATGCTGCCCAGGAACGGCAGGCGCCAGCCCCAGGCCTGGAACTGCTCCGGCGTCAGGATGGCGCCCAGGATCAGGAAGAGGCCGTTAGCCGCGATAAATCCCACGGGAGCGCCCAGCTGGGGGAACATGCCGAAGCGGGCGCGCCAGCCGGGCGGGGCGTTCTCGACCGCCAGCAGCGCCGCCCCGCCCCACTCGCCGCCCAGGCCGAAGCCTTGGCCGAAGCGCAAGCAACACAGCATGAACGGCGCGATCCAGCCCGCCTGGTGATAGGTCGGCAGGAAGGCGACCAACAGCGTCGAGCCGCCCATGATGATCAGCGAGGCGACCAGGGTCGACTTGCGGCCGATGCGGTCGCCGAAGTGGCCGAACACGATCGAGCCCAGCGGGCGGGCGATGAAGGCGACGCTGAGGCTGGCGTACGAGGCCAGCAACTGCACGGCGGGCGAGGAGGCCGGGAAGAACAGCGGCCCGAACACCAGCGAGGCGGCGGTGGCGTAGATATAGAAGTCGTAGAACTCGACCGCCGTGCCGATCAGGCTTGCGGCCAGCACGCGTCGCGTCGACGCGCCGGTAGCGCTCGATCCGGCCATCGTGGCCTCCCAGATTGTCAGGTGGTTGGAGCGCGGCCCCCGACCGCGCTCCGGAACGCTTTAGCCCAGCGGGCTCACATACGGGCTCACCAGACCCAGCGGCACGGCCGTCGAGTTCTTGACGCCACGGATGACGATGCGGCTCTCGATGTTCGACACCAGGCCCAGCGACAGCAGCTTGTCGCGCAGGAATTCGTCGAAGGCGCGCATGTCGCGGGTGACGATGCGCATCTCATAGTCGGCCGCGCCGGTGACGGTGGCGCACTGGACGACCTCGGCCCACTTGGCGACCGCCTGTTCGAACGTGTCCAGATTTTCCTTGGTCGGAAGGGACAGCTTGACTGTGCAGTAGACCTCGAAGCCGAGACCAAGTTTTTCCCGGTCGAGAATCGTCACGCGGCGCTGGATGACGCCGGCGTCTTCCAGCCTTTTGATCCGTCGCCAGCACGGGCTGGACGACAAACCAACGCGTTCGGCGATCTCCGCGACGGACAGTCCGGCGTCGTGTTGGATGAGATCGAGGATCTTGGCATCCACGGCGTCGAGTTGTTCGGACAAGAAATTCCTCCCCCCAGCGGGCGTTGACGCTCACTTCTTGCGCAAAACGACCACGAGTCGGGCACGCCTTGGGCAAACAATTTCCGCGCTTCTATAAGATATTGCGTAGCGGGCGGGAAGACCCGGGAGGAAAATTTTTGCCATGCGGCACTCGGAAGTCACGCTCGACGACAAATATGTGCTCGAAGATGGCCGAGCGTTCATCACTGGCGTGCAGGCGCTTCTGCGGGTCCTGCTGGATCGCAAGCGCCTGGATCGCCAGGCTGGATTGAACACCGGCGGCTATTTGTCAGGCTACAGGGGCTCGCCGCTGGGCGGCCTCGACCAGCAGGCCGCGCGCATCAAGAAGCTGCTGACCGCCCACGACGTGGTCTTCCAGGAAGGCCTCAACGAGGACCTCGCGGCGACGGCCGTGTGGGGCAGCCAGCAGGCCAATCTCTTCCCCGGCGCCCTTTATGATGGGGTCTTTGGGATGTGGTACGGGAAGGCCCCCGGGGTCGACCGCACCGGCGACGTCTTCAAGCACGCCAACTTCGCGGGGACCTTCCCGACGGGCGGCGTGCTGGCGGTGGCCGGCGACGACCACGGCTGCAAGAGTTCGACCCTGCCGTCGCAGTCCGAGTTCGCCTTCCAGGACTTCGAGATGCCGGTGCTGTCGCCGGCCGACGTGCAGGAGGTGCTGGACTACGGGATCCTGGGCATCGCCCTGTCGCGGTTCTCGGGTCTTTGGACGGGCATGATCGCCCTGGCCGACACCATGGACTCGGGCGTGACCATCGATGTGTCGCTGGATCGCCACAAGGCCGTGATCCCCGACTTCCCGTTCCCGCCCGGTGGCCTCGGCATCCGGCTGAAGGACCAGCCGATGGAGAAGGAGCGGCGGATGCGGCTGCACAAGCTGCCCGCCGCCCTGGCCTTCGCCCGCGCCAACCAGATCGACCGCGTGGTGCTGGGCGCCTCGCACGTGCGGGTGGGCAAGGCGCGCCTGGGCATCGTCTGCCAGGGCCAGGCCTACAAGGACGTGCTGGAAGCCTTCACGGCCATGGGCATGACCCTGCAGGAAGCCGCCGACCTGGGCGTCTCCATCTATAAGGTGGGCATGCCGTGGCCGCTGGAGCCGCTGGGCCTGCGGGCCTTCGCCGCCGGCCTCGAGACCCTGATGGTCATCGAGCACAAGCGCGCCCTGATCGAACCCCAGGCTCGGGCCGCGCTCTATGATCTGCCCGCACAGGCGCGCCCGCGCGTGATCGGCAAGACCGACGAGAAGGGCGGGCCGCTGCTCTCGGAGCTGGGCTCGCTGTCGGTGGCCGAAATCGCCCTGGCCATCTACGACCGCCTGCCGGATGGCCCGCACATGGAGCGAGCGCGCGCCTATCTGAACCGTGTCTCGGCCGCCGGCGTCGCCGCGGTCAGCCTGGCCGCCGACCAGGCCCGCAAGCCGTTCTTCTGCTCGGGCTGCCCGCACAACAGCTCGACCAAGCTGCCGGAGGGCAGCCGCGCCCTGGCCGGCATCGGCTGCCACTACATGGCCGGGTTCAACGACCCGATGACCGACCTCAACACCCACATGGGCGGCGAGGGCCTGACCTGGGTGGGCGCGGCGCCGTTCACCAGTGAGAAGCACGTCTTCCAGAACCTGGGCGACGGCACCTACAACCACTCCGGCTCGCTGGCGATCCGGGGCGCGGTCGCGGCCAAGGCCAACATCACCTACAAGCTGCTCTATAACGACTCTGTCGCCATGACCGGCGGCCAGCGGGCCGAGAGCGGCTTCACCCCCGCCCAGATCACCCGCCAGCTGGCGGCCGAGGGCGTGACCAAGACCGTCATCGTCGTCGACGAACTGGAGCGCTACCAGGGCGTCACCGACCTGGCCCCTGGCGTCGAGATCTTCCCGCGCTCGGACTTGATGCGCGTGCAGGAGATGCTGCGCGACACCGCCGGTGTCACGGTGCTGCTGTACGACCAGACCTGCGCCACCGAGAAGCGCCGCCGCCGCAAGCGTGGCGCGATGCCCAAGGCGACCAAGCGCGTCTTCATCAACCCGCTGGTCTGCGAAGGCTGCGGCGACTGCTCGGTGAAGTCCAACTGCGTGTCGGTCGAGCCGCTGGCCACGGAGTTCGGCCGCAAGCGCAAGATCAACCAGTCGTCCTGTAACCAGGACTACAGCTGCGTCGAAGGCTTCTGCCCCTCGTTCATCACCCTGGAAGGGGCCGAGAACGCCCAGTCCAAGAAGACCCCGGCGGCTCTGACCGCCGAGTCGACGCCGCTGCCCGAGTTCGAGCCGCTGACCGGCGTGCGCAAGATCCTGTTCACGGGCGTCGGCGGCACGGGCGTCACGACCGTGGCCTCGATCCTGGCCATGGCCGCCCACATCGACGGCCGCGCCGGTAGCGTGGTCGACATGACCGGTCTCGCCCAAAAGGGCGGTTCGGTGTTCAGCCATGTCAAGATCGGCGAGACGGAAGAGACCATCGTCGGCGGCCGCGTGCCGGCCGCCAGCGCCGACGTGCTGATCGCCTGCGACCTGCTGGTGGCCGCCTCGCCCGAGGGCCTATCGCTCTACGCCAAGGACCGTACGCGGGCTTTCGGCAACAGTGACTTCGCCCCGACCGCCGACTTCGTCACCAGCCGCGATATTCGCTTCGACAGCGGGGCCATGGCCCGCCGGGTGAAGGGGGCGACGAACACCTTCGACGCCTGCCCGGCCCAGCATCTGGCCGAAAACCAGTTCGGCGACGCCATCTACGCCAACATGATCATGGTCGGCTTCGCCTGGCAGCGCGGGGTGATCCCGGTTTCCAGCCGGGCCCTCTATCGGGCCATCAAGCTGAACGGCGTTGACGCCGACGCCAATCTGCAGGCCTTCGAGCTGGGTCGTCGCGTCGCTCATGACCCGACTTCGATCGAGGTGAAGGAAGACAAGGTCGCCACGCCCGAGACCATGCCGCTGGACGAGCTGATCGCCCACCGTATCCGCGAGCTGACCGCCTACCAGAACGCCGTCTACGCCCAGCGCTACGCTGACAAGGTGGCCAAGGTTCGCACAGCCGAAGCGGCCATCGGCGGCGAGGCCCTGACCCGCGCGGCGGCGGTGAACCTGTACAAGCTGATGGCCTACAAGGACGAGTACGAGGTCGCGCGCCTGTACACCGACGGCCGCTTCAAGGCCGAACTGGCCGGGACCTTCAAGGGTGGCCAGGCCAAGGTCTGGCTCTCGCCGCCGCTGCTGGCGCCCAAGGGGCCGGACGGCAAGCCCAAGAAGATCGCCTTCGGCGGCTGGATGCTGGACGTCGCCTTCCCGCTGATGGCCAGGCTGAAGGGCCTGCGCGGCGGCGCGCTCGATCTCTTCGGCCGCACCGAGGAGCGCAGGATGGAGCGAGGCCTGATCGCTTCGTACGAAGTGACCCTCGACCGCCTGGCCGCCGGCCTGTCCAAGGAAAGCCTGCCCCTGGCCGTGAAGATCGCCGAGATCCCGCAACAGATCCGCGGCTACGGCCACGTCAAGGACGCCTCGGTCATCACCGCCAAGGCAGCCGAGGCCAAGCTGTGGGAGCAGTGGTGCGGTAGCTGACACCGTGGCGCGGCGGGAGGTTCGTGCTAGGCTTCCCGCCATGAACAAGCCTCTGAACCCGGTGACCGTGACGCTTAGCGCCGAGGACGCCGCCGACCTTCAGGCGCGGGTCGAGCGCGGTGAGTTCGCCTCGCTGGACGAGGGCGTCGCGGCGGAACTGGCCGAGCTGAACTATCGCCGGGCGGCGGAAATCGTCGGCGGCCCGGACAAGCTGGAAGCGCTGCTGGACGAGCTCGAGGCCTCTCGAACACTGGACCCCTCGGAGTGGGTTGGTGGCGAGCGCTCGCTGGCCGACATGCTGGCGGACCTCAAGGCGCGCGGATCCTAGGCGCGTGATGACGACCGAATTCGATTTCGACGCCGTCGTCGTCGGTGCGGGCGCTGTCGGCCTGGCCTGCGGGTACGCCCTGTCCAGGCGCGGCCTGGTGGTCGCGGTGCTGGAGGCCGAGGCGCATATCGGCCAGGGTGTGTCGTCGCGCAATTCCGAGGTGATCCACGGCGGGCTCTACTATCCGACCGGATCGCTGAAGGCGAAGCTGTGTGTACAGGGGCGACGGCGGTTGTACGCGTTCCTCGACACGCACGGCGTGGCCTACAAGCGCTGCGGCAAGCTGGTGGTCGCGACGTCCGACGACGAGATCGCGCGCCTCGACGTCATCTGGGATCAAGCCCTGGCCAATGACGTCGAGGGCATGGAGAAACTGACCGACGCGCAGGCCCGCGCGATGGAGCCCGGCCTCAATGCCCACGCGGCGCTGCTGTCGCCGCAGAGCGGGGTCTTCGCCAGCCACGACTACATGCTGGCCCTGCAGGGCGAGATCGAAGCCGCCGGCGGGGCGGTGGTGCTGAACACGCCCTTCGAGGGCGCCGAGGCCTTCAAGGGCGGCGGCCTCAAGGTGCGGGCGGGCGGAGCGGATCCGACCAGCCTGACCTGCCGTCTGCTGGTCACCGCGCCGGGCCTGTCCTCGCAGGACGTCGCCGGGCGGATCGAGGGCTATCCCGCCGCCCGCATCCCCAAGGCCCACTATGGCAAGGGCGTCTATTTCCGCCTGGCCGGCAAGGCGCCGTTCCAGCGGCTGATCTATCCGCCGCCGATCCACGGGGCGCTGGGCACCCACTATCGCAACGACCTGGGCGGCCAGGCGGTGTTCGGGCCGGACCTGGAATACGTGCCCGCGCCGGACTATTCGGTCGATCCCGGCCGGGCGGAAGCCTTCGCGGCCTATATCCGCAAGTTCTGGCCCGGCCTGCCAGACGATAAGCTGGTCCCCGACTATGCGGGCGTGCGGCCCAAGCTACACGGCCCCGACGAACCGCAGCCCGACTTCCAGTTGCGCGGCGCCGAGGACCACGGGCTGGAAGGCCTGATGGCCCTGTTCGGCATCGAGAGCCCGGGCCTGACCAGCTCGCTGGCGATCGGCGAGGAGGTCGCCGCGCGCCTGCTGGAGCAAGCCGCCTAGCTTCGCGTTGACACTGGGGGCGCGCCCCACGATGGTCGCGCGCCGTAATCTCCCCCGGAGCCTGACTTGACCAACATCCTGCACGCCATGCTGGGCAAGGGCTTGGGCGGTCTGGAGCAGGTGTTCCTGGACTATCAGCCGATCCTCGAGGCCTGGGCCGCCCGGACCGGCGGTCGTTGTGTCGGCGTGGTGCGCAAGGGCGGCAAGGTCGCGGCGCGCGAGGCTGGGCGGACGCCGCCGCTGGTGGCCATGCCGGCCTTCACCGACTGGGATCCGTTGACCTTGGCCGCCGCCAAGAACGTGGTGCGCACGGCCGCGCCGAACCTGATCCTCAGCCATGGCCAGCGCCCGGCCCGGGTGTTCGGCAAGGTCGCCCCCCCTGGCGCCGTCCAGGCCGTCTGCCTGCACAAGCCTTCGTTCGAAGTGGCCCCGGGCGTCCACTATCTGGCTGTCGGCCGACACCTTGCGCGGCTGGCCATGGAGCGCGGCGCGCCGCAGGACCACGTCTGGTTCATCCCCAATTCGGTCAAGGCGCCCACCGCTCTGGCCCAGCCGTTCGAACGCGCGGAGAGCGCGCCGGTGAAGATCGTCGCCGCCGGCCGCCTGCATCCCAAGAAGGGCTTTGACGTCCTGATCCAGGCGATCGGCAAGCTGCGCGCCTGGGACTTCGACGTCACCTGCGAGATCGCCGGTGAGGGCGACGAGCGCGCCGACCTGGAGGCTCTCATCCAGGAGCTGGATCTGAACCCGTGCGTGACGCTGACCGGCTGGACCGACGACGTCGCCGGCTTCCTGGCCACGGGCGACCTCTTCGCCTTTCCCTCGCACCAGGAGGGCTTCCCGCTGACCCTGCTGGAGGCCATGTCGGTCGGTCTGCCCGTGGTGGCGACCGAGATCGACGGGCCGGTCGAGATCCTCAAGGATGGCGTCAACGGCCGCCTCGTGCCCGACGACGATCCCGACCGCCTGGCCGAGGCCCTGGGTGAGCTGATCAGCGACCGCGACGCCGCCAAGCGCTACGGCGCGGCCGCCCGCCAGCTGGTGCTGGACGACTATGGTCCCGGCGAGCTGGCGCGGCGGTTGGAAGCCGCGCTCGACGGAATGCTTTCCCGGGCTTGATGTACGGACCACGAGGGCGTATGACCCCCGTCCGTCCTGGCGATGGCTGGGTAGCTCAGATGGTTAGAGCGGTGGATTCATAACCCACAGGTCGGCGGTTCGATCCCGCCCCCCGCCACCAGGACGGACTACTTTCTCTTACAATTCCAAGGCTTGGAACAGCGCCGCGGCGCTGGCCGTTGTCGCCTCATGGCTCGCGCGCCGAAGGTCTTCACGTGGTCGGATGGCTTTCACCGCTACACCGTGGCGGCGACCTCGCGCGCCAAGGCGCTGGCGGCGTGGGAGACCGACCGCGATCTCTTCAAGGAAGGCGTGGCCCAGGAGGCCCCCGGCGCGCCCGACGCCAAGGCCGCCCTGGCCGCGCCCGGGGCGGTGATCCGTCGGGCCGAGGGCGGGCTGCAGTCGGCGGTCGAGAAGCTGCCCAAGCCGAAGCCGAAGAAGGTCGACGACCAGGCCGAAGCCAAGCGCAAGAAGGCGCTCGCCGAAGCCGAGGCTGCACTTGAAGCCGCGGAAGCCGAGCAGCGCGACGCCGAGGCCGACCTGGCGCGCCGTCGCCGTGACCTCGACGCCGAGGCCGCCGGGCTCAGCGAGACCTGGACGACGCGCCGGGCGAAGCTGGAGCAGGCGATCCGACGTCTGCGACCGCGATAGAGGTCGGGACATGGCCGCGCAGGCCGCGACGGTCCAGATAGTCGAGCAGGGCGGCCGGATAGTCAGTCTGGACGATGCTGACGCCCTGGTCGATCAGCCGGCCCCAGGCCTTGTCGGGATCCTGCAGCGCCTTGCGGTCGCCGGACTGATCCAGCACGCCGCGCCAGCCCTTGTCAGCCAGGGTGTTGGTCCAGACGCGGATGCGGGCGGTGCGGGCCGCGTCGCGCACGGCCACGAAGCCCTGGCGCTTCAGCGAGACCATCTCGACGGCCGGGATCTGTCGGTCGCCGGACGCCTGACGAGCGGTGATCCGGGCCAAGCCCAGCGGGGCGCGGGCGGCCTTGCCGGCGACCATCGGCATGAAGGCCAGGCCCCGGTAGAGCGGCTGGTCGGCGATCGGCGGCGCGCCCAGGCGGGCCTTGGCCTTGAACAGCACCCAGTCAGCGGCGTCGGTCGCGCGCACGACCTCGGCGGCCTCGTTGGCCAGCGGGCCCTTGAGGTCGACATTGACCAGGATGCGGCCCTGGGCGGCGCGCAGGAAGGCCTCCAGGGTCGGCGGCGCCTCGGTCCCGCCGTGGGCGTCCTTCAGGCGCAGGGCCTCGATCTGCGCCAGGGTCAGGTCGGCGACGCGGCCCTTGCCGTCGGTGGTGCGGTCGACCTTGGCGTCGTGCATCAGGACGAGCGCGCCGTCGCGGGTGCGGCGCACGTCGATCTCGACCAGGTCGACCCCCAGCGCCACGCAGCGCTCAAGGGCGGCCAGCGAGTTCTCGGGAACCGACTGCTCGAAGCCGTGACTGGGGGCGGGCTGGTGGCAGGCGCGGTGGGCGACGACCAGAACCCCATCAGCGGGATCGTAGAGGCGGTCCCGCAGGACGCCGGCCTGAGCCGAGCCGGCCATCAGCAGGGCCACAACGATCGGAGTTGCGAGATGTCGCATGGTCTAAGGCCTCCGGCCTCCACGCCACATGACCGATTCACGCGACAAGCATACGGCAGTTCGGGCTTAAAGGGATGACGGCGCGGGAGCGGCGCATCCTCCGCGTGAGGTCCCCGGTCAGGGTTTCCGGAAGCCCCGCAGCACATTGGCCTCAGTGCTCAGCTGCAACTGGGCGTAGTCGATGCGCGGCGTGTCGGAGAACAGCAGGTAGTAGTATTTCATCTGCTCGGACCACCAGTAGCCGGGACAGTTGTCGCCCTGGGTCATCGGCCTGGTCGTGATGTCCTTCAGCGCCGTGTAGCCGAAGGCGGCGCGGCTGGTGGCCTTCATCTCGCGATAGTGGATGGCGGCCAGCTGGCGATAGCGCTCGTCGCGGTCGACCAGCCACAGGTTCAGGCAGGCGTCGGGATATTCGGGGCGCAGGCCGGTATGCTTGCGGCGCGGCTGGCGCGTGGCGACGTCGATCGATTCCGGGATCACGCCGAAGGTCGTCTGCATCTCGGTGAACGAGGCCAGGTAATCGTCGCCCTCGCGCTTGGCGCCGACCTGGCCCAGCAGGCCGGCATAGTAGGCGGCCAGCTCGCTCTGGGCGGTGTTCAGCACCGCGCCGGTCTCGAAGTCGACCATCGGGAACCACAGGCGGCCGTCATAGCGCTTGGCCTGATGGGTCAACTGAGCGGCGACGCACTCCTGGGCCCAGCGCTTGCAGTCGCCGTCGCCGAACAGCATCCAGGCGTCCCACAGGTACTCGTAGAAGCTGTCGGCATAGACGTCGATGCTGGCCGAGCGGCTGGTGAACTCGCCTGTGCGCGCATCGATGTTGGCGGCCATCAGGCCGATCTTCGAGCGGCGGTCCAGGGCGTGCTTCATGGCCCGCTTGGCGGCCTGGAAGTAGCGGGGCTCGCCCGTCAACTGGCCCAGGACCCCGAACTCGGTGATGTAGGTGCCGATCTCGGCCAGGTTGGTCTCCGGATCGCGGACTGCGCCGGTCTTCAGGTTCACATAGCGCCAGGGCAGGCCGTGGGGCGAGGCGTCGAACGCCTTCATCAGCCGGTCGGCCAGGTCCTTGGCCTTGGCCAGCAGCACGGGATCGCCGCAGGCCAGGTGCGCCGACAGCAGGCCGCCGACCAGGCGGATATTGGTCTCGAAGACCTGGGCCTCGCCGTCGACGTCGAACGACAGCGACGACTTCACCCAGTCGATCCCGGCCTGGAACTCGGCGTCCAGGCCCATGATCCATAGGGTGTCCAGCGCCTCGACCAGCGAGAGGCCAAGGTCGTGACCCTCGATGAAGAACGAGCTGGCCGTGCCGCTGACCGGGTTGATCTCGTCCTTGCCCCAGGCCTTGGCGACATAGCCTTGCCAGGCCCACTGGAACTCGGCGCGGACGTCGGCGGCCAGGGCCTTCCAGTCTTCGGACGCGGCGTCGGCGAGGCTGGGCGCGAGGCCGGCGGCCGTGAGCGTGGCGAGGGCGGAGCGGCGCGTGAGTCGAGCGAGCGTCATGACGCCAGCCTACCTTCGGTTGGCCTTTCCAGCGAGGGGCGGGGAAAGTGACCGGCCGGGATTCACGACACCCCGGCCGGTAAAGGCGCTCCGGCTGGTGGGATCTACCGGAGGATCTGCAGTTCTAGGACGACACAACCGGAGGCGACCCGCCATATGGTGGTCGACTAAGTTTCCTATTAGGCGGGCGGAAGGGCCGAGTTATCCTCAGGCGCTTCCGGCAAACGGGCGCTGAGCGTGCAAAGCAGGCCCTCCGGACGATAGTCCATGATCGCCGCGCCCTTCAGCTCGCCACGCAGGCTGCGCTCGATCAGGCGCGAGCCGAAGCCCTTGCGGGTCGGTTCGCTGACCGGGGGGCCGCCGCTTTCGATCCAGACGCCCTCCAGCACGCGGCTGGCCGGATCGTAGGTCCAGGACAGCTCCACGCGGCCCTCGGGCAGGGACAGGGCGCCGTACTTCAGGGCGTTGGTGGCCAGTTCGTGCAGGATCAGCGCCATGGTCAGAGCCCCGCCCGGCTGCAGCCGCACAGGCGGGCCCTGGACGCCGAATCGCGTACCGGCCTCGTCGAACGGCCGCAGGGCGCGCTCGACCACCTCGTAGAGCTCGGCGCCATGCCAGCTCTCGCGGGTGAGGATGTCGTGCACGCGCGACAGGCCCATCAGGCGGGCCTCGAACTTCTCGAAGGCCACCGTCGGGTCGGGCTCGTTGCGCAGGGTCTGGGCGGCCATCGACTGGACCGTGGCCAGGGTGTTCTTCACGCGATGGTTCAGCTCGTTGATCAGCAGGCGCAGCTGGCTCTGGTGGTGGGCCTGGGCGTTCTCGGCCTGCTTGCGGACGCTGATGTCGGAGATGATCGCCAGGATATAGGCCGGCTGGTCCTCGACGCGGACCATCGAGGCGGTCAGGTGGATCCAGACGTCGCCGGGCATGCCAGGCGAGGCAGGGACCAGGAAGCGGCGCTCGGCCGCGCACGTCTCGACCTCGCCGGACATCAGGGCCGCGCTGGACGCCAGCATCGCGTCCAGGAAGTCGGGATGGGCCAGGCTCTGCAGCGACACGTCCAACAGGGCGGCGCGGTCGCGATGAAGCAGGGCGCAGAAACTGTCATTGGCCTCCAGGATTTCGCCGGTCGGGGTCAGCCGGGCCACGCCCATGGCCGCCTGGTCGAACACGGCGCGATAGCGGGCCTCGGCGGCCTCCAGCTTCTGGCGGGCCTCGATATTGGCGGTGACGACCTCGGTGTAGAGCACCAGGCCGCCGATCTCGCCGGTGTCGGTGCGCCAGGGGGCCATGGACCAGCGGATCCATTCGGTGCGGCCATCGCGGTCGATATAGGGGTCACCCTCATGGTGAAGCTCGACGCCCTCGGCGATGACCCGCGCGTGCAGGTCGCGCCATTTCTGCGGCACCTCGGGAAAGGCGTCATAGTGCCCCCGCCCGATCAGCGGCATGTCGGCGGGCAGGCGCTGGTCTGTCAGATACTGTCGCGAGGCGGCCAGGTAGCGCATCTGGCTGTCGAAAATGGCGATGCCCAGCGGCGCGTGTTTCAGGGCCGTGGTGACGCTTGGGGACGCGGATAGGGGCGGCGCTTCGTCAATCATCGCTTCCGTATGGTAACGTTCCAAGGGCCTCATTTAAAAGGCGAATTCTCTGACTTTCGCGTGAGAAGCGATTAACTAGACATTGGAAAGACACGCGTCTGCTTGACGACGCCATAGGCGAAACTGGTGTCGATCGAGGCGATACCCGGGATGGCGTGCAGCTTGCGACGCACGAAGTCCTCATAGGCTTCCAGACTGTCGACGATAACGCGCAGCAGGTAGTCGTCGCTCCCGGCCAGCAGGAAGCAGTCCAGGATCTGGTCGATCCGCGCCACCTGAGCCTCGAAGCCCTTGATCAGGTCCTGGCCATGGCGGTCCAGTCGCACGCGGACGAAGACGGTGATCGGCAGGCCATAGGCCTTCTGGTCGACGAGAGCGGTGTAGCCGGTGATCACCCCCTCGGCTTCCAGGTTGCGCACGCGGCGCAGGCAGGGGGAGGGTGACAGGTTCACCCGCTCGGCCAGCTCCTGGTTCGTCAACCGCCCATCCTTCTGCAACTCGCGGATGATCTGGCGGTCCTTGGCGTCCATGGGCATTTGTGAGTAAGCATCTCTTGAGCAGGATCTGCCAAAAGAGAAGCGTATCGTGGCAGATTTCGCAATCTATCACGTCCGCTCCCGCGTCACTGTCATCTGAACTAGGGAGTGACACATGCGTAGCGACCAGGGCGGCTTTTCCACACGGGCGATCCATGCGGGCTATGATCCTGCCGATGAGCACGGGGCGCTGACGCCGCCGGTGCACCTGACCTCGACCTTCGCCTTCGACAGCGCCGAGGCTGGCGGCGAGATGTTCGCCGGGACGCGGGAAGGGCACTTCTATTCGCGGATCTCCAACCCGACGACCGATCTGCTGGAGCGCCGCCTGGCCAGCCTGGAGGGCGCCGAGGCGGGCGTGGCCACGGCGTCAGGCATGGGGGCGATCACCGCGACACTGTGGAGCTTCCTGCGGGCCGGCGACGAGGTGATCACCGACCAGACCCTCTACGGCTGCACCTTCGCCTTCCTGCGCGACGGCCTGACCCGGTTTGGCGTCACGGTGCGCCAGGTCGACATGACCCGGCCCGCGGACCTGGCGGCGGCCATCTCCGAGCGCACGCGGATCGTCTATTTCGAGACCCCCGCCAATCCGAACATGCGCCTGGTGGACATCGCCGCGATCAGCCGGATCGCGCACGACGCCGGGGCCAAGGTGGTGGTCGACAACACCTACGCCACGCCGGTCCTGACCCGGCCGATCGCCCTGGGCGCGGACGTCGTCCTCCACTCGGCGACCAAATATCTGGGCGGCCATGGCGACCTCGTGGGCGGCATCGCCGTGGGCGGGATCGAGGACATGGCCCGGGTGCGCCTGGTCGGCGTCAAGGACATGACCGGGGCGGTGATGTCGCCGTTCACCGCGTTCCTGGTGCTGCGCGGCCTGAAGACCCTGGCCCTGCGCATGGGCCGCCACGGCCAGAGCGCCCAGGCCATCGCGCGCTGGCTGGAGGCGCATCCGGCCGTGAGCCAGGTGTTCTATCCGGGTCTGCAGAGCTTTCCGCAGCACGACCTGGCCGCCCGGCAGATGGCGGGCGGCGGCGGCATGATGGCCTTCGAACTGAAGGGCGGCCACGGGGCGGGCGTCTCGATGATGAACCGTCTGACGCTGATCCGCCGCGCGGTGTCGCTGGGTGACGCCGAGACCCTGGTCCAGCATCCGGCCAGCATGACCCACTCGACCTACACGCCCGAGGAACGCGCAGCGGCGGGGATCGGCGAGGGCATGGTGCGCCTGTCGGTGGGGCTGGAGGACGTCGGCGACATCCTGGCCGACCTGGAGATGGCGCTGGAGCCGGAACGCGTCGCGGCGCTGGCCTAGCAGTCCAGGAACTTCACCTCGTCCGCGCCGTACTTCATGTCGCTGGCGGTGAAGAGCCCCGACAGGCCCAGCAGGGTGCAGCGGCCGATGGTCAGATAGACCGGGATATCCTTCAGATACTGGCTCATCCGGCCCTTGTCGGCGAACCGTCGCGCGAAGGCGGCGTGGTCCAGCAGGCCGTCGATGCGCTCCATGAAGGGGCTGTTGATATAGACCCCGCCGCGGGCGGCGAACATCAGGGCCGCGTCGCCGGCGAAGGCACCGAGCAGGGCGCTGAAGATCGACAGGGCTTCGCGGGCCCTGGCGTCGCCGTCGCGCGCTCGCGTGAGGATCACGTCGTCGCTGACCTCGCCGCCGCCCCCAATTCCGCCGCCGAGGGCCGCGTGGATGTCGATCAGCCCCTGTTGCGACAGGAAGTGTTCGGCCGAGACGCGGCCGTACTTCATCTGCAGGGCCGAGAAGACCGGAACCTCGCGCGACTCGCCCGGGGTGAAGTCGATATGGCCGCCCTCGCTGACCACCGGGACCCAGCCGTCGGTGGGGTGCGGCGACAGGCCCGCGACGCCCAGGCCGAGGTTTGGGCCGATCACCGCGATCGGCGCCTTGTTGGCCGGCTTGCCGGGATGGACCACGGTCATGGCCGAGGGGGCCAGGCGTGGGGCTCCGAGCGCACAGGCCGCGAAGTCGTTCAGCAGCGCGACGCGCGGGGTCTTCAGCACGGCTCGCAGCCAGGACTGGGTCAGGGTGAAGTCGCCGGCGGTCATGGCGATGGCGCTGTCGATCTCGGGACCGGCGCCACAGACGGCCGCCCCTATCAGCTCGCCGTGCCGGCCGTCGGCCAGGGCCGCCGTCAGGTGCTGTTCCAACTCCCGCAGCGACGCGCAAGGCAGCTCGCGGTGATCACGCGGCGGATCGCCGGGACGCACGACCGCCAAGGCCAGGTCGCGCCCATTCACATCGGCCAACAGGACCGATCCCTTCGCCATGTCGTTTCCTCTCGGCCGGTTATCGATCCGGCTTCAGCTAATTTTGTACCGGTAACATCGTTCGGTAAAAGCAAGCTTTCACCTATGACACTCCTGGTGACAAGGTTGTCAGGGTAAAACGTCCCGAACTCGGATCGGGTCCGGTTCGCGTTAACCTTGACTAAATAAATCTTAAATCCGCACGGGCGATTAACCGCGTCGTGCGTTTATCCAGCCATGGCGAAGTACGCGTCAGGCGTGGAACAAGATCGGCGGAACGCCGTCCGAATCCAGACTCAGAGGTCGGGCAAGATCCTCTGCGGCGCTTTCGCGTGGGATTGCGTGATCCGCGACCTGTCCAGCAGCGGCGCCAAGGTCCAGATGCTGTCGAGCACTGCGCCGCCCGGTCAGGCGCAGCTGGTCGACCTGGCTGCCGGCCTGGCTCATGACGTCACCATCGCCTGGCAACGCGAGCGCGAGATCGGCATGCGCATCACGCGCACCTACGACCTGAGGGGCCTCACCCCCGCCGCCGCGGGCGCCGCCAAGCGGATCTGGCTGGCCTCGCAATCCGACGTCTCGACGGGCTGAGTCCCAAAAACGAAAAAGACCCCGGCCCGCCGACCGAGGTCTTTTCCTTACGCTGGTCCGCGCCGCCCGAAGGCCGCGCGATCTACTGCTCAGGCCGCGCCTTCGCGGACGGCTTCGTCGGCCATGGCGCGCACCAGGTCGAGGACCTGACGGCGAACCCGACCGCGGCCGATCCGCGGAAACACCTCGGCCAGCTCCAGACCTTCCGGTGTGGTCAGGAATTCCTGTACCACCTTCTCGGCGTGCTGGGCGGCGTCGTCGACTTCCGCGCCGTTCATCGGATCCGCCAGGCCGTCGAAGAAGAACGACACCGGGACCTGCAGGGTCTTGGCGATCTCGTAAAGCTTCGAGGCGCTGACGCGATTGGCGCCGCGCTCGTACTTCTGCACTTGCTGGAAGGTCAGGCCCAGGCTGTCGGCCAGCTGTTCCTGGCTCACGCCCAGCAGCTTGCGACGCATGCGCACCCGACCGCCGACATGCAGGTCGACGGGGTTGGGGCGTCGGCCTTCAGTTTCTTCGCTCATGTGTTTTCCGCCTCCAACGGTTGTTCGGGGAAGATGACACGACCGTGACGTCGGCGGAAGCAAAGGACCCCCTAGCGCGTCGACTTGTCGCGATGGTTCAGCTTCCCTCCCCGAAACGAGGAGGCTAGTCGCCTGGAAGGCGATTCGGCGCCAACCGAAGCGCGACCTGCTTTCGTCAGGCGAGTATCGCGCAACAGTCGGCGCCGCAGTGTGTCTGGCGGGCCGCGGTCGAACAGGGCCGATGGCCGCCAGGCCTTTTGCTGTCAGGCGTTGAGGCGGCGGGCGCGGTCGTCCCAGATGCGTCGGGCCTGGCCGGTCGTGTCGTGCAGGCGGAACAGGGTCTCGGCCGCCAGGGTCTCGTCGCGCTCGGCGCCGGCGGTCAGCTGCGGCGTCATGGCACGGGCCACCTGGCGCTGCACGGCGGCCAGGTCGCCGAACGCCATCATGTCCAGCGTGTCGACCTCGTAGCCCACCGGCGCGTCGCGGCCGATGGCCTCGCGCACCCGGTCCAGCAGCTCGTAGGACACGGCGATCTCGGACCCGGCCACCACGCCGTACGCGTAGGCGCGTGGAATGCCGACCAGGCGAGTGTCGATCGGCGAGTTCAGGATGCCGGGATACAGCTGCATGTCGATCATGCCGACGAAACGGGTCACGCCGTGCTGCAGGGCCAACTCGAAGGCGGCCGCCCAGCACTCGAACACCCGCTCGCCCCGACCCGGACCCTTGCGCTTGCGATAGGCCTCGGTGGTGAACAGGCGCGTGGCCTCCCAGACGTCGAGACCCTTCTTCGGCGTCTCGTCCGGGGCGATCAGGTGGGCGAACTTGTCGGCCAGCATGCAGCGGTCGTCGGTGGGGCGAAGGCGCAGCCCGACCTCCAGTTGCAGGTCGTCGTTGAAGCCCAGCAGGTAGATGGCGCGGTGGTCGTCATAGTCGTCGACCTCCCCGCCATCCAGCACGACCAGGTCGACCCAGCCGTTCTTCTCGACGCACTGGCGACGACGCTCCTCGTGCATGGCCCACAGTTGCGGGCCGTACAGGTGTCGGTTCTCGGAAGTGATGATGTGGATCATGGCCGTCCCCCAACAATTGGACGGTCTGGATTAAGGGGCATGATCCGCGGAAACGCCGATAGGCCAAACGGCCTATTCCTCTTCGTGCACGCGAGGCTTGCCAGGGCGACCGTGCAGGATCAGCATCCGCTCCATGAACATGGCGGCTCCTCAAGGGCGCGAAGAGCGCTACCGCAGTTTCGCGGCCTTCTATCCGTTCTACCTGACCGAACACGTCAACCCCGTCAGCCGGCGACTGCACGTGGCGGGCACGACGCTGGTGGTGGCGTGCCTGGCGATGGGCTTGCTGCGCGACTGGCGGTTCTTCCTGGCCGCGCCGCTGGTCGGCTACGGCTTCGCCTGGATCGGCCACTTCGTGTTCGAGAAGAACCGGCCGGCGACGTTCAAATACCCGCTCTACAGCCTGATGGGGGACTTCCGGCTGTGGTTCGAGACGGTGACGGGGCGGCGAAAGCTCTGATCAGAGCTTGCTGAACAGCCCCAACTCGCCCGCCTTCAGCACCGCTTCCTGGCGCTTGACCACGCCCAGGCGCTTCTTGGCGGCCTCGATGTGATGGTGGACGGTGCGGGACGACAGGTCGAGGATCGCGCCGATCTCCCAGTCGGTCTTGCCCCGGCTGGCCCAGTACAGGCACTGGGCCTGGCGCTCGGAGATGATCCCGTAGTCGGGGTTGTCGTCCTGGGTTTCCCAGTGCTTGAGCATGATCGTGCCGAACACCGTAGCCAGGCTGTCGATCACCGCGCGGTGGGTTGGATCGGTGTCGGGCGCCTCGGTGGACATGCGGATCAGCACCTCCTGGCCGGCGGGCCCGAAGACGCGGACGACATAGCCGTCGTTCATGCCCAGCTCGGACGCCTCGCCCCACATGGCCTGGGCGCGACCGTCGCCCAACGGCTTGGCGTCCGTCCAGGCGAACGAGCGCGGCGATTTCAGCAGCAGCTTCACGCACGGATCGTGGACCACGTAGCGCTCGCCCCAATAGCGCTGGTCCCACTGGTCGAAGTCGCGGCGGCTGAGGGTGGGCGGTTCCTTGCCGTAGTGCTCGGCATTGACCAGGGTCGCGCAGAACTTGTCGTAGCCGAACGCGGCGATCGCCTGGGCGAAATGGGTCTCGACCTCCTGGGCCGAGCCCAGATGCGGAGCCTGGCTCAAGAACGCCCAAGCCTGTTGTTCGGCCGTGGTCAGCACGCGTCCTGGTACTCCGCACTCTGCGGCGCACAGGCTAGGCGTAGATGCGAGTCGTCCGCAAGCGCGTACTATCCCGGGTGGAGCGGCGAAGAGTCGCGCCCTAGGCGGCGGCTTCCTCGCCGTCGTCATCCTCGCCGCCCAGAAGGGCGCTCAGGACGACGGCCAGACGCTCGGGCTTGATCGGCTTTTCGACCACGTCCTGCATGCCGGCGACGATATAGGACTGGACGTCGGCCGGATCGGCATTGGCGGTCAGGGCGACGATCGGCACGCCGCCGGCGCGGCCGCCCATATCGCGGATGGCGCGGGTGGCGGCGATGCCGTCCATGCGGGGCATCTTGATGTCCATCAGGATCAGGTCGTAGCGACCGCTCTTGGCCATCTCGACCGCCTCGACGCCGTCGACGGCCTGTTCCGAGGTGCACTCGAACATGTCGCACAGCGCCTCGGCGACCATGCGGTTGGTGGCGTTGTCGTCGACGATCAGGATGTGCGCCGCGCGGCCGGCCACCGCAGGCTCGACTTCGGTGGCCTCGACCTCGGCCGAGGCGGGGGCCAGCGACAGCGAGAAGCCGACGGTCAGGCCGGCGCCACGATTGGCCTCGGCGTGCAGAGGGCCGCCCATGTCGCGCAGGACGCGGCGGGCCAGGGCCATGGCAACGCCCAGGGCCAGTTCGCTCTGGTCCTGCTGGCTGGCCGCGGTCAGGGGTTCATGGACTCGGACCAGGCGTTCGTCGACGCGGCCCTCGGTGTTGTCGCGGACCTGGCCGTCCAGGCGAACCTGGTCGCCCTCGGCGCGGGCCGTCAGGCGGGCCTCGATCATGCCGCGGCCGGCGGCCAGGGCGTTCTCGATCAGGATGTCGAACACCTGCAGCAGGCGCTCGCCGTCGGCCTCGACGCCGCACTCGGGATCGCCGTCATAGGATACGAGCAGAGTGGAGCCGCCCTCGTGGGCGCGGGCGGCCCAGCGGGCCTCGACCGCGTCGGCGAAGTCGCGCAGCCGGGTTGGGGCGGGCGAGAAGGTCAGCTGGCCGCGAGCCGAGCGGTGCAGGTCGATGGCCCGGCCGACCGTCGCGCTCATGTCGCGGCTGGTGTCGCCGATGGCGCGGACGAAGGCGGCGGCGTCGGGCGTCAGGCGCTGCTGTTCCAGGCGCTCGGTAATGGCCAGGACGCCGTCCAGGTGCGCGCCGATGTCGACGGCCATGCGCTCGACCATGGCCATGGCGTCGCGCGCCTCGCCCTGACGGCGACGGTGCGAGGCCAGCAGGGAGGCCAGGCCTCCGACGCCGGCGTAGCGGCCCTGGGCGTCCACGGCGACATAGGCGGTGCGGAACACCGGGGTCGGGCTGTCGGCCAGGGCGTTGACGAAGCTGTTGGCGTCGGTCTGGGCGGTGACGACGCGAGGCTCGGCGTCCATGACCTCGGAGATCGGTTTGTCGGCCAGCTGCGGGCCGGCGACGCGCATCATGCCTAGCAGCACGTCGCGATAGACCAGGCCGACAGGCGCGCCGTGCTCGACGACGGCGAGGGCGGCCAGGGCCGAGTCGCCGTCGAACATCGCCAGCACCTCGCCACAAGGCGTGCCGGGAGCGATCGGGGCGCGGGTATCGATCAGACGGGTCAGCGTATCCATACGGCGCTTCGCTGGGACTTGGAGGCGCACCTTGCCCCGGGCGCCCTTGCGGAGTCGTTAAGTTGGTAGCGCTCTCAAGTCGGTAATGACGGAAAGTGTTCGCTTTTTCCGTTCGCAATAGATCGGGCGGAAAAAAGGGGCGGCGGGAGACCGCCGCCCCTCCGGGGTTCGAGGTATCCGGAAGCCCTACCAGGACTTGGTGATCGACACGCCGTACAGGCGCGGCTCGGCGGTGATCACGTTGGTGAACAGGCCCGAGCTGTCGTCGGTGGTGTAGGCGTCGACGATCGGCGTCTTGTTGCCGATGTTCTTGACGTAGGCGTCGAGCGAAACACCCCACTCCGGCTTTTCCACCTTCAAGGTGATGTTGCCGTTGTCCCAGGATTTTAGACGGTCGTAGTCGGTATTGTAGACCCGGGCGAACTGCTTGCTCTGGCGGTAGTAGTCGCCGCGCAGGGTCGCCGACCAGCCGTCGGACAGCTCGAACGTGTACTGGGCGCCGATCGAGGTGGTCCAGTGCGGCGAGTTGGGCAGCTCGTTGCCCGACAGGTTCGCCGCCGCGCCCTCGATGGAGTAGCCCGCGCCGTAGTTGTAGAGGCCGGTCAGATTGGCCAGGAACGCCGCCGAGGCGGCCGGCAGGCCCGCGCCGCCGAGGGCGGCGGGGGTGGCCAGGAACGCCTGGTAGGCCGCCGCGCCCGAGCAGGCCCAGGGCAGGGTGGCCCCGGCGCCGGCGCCCAGGATGGTGGCGACGCCCTGGGTGGTCAGCACGCAGTTGGCGCCGACGGCCGACGAGTTCGGGCCGACCTTCACGACCGTATAGGCCGGGTTGGACTGGGTCCGATTCATCGTGTCGATCGAGGTGACCCCGTCGCCGATCTTGGTGTGCAGATAGCCGATCGTGGCGTTCAGCTTCAGGTTCCGCACTGGCGACCAGATGCTTTCCAGCTCGAAGCCGTAGACCTTGGCGTCGACGTTCTCGTTTACCGAGGTGCGGTTGACGATCTTCGAGATCTGATAGCCCTGGTAGTCGTAGGCGAAGCCCGTGGCGTTCAGCAGCACGCTGCCGCCAGCCATGGTGTTCTTGGTGCCGATTTCGATAGCGTTGACGAACTCGGGGGCGAAGGTCTGCTTGATGCCGACCGAGTTGGCCGGAACGCCCGGGTTGATGCCGCCGCCCTTATAGCCCTTGGAATAGAAGGCATAGAGCAGGGTGTCGTCGGTGAAGCCCAGATGGGCCTTGTAGTCGAAGCCGAAGCGACCCGTGAGCTCGCTGAAGCGGGCGCGCTGGTCAGGGTTGGTCGGGTTCAGGGTCAGGCCGTAGCCCGGGGCCAGCAGCACGGTCGAGTAGTTCTTGACCGCCTTCTTGTCGCGGGTCTGGCGCAGGCCCAGCGTGAACTTCAGGTCGTCGTTGGCCTGCCAGTACAGTTCGCCGAACAGCGCGTCCGAGGTCAGGTTGTAGGGCGTGCGGTTGTCATAATAGTTGTGGCCGTCGCCGGTCGGTGTGGCCGAGGTGTCGATGCCGATACAGTTGGCGGTGGTCGCCGGGTTGCAGGTGGGCGAGAGGCCCTTCGAGGCGTTCAGCGCCAGCGACGACAGGGTCAGCGAGTTGCCGATCACGTAGTAGTCGGTCGTGGTGCGGTAGGTGAAGTGGATGCCGCCGACGTTGAAGTTCAGCGGACCATCGAAGTTCGACTGCAGGCGCACTTCCTGGCTGAACTGCTCGGAGCGGCCCGACGAGACGTCGATGGTCGTGAACTTGTTGGTGTTGCCGACCTGCGGGTCGTTGAAGAAGCCGCCGGGTGTGAACGGCGTGTTGTTGAAGGCGATCGGCGAGACGTTCCGGTTGTAGTCCTGCTTGGTATAGACGCTGCCCTTGCTGTAGGCGGTCATCGCCGTCAGCGTCAGTTCGTCGGTCAGGTCGTAGTTCAGGGTGAACTGGTAGACGTTCGAGCCCGACTGGTAGAGCGGATCCAGCGCCGTCTCGATCTCGCGCAGGTTGGTCGAAGTGGTGTCGCCGGCGTTGGCGTCGCCCGAGGTGAAGCCGAAGATGTTGCCCAGCAGGCCCGTCAAGGTGCCCGAGGTGTTGACCGTACCGTAGGCGCTGGCCCCATACAGCGACTTCGAGAGACAGCCCTGGGTCAGATAGCGCTGGGTCGCGGCGGTGGTGGGGACGCCGCCGACGGAGGTCGGGCCCGGATCCTTGGTGCAGAGCTGCTTGCCCGTGCGGGCGCGGCTGTCATCCTCGTGGAAGCGTTCCCACAGGAAGTTGGTGCGCAGCTTCTCGGTCGGGTTGAACATCACCTGGACGCGGGTCGAGTACAGGTCCCGGTCGTCGACGACGTGGTTGTTGAAGGTGTTGGTGACGAAGCCGTCGCGCTTCAGGGTCGTGCCCGACAGGCGCACGGCCAGCTTGTCGCCGAAGATCGGCACGTTGATCATGCCGCGCAGCTTCACCGAATTGTAGTTGCCGTACTCGGCCTTCACGTTCGCCTCGAACTGGTCGGTCGGCTTGGCGGTGATCACGTTGACCACGCCGCCCGTGGCGTTGCGGCCGTACAGCGTGCCCTGCGGGCCGCGCAGCACTTCCACCCGCTCGACATCGTAGAACTCGGCCTCGAACAGGTTGCCCGCCTGCATGGGGGCGTTGTTCATGTGAACGCCGACGCCCTGGTCGGCCGAGGCGCCGACGGCCTTGGCCCCGATGCCGCGAATCTGGAAGTTGAAGCTGTTGGTGAAGTTGCTCTTGGCGAAGGTGACGTTCGGAATCGCCAGCTGCAGGTTCGGGCCGCCGTCGATCTTCTGCGCTTCCAGGCTGTCCTGGCTGAAGGCCGACACCGCGATCGGCACGTCCTGAAGCGCTTCCTCCTTCTTCTGGGCGGTGACGACCAGCTCTTCAATGACGGTCGCGCCCTGGTTCTGGGCGGCGGGCTTAGCCTGTTGGGCGAAAGCGGGGGCGGCGAAGGCCGAGATCGCGAGCGTGGAAACGCCCATGACCAACAGGCTCCGCATACGCAGAGTTTGCGACATTGAATTCCCTCCCTGAACCCAAGCGGCGCCTTATGGATGGAGCCTGCGAGGGTCGATGTTTCCTCGGCGCCGTACTGTTTTCACCACGCGGGCGTACGGCGAGCCCCTCGCAGCATTCGGAGATTGCATACTTGCGTTTGAAAGCTGTCAACTGGCCTGATCGTAAGTGAACGGCGATAGGTTACAGCTTTTCACTTTCCGGGAGGTGGTGTTCTCCTGGAACGGGTAAGTCGATGGCCTATTAGAAGGTTGGGTTTGGTCGTGACGTAGCGGAAGCTTTTCCCGCCGACCCCGCAGACGTCCCGCCATAGCGAAGCGCAGGTTCGGTTCATGGGCGAAAGATTTCGTCTCCATTCGTGGACGGAGTATCGCCTGAGTCGCGCCGTTTGACGCCACGCTGTTCCGACCCGGCCTTGCCTCGTGTAGAGGAGGGGCCATGTTCCCCCTCTTGTTGGAAGTCCGGAGCCTCGCATGAGCGAGAATACGTCCATTGGCGCCCTCGTTCTGTTTTCCGGCGGCCAGGACAGCAGCGTCTGCCTGGCCTGGGCCCTCGAGCGCTACGACCGCGTCGAAACGGTCGGCTTCGACTATGGCCAACGTCATGCGATCGAGATGGAGGCCCGCCATACCGTACGCGCCGAGGTGGCCGCGCGCTTTCCGCAGTGGGCCGACCGCCTGGGCGAGGACCACGTCCTCGACATCAGGAGCTTCGGCCAGGTCGCCCAGTCGGCCCTGACCGCCGACCGGGCCATCGAGATGACCGAGCGCGGCCTGCCCTCGACCTTCGTGCCGGGGCGCAACCTGGTGTTCCTGATCTATGCCGCCGCCCTGGCGGACCGCCGGGGCGTCGACGTTCTGGTTGGCGGCATGTGCGAGACCGACTTCTCGGGCTATCCCGACTGTCGCCGCGAGACGATGGACGCCATGCAGAGCGCCCTGAATCTGGGCATGGATCGCGGCTTCCGCATCGAGACCCCGCTGATGTGGCTGACCAAGGCGCAGACCTGGGCCCTGGCCAAGGGCCTGGGCGGCGAGGACCTCGTCAAGCTGATCGTGGAAGAGAGCCACACCTGCTACCAGGGCGAACGCGGCCAGCTGCACGCCTGGGGCCACGGCTGCGGGACCTGCCCGGCGTGCGAGCTGCGCGAGAAGGGTTATGTCGAGTGGGACGCGGCCGGGCGCGAGGCGCTTTCGGCGTGACCTATTCCGTCAAAGAGATCTTCCTGACCCTGCAGGGCGAGGGCGGCCAGGCCGGCAAGGCGGCGGTGTTCTGCCGCTTCTCGGGTTGCAACCTGTGGACCGGCCGCGAGCAGGACCGCGCCAAGGCTGTCTGCACCTTCTGCGACACCGACTTCGTCGGCGCCGACGGCGAGAACGGCGGCAAGTTCGCCACGGCCGACGACCTGGCGGCCGCGGTCGAGGCTCAATGGACCGGCGGTCCGGACGACCGCCTGGTGGTCTGCACCGGCGGCGAGCCCTTCCTGCAACTGGACGACGCCGCCATCGCCGCCCTGCACGCGCGCGGCTTCCAGATCGCGGTCGAGAGCAACGGCACGCTGGAGGCCCCGGCCGGGATCGACTGGATCTGCATCAGCCCCAAGGCCGACGCGCCCGTGGTCCAGACGTCAGGGCAGGAGCTGAAGCTGGTCTTCCCGCAGGATAAGGCCATGCCGGAGCGCTTCGCGGACCTGGATTTCGAGCGCTTCTATCTCCAGCCGATGGATGGGCCGGACCGCGACAGGAACACGCAATTGGCGGTCGCCTATTGCCTTTCGCACCCACAATGGCGTTTAAGCGTCCAAACGCACAAATATCTCGGCCTGCCCTGACGGATAAGGCGCGCGACTTGGTGACAGGGTCGTTGCGCTAGAGCCTCCCAGGCCTGTCAAAAGAAGTACAAGATGAAGCCCGTCTTCGAGATCACGAAGGCCGCGTTCTTCGACGCGGCCCATTTCATCGAGCAGGGTCCGACGGACCATCGCTATCGCAAGCTGCACGGCCACTCGTTCAAGGTCGAGGCCAGCGTGCGCGGACAGATGCTGGAAGAGGGCTGGGTCGCCGACCTGGAGACCCTGGACGTGGCGCTGAAGGCCGTCGCGGCCGAGCTGGACCACGGCCTGCTGAACGACCGGCCGGGCCTGGAAGTCCCGACCCTGGAGCGGTTGTGCCTGTACTTCGCCGAGCGCCTGAAGGCCCAGTTCCCGGGCCTGTCGCGCGTGGAACTGTCGCGCCCGACGATCGGCGAGCGCTGCGCCCTCACGCTCTGATCGGCTGCTCTGATCAGCGGCGGTAGTCGTCCCGCTCGCGATCCTTCTTTCCGTCGCCGGGGATGACCGCCTTGCCGGTGGCGACCACGGCCTTGCCCGCGCCGCCGACGACCGCGCCGGTGACGCCGATCGCCGTGCCGGCCACCGTGCCGACGGCGGCGGCGGCCAGGCAGCCGGTCTGCGAGACGGCGACCAGCGCGAGGACGGCGACGACGGGGGCCAGGTGCCCAGAGGAATGGGGGAAGGTCATGGTGAAGCTCACAAAACGCTGTTCACCAGGTTCTACCCGGCCAAACGTTTAATTTCTCCGCGTCGGATGGCCGCGCCCGGCCTGGGTCTCGTCGACATAGAGCGCGTGTTTGTCTTCTTCGCGGCGCCGTTCGCCCTGGTAGCGCGGGTCGTCGCGGCGGCGGCGGTCGGGACCGAAATAGTCGCCGGCCCGCACGAAGGGGCGGGGGTTCTCGATCAGCAGGGTCAGGCGATGAATGACGCCGCGCGCCGTGACCGGCTTGGCCAGGAATTCGTTGACTCCGGCGTCGCGCGCCTCATGCACCCGGCGCTCGGTCGAGTGGCCGGTGATCATCACGATGGGCGCGAAGGGATTGGGGCTGTCGGGTGACTTGCGGACCAGATTGACGAAGTCGATGCCGTCCAGGCCGCTCATGGTCAGGTCGGTGAACACCACGTCGATCGCGACCCGGCGCAGGATGGACAGGGCTTCGGCCCCGTCGACGGCCTCGTAGACCTGGCGCACGCCGATGGCCCGCAGGATCTCGATCAGCAGGATCCGCATATGCGGATTGTCGTCCACCAGCAGGATCTTCAGCAGATCAAACCGCACGCGCTTCAGCCCCCTCCGCCTTCGCGTTCAGAATCGCAACCCATGCGTGTGATTATCGTGTCATAGGTTACGCCGTCCGTTGACGCTTACGCCTGCAAACGTATGCACGTCAACTCGAAAGCTGAGCTAAATCAGGGGTAAGGCCAATTGTAACGAAGATTCTTGACCTTTGTCCGCGCTGTCAGCGGCTCGCGCCTGGCGCGAATACGTGGCCGCCGGTCTGGCCGCGATGGCGCAGGAAGGCGTCGGCCAGCACACAGGCGGTCATGGCCTCAACCACCGGCACGCCGCGGATGCCGACGCACGGATCGTGGCGGCCCTTGGTGCGCAGATCGACCTCCTCGCCGGCCTCGTTGAGGGTCTGGCGGGGGATCAGGATCGACGAGGTCGGCTTGAAGGCCACGCGCGCCACGACCGGCTGGCCGGTCGAGATGCCGCCCAGCACGCCGCCGGCGTGGTTGGACAGGAACATCGGCTCACCGTCGGGCCCCAGGCGCATGGCGTCGGCATTGTCCTCGCCGGTCAGGGCGGCGCTGGCGAAGCCCTCGCCGATCTCGACGCCCTTGGCGGCGTTGATCGACATCAGGGCGGCGGCCAGTTCGGCGTCCAGCTTGCCATAGAGCGGCGCGCCCCAGCCGGCGGGCACCCCCGCGGCCTCGACCTCGACCACGGCGCCGGTCGACGAGCCGGCCTTGCGGATCTTCTCCAGATGCTCTTCCCAGACCGGGATGATCGCCGCGTCCGGCGACCAGTAGGGGTTCTCGTTGGTCTGGGCCCAGTCCCAGTTGTCGCGATTGATCTGGTGGGGGCCGATCTGGACCAGGGCGGCGCGCACGGTCACGCCCGGGATCACCAGCCGCGCCACCGCGCCGGCCGCCACGCGAGCGGCCGTTTCGCGCGCCGAGCTCCGGCCGCCGCCGCGATAGTCGCGCACGCCGTACTTGGCGAAATAGGCGTAGTCGGCGTGGCCCGGACGGAAGGCCTGGGCAATCTCGCTGTAGTCCTTCGAGCGTTGGTCGGTGTTCTCGATCATCAGGCTGATCGGCGTGCCGGTGGTGCGCTGGCCGTTGCTGCGCTCGTCCTCGAACACGCCCGACAGGATGCGCACGGCGTCCGGCTCCTGGCGCTGGGTCACGAACTTGCCGTTGCCCGGACGGCGCTTGTCCAGGAAGCCCTGGATCATCTCGGCCGTCAGCTCGATTCCGGGCGGGCAGCCGTCCACGACGCAGCCGAGCGCCGGGCCGTGGCTTTCGCCCCAGGTGGTGACGCGGAACAGGTGACCGAAAGTGTTGTGCGACATGGGGCGGGGTTTAGCGGGAAATATCCCGCACGGCAAAAGAGGGCACGCGCATGCCGCCAAAACTCGTCATCCCGGCCGAAGCATGGCGTAGAGCCGGGACCCAGGGGCCGTGCGCACCGCCCCTGGGTCCCGGATCGGCCTGTCGGCCGTCGGGGATGACGAGCTTAGTTTCGGACCTTGGCCGCGTCGGCCAGATAGAGCTCCAGGTTCGTCCAGCCGTCCTTGCCCACGATGGACCCGTCGGCCTTCTTCGGATCCAGGCCGTGGGCCTTCTCCCAGGCGTCGGGCATGCCGTCGCCGTCGGTGTCCCTGGCGGCCCTGCCCGGGGGCAGGGCTGGCCAGCCGCCGACGTCGGCCTGGGTGTTGATCACCTTGCCGGTGCGGGTCTTGACGCCCTCGAGGATCCGCCTGTCGACCGGGTCGCGCCAGACCGCGGCGCCGGCGTCGGCCAGCACGCGCTCATAGGCCCTGTCGGCCGGCTCGGGCGTCACCGGCGCGACCTCGACCGGCGCGGCCAGGCGATAGCCGGCGGGCTCGGGGATGGTGAAGGTCACCAGGCTCCAGGGATCAGTCGGCGCGACGCCGTCCATGCTGTTGCCGGCGAAATAGGCCTTGGCCAGGGTGTCACTTTCCTTGAAGGCGATGTTCTTCTGCGAATTGGGGCCGGGGATATAGGCGTTGTCGACGAAGTTGTAGGCCGACAGCGTCGCCTTGTCGGCGTTGTAGCCCGACTTGTCGCCGCCCCAGTTGTAGAAGACGTTCGAGCGGAAATCGAAGAACGCGCCGATCGGATCCTTGTCCGGTCCCTCGTAGTTGCCGGGGCGCGGGGCCCGCGCCATGTGGTTGGCCCACAGATTGTGGTGGAAGCTGATCTTCGACCCGTTGCCGCCCCGGATCAGGCTGCCATAGCCGTGGTCGCCCTTGACGTGGATCGAGTGCGCCAGGCTCTCGGCGATGATCGACCACTGGACGGTCAGATCGTAGAAGCCTTGATCGGGGCGATCATAGCGGGCCGAGGCCGACAGGGTCTCGTCCACCGACCAGCTGGCCGAGACGTGGTCCAGGATGATCCGGCGTCCGCCCGAGATCCAGATCGCATCGCCCTCGACCTTGCTCTCCGAGCCCAGGCGCGAGCGGATGAAGCGGATGACCACGTCGTCGGCGCTGATCACCAGGGTCTGGTCGCGCAGGGTGACGCCGCCGCCGGGGGCGGTCTGGCCGGCGATGGTGATCTGGCCGTTGCTGATCTTCAGCTCGCGCTTCAGCTGGATCGTGCCGGCGACGTCGAAGACGACCGTGCGCGGGCCCTGGGCTGCGATCGCGGCGCGCAAGCTGCCGGGACCATCGTCGTTGAGGTTGGTGACGTGGATCACCGCCCCGCCACGCCCGCCGGCGCTGAACCGGCCCGCGCCCTCGGCCCCGGGGAAGGCCAGTTGCTCTGCGGCCAGGGCCGAACCGGCCGCGAGGGTGACGGCTAGCGCGCCGGCGGCGGCGCTGAGGTGGCGAGCGAGCATGATCCGTCCCCCGAAAGCGACGGCGATGTGCTTGGCATCGCCGTCTGGTCGGGCGGAAAATGCAGGGTGACACCGGCTTTGTCCACCGGTGTCATTCGCCTTCTACATAACGAAGTTCAGCACCATGTGCGGCGACTTGCCTGGCAGGCTCGTGACCTCCAGCGACCGGATCGAGCCGGGCGGCAGGACGGTCGGGTCGAAGTCCGACGGCGCGGCCTTGCCGTTCAGCAGCACCTGCATCTCCGGCGCGCTCAGGCGGCCGCGCACCCGGACGTCGCCGAGATAGATCGCCGTCTGGCCGGCCTCCAGCTTGGGCTTGCCGTCGACCACCTCGGTATTGGTCAGGCGCACGCGGTCGGACCGGATGTCCAGCAGCTGACCTTTCTCGCTGTCGCTGACGATCGTGCGGGTGTGGCCGTTGCGGCCGTCGCCCTGCTGGGCCAGCGCGATCGAGCCGACCGTGGCCAGGGCGACGGCGGACATGCCAAGCATGGTCAGCGCGGCCCGACGGGCCAGGCTGGCCGGGGCGCGCGGCTCGGTAATGGCTTTCAGACGCATGAGGGTCGGTCTCCGTCCTTTGCCGGTGAAGGCGGGGTGCAGGGTGGGGGCGGCGCGGGTGCGCAGCACGTCGATCAGGGCTTCGGCATAGTTCCGGCGCGCGGCCGGGCTGGCGTCTTCCAGGGCCAGGGCGTCGGCCAGCTCCTCGCGGGCGGCGGCGGCGCGGGCGCGCAGGGCGGCATAGGGTGGGACCATCCAGAAGAGGCCGCCCAGCAGGTGCTCGGCCAGCAGCCGCCAGTTGTCGCCGCGCTTCAGATGCGCCAGCTCGTGGGCGCAGATCGGCACCAGACGCTCGACCGGCAGGCGGGCGACCAGGTCGGCGGGCAGCAGGATGACCGGCGCGGCCAGGCCCGCCAGAAGCGGCTGGTCGATCTCGTGGCTGACCTTCACCTCGGGGCGGCCGGTGTCCAGGCGGCGGGCGGCGGCGCGAACGGCCAGGGACAGCGCCTGCGAGGCGGGACGGGCCTCGCGGACGATACGCTTCAGCTTGGCGCGGCCTAGCGCCTGGCGGACGGCGGCGACGGCAAGGCCGCCCAGCGCGCCCAGGATCAGCGCGCCGCCCAAGGTCTCGACGCCGTTGAAGCCCGACAGCGCCCGGGCCGAGGCCTCGTTCATCGCCGCGCCGGCCGAGGCGACGGCCTTGGAGGTCAGGGCGACCTGATAGACGGGGGCGGCGGTCTCCTCGGGCAGGGCCGAGACGCCGATCATCAGGGCCAGCATGGCCGGCGGCAGGGTGACGGCCCGGTTCCAGGCGCGGGCCTGCGGCGCGGGATCGCCGGTCAGCCGGTCGGCCGTCCTGCCCAGGATCCAGCCCAGCCCGCAGGCGGGCCAGGCGGCGACCAGGCCCAGGGCGGCGGATGCGAACACCGGATTCATGATCTCGTCTCCTGTTCTCTAGCGGGCCCAGGGGTCCTGGCGGTCGCTGCGGATCCGGACGTCGACGGCGACCCTGGGCGAGGCCGACACGCGGGTCGCCACGCTCGGATCCAGCACCTTGATCTTTCGGCTCAGGTCCAAGCCGGCGTTTCGGGGAACGACGACGCGAACATCGGTCCGGGTCTCGATCGCGACGGCGGGGGCGACCGACACGCGCGCCTGGATTCCCGGCTGCGGATTGGGGTTCGGCTCCGGATGGGGCTGCGGGTCGGGACGCGGCGACGGCGGCGAGGCGGGCGCGACCATGGCCTCGGGAGCTACCGGGGCCAGCGGCGCGGCAGGCTTGGCCGGCGAAACTTCGGACGCCAGGTCGGCGGGCGCCGGCTCGGCCGCCTGGGCCGCCGGCGGCGCGGCGTCCGCAGCCACGGCGGCCAAGGACTCGGCGGCGCGGGCGGGCCGGGCGGGGGCGGCGTCGACCACGGCGGGCGCGAGCGTGGCTTCCGAGGTCCGGCCAGCCTTGTCGGCCTCCACCGGCGCCAACCTGGCCGCGGTCAGGCGGCGGGCCTGGTCGGCCAGGGCCAGCGAGCCCCAGCCGGTGGCCATCGTCAGCAGGCCGCCCAGCGCCAGGGCGACGCCGACCCGGAGGGGGGAGGCCCTGCCTTGCGGCTGCAGGATGGCCGACAGACGCATGCGGGCCAGGCCGCGATCCCGTCCGGTGAAGGCCGATTGGGGCGCGGGCAGGGCGTTGATCCGCAGGGCGTCGACCAGCACCCGGGCATAGTCGCGGCGGGCCTCGGGCGCGGCGCCGTCCAGGGCGGCCAGGTCGCAGACGGCCTCGCGAGCGGCCAGCATCCGGCCGCGCAGGGCCGCGACCGGCGGGACCATCCAGAAGAGGCCGGCCAGGGCCTCCTCGGCCGGGATCCGCCAGTTGTCGCCGCGACGCAGGTGAGCCAGCTCGTGGCCGCAGATCAGCTCCAGGCGGTGGGAGTCGGTCCCATCGGCCAGGGGCTTGGGCAGCAGGATCACCGGGCGGCGGGCGCCGGCCAGCAGCGGCTCGGCGACGTCGGCGCTGATCCCCACGTGCGGGGCCTTCACGCCGAGGCGCGCGGCCCGGATGCGGACGGCGTCGATCAGGGCGTCGTCCTGGCAGGGCTGGGCGGCGGCGCGGGCGGCGGCCAGCCGACGGCGGCCCCGGTTCCAGCGCCAGCCGCGCGCCAGCAGGCCGGCGGCGGACAGGCCGACAAGGCTCCAGGCCAGGCCTTCGGCCAGCCGGGCTGGCGGCGCCCAGGCGCTCGGCGCGGGCGCGGCGACCGGAGCGATCGCGGCCGGTGCGGCGCCAGCGGCTCCGGCGAGCGTGATCAGGACAGGTGAGGTCTGCGGTGAAGGCGTCGGCGCGAAGGTCAGGGCCACGGTGGCGGCCAGGGCCCCGGCGGGCAGGGCGTGGGCCAGGCTCCAGGCAGCGGCGCGCGGGCGCGGATCCTCGGTCAGGCGCTCGACCAGGCGGCCCAGGCCAAGGCCGAGGGCTCCGACCGGCCAGGCGGCGATCAGGCCCAAAGCGGTGGAAGCCAGCAGCGGGTGCATCACTTGGCCTCCTTGGCGCCGGTGTTGAGCAGGGTTTCCAGCTCCTGGATCTCGGTCTCGGACAGGATCTGGCTGCCGGCGAAGGCCGAGGCGGGCAGCCGGCCGTCGATCTCCAGCAGGCCGCGCAGGCGGTTCAGCACGCCGCCGATCACGTCGACCTTGCCCTTTTGCGCCTCGTAGACCGCCAGGCCATGCACCGAGCGGCGGATCAGCAGGCCCTTGGCCACCATCCGCTCCAGCACGGTGCGGGTGGTCGAGGCGCTCCAGCCCAGCTCGGGCTCGATCAGGCCCTGCGCCTCGCGAGCGCTCATCGCGCCGCCGCGCCAGAAGGCCTTCAGCACTTCCAGTTCCAGGTCGGAGGGTTCGGTCATGGCGGGGCGCCTCTGTGATGTCGTGAGTACGTTACAAGTGTCACGCATGAGCGTCAAGCGTGGTGAACGACGTTCGGTAGTGGCGGGTTCGGCATCATGATTTACGAATGCAAATCAAAATTGCGATCGGCTCTTGTCTCGGCGCCAGTTTCATAGCTAGCTATATAGCGCGCTATGAAACTGGAGTTGGCGGTCATGTCGGTCGATCTGTTGGCAGGGCTTGGCGTCGGGTTCCTGGGCAGCCGGCTCAAGCGCCTGGCCGAGCGGATGCAGGCCGACGCGGCCGAGGTGGCGCGGTCGCTGGACCTGCCGGTGCAGCCGGCCCAGATGTCGCTGCTGATGACCATCCGCCTGCACGGTCCGATCAGCGTCGGCGAATTGGCCGAGCGCCTGCAGCTGGCCCAGCCCACCGTCACCCGGGCGCTCGGCACGCTGGGCGAATTCGTCGAGGCCCGCCGCGCGCCAGGCGATGCGCGTTCCAAGTCTCTGGCCCTGACGCCAGCCGGCGAGGCGCTTTTGGTCCGCGTGCAGACCGAGCTCTTGCCGCGCATCGAGCCCGCGGCCGCCGAGCTGGTCGAGGGGCTGACGGGCGACTTCATGCAGGGGCTGGCCAAGGTCGAGGCGCGGTTGGCGCAGACCTCGCTGCTGGGCCGCATCCAGCGCGCCGCCCCGCCGACCCTGTGGGCCCGCGACTTCTCAGACGATCTGGCCGAGGCCTTCTATCGGATCAACGCCGAGTGGATTCAGACGATGTTCGCCCTCGAGCAGAACGACATCGACCTGCTGTCGCGGCCGCGCGAACTGATCCTGGACAAGGGCGGGGTGGTGCTGTTCGCCGAGACCAGGGACCTGGGCGTCGTCGGGACCTGCGCCCTCATGGTGTCCAAGGACGGCTGGGTCGAGCTGACCAAGATGGGCGTGCTGGAAAGCGCGCGCGGCCTCAAGGTCGGCGAATTCCTGCTGGCCAAGACCCTGGAGCGCGCTGCCAGCCTGGGCATGGACAAGGTCTACCTGCTGACCAACAGGAAGTGCGCCGCCGCCATCCACCTCTACGAGAAGCTGGGTTTCGTTCACGACGCCGAGATTATGCGCCAGTTCGGCGCCCGCTATGAGCGGTGCGACGTGGCGATGTCGTATGCGCCAAAGGGCTAGTCGTCTGTGTCGGAAAGCTTCGAGATCGTCGACTACAGGGGCGGGCGCGATCCCGAGGTCGCCGCGCTCATTCTGTCCGTCCAACGCGATGATGTCGGCCTGTTCGTGCCGATCGGGGACCAGCCGGAGCTGCTCGACATCGCCGGCGCCTATCGCGATGGCGGCTTCTGGCTGGCGGTGGCGGGCGGCGAGATCGTCGGGACCATAGGTATGATGCGCTACGGAACGAGCGGCATCCTGAAGAAGCTGTTCGTTCGCCCGGACCATCGCGGGCCGGGCGGGGCGGCCCATCGCCTGTATGACAGGGCGTTCGCCTGGGCCGAGGCGCGCGGCCTCACCGCGATCTTCCTGGACACGCCTTCGGTCGCGACGCGTTCCCACGCCTTCTACCGCCGCCGGGGCTTCCGCGTGGTGGATCGCGTGGAGTTGCCCAAGGACTATCACTTCCCGGATCTCGGCAGCCTGATCTTCAGGCTGGACATGCCGGCGCGGGACTAGCCTCAGTCCACCTTGCCCAGCACCTTGCGGAGGATCTCGACCATCCGGTCGATGTGGCTCTTCTCCAGGATCAGCGGCGGCGACAGGGCGATGATGTCGCCAGTGACGCGGATCAGCAGACCCTCGTCGAAGCAGGTCTCGAACACCTCCAGGGCCCGGGCGGTCGGGGCGCCGGGGCGGGGCGAGAGCTCGACGCCTGCGACGATGCCCAGGTTGCGGATGTCGATGACGTGGCGGGCGTCGGCCAGGCTGTGCATGGCCTCCTGCCAGTAGCCCTCGATCGACGCGGCGCGCGCGAAGAGGTCGTCCTCCTGGTAGGTCTCCAGCGTGGCGATGCCGGCGGCGCAGGCCAGCGGGTGGGCCGAGTAGGTATAGCCGTGGAAGAGCTCGATCGGCGCGTCGGCTCCCTCCAGCATGGCGTCGTAGATCGCTGTCGAGGCGGCGACCGCGCCGGCCGGGACGGCGGCGTTGGTCAGGCCCTTGGCCAGGCACATCAAGTCGGGCGTGACGCCGAAGCGGTCGGCGGCGAACGGGCCGGCCAGGCGTCCGAAGCCGGTGATCACCTCGTCGAAGATCAGCAGGATGTCGTGCTTGTCGCAGATGGCCCGCAGGCGCTCCAGATAGCCCTTGGGCGGGACCAGCACGCCGGTCGAGCCGGCCACCGGCTCGACGATCACGGCGGCGATGTTGGAGGCGTCGTGCAGGGCCACGATCTGCTCCAGGTCGTCGGCCAGGGTCGCGCCATGCTCGGGCTGGCCCTTGGCGAACTGGTTGCCGGGCACGCCGTGGGTGTGGGGCAGGTGGTCGACGCCGGTCAGCAAGCTGCCGAAATACTTGCGGTTGGTCGGGATGCCGCCCACCGAGATGCCGCCGAAGCCGACGCCGTGATAGGCGCGCTCGCGCCCGATCAGCCGGGTCTTGGTCCCCTTGCCGCGTCCCCGGTGGTAGGCGAGGGCGATCTTCAGCGCCGTGTCGACCGACTCCGAGCCCGAATTGGTGAAGAAGATCCGGTCCAGGCCCTTCGGGGTGATCTGGGCCAGGCGCGAGGCGAACTGGAAGGCCAGCGGGTGACCCATGTTGAAGCTGGGGGCGTAGTCCATCTCGGCGGCCTGGCGCTGGATGGCCTCGCGGATCTTCGGGCGATCGTGGCCGGCGTTGACGCACCAGAGGCCCGAGGTGGCGTCCAGCACTTCGCGGCCCTCGGGCGTCCTGTAGAGCATGCCGCTGGCCGAGGAGAGCATGCGCGGGTTGCTCTTGAACCGCCGGTTCGGCGTGAACGGCATCCAGAAGGCGTCTAGGTCGTTGGCGCCGAAGTCGGGCATGGCGGGAGAACTCCATCCGGGTCTTGCATTGTGATCGCAGTTGGGTGTGACTTGGCAAGTCACCTCCATTCGATAGTGGGGCAAGTGCGCAAACCGCTCGCCGATCAGACAGCCGTTCACGACCAGATCTACGAAGCGATTCGCCAGGCGCTGATCACCGGCCGGATCGCGCCGGGCAAGGGCGTGTCCCTGCGCAGCCTGGCCGCGGAGCTGGGGGTCAGCCCGATGCCGGTGCGCGACGCCGTCCGGCGCCTGGTGGCCGAACGGGCCCTGGCGATCAATCCCGCCAACAAGCGCCTGTCGGTTCCGTCCCTGACCGCAGACCGGCTGGAGCAGCTGTCGCTGGCCCGCCTGTGGGTCGAGCCGGAGCTGGCCGCGCGGGCCGCGAAGAGCGCCGACGCCGGACTGATCCGTCAGCTGCAGGCCATCGACGCCGATGTCGACGAGTCGCTGCGGCTGGGCGATGTCGACCGCTACATGACCGCCAACCACGCCTTCCACTTCGCCATCTACGAGCGGGCCGGGGCCGAGGTGCTGGAGGCCATGGCCGGCGGGCTGTGGCTGCAGGTCGGGCCGTTCATGCGGGTGGTGTTCGGCCGGGTGGGGGCCAACGACCTGGCCGCCGATCGCCATGCCGAGGCGATCACGGCGTTGAAGGCCGGCGACGCCGACGGCGCCCGCCGCGCCATCGCCGCTGATCTTTCCGAAGGCATGGACAAGATGCGGGCGGCCGTCGAGAGCGGTCCTTAGGTCGGCGACTTGACACTTCCGGTTTACCGGAAAACTGTGATCACAATAGTCCGGATTTCCCCGCGTGACCCTGCCCGCCGACATCTCCGAGCGTCTCTCCCGCCTGGCGCTGCCCAGCCAGGCGATCATCGACGGCCGTCAGGCCGAGGCGGTGTCCGGGGCGACCTTCCACAACGTCTCGCCGCGCGACGGGCTGGTGCTGAACCAGGTCACCGCCTGCCAGGCCGAGGACGTGGCGCTGGCCGTGTTCAGCGCTCGCACGGCGTTCGAGGATGGCCGCTGGCGCGACCAGGGCCCGCGCGCCAAGAAGAAGGTCCTGTTCCGCCTGGCCGAGCTGATGGAGCGCGACGCCGAGGACCTGGCCCTGCTGGAGAGCCTGGACGTCGGCAAGCCGATCCGCGACGCCCGCAATGTCGACATTCCGCTCGCGATCGGCACCTGCCGCTGGTACGCCGAGGCGCTGGACAAGGTGTATGGCGAGGTCGGAGCCTCGCCGGTCGATCGCCTGAGCTACGCCGTGCACGAGCCGCTGGGCGTGATCGGCGCCATCGTGCCGTGGAACTTCCCGCTGCACATGGCGATGTGGAAGGTCGCGCCGGCCCTGGCCATGGGCAATTCGGTCGTGCTGAAGCCGGCCGAGCAATCGCCGCTGACGGCGCTGAAGCTGGGTGAGTTGGCCCTCGAGGCGGGCCTGCCGCCAGGCGTGCTCAACGTGGTCCCCGGCTTGGGCTCGGTCGCGGGCGAAGCCCTGGCGCTGTCGATGGACGTGGACATGATCGCCTTCACCGGCTCGGGTCCCGTTGGGCGCAAGCTGATGGAATATTCGGCCCGCTCGAACTTGAAGCGGGTCAGCCTGGAGCTGGGCGGCAAGTCGCCCCAGATCGTCTTCGCCGACTGCCCCGACCTGGACGCCGCCGCCGAGGCCGCCGCCTGGGGCGTGTTCTATAACCAGGGCGAGGTCTGCACCGCCGCTTCGCGCCTGCTGGTCGAAAGCTCGATCAAGGAGCTCTTCCTGGAGCGGGTCGTTGGCGTGGCGCGGACACTGGTCCCCGGCGATCCGCTAAACCCGGAGACCGTGTTCGGGGCCATGGTCAGCGAGCGGCAGATGAACACCGCCCTGGACTATATCGCCACCGCCGACAGCCAGGGCGCGCGCCGCGTACTGGGGGGGCAGCGGGTCAGGACCGAGAGCGGTGGCTTCTATGTCGAGCCGACCATCTTCGACCGGGTCGAGGCCGACCACACCCTGGCCCGCGAGGAGGTTTTCGGTCCCGTGCTGGGGGTCATGACCTTCAAAGGCGAGGACGAGGCCGTCCAGCTGGCCAACGACACCGTCTACGGCCTGGCCGCGGGCCTTTGGACGTCCGACGTCAACCGCGCCCTGCGAGGCGCGCGGCGACTGAGGGCGGGGCTGGTCTGGGTCAACGGCTGGGACGCCTGTGACATCACCATGCCGTTCGGGGGCTTCAAGCAGTCCGGTTTCGGCCGTGACCGCAGCCTTCATGCGTTGCACAAGTACGCCGACCTGAAGTCGGTGTCCGTGACGCTGAGGTGAGCACCCCCATGCCCCATTCTTCCAGTCTGAATCTCGTTGAAACCGAAGCCTTCATCGACGGCCTGTGGATCGAGGGCGGCGACACCTTCGAGGTGACCAATCCGGCCGACGGGACGCTGATCGCCAAGGTCGCCGACCTGGGACCCGGCGAGACGCGGGTCGCCATCGAGGCCGCGCATCGGGCCTTTCCGGCCTGGGCGGCCAGGACCGCAAAGGAGCGCGGGGCGATCCTGCGCAGGTGGAGCGACCTGATGCTCGCCCATGCCGACGACCTGGCCCGGCTGATGACCGCCGAGCAGGGCAAGCCGCTGGCCGAGTCGAAGGGCGAGGTCGCCTATGGCGCATCGTTCATCGACTGGTTCGCCGACGAGGCCAAGCGCGGCTACGGCCACACCATTCCGACCCCGATGGCGGGCAAGCGGCCGCTGTCGATCAAGCAGCCGATCGGGGTCTGCGCCGCTATCGCGCCGTGGAACTTCCCGATCGCCATGATCACCCGCAAGGTCGGCCCGGCCCTGGCCGCCGGCTGCACGGTGGTGGTCAAGCCGGCCGCCGAGACGCCGCTGTGCGCCCTGGCCATCGCGCGCCTGGCCGTCGAGGCGGGCGTGCCAGCGGGGGTGCTCAACATCGTCACCGGCAAGGACAGCGCCGCCATCGGCAAGGCGTTGTGCGAGGACGGCCGGGTGCGCAAGCTGTCGTTCACCGGCTCCACGCCGGTCGGCAAGATCCTCTACGCACAATGCGCCGGCACGATGAAGAAGCTTTCCCTGGAGCTTGGGGGCAACGCGCCGTTCATCGTCTTCGACGACGCCGACCTGGAGGCCGCCGTCGACGGCGCCATCGCCAGCAAGTACCGCAACACCGGCCAGACCTGCGTCTGCGCCAACCGGCTGATCGTCCAGGCCGGCATCCACGACGCCTTCGTCGCGCGGCTGGCCGAAAAGGTCGCGGCGATAAAGGTCGGGCCGGGCACGGGTGAGGGCGTGACGATCGGCCCGCTGATCAACGACAAGGCCATCGTCAAGGTCGAGGCCCTGGTGCGCGAGGCCGTCGCGGGCGGCGCGAAGGTGGTGGTCGGGGGTGACCGTCACGACCTGGGCGGGTTGTTCTACCAGCCCACCGTGCTGAGCGACGCCACGCCCGACATGCGACTGTTCAACGAGGAGATCTTCGGACCCGTCGCCCCGGTCGTGAAGTTCCACACCGAGGACGAGGCTATCCACCTGGCCAACGCGACGCCGTTCGGCCTGGCGTCGTACTTCTACAGCAAGGACGTGGCCCGCTGCTGGCGGGTGGCCGAGGCGATCGAGGCCGGCATGGTCGGCATCAACGAGGGCCTGATCTCCACCGAAGTGGCGCCCTTCGGCGGCGTCAAGGAAAGCGGCCTGGGCCGCGAGGGGTCTTCCGAGGGCTTGGATGAGTATTTCGAGACCAAGTACCTCTGTTTCGGCGGGATCGCATGAGCCCAGCCGCCGTCGCGACCCGCTCCAACCTCGATGATCTGCTCGCGGACGAACGCGCGCGGTTCACGGCGGAGCATCCGCGATCGGCGGCGATGGCCAAGGCCGCGGCGGGCGTCTGGCGCGGCGGCGCGCCGATGCACTGGATGAACGACTGGGCGTCGCCCTCGCCCATCTTCGCCGCCCAGGGCGTCGGGGCGCAGGTCACCGACGTCGACGGGAAGCTCTACGACGATTTCTGCCTGGGGGACACGCCGTCGATGTTCGGCCATGCCGACGCCTCGGTGGCGGTGGCCGTCGCTGACCAGATCAAGCGCGGGGCGGGGTTCATGCTGCCGACCGCCTCGGCGGTGATCGTCGGCAAGCTCTTGGCCGAGCGCTTCGGCCTGCCGCTGTGGCAGACGGCGACCACCGCCAGCGACGCCAACCGCGCGGCCATCCGCTGGGCGCGGGCGGTGACCCAGCGCTCGGTGGTGCTGGTGTTCGACGGCTGCTACCACGGCATGGTCGACGACGCCTTCGTGGTTCTGAAGGACGGCCCAAGGGGAGCCGTGGGGACGATGAAGCCGGGCCTGCTGGGCCAGGTCCACGACCTGACCGCCAGCACCCGCGTCGTGCCGTTCAACGATCTCGAAGCCCTGCAAGCCGCCCTCGCTCCCGGCGACGTCGCCGCCGTGCTGGCCGAGCCGGTATTGACCAACTGCGGGATGATCCTGCCTGAGCCGGGCTTCCTCGACGCTCTGCGCAAGCTGACCAGCGACGCCGGGACCCTGCTGGTCATCGACGAGACCCACACCATCTCGACCGGCCCCGGCGGTTACACCAAGGCCTTCGATCTCGAGCCCGACGTCTTCGTCCTGGGCAAGGCCGTCGCCGGCGGCGTGCCGGCCGCCGTCTGGGGTGTCACGGCCGAGCTCTCGGCGCGAATGGACGAGACCCAGGCGCGGATCGGGCCGGGCCAATCCGGCATCGGCACCACGCTGTCGGGCAATGCTCTGGCCATGGCCGCCATGAGGGCCATGCTGTCCGAAGTGATGACCGACGCGGCCTACGCGAAGATGCTGACCGGCGCCGAGCGCCTGGTCGCGGGCCTGAAGGGCGTGATCGCCGGGCGCCAGCTGCCCTGGTCGGTGGTCCATGTCGGCGCCCGCGTCGAGCTGGTCTTCGCCGATCCTCCACCGAAGAACGCCGCCGCGATGCGGAAAGCGCTGGACCACACGGCGGTCGAAGCGCTGCATCTGTGGCTGATCAACCGGGGCGTCCTGATCGCGCCCTTCCACAACATGATGCTGGTCTCGCCCGTCACCGACGACGCGGCGATCGACCGGCTGGTCGCGGCCGTGGACGGCTTCGCGGCGGCGATGGGGGACGCATGAGCGCTGTAGCCGACATCCAGGAATGCCGGGACTTCCTGGCCGCCCACCCGCAGGTGAAGTTCGTCGACGTGTTCTTCACCAGCATGACCGGGGTGCCGCGCGGCAAGCGGCTGCGGATCCACGAACTGGAGGCGATCTACGAGTACGGCCGCTTCCTGCCGGGCTCTATCCTGGTGGTCGACACCCTGGGCGCGGACTGCGAGGAGACGGGCCTGGTCTGGGAAGACGGCGACGCCGACCGTCGCGCGCGACCCGTGCCGGGGACCCTGACCCTGGCCCCATGGCTGGGCGCCGATGTCGCCCAGGTGATGCTTTCGCTGTACGAACTGGACGGGACGCCCAACGACCTCGACCCGCGTCACGTGCTGCAACGGGTGCTGGACCGCTACGCCGCCGACGGCCTGACGCCGGTCGCGGCCTGCGAGCTCGAATACTACCTGGTCGATCTGGAGCGCGGCCCGAACGGCGAGCTGCAGCCGGCCAAGTCGCTGCAGACCGGCCTGCGCCCCAGTGGCATCCAGGTCTACGGCCTGCCCGAGCTTGAGGCCCACGCCCCGTTCCTGCGAGAACTCTGGGACACGGCCGATACGATCGGCGTGCCGCTGGAGGGCGCGATCTCGGAGTTCGCCCCGGGCCAGGTCGAGCTGACCTTGCAGCACAAGCCCGACGCCCTGCGCGCCGCCGACGACGCGGTGCTGTACAAGCGCGCCGCCAAGGGCGTGGCCCTGCGCCACGGCATGGAGGCGACCTTCATGGCCAAGCCGTGGAGCGATCGCGCCGGCAACGGCTTCCATGTCCATCTCAGCGTCAACGACGCGGCGGGGAACAACCTGTGCGCCGCCGAGGATCTCGAAGGTTCGGACCTGCTCAAGCACGCCATCGGCGGCATGAAGGCCCTGCTGGGCGAGGGCATGGCGATCCTGGCCCCGAACGCAAACAGCTATCGCCGCTTCAAGGCCAACAGCTACGCGCCGGTGGCCCCGACCTGGGGCGTCAACAACCGCACGGTCAGCTTGCGCGTGCCGGCCGGCCCGCCCAAGACCCGCCATGTCGAGCACCGCGTCGCGGGGGCCGACGGCAACCCGTATCTGGTTCTGGCGGTGCTGCTGGCCAGCGCCCACCACGGCATCGCCAACAAGCTCAGCCCAGGCCCGGCGGTGGTCGGCGACGGCTACGCTGCGGCGGCCAAGGAGAACATCCGGTTGCCCAACAACTGGTTCGCGGCGGTCGACATGTTCGAGGCGTCGGCCGTGCTGCGCGACTATCTCGGCGACCGCTTCGTGGACATGTTCGTCTCGGTGAAGCGCACGGAACAGGCGCGCTTCTTCGAGGTCGTCACCGAGCTCGATTTCGACTGGTACCTCCGCAACGCGTAACGGCGGAATGAACGCATAAACATCGGAACAAGAGGGAGTTTCGGATGAGCGGATACAGGAACGGCGGAGCCTCGCGGCGCTCGCTTCTGACGGCCTTCGGCGCGGCGGCCATCGGCCTCAGCTTCACGGCCTGCGGCGAGAAGCCCAAGGCCACCCCGGGCGGCGAAGAGCCCAAGCTGAACTTCTACAACTGGGACACCTATATCGGTGAGACCACCCTGGGCGACTTCAAGAAGGCGTCCGGCATCGACGTGAACATGAGCCTGTTCGCGACCAACGACGAGCTGTTCGCCAAGCTCAAGGCGGGCAATCCGGGCTTCGACGTCATCGTGCCGTCGAACGAGTTCGTGACCCGCATGGGCCAGGCCGGCATGCTCGAGCCGCTGGACCACGCCAAGATCCCGAACATCAAGAATCTGGACCCGTCCTTCCTCAATCCGGACTTCGATCCGGGCCGCAAATACTCGATGCCCTATACTTGGCTGCTGCTGGGCATCGGCTATCGCAAGAGCAAGGTCGACGGCGTACCCGACAGCTGGAAGTGGCTGTTCGACAGCGACAAATACAAGGGCCGCATCGCCCTGCTGTCGGAAAGCGCAGACCTGGTCCGCCTGGCGGCCAAGTATCTCGGCCATTCGGTCAACGACATTCCGGCCGACATGATCCCCAAGATCGAGCAGATGCTGATCAAGCAGAAGCCGTTCGTGAAGGCCTTCCACGACGACAACGGTCAGGACCTGCTGGTCTCGGGCGAGGTCGACCTGGTGCTGGAGTACAACGGCGACATCGCCCAGGTGATGAAGGACGATCCGGACCTCGACTTCGTGGTGCCCAAGGAGGGGAGCCTGATCAACTCCGACACCCTGTGTATCCCGAAGGGCGCGCCGCGGCCCAACAACGCCCACGCCTTCATCAACTACCTGCTGGACGCCCAGGCCGGGGCGGAGATCACCAAGACGATCCTGTACCCGACCCCGAACGCGGCGGCCAAGGCGCTGATGCCGGAGAGCTATCGCGAGAACAAGGTCATCTTCCCGCCCGCCGACGTCATGGCCAAGTGCGAGTACGGGGCGTTCGAAGGGGCCGAGAAGGCCAGCCTGTACGAGGAAGTCATCACGCGGGTGCGCGCGGCTTGAAGACCCTTACCCCTTGATTGGGGAAGGGCAGGGATGGGGGTGACTCCGGCAGCGGACGTCACCCGGCCTTGCCAAGTTCTGAACCGCTTTCACCCCCAACCCCACCCTTCCCCCATCCGCCAACGGGAAGGGAGAGATGCTGACGATGGAACAATCCTGGAAACAGGCGAAAGCCGTCTTCGCCGCGTCGCTGGGCCCGCCGCTGGTGTGGCTGGCGCTGTTCTTCCTGGCGCCCATGGCGATCGTCTGGGCCTACAGTTTCGGCCACAACGCCGGCCTGACCGAGATCGCCATCAGCGGCACGTTCAGCAACTACGCCCGGGCGATCGAGCCGCTGTACCTGAAGATCTTCCTGAAGTCGGCCTGGGTGGCGGGTCTGACCACGGGCCTGTGCTTGGTGCTGGGCTTCCCGGTCGCCCTGGCCATCACCTTCGCCTCCGACAAGGCCAAGACTTGGCTGCTATTGCTGATCATGCTGCCGTTCTGGACGAACCTGCTGATCCGCACCTACGCCCTGATCGCCGTGCTGCGCACCGAGGGTTACGTCAACCAGGGCCTGGAGTGGTTGTGGAAGGGCGGGGGCGGGCTGGCGGCGCTGGTCGGCCTGCAGCCGCTGGGTGACTTTCAGCCGCTGGAGCTGCTGCACAACAATTTCGCGGTGATCCTGGGCCTGGTCTACGTGCACCTGCCCTTCATGGTGCTGCCGCTGTATTCGGCCCTGGACCGGCTCGACAAGTCGCTGCTGGAGGCCAGCCTCGACCTGGGCGCCGGGCACATGCGGACCCTGTTCAAGGTGGTCGTGCCGCTGGCCTTGCCGGGCATCGCCTCGGGCATCCTGATTACCTTCATCCCGGCCCTGGGCGCCTATCTGACGCCCGACCTGCTGGGCGGGCCCGACAGCCAGATGATCGCCAACGTCATCGAGCGCCAGTTCAAGCGCGCCAACGACTGGCCCTTCGGCGCGGCCATGTCGTTCGTGCTGATGTACCTGACCTTCATCGCCATCGCGATCCAGGCGGTCCTGGCGAAGAAGACCCCGGAGGCCAAGGCATGAGCAAGAAAAGCGCGCCCGGTCCCCTCGAGTACCTTCGCCGCTGGCAGATGCAGGCCTGGCTGGGGGCGGTGTTCCTGTTCCTCTATGCGCCGCTGATCGCGCTGATGGCGTTCAGCTTCAACGACAGCAAGCGCAACATCGTCTGGAAGGGCTTCACGCTCAAATACTACGACAAGCTGTTCAACGACTCCGCCCTGCTGGAGGCGTTCGGCAACAGCCTGACGATCGCGGCGGTCTCGACCGTGATCAGCCTGGCGCTGGGTGCGGCGGCGGCGCTGGTGCTCTGGCGCTTCCGTTTCCCCGGCAAGACGGCCCTGGACGGGGCGCTGGCCCTGCCGATCGTGGTCCCCGAGATCTGCATGGGCGTGGCCATGCTGGTGTTCTTCGCCCGGGTCATGCCTTGGCCGCAGGGCCTGCCATGGCCGCTGAACCTGGGGGCGATCATCATCGCCCACGTGTCGTTCTCGTTCCCGTTCGTGGCGGTGGTCGTGCGCGCCCGCATGGCCAGCTTCAACCGCGAGATGGAGGAGGCCGCCCGCGACCTGGGCGCCGGCGAGTTCCGCACCATCAAGGACGTGATCCTGCCGCACATGGCCCCGTCGCTGGTCGCCGGGGCGCTCTTGGCTTTCACGCTGAGCCTGGACGACTTCGTCATCACCTTCTTCACCGCCGGTCCCGACACGGTGACCTTCCCGGTGAAGGTCTATTCGATGGTCCGCTTCTCGGTGACGCCGGAGGTCAATGCGGCCTCGACGGTGCTGATCGTGCTGACCGTGCTGCTGACCGCGGCGGCGCTGAAACTGCAGGGCGACCCCGCCGCGACGGCGGGTCATGGGGCGGGGGACGCTAAATGACCAAACCCATCATCACTTTCGAGAACGTCACCAAGCGCTTCGGCAAGATGGTGGCGGTCGACAACGTCTCGCTGACCATCAACGAGGGCGAGTTCTTCTCGCTGCTCGGACCGTCGGGCTGCGGCAAGACCACCCTCCTACGGATGCTGGCCGGCTTCGAGACGCCCACCGAGGGGCGGATCCTGATCGATGGCCAGGACATCTCGAACGTGCCGCCCAACAAGCGGCCGGTGAACATGGTGTTCCAGTCCTACGCGGTGTTCCCGCACATGACCGTGGCCGACAACGTCGCCTATGGTCTGGTGGTCGACAAGGTCGCCAAGGCCGAGCGCGACCGCCGCGTCGAGGAGGCGCTGGACCTAGTCCAGCTGGGCGGCCTGGGCCATCGCAAGCCCGACCAGCTGTCCGGCGGCCAAAGGCAACGCGTGGCCCTGGCCCGGGCGCTGGTCAAGCGTCCGCGCGTCCTGCTGCTGGACGAGCCGCTGTCGGCCCTGGACGCCAAGCTGCGCGAGCAGATGCGCACTGAGCTGTGCACCCTGCAGGAGAAGGTCGGTATCACCTTCATCATGGTCACCCACGACCAGGACGAGGCCCTGGCCCTGGCGTCGCGCTGCGCGGTGATGAGCCGGGGCGTGCTGCAGCAGGTGGCCTCGCCCAACGACCTCTACGAGTTCCCCAACAGTCGGTTCGTGGCCGACTTCATCGGCAGCGTGAACCTGTTCGAGGGCGTGCTGGCCGTCGACGAGCCCAGCCACGCGGTGATCCGCTCGCCGGACCTGCCGGTCGACATCTTCCTGGACCACGGCGTCACCGGTCCGCGCGGCGGTACGGTCTGGGCGGCGATCCGTCCCGAGAAGATCGAGCTGCACAAGAAGGAGGGCGACGTGCCGCCGAACCTCGGCGACTGCCCGCACGGCACCAACGCCATCGCTGGCGTCATCAAGCACGAGGCCTATCTGGGCGGCTCCTCGACCTACGAGGTTGAGATCAAGGGCGGCCGCCGGATCAAGGTCCAGCGCTCGAACCTGACCCGCTGGGACCAGGAGGACTTCAAGCTGGGCGAGACGGTGTGGCTGTGCTGGCACGCCTGCTCGCCGGCTGTGCTGCTGTCGTGAGAGCTCACGAACCCAACCCCATCTCGTCATCCCGGCCGCAGCGAAGCGGAGAGCCGGGACCCAGGGGCGATCGTACTGGGCTTGGCCCTGGGTCCCGGATCGGCCCTTCGGGCCGTCCGGGATGACGAGGAGATTTATAATGAGAAAAGCAGGGAAAGCGTCATGACCGTCCCGATCCGCAACCACGACATCGCCGAGCTCAAGCGCCTGGACCTGGCCCACCACCTGCCGGCCCAGGCCGACCACAAGGTCATCGCCGAGCTGGGCGGCAGCCGGATCATCACCCGCGCTGACGGCGTCTACATCCACGACGGCGAGGGTCACCAGATCCTGGACGGCATGGCCGGCCTGTGGTGCGTCAATGTCGGCTACGGCCGCAAGGAGCTGGCCGACGCGGCCTATGAGCAGATGCTGGAGCTGCCGTACTACAACACCTTCTTCAAGACCGCGACGCCGCCGACCGTGACCCTGGCGGCCAAGATCGCCGAGAAGATGGGCGGGCATCTGAGCCACGTGTTCTTCAACTCGTCGGGGTCGGAGGCCAACGACACGGTCTTCCGCCTGGTCCGCCACTACTGGAAGCTCAAGGAACAGCCGCAGCGGACGGTCTTCATCAGCCGCTGGAACGCCTATCACGGCTCCACCGTGGCCGGCGTCTCGCTGGGCGGCATGAAGCACATGCACAAGCAGGGCGACCTGCCGATCGCGGGCGTCGAGCACGTGATGCAGCCCTATCAGTTCGGCGACGGCTTCGGCGAAGACCCGGCTGCCTTCCGCGACCGCGCGGTGAAAGAGATCGAGGACAAGATCCTCGAGGTCGGCCCCGAGAACGTCGCGGCCCTCATCGGCGAGCCGGTGCAGGGCGCGGGCGGGGTGATCATCCCGCCGGACGGCTATTGGCCGGCGGTCGAGGCCCTGTGCCGCAAGTACGGCATCCTCCTGGTCTGCGACGAGGTGATCTGCGGCTTCGGGCGCCTGGGCCAATGGTTCGGCCATCAGCACTACGGCATCAAGCCGGACCTGGTCGCCATGGCCAAGGGCCTGTCGTCCGGCTACCTGCCGATCTCGGCGGTGGGCGTGGCCGACCACATCGTTGCCGAACTGCGCGAGAAGGGCGGCGACTTCATCCACGGCTTCACCTACTCCGGCCACCCGACCTGCGCGGCCGTGGCGCTGAAGAACATCGAGATCCTGGAGCGCGAAGGCCTGATCGAGCGCACCCGCGACGACACCGGCCCCTACCTGGCCAAGGCCCTGGCCAGCCTGAACGACCACCCGCTGGTCGGCGAGACCCGCTCCCTCGGTTTGATCGGCGCCGTCGAGATCGTCCGGGAGAAGGGGACCAACCATCGCTTCCTCGACAAGGAAGGCGAGGCCGGTCCGATCGTCCGCGACCTCTGCATCAAGAACGGCCTGATGGTCCGCGCCATCCGCGACAGCATCGTCTGCTGCCCGCCACTGATCATCACCCACGCCGAGATCGACAAACTTGTCGCGATCATCCGCCAGTCTCTGACCGAGGCCGAGCCCGTGCTGCGCGCCCTGAAGCCGGAGGCGGTGTCATGAAGCCCAAGCACAACAAGGCCAAGCGGGAGACCACGCTGGACCGGGGCGTCTCGACGCTGGAAGAGGCGCAGGCCTGGTTCGCGCGGCAGAGCATCGAGGAGATCGAGTGCGTGGTGCCGGATCTCGCCGGCGTTGCGCGCGGCAAGATCATGCCGGTGCGCAAGTTTCTGGGCACCCCGTCGATGAACCTGCCGCTGGCGGTATTCTACCAGACCATCACCGGCGACTTTCCCGAGTTCGAGGGCGCGGTGAACGCGGTGCAGTCGGACACCGACATCTTCCTGACCCCGGACTTCGCCACCCTGGCCGCCGTGCCGTGGGCCCAGGATCCGACGGCCCAGGTGATCCACGACGCCTTCCATCCCGACGGCCGCCCCGTCGAGGAGGCGCCGCGCCAGGTGCTGCGGCGGGTGCTGGCCCTCTATGCCGAGAAGGGCTGGAACCCGATCGTGGCGCCGGAGATCGAGTTCTATCTGGTCGACCGCAACACCGATCCGGACTATCCGCTGAAGCCGCCCGTTGGGCGTTCTGGTCGCCCGGAGACCGGGCGCCAGGGCTACTCGATCAGCGCGGTCAACGAGTTCGACGCCCTGTTCGAGGACATGTACGAATACTCCGAGCGCCAGGGCCTGGAGATCGACACCCTGATCCACGAAAGCGGCGTGGCGCAGATGGAGATCAACCTGCGCCACGGCCATCCGCTGGAGCTGGCCGACCAGGTCTTCATGATGAAGCGCACGATCCGCGAGGCGGCGCTGGAGCACGAGATCTACGCGACGTTCATGGCCAAGCCGATGGCGGCCGAGCCGGGCAGCGCGATGCACATCCACCAGTCGATCGTCGACCGGAAGGGGCGCAACCTGTTCTCCGATGACGAGGGCCAGGAGACCCCGCTGTTCCACGGCTTCATCGCCGGCCAGCAGACCTACTTGCCGGCGATCATGGCCATCCTGGCGCCGTACGTGAATTCCTACCGCCGGATCGCGCGGGACAGCGGCGCGCCGGTCAATACCCAGTGGGGTTATGACAACCGCACCTGCGGTCTGCGCGTGCCGCCGTCGGACCCCTCGAACCGTCGCCTGGAGAACCGCATCCCCTCGTCGGACGCCAATCCCTATCTGGCGATCGCCGCGACCCTGGCGGCGGGATATCTGGGCATGGTCAACGGCCTGAAGCCGTCCGAGCCGGTGGAAACCGACGCCAGCGTGGCCGGCGTGCAGCTGCCGCGCAGCCTCTCGGAATCCCTGCGCCTGTTCGAGGCCTGCCAGCCGCTGGTCGAGATCCTGGGCCCCACCTTCTGCGCCGCCTACGACCGCGTGAAGCAGGCCGAGTACGAGACCTTCATGCGCACGATCAGCCCGTGGGAGCGGGAGTTCCTGCTGCTGAATGTCTGACGTCTACGGAAAGGGGAACTGGTACGCGGCCGCCGCGACCGGGACCCCGGCTCGGCCGCCGCTGGCGGGAGACGTTTTGGTCGACGTCTGTGTCGTGGGGGCGGGCTTCACCGGGCTCGGCGCGGCCATGGCCCTGGCTGGGCGGGGGAGCGTCGTGGTGCTGGAGGCCGGTCGCGTCGGATGTGCGGCGACCGGGCGCAACGGCGGCCAGGTCCATACCGGCCAGCGGCGCGACCAGGCCTGGCTGGAAAAAACCGTCGGCCGCGACGACGCCGTGGCCCTGTGGCGGCTGGCCGAGGACGCGCGGGCCCATTTCAAGACCCTGACCGACACGATCGACTGCGACTGGCGGCCGGGCATGATCCACGCCCGCCACAAGCCGAACGGCGAAGCCGAGGACGCGGCCTATCTGGCGTTGATGGCCGACCGCTACGGCTACGACCAACTGGCGCTGATCGACGCGAAAGACCTGGCCTGCGAACTGGGAACCGACGTCTATTTCGGCGGCCTGATCGATCGCGGCGGCGGCCATGTGCATCCGCTGAAGCTGGCCCTGGGCCTGGCGCGCCAGGCGATGGCCGCCGGCGCCGTGATCCACGAGCACACGCGCGCCGAGACCTGGCGGCGCGAGGGTGGGCGGATCGTCGTCGAGACCGCGGGCGGCCGCGTCACCTGCGATCAGCTGATCCTCAGCGGCGACGGCGGGCTGAACGCCATGGCCGGCGCGGCCCGCGCGCGCGTCATGCCGATCAACAACTTCATCGCCGTCACCGCGCCGCTGGACGATGTCGCCGAGACGATCATCCGCTCGAACGCGGCGGTGTCGGACAGCCGCTTCGTCGTGAACTATTTCCGCAAGACGCCGGACGGGCGGCTGTTGTTCGGCGGCGGCGAGAACTATCGGCCAGGCTTTCCGGCGGACATCGCGGGGATGGTTCGGAAGAATCTCGTCAAGGTCTATCCGCAGCTGGCGCAGGTCCCGATCACCCACGCCTGGGGTGGGACCCTGGGCATCACCATGAGCCGCATGCCCTTCGTCGGCGAGATCGCGCCGGGCGTCCGGGTCGCCTCGGGCTATTCGGGGCAAGGGGTGATGCTGGCGCCCCATGTCGGCAAGCTGCTGGCGGATGCAGTCTTGGGCGACACCGCTGGGGTCGACCTGCTCTCCCGCCCGCCGACACCGTCTTTCCCCGGCGGTCGCCTGCTGCGCTGGCCGCTGACGGTGGCCGGCCTCTCCTGGTACGCCCTGCGGGACCGGCTCTAGGCCAGCGCCTTCGTGGTCAGCAGCGCCATGTGCTGGCGCAACTGGGCGATGCTGCGGTCGAAGAAACCGATGTCGCGATGGGTGCGGGCCTGCATGACCGCGCCTTCCATCGTCGTCAGGATGAACTCCGAAAGGCCGCGAAGGTCCACGTCCGGCTTCAGGCTCGCGCTCTTCAGGCAGTCCTCGATGGCGGTGGTCCAGTTGAGGAAGTTCTGGGCCAGGAGTTCGCGCACCGGCGGGTCGGGCTCGTGCAGCTCCAGGGCCAGGGAGCCGATCGGGCAGCCGTACAGGCACTCGCTCTCCAGCAGCATCCGGCGGTAGGCGTCCAGCAAGGCGAAGACGCGCTCGACCGGGTCCTCGACCCCGCGCCAGGCCGGATCCAGCAGCATTTCGCCGATGCCGTCGCGATACATCTCCAGCACCCCGATCAGCACGTCCTGCTTGCCCGGGAAGAAGTGATAGAGGCTGCCGCTGTTGGCCTGCGAGCGCGAAAGAATGTCCGACACCGAGGTCGAGCCGTAACCCTTGGCGGCGAACAGCTCCATCGCCGTCAGCAGGATGCGTCGCCGGGTGTCGAGAGGGTTTTGCGGGGGCATGGCGGTGAGTGTGCATCATGCTTGAACGATCGATCAAGTCATGCTTCTCTTGAATGATCGTTCAAGATCTTTTGGGAGGAGATCATGTTCAAGTCGACGATGGTCGCGGCCGCCGCGCTGCTGGTGCTTGCGGGGACAGCCGACGCCCGGCGGACGCGCAGCTGGAAGGATTTTCCGGGCGTCTCGAACACCTCTTACGTCGACGCCGCCGGGCAGAAGGCGCTGCAGTTGTCGATGGATATTCCCGCCTCGCCCCACCAGGTGTTCGAGGCCTTCGCCACCAGCGACGGCTTCAAGAGCTGGGCGGTGGCGGTGGCCAATGTCGACCTGCGCACCGGCGGAACCATCGAGGCCAGCTACGACCCCAAGGCCAAAATCGGCGATCCGAACAACATCAAGAACCAGATCGTCACCTTCATTCCCGACCATCTGCTGGTGATCCGCAACATCCAGGCTCCCGAGGGCTTTGCGGGCAAGGGCGAGTTCCAGAAGACGGTGACGATCATCGAGCTGGCTCCCATCGCGACCGGCACCCGCGTTCGGCTGACCAACACCGGTTACGGCGACAGCGAGGAGGCCAGGACGGTGTACGGCCATTTCGAGTGGGGCAACGCCTACACCCTGGCCGAGCTGAAGAAGCGCTTCGACAACGGCCCGATCGACCGCACGGCCGGTGAGGGCGCCAAGCGCAACGCCGAGGCGGACAAGGCGGTGACGGGAAAGTAGGTGCAACGCTCCTCTCCAGGCGGAGAGGAGAGGGCGTGAATTGACACTCTGGCGTCGCCCCGCTCTCCTCGTGCGATGAACACCACGACCACCCAGCCCGCCATGAGCCTCGCTGCGGCGCTCGAGCATGCCGAGCGGTTGCTGGAGGTCGATCCCCGGATGGCCGCCGATCAGGCGCGGGCGATCCTGGAGGTCGTGCCGCGTCACGCCGACACTACCCGCGTGCTGGCCGCCGCGCTGCGGCTTGCCGGTGAACCGCAGGCCGCGCTGGAGACGGTCGCGCCGCTGGCCCAGGCTCTGCCGAACCTGCCGCTGGCCCAGCTGGAGCTGGCGCTCGCCCTGGAGCAGCTGGGTCGCACCGCCGAGGCCGTCCGCGCCTTCGATCGGGCCAGCGCCCTGGAGCCGCGCCTGTCGGAGGCCTGGCGAGGTCTTGCCGAAAACCTCGACCTGCTGGGGGATGCGGCCGGCGCCGAGCGGGCCTTGGCCCGGCAGCTGCGCGCCTCGACCCGCGACCCGGCTCTGATCGAGGCCGCCTCGGCCCTGGGCGACAACCGGCTGGGCGAGGCCGAGCGGATCCTGCGCGAGCGGCTGAAGGCCGACCCTGCCGACGTCGCCGCCATCCGCATGCTGGCCGAGACTGGCGCGCGCCTGGGCCGCTACGCCGACGCCGAGGCCCTGCTGATCCGCTGCCTGGAGCTGGCTCCAGGCTTCGCCGCCGCCCGCCACAACCTGGCGACCATGCTGTATCGCCAGAACAAGAACGGCGAGGCGCTGGGTGAGATCGAGACCCTGATCGCCAAGGACGCCCGCCACCCCGGCTACGCCAATCTGCATGCCGCCATCCTGGCGCGGCTGGGCGAGTACGAGCGGGCGATCGCCGTCTACGAGCGCGTGCTGGCCGACTATCCCGATCAACCCAAGGGATGGATGAGCTATGGCCATGCCCTCAAGACCGTGGGCCGCCAGGCCGACAGCGTCGCGGCCTATCGCAAGGCGCTGGAGCCGGCCCCGACCCTGGGCGAGGCCTGGTGGAGCCTGGCCAACCTGAAGACCGTCAAGTTCACCGAAGCGGATCTGGCGACCATGACCGCGGCGCTGGAAACCCCGGACCTGTCGGATGAGGACCGGCTGCATCTGCGCTACGCCCTGGGCAAGGCGCACGAGGACGCCGGCCTGTGGGACGCGGCGTTCGAACACTACGCGGCCGGGGCGGCGATCCGTCGGAAGCAGCTGGACTACGATCCCGAGGAAAACGCCTCGGACACCGCCCGGACCAAGGCGGTGTTCACCCCGGCCTTCGTGGCGGCGCGGGCGGGCCAGGGTTGCCAGGCCCCGGACCCGATCTTCATCGTCGGTCTGCCGCGCTCGGGTTCGACCCTGGTCGAGCAGATCCTCGCCAGCCATTCGATGGTCGAGGGCACGATGGAGCTGCCCGACCTGATCGTCATGGCCCGGCGCCTGGGCGGCAAGACCGCCACCCGGGCCGAGTCGTCGTATCCCGAGAGCCTGGCCGCCCTGTCGGAAGGCGACCTGAGGGCCCTGGGCGAGGAGTTCCTGGAGCGCACCCGCATCCAGCGGAAGACGGACAAGCCGTTCTTCATCGACAAGATGCCCAACAACTTCGCGCACGCGGGGCTGATCCACCTGATCCTGCCCAACGCCAAGATCATCGACGCGCGCCGCCATCCACTGGGCTGCTGCTTCTCGGGCTTCAAGCAGCATTTCGCCCGAGGGCAGGGCTTCAGCTACGACCTGACCGATATCGGCCGCTACTATGCCGACTACGTGGCGCTAATGGCGCATTTCGATGCGGTTCTGCCCGGCCGTGTGCACCGCGTGATCTATGAGGCGATGATCGCCGATCCCGAGGCCGAAATCCGGGCCCTGCTGGACCATTGCGGGCTACCATTCGAAGAGGCCTGCCTGTCGCCGCACGAGAACGACCGCGCCGTCCGCACCGCCAGTTCCGAGCAGGTGCGCCGACCGATCTTCAAGGACGCGGTCGAGCACTGGCAGAAATTCGAATCACATCTGGGGCCGCTCAAGCAGGCATTGGGGCCCGTGCTGGAGGCCTATCCCGCCGCGCCCGTTATTTGACCATCCGTGTCGGCACTTGCCATTTCTGCAACACTCACAGGAATTGGCGACAAACCGAAATTTCCAATCTTGCCGGACGCTTAAGGCAGGCCGAACGTCGTTTCCTCAAAACCGTACAAGGGGAGCGACTTTATGTCGTCGGGATCGGTTCGATTGAAAAAGGTTGGCGTCTGCTCCGCCGCCTTGTTTGCGTCGACAATGCTTACGGGCGTGGCTTACGCCCAATCAAACCAAGGCAATACCGCCCTGGAAGAGGTGGTCGTCACCGCCCAGAAGCGTTCCGAGAATCTGCAGGACGTGCCGGTCAGCATCCAGGCGCTCGGCGGTGAGAAGCTGGAGCAGCTGCAGGTCAGCGCCTTCGTCGACTACGTGAAGTACCTGCCCAGCGTGTCGTTCACGACCAGCGGTCCGGGCTTTGGCCAGGTCTATATGCGCGGCGTGGCCAGCGGCGGCGACGGCAACCACTCGGGCTCGCTGCCCAGCGTCGGCGTCTATCTGGACGAGCAGCCGGTCACCACTATCCAGGGCGCGCTGGACATCCACGTCTATGACGTGGCCCGGGTCGAAGCCCTGGCCGGTCCGCAGGGCACGCTGTACGGCGCGAGCTCCCAGGCGGGCACGCTGCGGATCATTACCAACAAGCCCTCGACCGCCGGCTTCAAGGCTGGCGTCGACGCCGAGGTGAACCAGGTCGATCACGGCGGCATGGGTCATACGCTGGAAGGCTTCGTGAACATCCCGCTGTCGGACAAGATCGCCGTGCGCGCGGTCGGCTGGGACGTCCGCGACGCCGGCTATATCGACAACGTGGCCGGCACGCGCACCTACACCCGCGGCGACACCGATCCGACCAACGACTACACGATCAACAACAAGAGCCGGGTGCGGAAGGACTACAACCGCGTCTACACCCAGGGCGGCCGCGCCGCGTTGCGGGTCGAGCTGGACGACAACTGGGTGATCACGCCCAGCGTCATGGGCCAGGTGCAGAAGACGGGCGGCCTGTTCGCCTACGACCCCAAGGTCGGCGACCTGAAGGTCACCCACTTCTATCCGGAAAGCAGCAAGGACAAGTGGTACCAGGCGGCCCTGACCATCGAGGGTCAGGTGGCCAATCTGGATGTCACCTATTCGGGCTCGTACCTGAAGCGGAACGACGAGACCAACCAGGACTACACCGACTACTCGTACTTCTACGATCAGGTCGGCTACGGCTTCTACTGGACGGACAACAACGGCAACCTGGTCAATCCCTCGCAGTACATCCAGGGCAAGGACGCCTACCGCAAGGAGAGCCACGAGATCCGCATCGCCTCGCCGCAGGACCAGAAGCTGCGGTTCGTGGTCGGCGGCTTCTACCAGAAGCAGCAGCACCACATCTTCCAAAACTACCAGATCGCCGACCTGGGCAGCACGCTGTCCGTGCCCGGACGCCCTGGCACGATCTGGCTGACGGCCCAGGACCGGGTCGACCGCGACAAGGCCGTCTTCGGCCAGGCCGAGTATGACATCACCGACAAGCTGATGCTGACCGCCGGGATTCGCTTCTTCAAGGCGCACAACACGCTGGTCGGCTTCTACGGCTATGGCGCGGGTTACGGTTCGACCGGGGAAAAGGCCTGCTTCAAGGCTTCGGTCGTCGCGGACGCGCCGTGCACGAACCTGGACAAGGGCGTGAAGGAAAGCGGCAATTCGCCGAAGGTGACGCTGACCTACAAGCTCGACGGCGACAAGCTGATCTACGCCACCTACTCCAAGGGCTTCCGGCCGGGCGGCATCAACCGGCGCAGCACCCTGCCGCCGTATCACGCCGACTACCTGAAGAACTACGAGGCCGGCTGGAAGACCTCATGGGGCGGGGCGTTCCGCTGGAACGGCGCGATCTTCATGGAGGACTGGTCGGGCTTCCAGTTCTCGATCCTGGGGGCCAACGGCCTGACCGAGATCAAGAACGCCAACCAGGCCCGCATCAAGGGCGTCGAGAGCGACATCACCTGGGCGCCGGCCGATGGCTTCACGATCAACGCCTCGGCCGCCTATACCGACGCCAAGCTGACGGCCAACTACTGCGGCGCGACCGACAGCGCGGGCACGCCGATCACGACCTGCCCGGTCGGCTCGACGCAGTTCCCCGACGGGCCTCAGGCTCCGGACGGCACGCGCCTGCCGATCACGCCAAAGTTCAAGGCCAACATCACCGCCCGCTACCAGTACACGATCGGCTCGTACGACGGGTTCTGGCAGGTGGCGGCGATGGGCCAGACCGCGAACTGGACCGACCTGCGGCTGAAGGAGCGCGAGATCATCGGCAAGCAGGGCCGCTATTCGGTGGTCGACTTCTCGACCGGCCTGTCCAAGGACGGCTGGTCGGTGCAGGCCTATCTCAAGAACGTGTTCGACAAGCGGGCCAGCCTGAACCGCTACGCCGAGTGCGCCGAAAGCGTGTGCGGAACCCAGGCCTACATCGTCCCGAACCAGCCGCGTACGGTCGGGCTCAAGGTGGGCAAGGAGTTCTAGAGAGTGGTGGGGTGAGTAGGGGGCGGTCCGGAGAGGCCGCCCCTTTTGCTTTGCGTTTAGGGGGAACCATGGCGTCGTCGAGCGCCCGCCCGCTGGGCCTGTGGATGTGCACCGCCCTGGTGGTGGGCAACATGATCGGCTCGGGCGTCTTCATGCTGCCGGCGTCCCTGGCCCCGTATGGCTGGAACGCGGTGATCGCCTGGCTGCTGACGATCGGCGGGGCGCTGTGCCTGGCCTTCGTCTATGCCCGCCTGGCCGAGGCCTTCCCGCGCGCCGGCGGGCCACTGGCCTATACCCAGGAGGCGTTCGGCCCGACGGCCGGCTTCATGGTCGCCTGGGCCTACTGGATCTCGATGTGGGTCGGCAACGCCGCCATCGCGACGGGGGCGGTCAGCTATCTGTCCGTGTTCGTCCCGGCCATCGCCAAGGTTTCCGGCCTGCACGCGCTCGTCACGGTCGCCCTGGTCTGGGGACTGACCGGCGTCAACGCCTGGGGCTCGCGCTCGGCGGGCCGGCTGCAGGTGGTGGCGACGATCCTGAAACTGTTGCCGCTGATCGCCGTGGCCGGCCTCGCCGTCGTCGTCCTGGCCCGCAAGGGCGGGGCGGCGGTGACGCCGTTCGAGCCTGGCCAACTGTCGGTCGGCGCGATCACCGCCGCCGCCACCCTGACCCTGTGGGCGCTGCTCGGCCTGGAGTCGGCCACCGTCCCGGCGGACAAGGTGCACGAGCCGACCCGGACCATCCCGCGCGCCACCCTGTACGGCACCGCCTTCACCGGCCTGATCTATCTGGTGGTCTGCTCGGCGGTGGTGCTGCTGTCGCCGGCCGCGCTGCTGAAGGGCTCCAACGCGCCATTCGCGGATTTCGTCGGCTATCACGGCGGCGGCGACCTGCGGCTGGTCCTGGCCGCCTTCGCCGCCATCAGCGCCATCGGGGCCCTGAACGGCTGGGTGCTGCTGCAGGGCGAGATGCCCTACGCCATGGCCCGCGACGGGGTGTTCCCGGCCTGGCTGGGCAAGCCTTCGAAGCGCGGCACGCCGGTCCGGGCCCACGTGCTGTCCAGCGCCCTGCTGACCGGCCTCGTGCTGATGAACTACGCCAAGTCGATGGCCGACCTCTTCACCTTCATCGCCCTGCTGGCGACCTCGGCCAGCCTGTTCACCTACCTGTTTAGCGCCCTGGCCGCCCTGCGCCTGCAGCACCAGAAGCGGATGACGGCCTCTATGCCGCTGACTCTGCTGTCGATCCTGGCGGCGCTGTATTCGATCTGGACCCTGTACGGCGCCGGGGCGCAGGCCACGCTGTGGGGTCTCGTTTTGCTGGCGGCCGGCCTGCCGGTCCGCTTCCTGACCGCCCGTCTGGCGCGTCCCCTTCCCGAGGCCTCCGCATGATCGTCGCCCTGCTGCTTGCCGCTCAGGTCTCGTATGTCCACGCCGGCAAGCTGGTCGATCCGCAGGCCGGCAAGGTGCTGACCGATCAGCTGGTCCGTATCGAGGGCGAGAAGATCACCACCGTCACGCCCTGGAAGGGCGCGCCGGTCGACGGCCCCGTTACCGATTGGAGTCAGCTGACCGTCCTGCCCGGCCTGATCGACATGCACACCCACATGGTCGACGACGAGCAGAGCGAGAACATCGCCCAGCCCCTGCTGCGCAGCGCCGCCGAGCAGGCCTATATCGGCGCGGCCCACGCCCGTACGACCCTGATGGCGGGCTTCACCAGTGTGCGCGACGTCGGGACCTGGCGGGCGTTCGGCGACGTGGCGCTGCGCGACGCGATCGACGCCGGTTCTGTGCCCGGTCCCCGCATGTCGGTGGCCGGGGCCTATGTCACCGCCCCGGGTGGCGGCGGCGAGATCACCGGCCTCGCGCCCGATGTCGTCATCCCCGCCGAGATGCGCCGCGGCGTGGTCGAGGACGCCGCCGACGTCCACAGGAAGGTCCGTGACCTGCTGGTCCACGGCGCCGACTTCATCAAGCTGATCGCCACCGGCGCGGTGCTGACCGAGGGCACCGAGCCTGGCCAGCTGGAGCTCAGCGAAGACGAGATCCGCGCCGCCGTCGAGGAGGCCGCCAAGCGCGGGACCTACGCCACCGCTCACGCCCACGGGGCCGAAGGCATCAAGACCGCCGTCCGCGCCGGGGTGCGTTCGATCGAGCACGGCTCGCTGATCGACGACGAGGGCATCGCCCTGATGAAGGCCAAGGGCGCCTTCCTGGTGGCCGACATCTACAACGGCGACTTCATCGACACCTATGGCCGCGAGCACCACTGGCCCGACGGCATGATCCGCAAGAATCGCGAGACCACCGACGCCCAGCGCGAAGGCTTCCGCAAGGCGGTGAAGGCGGGAGTCAAGATCGCCTACGGCACCGACGCCGGCGTCTATCCGCACGGCTGGAACGCCCGCCAGCTGCCCTACATGGTCAAGTACGGCATGACGCCGATGCAGGCGATCCAGTCGGCGACGACGGTCGCGGCGGAGCTGATGAGGAAGACCGGCCAGGTCGGCTGCGACGCCGCCGGCTGCTATGCCGACCTGATCGCGGTGGCCGGCGATCCGCTGGCGGACGTTTCGATCCTGACCCGCGTGCCCAAGGTCATGAAGGACGGGGTCGTGGTTAAGAACGAACCGTGATCCATTGCTTTCAAGGCGGTGAATAACTGCACAGCCGGACGTGGCCCGGATCATGCATTGTGCATCGCAGCACAATTTCGTTGTGCGATAGCGAAACAACTGTCATGACTTCGTGGTTAGCACGATGTTGAGTACGTCCAAGGAGGTCTTCATGACCGAGAATCACTACTACGTCCGACCGGTCGCCGGTGTGTGGCATGTGACCTGGAACGACTCGGCCGATCTGATTGGTTCGTATTCCTCGCAACACGAGGCCGAGTCCCTGGCCCAGTTGCTGGCCCGCCACATGCGCGAGCAAGGTCGCAAGGCCCAGGTGCATGTCGACGAGCCCGAAGTGCGTACGCCCTCTTGGGGCCGCAATCGCGCCGCACATCAAGCGGCGGCGGCCTGATTCAGGCTTGAGTTGAGTAGCTGGCCGTAGAGTTTTGGGGCGCGATTTTTCGGTCGCGCTCGCGAGTTAGGGGGCATCCGATCTTCCTGGCGGCAGCTGGCCGCCCGAAGCGCTTGGGGTGGTGGGATTGGCGCTGCAACGACAGCGCGCCCCGGCGCTTCCCTGAGCTGGCATCGCCGGGAAGATCGGAGTTCTCCCTCAGTCCCCTGAAGACCTGAGTTCAGGCGGCAGCCAGCCGTCCAGCGCGCGCGCGATGATCCGCGCCGCTTCGCCCGGGCCGAAGGTCGTCGGGTCCAGGCACAATTCCAGCCAAAGGCCGTCCACCGTCGCGGTCAGGGCGATGGCCGCCAGCCGAGTCTCGCTCGCGCCGGCCTGCGCCAGCAGCGCCTCCAGCCGCGCCCGAAAGTCCGCATAGGAGGCGGCGTGGATCGCGGCCATGCGCGGCTTGGTCTTCACCAGGCTCCAGAAGCCGATCCAGGCGGCCAGCAGCCGCGGGTCCAGGACCGGCGGGGCGAAGCTGGCGGTCAGATAGGCCAGCAGGCGCGCGCGCGGTGTCGGCGCGGCGGCGGCCAGCGCCGTGTCCAGGGCCGTGTCGATCCGCTGGCTGACGGCCTCGTAGGCCGAGGCGATCAACTCGTCGACCCCCTCGAAATAGTGCCGCAGCAGGCCCGGCGAGACGCCGGCCTCGGCGCAGATCGTCCGCACGCTGGTTCCGCCCACGCCCTCGCGGGCCAGGACGGCCTCGGCGGCGGCCACGAGCGCTTGCCGGCGGACATCGGGAGCCTCGCGGGTGAAGGCGGCGCGCATGATCTTAGCCCTCCCCCTCGATGGGGAAGGGGTGGGTGGGGGTGATGCGGCGGTCGCGGCGCGAGCACCCCCATCCCCAACCCTTCCCCCATCGAGGGGGAAGGGGGCTCTTCGAAATCCTCACCACCCCTCCGGCGGCCGCTCCAGCCGGCTTTCCGGGATCAGCGCCCGCATCTTCCGCCCGAAGCTCCGCAAACTGACCTCGCTGGTCGCCAGCGGCCCGGCCGTGAAGGTGCGCGAGGACATGCCCTGCTGCACGCGAGCGACCAACTCGGTATCCTCGGCGTTGACCTGGCGGTTGATGCGCCAGTTCAGATAGCGCGCGGCCTTCATCTCGCGGCGCTCGTCCGGCAGGGCGTAGGCGATCTCGCGGATCATGGTCTTCGTCGCCGAGACCGGAATGAACTGCATGAAGTCCACCTGGTCGGGATAGATGTCGAACGCGAAGTTCGGCCAGAGCTTGAAATAGGTCCACATCCGCTTGCGGTCGTCCGGCAGGTGCGGAACGTCGGGCAGCAGATCCTGGTACAGGCGCTCCGAAGGGCTGTCCGACGGCTCGTCGATCAGCTGGCCCCACATCTTGTCGACGAAGGTCTTGGCCTCGACGCCGTAGCCCTTGCCGAACAGCCGGGTCAGGCCGGGGTGGGCGACCGGGATGTGCAGGCCGTCCGAATAATTGTCGCTGATGTTCTTCCAGTTCACCTCGCGCGGTCGCAGGGTGACGCGGCCGAACGGCTGCAGCGCCTCGAAGCGGTAGTGGGCGACCTCGTCCTCGTAGGGGGCCATCATGGTCGCGACGCTGGGGCCTTCGCCTTCTATGCGAACGAAGACGAAGCCCCGCCAGATCTCGGTCTCGATCCGGGCCAGGCCCTGCTCGTGCATCTGCAGGGCGGGGTAGTCGTCGCGCATCGGCACGCCGATCAGCCGGCCTTCCAGGTCGTAGGTCCAGGCATGGTAGGGGCAGACGATCCGCCCGCCGCAGCGACCGACCGGGCCGTCCAGCAGCCGCGCGCCCCGGTGGCGGCAGACATTGGCGAAGGCCCGCACGCCGCCGTCCTTGCCGCGCAGCACCACCAGGCTCTCGCCCACGAAGTCAAAGGTGTGGAAGTCGCCGGCCTTGGGGATGTCGTTCAGATGGCAGACGATTTGCCACGACGGACGGAAGATCCGGTCCTGCTCTTCCTTGAAGAAGCGCTCGGATCCGTAGATCCAGCCCGGCAGGCCCCAATCGGCCTGCGGGTCTTCGTTGGAGATCGCGGTCATCGGGCTTCGACCGACAGCTTGAGGGCCGTGACGAAGTCCTTGTCGCGCAGGATCTCGCGCGCCGCGTTGCGCCCAGGATTGCCCGACACCCCACCGCCGGGATGCGTGCCGGCGCCGCACATGTAGAGGCCCTTGATCGGCGCGCGGTGGCTGGCGTGGCCCAGGAACGGGCGCGTGGCCCACAGCTGATCCAGCGACATGTGGCCGTGCATGATGTCGCCGCCGATCAGGCCGAACTTGCGCTCCAGGTCCAGCGGCGACAGCAGGGTGCGGCCCAGCACCGAGGCCTTGAAGCCCGGGGCCCACTTTTCGACCGTGTCGATGATCAGGTCGGCGGCGGCCTCCCGCGCGTCGTCCCAGGAGCGGCCGTTCGGCAGCTCCGGCGCGAACTGCTGGCAGAACAGGCTGGCGACGTGCTGACCTGGCGGGGCGAGGGATGTGTCGATGGTCGAGGGGATCAGCATCTCGACGATCGGGGCCTTGCTGATCCCGTCCGCCTTGGCGTCACGATAGGCGGCGTCCATGTAGTCCAGGCTGGGCGCGATCACGATGCCCGACTGGTGGTGCTCGGCGGCCTCCTTGCCGGGCAGGCTGGTGAAGCTGGGCAGCTCCGACAGCGCCACGTTCATGCGGAAGGTGCCCGAGCCGTTCTTGTAGCCGTCGACCGTCTTGCGGAAGTCGGCGGTCAGGGCCGAGGGCGGGACCAGCTTCTTGTAGAGCAGGGCGGGATTGATGTTGGCGCTGACGATCGGAGCCATGACCTGGCGGCCGTCGACCAGCTGCACGCCCACGGCTTTTGCCCCGTCGACGTGGACGGCCTCGACCGGCGCGTCCAACAAGATCTCGACCCCGGCCGCCTCGCATGCTTTGGCCATGGTCTGGGTGATCGAGCCCATGCCGCCGACCGCGTGGCCCCAGGCGCCCTTCTTGCCGTTCACCTCGCCGAAGGTGTGGTGCAGCAGGACATAGGCCGAGCCGGGCGTGTCGGGGCTGGCGAAGTTGCCGACCACGGCGTCGAAGCCGAAGGCGGCCTTGACCGGATCGCTCTCGAACCAGCCGTCCAGCACGTCGCGGGCGCTCTTGGTGAACAGGTCCAGCAGGTCGCGCTTGCGTTCACGCGACAGCATGGCCAGTCGCCCGCCCTGACGCAGGGCGCGCAGCAGGCCCGGCAGGCCGTCGCCCAGGTTCGGCGGCGTCTCCTGGGCGAAGTCGCGCAGCACGTCGCCGATCTCGTCCAGCATGGCGTAGTAGGCCGGCAGCACTTCGGCGTCGCGGCGGCTGAACTTGCGGAACTGCTCCTGGGTGCGCTCCAGGCCCCCGCCCAGCTTCAGGTACTGAGTGTCGCTGAGCGGCAGGAAGTTCGAGATCGGCCGTTCCAGGAAGGTCAGGCCGTAGTCGCGCAGGCCCATGTCGGCGATCACGCGCGGGTTCAGCAGGCTGACCGTGTAGCTGGCCACGGAGTTGCGGAAGCCGGGGTGGAACTCCTCGGTCACCGCCGCCCCACCGACCACGCCACGGGCCTCGCAGACCGTGACCTTCAGCCCGGCCTTGGCCAGATAGAAGGCGCAGACGAGGCCGTTGTGCCCCCCGCCGATGATGACGGCGTCGCGGGTTTGGGTGGTGGACATCGGCGCTCTCCCCAGGCGGATGGGAGAGTGTTGCTATACGATCGTATAATAGGCAAGAGGCCGCGCCATGGGGCGCGGCCTCTTGACGATCTATGCCGCCTTAACGCTGGGTCGTTCGCTGACCCGCGCCCGCCAGGCGGTCAGGGCCGTGCACTCCTCGGGCACGTCCAGCTTGGCGAAGCCCGCGAAGATCAGGCCGCCCAGCACGGTGATGTCGGCCATCGAGAATTGGTCGCCGGCGACGTAGGGCCGTTCGCGCAGCACCTGGTCGAAGTAGCGCATGCCGGCCACGGCCCGCGCGCCTTGCTTGTGGCCGAAGGCGTCGCGGCCGGTCCACTGGGCCTTCTTGCCCTCCTCGACCTTGGGGCCCAGGCCCGGGGTGGCGTAGTGGAAATAGTCGCCGACCGCGTCGATCAGCTCGGCCTCGGCGCGCTTCTGCATCATGTGGATCATCGCCTTGTCACGCGGCGTAGCCCCGGTCAGCACGGGCTTGCCGTCCAGGTTGTCGACATATTCGGTGATGGCCGTGCATTCCGAGATGCAGAGGCCGTCCTCAAGCTCCAGCACCGGCACGGTTCCGGACGGGTTCTTGGTCAGGAAGGCGTCCTTCTTGTGCTCTCCGCCGGGCAGGTCGACCTTCACGAACTGCACCTGGTCGGTCAGGCCCTTTTCAGCCAGGGCGATGCGGACGCGCAGCGGGTTCGGAAAGCCGGGAACGTCGTGGATCTTCATGGTCACCTCCATCTTCATCTACCTATCGATAGGTAGATTGCGGGGGAAGGCATAAGGGCTTCCGTCAAAGGCTGTCAACGTCTATCTACTGATAGGTAGGAACCCTTATGACGATCAACGACACCCGCGAGACCATCCTGACCGCCGCCCAGGCCACGGTGCAGGCCAAGGGCTACAACGCCCTGAGCTTCCGTGAGCTGGCCAAGGACGTCGGCATCAAGAGCGCCAGCATCCACTATTACTTCCCGACCAAGGGCGATCTGGGGGCTGAGCTGGCGCGACGCTACACGGACAACGCAATCGGTTACTTCGAGCATTTGATCGGCCAGGGCCTGCCGGTCGACGAGACGTTCGCGCGCTACGTGGCCGTGTTCCGCGCCGCGCTGCAGAACGACAATCGCATGTGCCTGTACGGGGTGATGGCGGCCGAGTACGGCGACCTGCCGCACGAGGTCCGCCTGGCGGTGGACGCCTTCAGCGAGGCCAACGTGGCGTGGCTGGTCCGGCTGCTGGCGCCACACCATCCGGAACTGGACGGGGCGGACCTGCGCGCCCGGGCCCTGGCCATCTTCGCCGCCATCGAGGGCGCGCAGCTGGTGGCGCGCGGGCGGGGGGATATCACGGTGTTTGACCAGACGATGGCGGCTTATCGTGGGGCGGGACTGACGCCTTAGGCCGGGCCGCTACAAATTCTGGCCTTCCTAGGCCTTGTGCCTAGGAAGGCGATATTTGTTCGAGGTGGGATCAGACCCGCTCCGCCTTCCCCCTTGCCGTCAGCCAGTACATCACCGGCGTCGCCACGCGGCTCAGCAGGGTGCTGGTCACCAACCCGCCGATGATGGCCACGGCCAGGGGCGAGTAGAGGCCCGAGCGCTCGAAGGCCAGCGGCAGCAGGCCGCCGATCGCCGTCACCGAGGTCAGCAGCACCGGCAGGAAGCGCACCTCGCCGGCCTTCTCGATGGCGTCGTGCAGGTTCATGCCGTCGCGGCGCAGTTGCTCGGTGAAGTCGACCAGCAGGATCGAGTTCTTGATCTCGATGCCGATCAGGGCGATCAGCCCGATCGTGGCCGTGAATGACAGCGAGTAGCCGGTCAGGGCCAGGGCCAGCACCGCGCCGAACACCCCGAACGGGATGATGCCGGCCACGACCAGGGCGGTCTTGAACTTCTGGAACTCCAGGACCAGCACGGCCAGGATTCCGAACACCGCCACCAGAACCGCCGCGCCCAGACCCGCGAAGCTTTCCGAAGCGGCCTCGGCCTCGCCGCCCAGGGTCATGCGATAGCCCGGTGGCAAGGGCAGGTCCTTCTCAAGCCGCGCCACCGCCTCCTGGGTCACGCCGGATGCGAGAAAGCCGGTGCGGACATAGGCGCTGATTGTCACCGTCCGCTCGCGGTCGAAGCGGTCGATACGCGAGGGACTGGACTTCAGCCGGGGCGTGGCGATGGCGTCCAGCGGCGCGGCCAGGCCGTCGGCGGTCGGGACATAGACGCCCTTCAGCGCCGACAGCGGATTGCGCGCCGCGCCGTCGACCAGGGTGTTGGGCAGCCGCACCTTGACCGCATAGTCGTCGCCGTCGGCGTCGCGGAAGCGGGCGGTCTCCTCGCCGGACAGGGCCAGGCGGGCGATGCGGCGGGGGGCACCAGCCGGGACACCCAGCGCCGCGGCCTTGGCCTCGTCGACGCCGAGGTCCAGGTCGGTGCGGTCCAGGCGCACGGGGTTGGTGACGTCGCGCGTCCCGGACGTCGCCTTCAGGATCGCCTCGGCCCGGGCCGAAAGGGCCTTCAGCACGTCCAGGTTCTGGCCGGTCAGGCGGATGGCCACCGGCGCGTCGATCGGCGGGCCATTCTCGAACGCCAGGACGCTGATCCGCGCGCCGGGGAAGTCGGCGAAATCCTTGCGCAGGCGATCCAGCACTGCGTCGCTCTTGCCCGGCTCCCAGCGGCCCAGGCTGACGAACACCTCGGCGAAGGTGGTCGAGCTCTCGCGCTGCGACCGGTTGTAGAAGATCTGCGGATTGCCGCGTCCCAGGTTCGCGGCCTCCCAGACCACGGCGGGCTCCTGTTTCAGACGGGCCTCGACATAGCGCAGCACGCGGTCGGTGCGGGCCAGGGACGAGCCGTCGGGCGTCTCGATGCGGATCAGGAACTGCGGAGTCTCGGCCTGCGGGAACAGGCTCGAGCCGATCAGCTTCACCAGCGGGAAGGTGATCAGGCAGATGGCCAGCAGGATGGCCAGGGTCAGCCACGGCCGCGCCAGGGCGCGGTGCAGCACGGGCCGGTAGAAGCGGTGGATGCCGTCGTTGACCGCGCGGAGCAGGGCGTTGCCCTCCGGATCGGAGTGCTTGTCCAGCAGACGGCTGGCCAGGAATGGGATGATGGTCATCGAGACCAGCAGCGAGGCGGCGATGGTGCACAGCACCGTCACCGGCAGCGACTTGATGTAGGCCCCCGAGCCGGCCGGCAGGGCCATCAGCGGCAGGAAGGCCAGCATCAGAGTGGCCGTGCAGCCCAGCACCGCCAGGCTGATCTGCCGCGTCCCGTTGATCGCCGCCTCGACCCGGTCCTCGCCCTCGCGCACCCGTCGGGCGATGTTCTCGGTGATGACGATGCTGTCGTCGACCAAGAGGCCCAGGGCCAGCACGAAGCCGGCGATCGACAGCTGGTTCAGGGTGAAGCCGAACGCCTGGAGCAGGGTGAGCCCGATCAGCAGGCTGAGCGGGATCGAGACCATGACTACGACCCCGGCGCGGGGGCCCAGCGGCAGCAGGGTGATCAGCACCAGAGCCAGGGCGATGCCGAAGTCGCGGAAGAGGTTGTTCAGCCGGTGCTTGACGTTCTCGGCCTGGACGAAACCGCGCTGCAGCTTCACGCCGGCGGGCAGGGTCTTCTCGTAGTCGTCCAGCACCGCCTGGACGGTCTTGGTGATCTTGGCGACGTCCTGGCCGTCCTTCTGGGTCACGGTCAGGAACACCGCGCGCCGTCCGTTGAAGCGGGTCAGGTGCGAGGGCTCGGCCTGGGCCCAGGCCACGGTGGCGACGTCGCGCACGCGGGTCACCTGGCCGCCGATCGAGCGCACCGGCGTGTCGGCGATCGTCGCCAGGTTCCGGAAGGCTCCGCCGGACTTGACGTTGAACCGCCGCTCACCCGCTTGAACGGCGCCGATCGGCGCCTCGGCTCCATTGGCCTTCAGGGCGTCGGCGACGGCGGTGGCCGGCAGCTTCAGGGCCGACAGCCGGGCCAGGTCCAGGGTGACCTGCACCTCGGACGGCGGCGCGCCCCAGTATTTGGCCTCGCGTACGCCCGGCACACGGTCCAGTCGCTCGCGCAGGCGGTCGGCGGTCTTTTCCAGGCGGCGCATCGGCATGATGTCGCTGGTCAGGGCGACCTGGACGATCGACACTTCCGAGGTCCGCACCCGCTGGATGTCGAGCAGGGTCAGGCCGGCCGGCAGGTTGCCGCGGATGGCGTTCACCTCGCGGACCACCTGGTCGTACTTGCGCTCGGCGTCGACGTCCCAGGTGAAGTGGACCCGGACCGTGGCCGCGCCGTCCAGGCTGGTCGACTCGACCTTGTCGATGTTGTCGAGGCCGTCCACGGCGTCTTCGATCGGGTCGACGACCAGTTGCTCCATCTCCGACGGCTCGGCCCCGGGCAGGACGGCGCGGATGATGACGATCGGCGTGGGAAAGTGCGGGTCTTCCGAGCGCGGCACGCTCAGGAAGGCGTTGACGCCCAGCATCACCAAGAGGCCGAAGGCGACCAGGGTGAACTGCCAGCGGCGAACGGCGAAGGTCGCGAGATCGAATTTCACGGCCTAGCGACCCAGATGGGTGGGATCGATGACGCGGACGGCCTCGCCGTCGGCGATGAAGCCGGCGCCGGCGGTGATCACTTGGGTCCCGTCGGCCAGGCCGGAGACCAGGGCGTCGTCGCCGTCGAAGCCGCCGAAGGTCACCGGCGTGCGCCGAGCCCTGCCATGATCGAAACGGAAGACGAAGCCGCGCTGGCCGCTGGCCTCCAGCACCGCCTCCGCGGGGATGCGGGTGTAGGCCGTGGCGGCGCCCGGGGCGGCACGGACCTGCAGGGTGGCGTGGGCCACCTGGCCGCTGCGCAGGATCGCGGGCGGGGCCGAGAGTTCGATCTCGACGCTGATCGCGCCGGTGCGGGTGTCGGCCGCCTCGCCGACCCGGGTGACGCGGCCGTCGAGGCTCTGGCCGCTCAGGTCGTCGACCGTGACCTGGGCCCGATCGCCGACCCGGATCCGGGCGGCCTCACGGGCGGCCAGGGGCAGGCGTAGCACCAGTGGCGAGGCCAGGTCGGCGACCCGCGCCACCACCTGGCCGGCGGCCACCACCTCGCCCGCCTGGGCCCGGCGCTCCAGCACCACGCCCGAGACCGGCGACACCAGGCTGGCCCAGCGCCGGTCGAAGCGGGCGGCGTCATAGGCCGCCTGGGCGGCCTTCAGCGCGCTGGTCCGGTCGTCGATCCTCTGGCGGCTGACATAGCCCTTGTCGAACAGGGCCTTGTCGCGCTCGACGTCGCGGCGGGCGCGTTCCAGGTCGGCGGCGGTCTGCTGCTGGCGGGCGTCGACCCCGGCCGGGTCGATCGCGGCGATGGCCTGGCCCGCGCGGATGCTGTCGCCGGCCTCGACCCGCATCGCGGTCAGCACGCCGGGGATGCGGAACGACAGCGCCATCTCGCGGCGGCGCTCCAGCGTGCCGGCTCCGGTGACCGAGCCCGAGGCGTCCGGCGCGGCCACGCGGGCGGCCTCCACCGGCGTCGGCGCGACCGGTTCATCGGTCTTGGCCTTGCCGCTACATCCGGCAAACGCCGCCGTCGCCGCGAGCAGTGCCATACAAGCGAGCAGGCGCGTCCGCCACATAGGCTGTTCCAAATGGATCGATGATAAGTTATCAGTGATCGATAATGCTTGCTTGTCAAGCTTGGATACCGGTGTTCAAGGACCCCGATGAAGACCCGTTCCCCGCGTAAACCCAAGGGCCAGGGCGCCGAGCGCCGCGAGGAGATCCTCGACGCCGCCCAGACCCTGTTCGGCCAGAAGGGCGTTCACGCCGTCTCGACCCGGCAGATCGCCGAGCTGGCCGGCATCTCGCAGCCGGCGTTGTACGCCTATTTCACCACCAAGGACGACATCGCCGCCGAGCTGTGCGTGCGCGCCTTCGCGATCCTGGGCCAGCGGATGGCCGACGCGCGGGTCGACTACACGCCGACGCCCGAGAATTTCGAGCGCTGCCTGCGGGTCTATATCGACTTCGGCCTGGACCACCCGGACGCCTATCGCGTGGCCTTCATGCTGGAGAAGAGCGTCGACGGGTCGTTTCTGGAAAAGACCGGCGGCCGGCCGATGCTGGCGGGCAGGCAGGTCTTTCAGGTCTTCGTCGAGATGGTCGGCGAGTTGCACGCCCAGGGCCAGATGGCCGGCGACGACGTGATGGCCGCGACCCAGGCGCTGTGGGCCGGGCTGCACGGCCTGGTCTCGCTACTGATCGCCCGACCGGAGTTCCCGTGGGTCGAGCGCGAACAGCTGATCGCGACGCATGTGGCCATGCTGCGAAGAGGGGCGTTGAAGTAAGGGAGCGTTGAAGTAGGGCGCTTCCGTCTCTAAGTGACGCCCTCGCTCTTTCGGCCCACCCTGTCTCGGGAAGGATCCCCCATGGCCAAGCTCCTGCCGCTCCAATCGTTCAGCCTGCAGGAGACCGAGGACGGCTACCGCCTGCTGGTCTCGGCCATCGGCGGCGAGTCGCTCTACGTCTCGATCACCCCCGACCAGATGGACGACATCATCGACAGCCTCGAGAACGCCATGGGCGGTGAGGGCGAGGGTGAAGAGGGCAACGAGGACGACGTCGAGTTCTAGTCGCCCTAAGCCCGTCTCCCGGCGAAAGCCGGGGCCCAGATCTCGTGGCGCTGGGGATGACCGGACGGGCTCGGCGCTCCTGGAACCCGCTCGACGCTCTTCCAGCTGGGCCCCGGCTTTCGCCGGGGAAGCGGGTAAAGTGGGGCCTACTTGTCCTCCCCATCCAGGAACACGTAGATCGCCGCGATCCTGCCGTCGCGGACCAGGATGAAGTCGTGGCCCGCGTAGCGCGGCGGTTCGCCGGGCGGGCCCGAGACCCACGACAGCCGGCCGGCGTCGTGGCTGGCCTGGGGCGGCGAGGTTTCGGTGTAGGCGAAGCTCGGGTGGCCGGCCCGGATCAGGCTGGCGATCCTGTCGATCGCCTCTCGACCCCGATGGGCCTCGCCATTAGGGCCGTAGAAGACCGCGTCCTCGGCGTAGAGGTCGCCGATCGCGGCCCGGCGGCGGGCCGCATCGCCCTCGCCGAACACCTCGTGCAGATTGCGCGTCAGCAGTTGTTCGATGGTCATCACACCGCTCCTCAGACCTGGGTCATGCCGCCGTCGACGAACAGTTCGGCGCCGGCGATGAAGGAGGCGTCGCTGGACGCCAGGAAGGTCACGGCCTTGGCGATCTCGGACGGGTCGGCGACGCGGCCCAGCGGGATCTGGCTGGCCATGAAGTCCAGCAGGCCCTGCTGGGCGGCGGCGTCCGGTCCGGCCAGCTCGACCAGGCCCGGGGTCTTCACCGGTCCGGGCGAGACGACGTTGACGCGGATCTGACGGTCCTTGAGGTCGGCGGTCCAGCCGCGCGCCAGGTTGCGCACCGCGGCCTTGCTGGCGCTGTAGACGCTGAACGCCGGCGTGCCCTGCACCGCGGCCGTCGAGCCCATCAGCACGACCGCGCCGCCGTCGCGCAGCAGGGGCAGGGCCTTCTGGACGGTGAAGATTACACCCTTCACGTTGCGGCCGAAGATGTCCTCGTACTGCGCTTCGGTGATCGCGCCCAGCGGCAGCATGTCGCCGCCGCCGGCGTTGGGCACCAGCACGTCGATATGGGCGTGGCGTTGCTGGATGGTGTCGTACAGCTTGTCCAGATCGGCCAGCTTGGAGGCGTCGCCCTGGACGCCGGTCACGTCGCCGCCGATCGCCTTCACGGCGGCCGCCAGTTCGGCCTCGCGGCGACCGGTCACGTAGACCGAAGCGCCCAGTTCGGAAAAGCGCTTGGCCGTGGCCAGGCCGATACCGCTGGCGCCGCCGGTCACCACGACCACCTTGCCTTCGAAAGTCTTGTTCATGTCGATCTCTCCTTGGTTTCGCCGGCGGGGCGTCCGTCGGTGACAAAAGAGATGCCTGCGGAACGAAAAGCGGAGTAGACGGGTAAAATGGCTCTCAGCGTTCCATCAATGAGACAATCGTGGCGATCGATCTCAACGACTACGTCCTATTCGCCGAGGTGGTGGCGCACGGCGGCTTCGCGGCGGCGGGACGCGCCCTGCGCCAGCCCAAGTCGACCCTCAGCCGGCGCATCGCCGCCTTGGAGGCGCGGCTGGGCGTGCGGCTGATCGAGCGTTCGACCCGCCGCTTCCGCGTCACCGAGGTGGGCCAGGCTTTCCACGAGCGCTGCCGCCTGCTGATACTGGACGCCCAGCAGGCCGACGCCGTGGTGGCCGAGGCGCTGAGCGAGCCGCATGGCCTGGTGCGCTGCAGCTGTCCGGTCGGGTTGGTCGAGGCGCTGTCTCTGACCTTCCAGGCCTACATGACCCGCTATCCCAAGGTGCGGCTGCAGGTGGTGGCCCTCGACCGGCCGGTCGACCTGATCGCCGAGCGCATCGACCTGGCCGTACGGGTGCGCCTGACCCTGGACACCGACGCGGCCCTGACCCTGCGCACCCTGGGCCGCTCGACCCGGATCCTGGTGGCCGATCCCAAGCTGGCCATGCGCTGCGCCGGTCAGCCCCTGGCGACCCTGGCCGAGCTGCCGACCCTCAGTCCCACCGATCAGATCGGCGAGCTGGAATGGGAGCTGCTCAATGCGGAGGGCGAGGCGCGGCTGGTCAAGCACACGCCACGCATGACCTGCGGCGACTTCGGGGCGCTGCGCGATGCGGCGGCGGCGGGTCTGGGCGTGGCCTTCCTGCCCGATCATTCCTGTCGCGAGCTCTTGGAGAGCGGGCGGCTGGTGCGGGTGTTCCCGGACTGGAGCAGCCGCGCGGGCATCGTCCACGTCGTCTTCACCACCCGGCGCGGCCTGCCGCCGGCCGTGCGGGCGCTGATCGATCAACTCGCCGAGGCTTTCAAGCGCGGCGGGATCACCGACTAAAGATCAAAGCCCAAATCCCGGGGCCTGGGGGCGATCGCACTGCGCCGGCCCTGGGTCCCGCCTCTCCGCTTCGCTATGGCCGGCATGACAAGGTGAGGCTGGCCAGCGCCTTGAGACCGCGCGTCAGCGTCTCCTGCTTGCCCGCTGCGCCCAGCGAAATCCGCAGGCCTTCGCCGGTCGCGCCCGGCGCCCGGAAGGCCTCGGCGCCGACCAGGGCCAGGCCGCGCTCGCGGGCGGCTGGCGTCGCGACGGCGCCGGGCAGCCAGACGTGCAGGCTCTCCGGTCCGCCGGTCGCCGCCGGCAGCAGCTGCGCCGCCAGGGCGCGGCGGGCGGTCGCCTCCTCGCGCACCCCGGCCAGCACCCGTGCGGCGGCCCCGTCGCGAATCCAGTTGGTGACCACGGCGGCCATCAGCGGCGCGGGCATCTGGGCAATGGCGTGCAGGGCCTGGGCGAAGCCCTCGGCCCGTCCGGGCGGGGCGACGACATAGGCCAGGCGCAGGCCGGGCGACAGCGCCTTGGCGATGGTGGCGACGTGGAACACGCCTTCTGGCCACAGGCTGGCGAGGGCGGGCAGGGGATCGGCTGGCAGCAGGCCGTAGGCGTCGTCCTCGACGATCATGATGCTGGCCGCTCGGGCGATCTCCACGACGGCTTGGCGCCGGGCCAGGCTCATCGTGACCGCCGTCGGGTTCTGGAAAGTCGGGGTGCAGCAGATCAGGCGCGGACGATGGTGGGCGGCCAGCCGCGCCAGCACCTCGGGCTCGAGACCTTCGTCATCGAGCGGGCAGGGGATCACCGTCAGCGCGCGCCCGGCGGCGGTGGCCAGCAGGCCCGGATAAGCGAAGGCCTCGACCAGGATCGTGTCGCCGGGAACGGTCAGGTGGTCCAGCAGCGCCGACAGCGCCGTCTGGGCGCCGCTGGCCACGACCACGCGCGCCGGATCGACCTCGCCCAGCACCGGCCCCAGCCAGGCAGCGCCGGCCGTCCGCTGGGCCAGGGAGCCAGCTCCGGGGTGATAGGCCATCAAGGTCGCCGGATCCGTGCGGGCCAGGATCGCGCCCGTCGTCTCGCGCAGCAGCGCCGCCAGGTTCAGCCCCGCCGGCGCGGGCGGCAGGTTCATCGAGAGGTCGACCAGGCCGGCCTCGTCCTCAATCGTCCGTGGACGGATGAAGGTTCCGCGGCCGGTCGTTCCCTCGATCAGGCCGCGTTCGCGCGCCAGGGCGTAGGCGCGGGTGACGGTGGTGAAGTCGATGCCGACGATCCGCGCGACCTCACGCTGGGCCATGATTTGATCCCCGGGCGCCAACTCGCCCTCGGCCACCGCGTTTTCAAGGGCCTGGGCGATGCGGCGATAGGCCGGGCCGTCCAGTGCGTCGATCCGGCGCAGCCAGGCGGCGGCGGGATTCGGTGATCCCTTAGTTGTCGTCACGCGGCGATATCCATACATTACATGCACAATGTATGGATCATTTTCGCGATTGTAGGAAGGGCCCCCGATGGCCGACGACCAATTCCCGAACGAGTTCTATGACTCCCCGACGCCGATCGAGGCGGGCCTCAAGTGCTGCTGCCCCCGCTGCGGCGAGGGCAAGCTGTTTCAGGGTTTCCTGAAACTGGCCCCGAAGTGCGACCGCTGCGGCCTAGACTATGGCTTCGCCGACCCGGCCGACGGTCCGGCCTTCTTCGTGATGAGCGGTGTCGGCATCGTGGTCACCGCCTTCTTCGCCTATGCCGAGGTCATGTGGCAGCCGCCGATCTGGGTGCATTTCGTGACCACCTTCCCGGCCCTGTTTCTGGGCTGCCTGGCGACCCTGCGCCCGGTGAAGAGCTGGCTGGTCGCCTCGCAGTACATCAACAAGGCCGAGGAAGGCCGGTTCGAAAGCCTTGGCCGCCACGACTACGATCCGAGAAGGTTGTAGCTCTCTCCAACCCGTTTCCCCGGCGAAGGCCGGGGGACGGGTGAGGGGTTGGCTCTAAACCCCCAGCGACCCCGCCACCTGTCGCGTCGCCGCGTTCAGGCGGTTCCAGACATTGATCGCCGAGATGGTGATCAGGAGCCCTGCCAGCGCCTTTTCGTCATAGTGGCGGGCCGCCTCGTTCCAGACCTCGTCCGGCACGGCGTCGCCCTTGTCGGCGATGCGGGTCACGGCTTCGGCCAGCGCCAGGGCGGCGCGTTCGGCCTCGCTGAAATAAGGGGTGTCGCGCCAGCCGGCGACGGTGGCCACGCGCTCGGGGCTCTCGCCCGACTTCAGGGCCGCGCGGGCGTGCATCTCCAGGCAGACGCCGCAGCCGTTGATCTGGCTGACGCGCAGGTGCAGCAGCTCGTGCAGATTTTCGGGCACGCCCTCGACATGGGCGGACTTGCCCAGGGCGATCATGGCCTTCATGGCGTCGGGCAGCAGGAAGGCAGGCTGGGTCATGCGGGCTTGCATCGGAGGATCCTTTCAGTTCGGTTCGACGCGCCGGTCACATCCGGCGATTTGCGTTCGTCGAAGAGGTGACGGACCCCGACGGAGCGATGTGACCGATGTCTGAGAAAAATTATCTGGCCGACCGATTTGAAGCCGATCGCACCCGGCTTCGGGGCGTGGCCTATCGCATGCTGGGCTCGCTGCCCGAGGCGGAGGATGCGGTGCAGGAGGCCTGGCTGCGGCTGTCGCGCGTCGACACCAGCAGCGTCGACAATCTCTCGGCCTGGCTGACCACGGTGACCTCGCGCGTGTGCCTGGACATGCTGCGCGCCAGGAAGTCCCGCCGCGAGGACGCCCTGCTGGAGGGCGGCCCGGAACCCTCGGTCAGCGGCGAGGAGGCGATCGAGCGCGAGACCATCCTGGCCGACTCGGTGGGGCTGGCCTTGCTGGTGGTGCTGCAGGCCCTGAGTCCGGCCGAGCGGATCGCTTTCGTGCTGCACGACCTGTTCGACATGCCGTTCGACCAGATCGCTCCGATCGTCGAGCGCACCCCCGACGCCGCCCGCCAGCTGGCCAGCCGGGCCCGCCGGCGGGTGCGCGGCGGCGAGGCGTCGCTGGACGCCGCCCAGACCGCCCAGAAGAGCGTGGTCGACGCCTTCCTGCTGGCCTCGCGCACCGGCGACATGGCCGGACTGATGGCGGTGCTGGATCCGAACGTCGTGGTCCGCGCCGACATCTTCGCGGGCGGCGGCCAGACCCGCGAGCTGCGCGGCGCCGAAAAGGTCGCGAACTTCTACAACGGCCTGGCCCAGACCGCCCGCACGGCCCTGGTCGACGGCGCGATCGGCGCGGTCGTGGCCCCGCTGGGCAAGCTCTATGTCGTGCTCGATATCCGCATCGAGAACGGCAAGGTCGTGGAGATCTTCGCGGCGGGCGATCCGGATCGCCTAGCGGCGGTCGAGGTGTCGGTGGTCTAGCCGCTATTTGAGGAGCAGCTGCCCACGCCGGCTCAGCTCGTCCTTGATCTTGCCGGCGGCCATGCCCAGCAGGCCGGGCAGGGAGAGGTCGAGGCGGGCGTGGTCTTCCAGTACCTGGACGACGCCGGTGATGGTCGAGCCCATGGCCACGGCCGAGAAGTTCAGCACATCGCCGGCCCAGTTCTGGGTGAAGCGGCTGGCGTCGCCGCCGGGGATCTGGCCCGCCAGCTGCGACAGGCCCTCCTCCAGGCGACGCTTGGCCTCGGCCGCGCCCAGCTGGTGGGGGATGTTGATGCTGACGGTCTTGGCCATGGTCGGTCCTTCTCAACTCACCCAGCCCAACGCAGTCGGCCGGAGCTTGGCTGCATACGTCCGTTTCTGGCGCATGGCTAGATCAGTGTCGCCCTCATCAGATGAGGCCTTCCTTGGACCCGGGGCGCGACATGACCGACTACGCCATCACCCAGCCGTTCAATGCGCCGCGCCGCGCTCGCTTCGTACGCCCCGGCCGTCCGGGCGGCCTGCTGGGCGCGATCCACTATGCCGGCGTGCTGCTGGTCTGGGCGGCGCTGTTCGTCGTCGATCGTCCGCTGGCCCTGAAGGTCATGGCCGAGCGGCGCGCCGACTCGCCGATCCCGCGTCACTGGGGCTGGTGATCGGGGGACTGGCAGGACCGCGCGAAACGCGGCATGCCTGCGGGCATGTCGATCGCCGTTTCCGTCCGTCCGGTCTCGCACCCGCTGAAGGCCCCGTTCCGCATCTCGCGCGGGGTCAAGACCGCCGCCGACGTGGTCGAGGTGATCGCTTCGGCCGATGGCCATGTGGGACGCGGCGAGAGCGTGCCCTACGGCCGCTACGGCGAGACCGTCGACAGCGTGCTGGCCCAGTTGGCGCCGGTTCTGGCGTCCGGCGATGCGGAGGCCGCCTGCGCCGCCCTGCCGCCCGGCGCGGCCCGCAACGCCTTGGATCTGGCGCTGTGGGACCTGCGAGCCAAGCGCACCGGGATCACGGTCGCCGACGCCACCGGCCTGCCGGTCCCGCTCTCGCTGGTCACGGCCGTGACGGTCAGCCTGGACAGCCCCGACGCCATGGGCCGAGCCGCCCTGGCGGTGGCCGACGCGCCGCTGATCAAGATCAAGCTCTCGGCCGAGGATCCCGCCGACCGCCTGCGCGCCGTGGCGGCCGCCGCCCCGAACTCGCGCTTCATCGTCGACCCGAACGAGGGCTGGACCTTCGACATCCTGCGGGATCTCAAGCCCCTGCTGGCCGACCTGCCGATCGCCCTGGTCGAGCAGCCGCTGCCCGCCGACGCCGACCAGGCGCTGGACGGCTGGGATCCGCCGTTCACCGTCTGCGCCGACGAGAGCGTCCATGTCGGCGGCGACTTGGCCGCGCTGCGGGGGCGCTACCAGGCGGTGAACCTCAAGCTCGACAAGACGGGCGGTCTGACCGAGGCCCTGGCCATGCTGAAGGCGGCGCGCGGGTTGGGCTTCCAGGTGATGACCGGCTGCATGGTCGCCTCGTCCCTGGGCGTGGCGCCGGCGCTGCACCTGGGCGGGGCCAGCGATTTCGCCGACCTGGACGGGCCGTGGTGGCTGGCGACCGATCACCCCGGCGGGTTGCGGGTCGAGCGCGGGCGGATCACGCCGCCGACGGCCGGGTTCTGGGGGGATGGCTTGGACGTGAAAGGCCTCTGGCTGGCCTAGCTCTTTCCTCCCCCTTCTGGGGGAGGGGGACCGCCGAACGGCGGTGGAGGGGCCAGCGCCGACGCGACTGACGCATGACCAGCCCCCTCCGTCACGGCGCGCTTCGCGGCCGCGCCACCTCCCCCAAGAGGGGGAGGAGAGGTTAGCGTCCGGCGATCGCCGTATTGCCGGTATCCACGCCCCCGCCGCACGCCTCGCACCGCACCACGGGCTCCAGCCGCGCCCCGCAGCGGTGCGTCAGGATCTCTGGGTTTCCCTCATTTCTCGCCAGCCAGCGGTCGCCCCAGGCCATCAGCGCCGCGACCAGCGGAAACAGGTCCCGGCCTTCGGTCGTCAGCCGGTACTCCCAGCGCTCAGGCCGTTCCTGATAGCGCACCCGCTCCAGCATGCCGCGCTCGACCAGACGGCCCAGGCGGTCGGTGAGGATGTTGCTGGCGACCTTCAGCTCGGCCTGGAAGTCCTTGAACCGGCGCAGGCCGTAGAATGCCCCGGCCAGGACGTGCGACGTCCAGCGGTCGCCCAGCACCTCGACCCCGCGCTCCAGCATTGGATGCAGGGCCGGGCCGCCGACGTCGTCGTGGCTGGCGCGGCGCGAATGGCGGGCCGGCGGGGCGGGCTCCAGCCCCGCGCCCGGACCGGCTGACAGGGTGACGTCGCGCACCTTCACAGCCTCGCCGCAGGCCTTGCAGACCAGCACCGGCTTCAAGGGCTGGCCACAGGGTTCGTGGAGGATGCGGTGCGAGGGGCAGTCGGGATCGAAGCGCCAGCGCATCTCCCAACCCAGCAGCATCAGGGCCGAGTCGTAGAGGTCGCGACCCATCGGCGTCAGCCGATACTCGTGGCGCGGCGGGCGGTCCTGATAGAGGCGGCGCTCGAGCACGCCCGCGGTCTCCAGGCGTTTCAGGCGATCGGTCAGCAACGAACGGGCGATGCCGGTAAGTTCGACGAAGCCGTCGAAACGCTTCACGCCCATGAAGGCGGCGTACAGCACCAGCAGGGTCCAGCGGTCGCCGATCAGGTTCAGCGCGCGGGCGGCTGAACTGCGGCGGACCAGATGGGGGGCCTTCTGATGGACCATGGCCGGTTGGTGGGCCGTTTCGGCTTGGCGAGTCAATGTTCGCCAAGAGCGTGGACTCGATAGAGGTCGCTTGTATAATCGAACTAACTAAGACAAGGGGAGGCGGCGCATGGTCTATGTGCTGGGCGGTTGGCAGGGCGACTTCGCCGCCAACTGGAGCCGCGAGGGTCGCGACCTCGCCGACGCCTTCGCAGAGGCCGTTGGGGAGGGGCTGGGGGTGACCGGTCTCGACGTGGGGGACGTCGAGACCGGTCATGTCGGCAATTTCGCGGCCGAGCTGTTCGCGGGCCAGGGCCTGTTGGGCGGCATGTTCGGCTTGGTCCACCCCGGTTTCGACGGCCTGCCGACCGCGCGGCACGAGGCGGCCTGCGCCTCGGGCAGCGTGGCGATCCTGGCCGCGACGGCCGAGATCGAGGCCGGGCGCTACGACCTGGCCTGCGTCGTGGGCATCGAGCAGATGCGCAACGTCCCCGGCCAGAAGGCCGCCGAGAACCTGGGCAGCGCCGCCTGGGCCGGCCACGAGTTCCAGGACGCCCGCTTCCTGTGGCCGCGCGCCTTTTCCGACCTCGCAGACGAGTACGACCGGCGCTATGGCCTGAAGTACGAGCACCTGATGGGCATCGCCGAGATCAACTTCGCCAACGGCAAGCGCAATCCCAACGCCCAGACGCGCGGCTGGACCTTTGGCCCGGACGCCTTCACCGCCGATGACGTCGCCAATCCGGTGGTCGAGGGCCGCACGCGCAAGCAGGACTGCGGCCAGGTGACGGACGGCGCGGCCGTGGTGTTCCTGGCGTCGGAGACGCGCGCCAAGGCCTATGCCGCCAAGCGCGGAATCGCGCTGGACAGCATCCCGCGGATCAAGGGCTGGGGTCATCGCTCGGCGCCGATCAGCTACGCCCGCAAGGTCGAGGCGTCGCGGGACAGCGACTACGTCTTCCCGCAGGTGCACCGCGCCATCCTGGACGCCCGGGCCAGGGCCGGGATCGCCCCGGATGTCTCGGGCATCGACGCGGTCGAGACCCACGACTGCTTCACGGCCACCGAGTACATGGCCATCGACCACCTGGGCCTGACCGCGCCGGGCGAGAGCTGGAAGGCGGTCGAGAACGGCGACATCGCCATCGGCGGCAGGCTGCCGATCAATCCGTCCGGCGGGCTGATCGGGACGGGGCATCCGGTCGGGGCCACGGGCGTGCGGATGCTGCTGGACGCGTGGAAGCAGACCTCGGGGCAGGCCGGGGACTATCAGGTCGAGGGGGCCCGAACGGTGCAGACACTGAACATCGGCGGGTCGACCACGACGACGGTGAGCTTCGTGGTGGGGACGTAGGCGAGCATCCGCTCGCCGCGCTCCGCCGTATCTGCCGCACCTCCGTCGAAAGCTTCCCATGCCGCCCATCCTCACCGTTCTCGCCGTCAACGCCGCGGTCTCGGCCATCGCCTTCCTGGCGCTGTGGCTCGTCAGTCTGCGGATCAAGGACGTCAGCTTCATCGACGCCTGGTGGGGACCCAGCATGGCGCTGCTGGCCTGGAGCACCCTGCTGCAGCAGCCCCTAACCCAAGTCGAGGCGACGCCGCACGGCCTGCTGCTGACCGGCCTTTGCACCCTGTGGGCCGCGCGGCTGGGCGGGTATCTGTTCTGGCGGTGGCGCCGGCACGGGGCCGATCGGCGCTATGTCTCGATGATCGCCCACGCCGAGAAGACGCGCGGCTGGAGCTTCGCCAAGACCGCGCTGATCTTCGTCTTTTCGCTGCAGTTCGCCCTGGGCTTCCTGGTCGCTCTGCCGGTGCAGTTGGGCCAGCAGCCCGGGCCGTTGGGACCACTGGCCTGGGCCGGCGCGATCCTGGCCGGGATCGGCATCCTGTTCGAGACCATTGGGGACGCCCAGCTGACCGCTTTCAAGGCCGATCCCGCCAATGCGGGGAAGGTCATGGACCGGGGCCTGTGGCGCTATACCCGCCACCCGAACTATTTCGGCGACGCCTGCGTCTGGTGGGGACTGTACATGATCGCCGCCGAGACGGGCCTGGGCGCCTGGAGCCTGCCGGCGCCGGTGCTGATCAGCGTCCTGCTGACCAAGTGGAGCGGCGTTCCGACCACCGAGGGGCGGATGCGGAAGTCAAAGCCGGGGTATGAGGCGTATGTGGCGCGGACCAGCGGGTTCGTGCCGTGGTTTCCGAAGAAGGCCGAACAGATCCAATAATCATCGTCATCCCGGAAGCCTCGAAGAGGCTGTCCGGGACCCAGGGGCGGCGCGCACCGCATTCCTTCACCCCCTGGGTCCCGGCTCTACGCTTCGCTTCGGCCGGAATGACACGGTCAGTCGGGTCACGGAGCGCTCAGCTGTTGAGCTTCTCGATCAGCGCCATCGCCGCCGCCGGATTGCGCACCTTCGCCCCCGCGATGAAGTAGGCGAACACGTCCCCGCGCTCGGCCCATTTCCGCGTCTGCTGGACGATCCCGTCCAGCTCGTCCGAGGTCATACCGGTCGGTTCGTCGGCCTTGCTGGACATCAGCCGGGCATAGGTGAAGTCGGCCGTCGGTTCGTCGATGCAGGGCCAGGTCGGCTCCTCGTCGTCGACGGCGTAGACGATGGCCGCGCCGTACTTGGCGGCCAGGTCGTAGAATTCCTGGCAAGCGAAGGTCGGGTTGCGGACCTCGAGCGCGTGGCGAAGGTGCACCCCCCCGCGCTCCTTCGGCAGCAATTTCAGGAAGCCCTCGAAATCGGCCGGGTCGAACTTCTTGGTTCCCATGAACTGCCAGTTGATGGGACCCAGCTTCGGTCCCAGCTCCTCAAGGCCCTGGGACAGGAACTTCTCGAGCGAGTCGTTATTCTCCGACAACACCTTGCGGTTGGTGCAGTAGCGGCTGGCCTTGACCGCAAACACGAAGTCGTCGGGCGTCTCGTCGCGCCACTTCTGCCAGCTGTTCGGCTTGAAGGTCGAATAGTAGGTGCCGTTGATTTCGATGCTGGTGACCTTGGACGCAGCGTATTTCAGCTCGTCCTTCTGCTTGACGTCGTCACCGTAGAAGGTCCCGCGCCAGGGTTCGAACGTCCAGCCGCCGATGCCCGTCCGGATCACGCCCTTGGCCATGTTTGTTCCCTTCCTGTTCTCGCCGAACTTAGGCGAGGAGGGCGGTCGCTGTCGAGCGGATTCAGCCCCTCCTCTCTAGACTGGAACGGGCTGGCCGAAGGTGATCCAGAAGCGATTCAGGTCGCGGATGACGAACTCGCGCATGCCCTGTTCGGCGTCGTGCGGCGGCTCCAGCACGTCGACCTTGTCCTTCAGGCTTTCGAACAGCGCGTCCAGGTTCTCGTCGACGCCGACATAGAGGTCGACCTCGCGCCGGTGGGCCTTGGACGGCTGGCCGCCGGCCCCGAAGATTACCGCCCCGTCGCCCAGGGTCAGCCGCGCCCAGCTCCAGGCGCCGTCGACGCTGTGGAAGCCGGTCAGCACGAAGCCCAGGTCGCGATACCAGTCGGCGGTCGCTCGGACGTCGGGCACGTGGATCTTGGGGGTGATGGAGCCTGGCATGGATGTCCTCCGGACGACACGCTAACCCAAATCGCGGCGCCCGCTAGGGGGCGGTTTTGGCGCGGTCGATTTCGGCCGGGTCGTGCGAGCATTTGCTGGCCCGCTCGAGCCAGGCGCCGCCGCTGTCGTGGCAGGCGTCGATGGCCCGCCATTCGCGCGTGCAACGCGCCAGCGGAAAGAACAGGGCCACGGCGAGGGCGATGACGATCCAGGCGTGCCGTCGCCAGGCCATGGTCAGCACTCCACCCGGTTCACCGACAGGCCCACCGCCAGGCCGCCCATCGAGGTTTCCTTGTAGATCTCGCTCATGTCCTCGCCGGTGCGTTTCATGGTGGCGATGACCTTGTCGAGGCTGACCGAGTGCTGGCCGTCGCCCAGCAAGGCCAGGCGGGCGGCGTCGATGGCCTTGATGGCGCCCATTGCGTTGCGCTCGATGCAGGGGATCTGGACCAGGCCGCCGATCGGATCGCAGGTGAGGCCCAGATTGTGTTCCATGCCAATCTCGGCGGCGTTCTCGATCTGGGCGTTGGTGCCTCCGAGAGCCGCCGCCAGGCCCGCGGCCGCCATCGAGCAGGCCACGCCCACCTCGCCCTGGCAGCCGACCTCTGCGCCGCTGATCGAGGCGTTCATCTTGTAGAGCGCGCCGATCGCCGCGGCGGTCAGCAGGAAGATGCGGATCTGCTCGGGCGTCCCTTTGTGGAAACGCACGAAGAACCGCAGCACGGCCGGGACCAGGCCTGCGGCGCCGTTGGTCGGGGCGGTGACGACGCGGCCGCCGGCGGCGTTCTCCTCGTTGACCGCCATGGCCCACAGGTTGACGAAGTCCATGGCCGCCAGCGGGTCGCTCATCTGGCGCTCCATCCGGCCCTGGATGGTCTGGTGGATCTGGCGGGCGCGGCGCTTGACGGTCAGGCCGCCGGGCAGAATGCCTTCCTGGCGCATGCCGCGATCGATGCAGGCTTCCATGGCCTCGAAGATGCGGTCCAGGCCCGCGTTCACCGCGGCCTCGTCCATGCGGGCCAGTTCGTTGGCGGCCATGACCCCGGCGATGGAGAGGCCCGCCTGCTCGGCGCGGTCCAGCAGGTCGGCGCTGCTCTCGAAGGGGAAGGGGATAGGCGGGCCTTCCTCCGGCGGGGCGTTGCGGCCCATCTCGCTTTCGTCGCGGACGAAGCCGCCGCCGATCGAGAAGTAGGTGCGCTCGGCCAGCACGGCGCCAGCGGCGTCGAACGCCGTGAAGGTCAGCCCGTTGGGGTGCTGGGGCAGGCGCTCGTGGCCCAGCCAGACGATGTCCTTGGCCTCGTCGAAGGCGATGGGGTGGTCGCCGCCCCCCAGTTGGCCTCCGAGATTCAGCGACTGGGTCGCCTGGCTCTCCAGCAGGGCGGCCTCGCCGGCGTCGGGATCCAGCGTGGCGGGCACGAAGCCCATCAGCCCCAGGATCACCGCGCGGTCGGTGGCGTGGCCGCGGCCGGTCAGGGCCAGCGAGGCGTAGAGGCGAACCTGCACCCGTGCGACGGCGGCCAGCCTTCCGGCGTCGCGAAGGCGCCCGATGAACAGCACCGCGGCGCTCATCGGCCCCATGGTGTGACTGCTCGACGGGCCGACGCCGAGTTTGAAGAGGTCGAAGACGGAGGCGGTCATTTCAGAAAACTTCGCACAATCAACTCGTCATCCCGGAAGCCTCGAAGAGGCTATCCGGGACCCAGGGGCCGGCGCATCGCGGCTGCCCCTGGGTCCCGGCTCTGCGCTGCGCTCCGGCCGGGATGACGAGAGAGGGGCGCCTTTGACGAATCTATTTCCGCTGCGCCGCCGTCTGGTCGCGCAGGGCCTTGAACTCGGAGCCCGCCTGCCACTTGGGCCACACGCGCGAGTTCGCCAGGTCCGCGCCGATCTCGTAGACGAGGCCCAGATCCTGGGCCTGGCCGCTGAGATCCCAGTCGGCGCGCCATTCGTCGGCCGGCTGGTGGTAGCGGTTTTCGGTGTAGTCGGCCTCGGCCTTCTCGCCGGCTTCCTTGCCGCCGTTGACCAGGTCGTTGCCCGAGCCGATCGAGATGGCCGGCACGCCGCGCTTGGCGAACGGGAAGTGGTCAGAGCGGTAGAAGTGGCCGGCCTGCGGAGTGGGGTCGGGCGTGAAATAGCGGCCGTGGGCCTTGGCCTTGGCGGCCAGCATGTCCTGCAGGTCGACCTTGCCGTCGCCCGAGGTGGTCACGTCCTTGGCCGGACCGGCCGCCGACAGGGCGTCGATATTGATGTCGCCGACCGTGGTGGCCAGCGGGAACAGCGGGTTGGCGCCGTAATATTCCGAGCCCAGCAGGCCCTTCTCCTCGGCGGTCACGGCCAGGAACAGGATCGAGCGCTGCGGCGCGGGCTTGCTCTTGAAGGCGCGAGCCAGCTCCAGCAGGGCGGCGATGCCGTCGGCGTTGTCGATCGCGCCGTTATAGATCTTGTCGCCCCTGGCGTCCGGGGCGCCGACGCCCAGGTGGTCCCAGTGACCGCTGTAGATCACGGTCTCGTTCGGATACTTGGTCCCGACGATGCGGCCGGCGATGTTCTTGGAGACGATGACCTCGTGCTTGACCTTGTAGGTCGCCGAGAAGGTCACGCCCTTCAGCTCCACGGCCTTGAAGTCGCGGCTTTGCGCCTGCTTCTTCAAGGCGTCGAAATCCAGGCCCGCCTGCTTGAAGAGGTCGACGGCGACGTCACGCTGGATCCAGGCCTCCAGCTTGGGATGGCTCTTGGCCGGATCCTTGCGCACGATGTCGAACATCGTGTTGGTGTTGGAGTTCTTGACCGTGTTCCAGCCGTACGAGGCGGGGGCGGTCTCGTGGACGATCAGCACGCCGGCGGCGCCCAGGCGGGCGGCTTCCTCGTACTTGTAGGTCCAGCGGCCGTAGTAGGTCATGGCCTTGCCGCCGAAGTCGCCGGAACCGGTCTCGAAGTCCGGGTCGTTGATCAGCACGACCAGGATCTTGCCCTTCACGTCCAGGCCCTTGAAGTCGTCCCAGTTCCGCTCCGGCGCCTTGACACCGTAGCCGGCGAAGACGATCGGGGCGTTCTTGATCGCGACGGCGTCGACATTGGTCATGGCCGCGCGGATGGCGATCTGGTCGCCTTGGGCCAGCGGCGTGTCCTTGCCGTCCTTGGTGACAGAAGCGGCGACCGGGCCGTCGATCTGGAAGCGGGCCAGCGGCACGTTCTGGGTCCAGGCGCGCTTGCCGTCCTTCTGGACCTGACCGGCGGGCGAGAGGCCGATGGCCTTCATCTGGTCGACGATGTAGCCGACCGCCTTGGTTTCGCCGGCCGTGCCGGGGCCGCGGCCTTCGAACGCGTCCGAGGACAGCACCTTGATGTGGGCCGACAGCTTGGCGGGGTCGATCTTGGGCGCGTCCGCGGCGTGAGCCAGCATGGGCGCGGCGATCAGGACGGTGGCAAGCAGCAGGCGTTTCATCTCGGAGCCCTCTTGGAGCAAATCTTGTCGTTGGGCGCGGACCCTAGTGGGGCTTTTCAGGCGTGGCTAGGGGCGTTGGCGCACGGTAGCGATACCGCGCTCAGGCGCTGATCCGCCGCCCGTCCACCGCCCAGCGTTCCAGCGTCTCGCCGTCCCAGACGTGCAGGGCGTCGTAGAGGTTGATGGTCGGGTCGCAGTGGCCGGGCTGCAGCCAGACAAGGTTGCCGACCCGGGGCGCGTCGGCCGGGAAGGCGCGGGCCGGATCGGCGTCGGCGGCGGCCACGGCCTTGTCGAAGCCCAGCGGATCACGGCCGGCGGCCTTCAGTACGTCCAGGGTGGCGGGGTGGGCGATCAGGCCATGCTCGTCACCCATCGGCCGCCAGAGCGAGCCGGGTGCGCCGCCCCCGACCACGCGAGCCGGCGGGCCGTCCATCGACACGGCCTTGAAGCCGGCGTCGCAGACGACGTGGCTCTTGTGGCGGGCCGAGACGACGCTGGCGGCGATGAAGAGGGCCGGCTCGAACGGCCAGTCGCCGCCGCCGGGCGCGCCGCAGGCGTCGTACTCGACGTCCATCACCGCGTAGGAGCCGGCCTGGAGCTCGGTGAACACGCCCGAGGCCAGGTCGAAGGCGTGGGTCCCGGTGCCGCCGCCGGTCACCACGGGCGGCGGCAGGCCGGCGGCGGTGAGCTCGGCGACCAGGGCCTTCAACACGGCGAATGCCGCCTCGTCGGCCGACCGGCGCAGGGGACCGTCGTCCAGATGCTGCAGGTGTCCCAGATAGGCCTGGATCCCGGCGAAGCGCAGGCCCGGCGAGGCGTCGGCGGCGCGGGCCAGCTTCAGCGCCTCGTGCGGATAGACGCCGGTGCGGTGGGTGCCCAGATCGAGGTCGACGACCAGGTCCAGGACCACGCCGGCGGCGACGGCGGCGTCGGAGAGGCGGTCGATCTGGCTTTCGTCATCGGCCACCGCGCCGACGGTGGCCCCGGTGCGGGCGAGAGCGGCGAGGCGGGCCGCGCCCCAGGGCGGGGCGGGGGCGGTGACCAGGACGTCGCGGACTCCGCCGGCCACGAAGGCCTCGGCCTCGCCCACCGTCTGGCAGCACAGGCCGACGGCGCCGCGCTCGACGATCAGGCGGCCCAGGGCGGAGCACTTGTGGGTTTTGCCGTGGGCGCGCAGGCGGACGCCGGCGGCGTCACAGAGGGCCTGCATCCGGTCGATGTTGCGCAGCAGCGTCGCGTGGTCGACCACGAGGAGTGGAGTCTGGGGAAGGTGTTTCGCGCTCGGAAAGTTCATCAGATCCCGCCCCCCAAAATCAAACCTGTCATCCCGCGCTTTATGCGCGGGACCCATTTGTCCGCCGCAGATGCGGAGAAAAGCTAGCCCTCACGTGCGAGCTGAACCATGGGTCCCGCGCATAAAGCGCGGGATGACGGCGAGGGGTTAGAGCTCGCCGCTCAAAACCTGCGCGAACAACCCCGGATCCACATTCCCGCCCGACAGCACGATCGCCGCCGTCTTGCCCTTCAGGTCGATCTTCCCGGTCAGCGCCGCCGTCAGGGCCACGCAGCCGCCGGGCTCGACGACCAGCTTCAGCACTCCGAACGCATAGCGCATCGCCTCGGCGACCTCGGCGTCGGTCACCGCCACGACGCCGGACAGGTTGCGCTGGTTGATCGGCCAGGTCAGCTCGCCCGGGATCGGGGTCAGCAGGGCGTCGCAAATCGAGCGGGCGTCCTTGTCGATGGTTTCGCGCTGGCCGCTCTCCAGCGAGCGGCGGGTCTCGTCGAAGCCGGCGGGTTCGGCGCCCCAGACTTCCGTGGACGGAGAAAGACCCTTCACCGCCGTCGAGGTCCCGGCGATCAGGCCGCCGCCGCCGACCGGCGACAGGACGCGGTCCAGCTCCACGCCCTTGGTCCGGGCCTGCGCGATGATCTCCAGGCCCAGCGTGCCCTGGCCAGCGATGATGTGCGGATCGTCATAGGACGGAACCACCGTGCAGCCGCGCTCGGCGGCAAGCTGGTCGGCGATGGCGACGCGATCCTCGGTAAAGCGATCATAGAAGCGGATTTCCGCCCCGAAGCCCCGGGTCCCCTCGACCTTCACGGCCGGCGAGTCCGACGGCATGACGATCAGGGCCGGGATCTCCAGCAGCCTGGCCGCCAGCGCTACGCCCTGGGCGTGGTTGCCGGACGAGAAGGCCACGACCCCGCGCGCCTTCTGGGCGTCGGTCAGCTGGCTGAGGCGGTTATAGGCGCCCCGGAACTTGAAGGCCCCCGCCCGCTGCAGGGTCTCGGGCTTCAGGAACACCCGCCCGCCCAACCGCTCGTTGAGGGCGGGGCTCTCGATCAGCGGCGTCTCGACCGCCAGGCCCTCGAGGCGTGCTGCGGCGGCTTGGATGTCGGAAAGGGCGATGCTCATGTATCGGGTTTAGGCCGCGGCGCGCTGCTTTTGAAGGTCCATTCCCCTCCTCAGATCTCCCCGGCTTTCGGCGGGGAGATCTGAGGAGGGGCCTTTCCGACCCGCGCCGTTGGCTCCATATAGGGAACGGGCTGACTGTTCAGGACGACTCATGAAGACCGCCATGTTCGCCACCGTAGCCGCGGCTACGCTGGCCATCGCCGCGCCCGCTTGCGCCGGCGAAGTTTTCGTCGGCCTCTACAAGCACGACGTGACCTTCATCGGCGACGCGGTCGGCCTGGGCGCCGCCGGACGTGAGGGCGGTTACGACGTCCATCTGGGCTATCGCACCAACAAGCTGGAAAACCTGCGCTGGCTCGGCAAGCCGCAGGTCCACACCATGGTGTCGATCAACAGCAAGAACACCTCGAACTTCGTCGCCGCCGGCTTCGACTGGAAGATCGACCTGGGCCAGCCGGGCGGTTTCTACCTGCGCCCGGGCATGGGCCTGGCCTATACCGACGGCAAGGCCAAGCTGCCGCCGGCCAACGCCCCGAACATCAGTGACGAGGAGCGGGCGCGGCGCACCTATCTCTACTACCACCGCATCGAGTTCGGCTCGCACGTGCTGTTCGAGCCGGAGCTGGCGCTGGGCTACCAGGTCAGCGACAAGGTGTCGGTGGAACTCAGCTACACCCACCTGTCGAACGGCCAGATCTTCCACCAGGGCAAGAACCAGGGGCTTGACGACGCGGGGGTCCGGCTGGTTTACGCCTTCTGACTTCGCGCCGGGTCGGACGACCTGCTGCGCGGCGACGCCTAAAATCGATCGAACGTCCTGGGTCGAGTCCTGTCGAAGGACCCTGTGACGTCACCCGGCAGGCGACAAGGCATATCTCTATCATGGCCAATGTGACCGTTGTCGGCGCCCAGTGGGGCGACGAGGGCAAGGGCAAGATCGTCGACTGGCTCAGCAACCGGGCCGATGTCGTCGTGCGCTTCCAGGGCGGGCACAATGCCGGCCATACGCTGGTGGTGGACGGCAAGGTCTACAAGCTGGCGCTGCTGCCCTCGGGCGTGGTGCAGGGCAAGACCAGCGTCATCGGCAACGGCGTCGTCGTCGACCCGTGGCACCTGCTGACCGAGATCGACAAGATCGCCGAGCAGGGTGTCTCGATCTCGCCGGACCTGCTGATCCTGGCGGACAACGCCTGCCTGATCCTGCCGCTGCACCGCGACCTGGACCAGGCCCGCGAGGCCGCCTCGACCCAGAAGATCGGCACCACTGGCCGCGGCATCGGCCCGGCCTATGAAGACAAGGTCGGCCGTCGCGCCATCCGCGTCGCCGACCTGGCCGATCCGGAAGCCCTGAAGCCCAAGATCGAGCGCCTGCTCAGCCACCACGGCGCCCTGCGTCGCGGCCTGAACCTGCCCGAGGCCAATGCTCAAGAGCTGTTCGACGCCCTGATGGAACTGGCCCCGCGCATCCTGCCCTACGCCCAGCCGGCATGGCGCGTGCTGGACCAGGCCCACAAGGCCGGCCGCCGCATTCTGTTCGAGGGAGCGCAAGGCTCGTTGCTGGACGTCGACCACGGCACCTATCCCTTTGTGACATCTTCCAACACCGCCGCCGGCCAGGCCTCGGCCGGTTCGGGCATGGGTCCCTCGGCGACCGGCTTCGTGCTGGGCATCGTCAAGGCCTACACCACCCGCGTGGGTGAAGGTCCGTTCCCGGCCGAGCTGTTCGACGACGTGGGCAAGCACCTGTCGACGGTCGGCCGCGAGGTCGGCGTCAACACCGGCCGCGCCCGCCGCTGCGGCTGGTTCGACTCGGTGCTGGTGCGCCAGTCGGTGGCCATCAACGGCATCCACGGCGTGGCCCTGACCAAGCTGGACGTGCTGGACGGCCTGAAGACCCTGAAGATCTGCGTCGGCTACAAGATCGGCGACAAGGTCCTCGACTACCTGCCGGCCGGCCTGCGCGACCAGGCCGCCGCCACGCCGGTGTACGAGGAGATCGAGGGCTGGACGGAAAGCACCGCCGGCGCCCGCTCGTTCAAGGACCTCAACGCCAACGCCATCAAGTATGTGCGCCGCGTCGAGGAACTGATCGGCGCTCCGGTGGCCCTGCTGTCGACCAGCCCGGAGCGGGACGACACCATTCTCATGCGCGACCCCTTTCAGGGCTAGTGCTCTCAAATAGTGCGACAGACCGTCGCACGGTAAACGCTTGGTGAACTATGTTCGTCCTAGCCTCCCGCCCGAATTTACGTGGCGGGAGGAGCGTTTGGCTCTTCGAGACATCCTCGACGACGGACAGGAAGGGGCGACCCTGACCATGAGCCGTCGCGGCCGTGTGGGGCGCATCGCCGTCACCACGCTGGTCGGCGTCCTGCTGGCCTTCCACTTCGGGGCCAAGCCGGCCCTGCTGTGGGGCGCGGTCAATCTCGTGCTCGAGGCGTGGCTCGTCTATCTGCAGCTGACCTTCAAGCCGCGCGAGAAGGGGCGGACGGCCTACTTGATCCGCCTGTCGCCGACCGTGGCCTTCACCGTGGCGTGGTCGGTCATGGCCTGCCTGTCTGCGATCCATGGCCCGATCGCCATGAAGTTCGCGGCCATGGTCATCCTGTTCGGCATGATGGTCGAAGGCATGAAGTACGCCACGCTCAGCTGGTCGGCGATGCTGGTCATCCTGCCGGGGCCGTTCATCGCCCTGGCCATGGCCCCGCTGCTGGGCCCCAAGTTCAGCTTCTGGGACAAGGCCGTGGCGCTGACCGTGCTGGCCGGCGTGGCCGGCTACATGGCCGACGCGATCCGTCTGATGCGCAGCTCGGCCCGGGCGCTGGAGCGGGCGCAGCTCGAAGCGCAGGAAGCCAGCCGCGCCAAGTCCGAATTCCTGGCGATGATGAGCCACGAGCTGCGCACGCCGATGAACGGCGTCCTGGGCCTGGCCCACGCTCTGCGCGGCACGGAGCTGGACGCTCGCCAGACCCAGTACCTGGAGTCGATCGAGCAGTCGGGCCACGGCCTGATGACCATCCTCAACGACATTCTGGATCTGTCGAAGGTCGAGGCCGGCAAGCTGGAGCTGGACGTCGCGCCGTTCGACATCCGCCGCTCGCTGGTCCAGATCCTGCTGGTCTGGCGCGAGACGGCCCTGCTGAAGGGTGTCGAGCTGGTGGTCGAGGTCGATCCGGCGGTGCCCGTCTGGCTGGCTGGCGACGACGTCCGCGTGCGCCAGATCATGCGCAACCTGATCTCCAACGCCCTGAAGTTCACCGACGCCGGCCGGGTGCTGGTCTGCGTGGCGCCGGACGGCGAGGGCGTGGCGCTGTCGGTGTCCGACACCGGCGTGGGCATGGACGCCGAGCAGACCGCGCGCCTCTTCACTCCGTTCGTGCAGGGCGACCGCACCATCGCCCGCCGCTTCGGCGGCACGGGCCTGGGCCTGGCGATCTGCCGCCAGCTGGTCGAGACCATGGGCGGCGAGATCGGCGTCGAGAGCGCGCTGGGCCAGGGCTCGACCTTCACCGCCCGTCTGCCGCTGGCCGCCGCGCCGGCCCTGGAAGAGGCGATGGACGCCGACGAGGTCCTGGACCTGACCGGCGCGCGGGTGCTGGTGGTCGACGACAACGTCATCAACCAGACCGTGGCCCGCGCCATTCTGGAAGCCGCCGGCGCCGCCGTGGCGACGGTGGGCGACGGTCACACGGCTCTGGCGCGTCTGCGCATCGAGGACTTCGACGTCGTGCTGATGGACGTCCACATGCCGGGCATGGACGGGGTCGAGGCCGTGCGCCGGATCCGGTCGGGCCAGGGCGGCCGCATCGACCTGCCCGTGGTGGCCCTGACCGCTGACGCCATGGCCGGCGACGCCGAGCGCCTGCTGGCCCAGGGCTTCGACGACGCCCACCCCAAGCCCATCCAGCCGGCGGGCCTGCTGGCCACGGTGGCGGGCATGCGGGCGGCGAGCGCGGCGGTGACCGAGCTGAAGCGCGCGAGCTAGGTCAGGCCTGGGTCCGGCCCAGCCGGCTGAGCGCGGCGACCAGGGCGGGTTCCAGCGACTTCAGTTCGTTCAGGTGCGCGGCGCTGAGTTCGGCCAGGAGGGTTTCGGCCTTCTGCGTCAGGGCCAGGCGGATCTTGCGCCGGTCCTCGGGCGCGGGGGCCTTGGTGATCAGGCCCGCATCGACCATGCGCGTCGCCAGCTCGGCGGCCGTGTGCGGCGCGATCATCAGGCGTTCCGACAGGGCGCCGACCGTCGGCGCGCCGTCGCCGTCGAACCCGGCGATCGCCAGCAGCGCCTGATGCTGCTGTGGCGGCAGGCCCGCGCCGTGGGCCGCCGATTCACTGAAGGCCAGGAAGCGTCTCAGCTCGTAGCGAAACGACGCCAGGGCGACGTATTGCGCGCGGCTCAGCGTCTCGTCCTCGCGATTTTCCTCGGCCAAATCGATCATCCCTCTTGGAATATATCGTAATACGACATATTGGCGGTTCCGCAAGCGCAGTGTCGCGAAGGAAGCCCATCATGAGTCGCACCGCAACGCCGTCGAACGCGACCCCCTCGGACCTCGGACAGACCGCCACGCCTCGGCGCGCGCTCGGGGACTTCACGGCCGACGGACGCCTGCTGATGCTGGTGGCCATGGCGGTCGTGGTTGGCGCGGGCGGGGCGGGAGCGGCCTGGGTGCTGATCCGCCTGATCACCCTGGCGACCAACCTCGTCTGGTTCGGACGTTTCGACGTGGTCTCCCGTTCGCTGGAGCATCTGACGCCCTCGGTCTGGATGGTGGCCGCTCCCGCCCTGGGCGGGCTGGTCATCGGGCTGATGGCGCGGTTCGGCTCGGAGAAGATTCGTGGACACGGCATCCCCGAAGCGATCGAGGCGATCCTGATCGGCGGCAGCCGCATGTCGCCCAAGGTGGCGGTGCTAAAGCCCATCTCGTCCGCCATCTCGATCGGCACGGGCGGACCCTTCGGGGCCGAAGGACCGATCATCATGACCGGCGGGGCGATCGGCTCACTGTTCGCCCAGTGCTTCCACCTCAGCGCGGCCGAGCGCAAGACCCTGCTGGTGGCGGGCGCGGCGGCGGGCATGACCGCGATCTTCGGCACGCCGGTGGCCGCGGTGCTGCTGGCGGTCGAGCTGCTGCTGTTCGAATGGCGCCCGCGCAGCTTCATCCCCGTGGCCGTGGCGGCTGTCGTCTCGACCGCCTGCCGGCCGTGGCTGTTCGAGACTGGCCCGCTGTTTCCCTTCGCCGGCGCCGCGCCGCAGGGCTGGGCCCTGCTGCTGTGCGCGGGGCTGGGCGTGCTGGCCGGCCTGCAGTCGGCGCTGCTGACCAAGCTGCTGTATGGCCTGGAGGACGCCTTCGAGCGCCTGCCGATCCACTGGATGTGGTGGCCGGCCCTGGGCGGCCTGGCCGTGGGCCTGGGCGGACTGGTCGAGCCGCGCGCCCTGGGCGTGGGCTACGACGTCATCCGCGACCTGCTGATCGGGCATCTGCTGGTCCAGGCGGTGGTCACGCTCCTGGTGGTCAAGGCGCTGATCTGGCTGGTGGCGCTGTCGTCGGGCACGTCGGGCGGGGTGCTGGCGCCGCTGCTGATCCTGGGCGGGGCCATGGGCTGGCTGGTCGGCCACGTCCTGCCGGGGGATCCGGGTTTCTGGGCGCTGCTGGGCATGGCCGCGATGCTGGGCGGGACCATGCGCTCGCCGCTGATGAGCGTGGTCTTCGCCGTGGAACTGACGGGCGACTGGACGATGCTGGCGCCGCTGCTGGCCGCCTCGGCCGCCGCCTACGCCACCACGGTGCTGCTGCTCAAGCGCTCGATCCTGACCGAGAAGATCGCCCGGCGCGGCCGTCACATCAGCCGCGAGTACGGCGTCGATCCCTACGAACTGGTCCGTATCGCCGAGGTGATGGTCGAGAAGGTCGACACCCTGCCGGCCGACCTGCCGATCCCCGACGCCGTGGCGGTGTTGCAGCGCGGCCAGCACCGGATCTACCCGGTGGTCGACGCAGCCGGCCGGCTGGTCGGGCTGGTGTCGCGGGCCGACGCTCTGGCCTGGCGCGTCGGCGGCGGGCTGGAGGCCCAGACCCTGGCGGAGCGGATCTCGGATGCGGCCCTGCCGGTGGTTCATCCCGACGACGTGGCCGCCCGCGCGGTCGACCTGATGCTGGCGACGGACCAGGGGCGCGTGCCGGTCACCGATCCGGCGACCGGGCGTCTGGTGGGCCTTGTCACACGCAAGGACCTGCTGCGCATCCATGCGGCGACGTCGCGCGCCGAGGGCGAGCGTCAGGCCTTCTTCGCACCGGCGCGGCGAGGCTGAGAGCGCTCGATTCACATACCCACTTTCGGTTGCGCTAGTGTCGCACAACGCCGTTTGGTTAGCGTTTGTTAGCCAGCAACCCCTTATGACAGCCCGTCTCAAGCCAGGGGGTTCCGTGTCCGCACTCGTGCGCCGTCGCAAGCTGAAGCCGGTTCACAAGGCCGACCGCATGATGCGCAGCCTGCGGGCGCTGGAGCGCACCGCCTCGACCAGCCGCGTGCTGAACCTGCTGGCCGTCGAGGCCGAGAGCGCCCATCGGCCGGAATACCTCCAGGCCCCGCTGTTCAAGAACCGGGTCCTGAACACCGCCATCATCCTCAAGCACCGCCTGCGCAACGACGACATCTATCTGTTCGACGAGGCGCGGCCGACGGCGACCAAGATCATCATCCCGTTCGACCGACGGGACCTGGGCCTGGGCGGCCAGTCGGTCTTTGTGGGCCAGCGCGGCTGGGCCGAGGTGCTGATCGAGGCCTGCAACGCCTCGGGCGAGATGAGCCGCGACCTGGCGACCCTGCGACTGATCGACAGTCTGCCGTCGCTGGATCCGTTCCTGCTGCGCGAGCATCTGCGCCGCAACGGCGTGCTGGTGGCCAACTGCTATTTCGCCCTGTCTCCGGCCGATCTGGAGACCATGCAGGGCTTCGTGACCATGGAAATCGCCCGGCTGATCGAGCTGGCCTATCGCGGGGCCGGCGGCGTCGGGCGCGCCCACGCCGCGCGTCTGGTCGAGGCGCTGCTGTCGACCGACGTCGACGAGCGGCTGGAGCCGCTGCGCGAGACCTTGGTGATGCAGGGCGAGAGCTTCAAGGAGGGCGTCTTCAGCTGGAAGGGCTTTCTCTATTACAAGTGGATGCTGACCCGGCTGTGGCCGCAGCTGACCACGGTGGGCCAGGAGATCGGCCGACTGGTCGTCACCGGCAATCGCGACGCCGAGACCGGCCGCTATGTCGACGAGGCCCGCCGACGCCTGCAGGGCGGGGTGCTGGTCGAGCGCACGGCGATCATGCGCACGCTCAAGGTCTATGACGACGCCTTCGAGGACCTGATCGAGAACGGTCGCCCCCAGGCCTTCCGCGACTTCCTGCTGCGTGCGCCAGAGATGTTCCTGTCCCTGGGCGAGCGGGTGGGGGTGATCTCCCACATCTCCAGCTACTGGCGCTATCGCTTCCCGCAGAACGAGCCGCTGACGGTGGATGTCGAAGAAGCGATCGACATCTTCCAGGACTTCGAGGCCGGCCTGTCGGTGCCGCTGGCGACCTAGACGTCCGACAAACTGCCGCAGTTAACCGTGCGGAATCATCAAGCGGATTTTTACATTCTGGGCCTAGTGATGGGGTTCTAGTTTCGAGGAGCCGCGAGTCCGTGTTCGACGGGAACGTCCGCACAATCCAGCGCGTCGCCAGCAAGGTGCAACGGGTGATGGTCGTCGACCCCAACCCCGCGACCGCGCGCCTGCTGGCCGAACAGATGCGTCCGCTCGGCGGCGTCCAGATCTTCGCCGCGCCGTCGGCGGAGAAGGGCTACGCCATGGCCCGCGCCACCGATCCGCAGCTGATCTTCGTCGAGCACGCCCAGAACGGCGTGGACGGCCTGGCCTTCACCCGCAAGATCCGTCGCAGCGACCTGATCTGCCGCGAGGCGCCGATCATCATGTGCACGGCCGAAGCCACCGCCGAAGCCATTTTCGGCGCCCGCGACGCCGGCGTGCACGAATTCATGCGCAAGCCCTTCAATCTGAAGGACCTGGAGCGCCGCCTGGAAGCGGTGACCCTGAAGCCGCGCGACTGGATCGAGGCCGTGGCCTATGTCGGTCCGGACCGGCGCCGCTTCAATTCGGCCGACTATAAGGGTCCGCGCAAGCGCAAGGCCGACCAGGCCGGCACGCCCTCCGCGCGCCTCAGCCAGGCCCTGCGCATCGTCAAGTCGGCCGCCCAGGCCCTGGACATCGATCCGGCCCAGGCCCGCCGCGCCCTGCTGGCCCAGGCCGTCGAGCTCAAGCGCGTGGGCGAGGCCGTCAAGGACGCCCGCCTCATCCAGGCCGCCGACGCGCTGGGCACGTGCATGGGCTCGGACATGGCCGGCGCGGCCGGTCGCGCCGAGCTGGTCAAACGCATCGACGAACTGATGGGCTTCATGGCCCCCGAGGACACCGGCCGGGCGGCCTGATCGCCGCCTGTCGCCACAATCCGGCCCTGAAAGCTACACCTTAGCGTCGTACGACCGTCGCGGACGAGAAACATCGCGGGCCTACCAGCCCCCTCCGAACCAGATCGCGCATGGGCGCGGCGTAGAGTTCGGGGGTTTCTCATGAACAGCATCAACAAGTCGGCGCTGCTGCGTCGCGTCAGCGCCGTGGCGCTGATTTCGATGGCCGTGTCCGGTCCGGCCCTGGCGGCCGATCTGCATGGCCGCGTTGTCGACGCGGGCGGCCTGCCGCTGCCGGGCGCCTCGGTCGCCGTGGGCGGTCGCACCGCCGTCGCCGGTCCCGACGGCCGCTTCGACCTGTCGGGCCTTTCGGCCGGCGCGTCCGAGCTGCGGGTGACCTATGTCGGCTACGGCGCCTCGACCACGCCCGTCAGCCTGTCGGACAGCGCGACCGCCGAGGTCGAGGTCACCCTGACCCCGCCCGACGCCGTGGCCGAGATCGTCGTCACCGGCCAGCGCGCCGCCGAGCGCCGCGCCCTGCAGACCAAGAAGGTCGCCAACAACTTCGTCGAGGCCCTGTACGCCAACGACGTGGGCAAGCTGCCCGACCAGAACGTCGCCGAGGCGGTGCACCGCCTGCCGGGCGTCACCGTCGCCAACGACCAGGGCGAGGGCCGCTACGTCATCATCCGGGGCGTGGATCCGCGCTACGCCAACGTCACGGTCAACGGCCAGACGGCCGCCGCGCCCGAGCCCGACAACCGCCAGGTCAAGCTGGACGACATCCCCTCGTCGCTGATCGGCGCGGTGTCGGTGATCAAGAGTCTGACGCCCGACCTCGACGCCGCCGCCATCGCCGGCCAAGTCGACATCGTCACCCTGTCGGCCTTCGACCGCCACGGGACCTTCGGCAGCGCCCGCGCCGCCTACGGCCAGTTCGACCTGAACGACAAGCACCCCTACGAGGGCGACCTGACCCTGGGCGGGACCTTCGGCCCGGACAAGACGTTCGGCGCGGTGCTCTCGGCCAACTATTCCAAGCGTCCGGTCGAGTCGCAGAACGTGGCCGGCGCGTCGTGGACGACGGCGGGCGGCAACGCCATTCCGGCCGACTACGACCTGCGCGACTACAACCTGACCCGCGAGCGCACCGGTTTCGTCGGCAATTTCGACTGGCGTCCGAGCGACAACATGCAGGTCTACCTGCGGACCCAGTACTCGAAGTTCACCGACCACGAGACGCGCGACCGCTTCCGCTTCCCGATCGCCGGCACGATCACGCCGGCCACGGCCACGACGGGCGCGTTCAGCAAGGCCACGGCCACCCGCTACGTCCGTCGCCGTGACGAGAATGACAACACCAAGACGGTGTCGGCCGGCGGCAAGTTCGATATCGGGACCGGCAAGCTGACGCTCGACGCCGCCTGGAGCCGTGCCGAGAAGACCGACCCGCTGCGCAGCGAGTGGCAGTTCGCCACCGGCAAGACCATGACCGGGACCTACGACACCAGCGACGTCCTGTTCCAGGTGACCCCGGGCGCCAGCGCCTTCGATCCCGCGCAGTTCACTTTCAAGAGCGTCAACTACGACCGCCGCGAGGCGGTCGAGACCCTGAAGCAGGCCCGCGCCGACTACCAGCTGCCGCTGGACGTCGTGGGCGAGGGCTCCTCGCTGAAGTTCGGCGTCAAGCTGACCGATCGCGACAAGACCAACGACCGCCAGTACACGACCTACGACCCGGGCGCCGTGGCCTTCACCCTGGCCAGCCTGAACCCGGCCAGCCTGGCCTCGACCTATGACGGCCGCTACGCCTTCGGCCCCAAGGTCGACTACGACACGGCCCAGGCCTATGTTACCGCCAACCCGACCACCCTGAAGCTGAACGCCGCCAAGTCGCTCAGCACCGACCTGCTCAGCGACTACGCGGTGTCGGAGAAGATCTGGGCCGGCTACGCCATGGCCACCCTGAAGCTGGGTCGCGTCACCCTGGTCCCCGGCGTCCGCGTCGAGAGCACCGACGGCGACTACACCGCCAAGACCTTCAACAACGCCACGTCCACGCGCGGCGCCGATACGACGGGCTCGAACAAGTATACCAACTGGTTCCCCAGCCTGAACGCCAAGATGGACGTCAACGACCGCCTGGTCCTGCGCGCCGCCGCGACCACGGCGATCGGCCGCCCGGACTATGTCCAGCTGGCCCCGGCCATCACGGTTGACGCCACGGCCAATACGGTGACGACCGGCAATCCGGACCTGAAGCCGCTGACCGCGACCAACCTGGACGCCGGGATCGAGTACTACCTGCCCGGCCAGGGCGTGCTGTCGGGCTCGGTGTTCTTCAAGGACATCCAGGACCCGATCTTCAGCCGCGCCCTGCTGAACCAGACGGGGACCTATGGCGGCGTCGGCCTCACCGGGGCCACGGTCACCACCCCGCTGAACGCCCGCAGGGCCTATGTCGCGGGCCTGGAGCTGAACGCCCAGTCGCAGCTGGCCTTCCTGCCCGGCGCGCTGGACGGCTTCGGCGTCGGCGTGAACCTGACCCTGATCGACTCGTCGATCAGGGGCGTGCCCGGCCGCCTGGAGAACCTGCCGCTGGTGCAGCAGTCCAGGACCGTCGGCACCGCCCAGCTGTTCTACGAGAAGCACGGCCTGACGGCCCGCGTCGCCTATTCGTACCGCAGCAAGTTCCTCTACACCCTGGGCGCGGACGCCGCCTCGGACGTCTATTGGGACAAGCACGGCCAGGTCGACGCCCGCATCGCCTATGCGATCGGCGACAAGGCTCACAGCGCCACCATCTTCCTGGAAGGCTCGAACCTGAACGACGAGCCCTGGCGAACCTTCGTCGGCCAGGCCCATCACCTGGGGGAGAACGAGCGCTACGGCCGCACCTTCCGCACGGGCGTGCAGTTGAGCTTCTAGGCAGTCTCTCCCGTCAAACGGGCAGAGCGTAAGAAAGGGCGGCGTCCGGAAGGACGTCGCCTTTGTCGCCCGGTGTCATCCCAGGTCCAGCGGGGCGGCGGTTTCGGCCGCCGCCGTCATATTCCTGTGTGAAAACCAGCATGAAACCGTCACCCATTCGAAATGTGGCGGTGATGTGGCGCCCATAACAGCCCCCTCCATCAGAAGCGGGCCGCGAACACGCGCGGCGAAGACTTCGAGGGGATAAGGCTCATGATCCGCACCAAGACGGCGCTGCTGCGTCGCGTCAGCGTTCTTTCGATCGCCCTGGCCGCCGTGGCCGTGGGCGCGGCCCGCGCCGAGGACGACGCCAATTCGGTCAGCGACGTCGTCGTCACCGCCCGTCGTCCCCTGGCCGAGAGCCAGGCCGCGGCCCTGCAGATCCAGAAGAATTCCGACTCCCTGGTCAGCGTCCTGTCGGCCGACGCCGTCGGCGCTTTGCCCGACCAGAACATCGCCTTCGCCGTCGGTCGCCTGCCGGGCGTGGGCGTCGAGCGCGACCAGGGCCAGGCCCGCTACATCAACCTGCGCGGCGCCCCGGTCTACTGGACGACCCTGTCGTTCGACGGCCTGTCGGTGGTCAGCCCGGAGGGCCGCTCGACCCGCTTCGACAATATCCCGTCGGCTATCGCCAGCCTGATCACGGTCGAGAAGGCCATCGTCCCCTCGATGCCGGGCGACACGGTCGCCGGCAATGTCGACATCCGCACCCGCCGCGCCTTCGACTACAAGGGCCAGAAGATCACCGGCAAGCTGGGCGTCGGTCGCGTGAAGCTGGGCGGCGGCGGCGAGCTGGACAGCAACCTCGTCTATTCGAACGTCTTCGGCGACAGGTTCGGGATCGTGGCCCAGGCCTCGTACTATTCGCGCGAGATGGCGACCGACAACTGGGAGACGGACCCGTATCTCAGCAACACCGTCGCGCCGGAAAAGCACTTCGCCCGCGAGCACGAGAACAAGCACTACCGCCTGACCCGCGAGAACATGTCTGCGTCGATCCGCCTGGACTACAAGTTCGACGACAACAACGCGGTCTTCGCCAGCACGATCAACACCTATTATCACGACGACGAACTGCGCGATAACTTCATCTTCCGTCTGGATCAGGGCACGGATGCGGCCGGCAACGGCTACACCAGCGCCACCTACATCAACGCCAACGACCCGACCTTCGGCACGGTCTACGGCGCGCGCATCAACGGCCGCATCGACTACCGCGACACCAAGGAAGCCATGTCCACCAACACGGTGGGCGGCGAGCACAGGTGGGGCAAGCTCAGCGCGTCGTGGCGCGCGAACTACACCTACACCCAGGACGGCCGCGACACCCCGGTGACGATCGCCTTCCAGAGCCCGTCCAGCTTCCTCCTGCGCCCGACCGTCGAGTACGATTTCCGCAATGGCGACGTGAACACCGTGCGCCTGTTCCAGACCACGGGCGTGACCGGCGCCCGCGTGAAGGGCGCCCAGGTCACCAATATCGAGGATTTCCAGTTCCCGATCACCAGCGCCGGCAACCTCAAGGGCGGCGACTTCACCAACGCCTACACCCTGAAGGCCGACTTCGACTACGCGGCCGAGCTGGGCGGTCACGAGACCAAGATCGAGTTCGGCGGCCTGTGGACCGACCGCACCAAGAAGTCGCGCGAGAGCGCCTTCAGCAAGTCGTACTCGGGTTCGGGGGCGCCGACCTGGGCGCAGTTCGCCAGCAACATCGGCTATCTGGGCAGCCAGAACCTGAACTACACCTTCCGCTATACCAACAAGGGCTACACCGAGACCTTCGTCGACGACCTGGTCCGCACCGGCCAGGCGACCAAGACCGACACGAGCGCCAACTACTGGCGGGTGGGCGAGACGATCACTGCCGGCTACGCCATGGGCACGACCCGGTTCGACTGGGGCAACGTCGTCTACGGCGTGCGCGTCGAGCACATCGAGAACCACGGCCAAGCCTATGTCGGCAGCGGCCTGGTGAAGACCAAGAGCGACACGACGCTGGCCTATCCCAGCGCTCACCTGAACTGGAACCTGCGGGAAGACCTGAAGCTGCGGGTGGGCCTGACCACCTCGGCCTCGCGCGCCGATTTCGACGACCTGCGCCCGAACTTCACCTACAGCGATTCCAACCAGACGGTGTCGGGCGGCAATCCGGAGGCCAAGCCCGAGCGTCAGGTCGGCCTCGACACCTATCTGGAATGGTACGCCGGCCGCGAGACCTTCGTGTCGGCGGGCGTCTTCTACAAGGACCTGAAGGACGTCCTGGTCCAGACCTCGGGCGTGTTCGGCAGCACCGCGCTGAACGCCGGCGCGATCGACCGCTCGGGCTATACCTTCAGCGGCGTCAGCAACGCCGGCGAAGGCCACCTGCAAGGCCTGGAGCTGTTCTTCAGCGGCACGGCCAAGACCTTCGTCGAAGAGCACAATCTGCCCAGCTGGCTGGGCGGCTTCGGCACGCGCCTGTCGGGCGCCTGGACCTCGTCCAAGGTCGCCCTGCCGGCGACCACCACCCAGCCGGCCCGCACCATCTCGGTGCTGGGCACGTCGGACGCGGTCTACAACGTCCAGGCCATCTACGAGAAGTACGGCCTGACCGTGCGCCTGGCCTACCAGTACCGCACCCCTTGGGGCCAGTCGGTCGGCACGTACCGCACGGTGGGTGGCGGCGTCTATCCGACCGACAACGGCGACATCTACTGGGACAGCGACGAGGAGATGGACCTGTCGGTCCGCTACCAGGTCAACAAGAACGTCGAGGTGTTCTTCGACGGCAGCAACCTGACCAACCAGGGCGCGCGCCGCTACGGCGACCAGTCGCGCTACCCGATCGAGTTCGAACGCTTCGGTCGCCGCTATGTCGGCGGCGTGCGCTTCAACTTCTAAGGTCTGACCCCAAATCTCTCGTCATCCCGGCTCTCCGCTTCGCCGCGGCCGGGATGACGAGCGTGGGCGAGGTCTAGCGCTTGCCCGCCGGGCGTCCCAGCCAGTGGCGCAGCGCGCCGTTGACCGGGCCGGGGGCTTCCATCGGCGTCATGTGGCCGGCGTTGGGGATCACCACCAGATGCGAGCAGCCGATCGCCGTGGCCATCTCGCGGTGGCCGGGGGCGGGGGTGATCTGGTCGTTCTCGCCGACGATAATGACCAGCGGCACGCGCAGGGCCCGCAGCGCCGCCTCGCCGTCCTCGCGCTCCAGGCTGTTCTGGCGCAGGAACACCTCGCGGCCCAGGCGCTGGGTCATGTCGACGATGCGGGTGGTCAGCTCGGTGTCTTCGAGCCGCGAGGCGTCGATGTACGACTTCATGATCGCCTGGCCGATCCCCAGGAACGTCCCGCCCTTGGCCGCGGCCTTGTTCAGCGCCTTGCGCTGGGCGGCGCGCTCGGGGGTGTCGATGCGGATCGAGGTGTCCAGCAGGGCCAGGCGCTCGATCCGCTCCGGCGCGATCCGCGCGATCTCCTGGGCCACGTAGCCGCCCATCGAGAACCCCGCCAGGGCGAAGGTCGGCTCGGCCTTCTCCAGTACGCTTTCCGCCATCTCCCGCAGCGTGGCGTAGGGCGTCAGGTCCGGGACCCAGACGCGGGCGACGTCCGCCAGGTCGGCGATCTGGTCTCGCCACAGCTCGGCGTCGTTCAGCAGGCCGGGCAGCAGGATCAGCTGGGGCAGGGGGGAGGTCGCGTCGGTCATGGCGATGCTCATAGCATCAAGGAGCCGCGTTGGAGCGTCCTGCTAGGTCGTCATGTTCCGGCGGCGCGCCTCATTCCGCGCAGGGCGGCGTCCTGGAGCGCGTGGGTTGCGGAATCTCCGCGCTGGTCCACCCCTTGTCCGGCTGGGCAAAGGCATCCGGAACCAGCCCCGAGGCCCGGATGACATCGACACGACGACGAGCGTCCTCCTCGCTTTTCGCGGGGCCGGACGTGATGGCGAAGCTGTTGGAGATCTTGGTCTTGAACACGTAGACGTCGCACGTGCTCGTCGCGGCGGCCAGCTGCTTGTTCAGGGATCGCGCCAATGCGCTGGCGACTTGCGGCTGGTTGATGGGGACCGAGGCCACGACCGCGTACCAGTTCTTGGAGGGGGCGGCCGCGCCGGCGGCCTCGATCGCGGCCAGTTTCGAGACCTGCGCCGTCGCGATCGGAGAGCGAAGGTAGGACGTGCCCGCACTGGTCTGCGCCGGCGTGGGCTTGGCGGTGTCGTTGGCGGCGAATTCGGCCGTCTTCTTCGCGTTGGCGTCGCACAACATGGTCAGCAGGGGCGGCCGTTTGTCCTTGCCCAGATCCTTTGTCTGCTCCGTGCAATAGGCCGACAGCGACTGGGTCTTGATGCGCCAATCGGGGTCCTCGGCGGACTTGGGCAGGACGTTCAGAAACAACTCGATGCTCTGGCGCTTGTCCGCGCTTTCGCTCGTTGCCAGGGTGAGCAACCTGAGGCGCCGATCGAAGTCGGTCTTCTGCTGCTCCGCGTGGGCGGCGGCGACCTGATCGGCCTTGTCCTGCTGATCCTTGTACAGCCAGACGCCCACGCTGATCGCGGCCGCCCCCGCGGCGACCACGGTCTTGCTGACGAGGTCCACGAAGTCGAGCCAAGTGGTCGGCCCAGAAAGCGTCTTCAGATATTCGCGCACCAGCCACCCTCCGGATTGATCCCCCGCGGGCGCCCCGAAAGCCATACGGTCCCGCCGCATCCTTCAGCCCGCATGCGCGCGATGATTGCATGGGGTGGTGAATATGTATTGATAATTGTTCAAGGTCTCGCGCGCGGGATGGGGCGCTGTCCCTTGAAGAGGTCCCCGCGACAACAGCGAAGCCTCACGCGCAACAAAAAAGGGCGCTCCGAAGAGCGCCCCTTTCGTCATTGGCGTGAGCCGGCGGTTATGCGTCCACCATGTTCTTGGCGATGGCCGCCTCGCGCATGGTCTTCTGCAGCTTCTCGAACGCGCGGACCTCGATCTGGCGAACGCGTTCGCGAGAGACACCGTACTGGGCAGCCAGTTCTTCCAGGGTGGTCGGCTCGTCCTTCAGGCGGCGCTCGGTCAGGATATGACGCTCGCGGTCGGTCAGCTCGACCATCGCTTCTTCCAGAAGCGACATCCGCAGCGACTTTTCCTCGTTCTCGGCGACCATGGTCTCTTGCGAAACCTGATCGTCGTCGGCCAGCCAATCCTGCCACTCACTCTCGCCGTCGGCGCGCAGCGGCGCATTCAGCGAGGCGTCGGGGCCCGACAGGCGGCGGTTCATCGAGATGACCTCGCTGTCCAGCACGCCCAGCTTGGTGGCGATCTGGCTGACCTGGTCGGGGCGCAGGTCGCCTTCCTGGAAGGCGGCGATCTGGCTCTTGGCCTTGCGCAGGTTGAAGAACAGCTTCTTCTGCGCGGCGGTCGTGCCCATCTTCACCAGCGACCACGAGCGCAGGATGTATTCCTGGATCGAGGCGCGGATCCACCACATGGCGTAGGTCGCCAGGCGGAAGCCCTTCTCGGGCTCGAACTTCTTGACGGCCTGCATCAGGCCGACATTGCCTTCCGAGATCACTTCGCCGATGGGCAGGCCGTAGCCGCGATAGCCCATGGCGATCTTGGCGACCAGGCGCAGGTGCGAGGTCACCATCTTGTGGGCGGCTTGCGGGTCCTGATGCTCTTTCCAGCGCTGGGCCAGCATGAACTCTTCGTCCTTGCTGAGCATCGGGAACTTGCGGATTTCGGTCAGGTATCGCGACAGGCCGCCGTCCGGCGACATCACCGATAGAGAATTCACGGCCATCTTACTCATATCCCCTTGCGTGCGGATCCGCTCGCCGTTCGCGCGCGATCATCCCCCACACG
>Ga0209676_1000173_pt1 | contig 153411 bp, 140 predicted proteins | sample AraplaCvi_mLB_r2_FD_184282 | JGI IMG/M metagenome (GOLD analysis project Ga0209676, IMG submission 184282) | Arabidopsis root microbial communities from North Carolina, USA - plate scrape MF_Cvi_mLB_r2 (SPAdes) (version 2) | ecosystem: Host-associated > Plants > Roots > Endosphere | place...
CGAGGAAATCTCCAAGCAGTACTTCGCCGAAGGCGTGTCGGCCAGCCAGGCCCGCATCCAGGACGTGATCCGTGAAGGCCAGGAACTCACCGTCCAGGTCGAAAAGGAAGAACGCGGCAACAAGGGCGCCGCCCTCACCACCTTCATCTCGCTGGCCGGCCGCTACGTTGTGCTGATGCCCAACAACCCCCGTGGCGGTGGCGTGTCGCGCCGCATCGAGGGCGACGACCGCGCCGAACTCAAGGAGGCGATGGACCAGCTCGAGTACCCGAAGGGCATGAGCATCATCGCGCGCACCGCCGGCATCGGCCGCTCGGCGCCCGAACTCCAGTGGGACCTGAACTACCTGCTCAAGCTGTGGACCGCCATCGACGGCGCGGCCAAGGGCGGCAAGGGCGCCTTCCTGATCTACCAGGAATCGTCGCTCGTCATCCGCGCCATCCGTGATTACTTCAATCACGACATCGGCGACATCCTGATCGACACCGACGACATCTACGACCAGGCGCAGCAGTTCATGGCGCACGTCATGCCCGAGCATGCCGCCCGCGTGAAGCGCTACCGCGACGACGCGGCGCTGTTCAGCCGCTTCCAGATCGAGCACCAGATCGAGTCGGCCTACGCCCGCACCGTGCAGTTGCCCTCGGGCGGCGCCATCGTGATCGACCACACCGAAGCGCTGGTGTCGGTCGACGTGAACTCGGCCCGCGCCATCAAGGGCGGCGACATCGAAGAGACCGCCACCCGCACCAACCTCGAAGCCGCCGACGAAGTGGCCCGCCAGATGCGCCTGCGCGACCTGGGCGGCCTGATCGTCATCGACTTCATCGACATGGACGAGTCGAAGAATCGCCGCGAAGTCGAAAGCCGCCTGCGCGATGCGCTCCGGCAAGACCGCGCCCGCGTGCAGTTCGGCTCGATCAGCAAGTTCGGCCTGATGGAAATGAGCCGCCAGCGCCTGAAGCCGGCGCTGAGCGAAGGTTCGTCGATCCCCTGCCCCCGTTGCGGCGGCTCGGGCCACATCCGCGACACCGAATCGAGCGCGCTGCAGATCCTGCGCATCATTCAGGAAGAGTCCATGAAGGACAACACGGCCGCCGTGCATGTGCAGGTGCCCGTGGAAGTCGCTTCGTTCCTGCTGAACGAAAAGCGCCCCGAAATCGCCAAGATCGAGCTCAAGCAGCGCGTCACCGTGCTGATGGTGCCCAACAAGACGCTCGAAACGCCGAACTACAAGCTCGAGCGCCTGAAGCACGACGATCCGCGCCTCGATCACATCGAAGCCAGCTACAAGATGGCCGACGAGATCGAAGACCCGACCTCGGTCACGCGCCGTTCGCAAGAACCCACCAACAAGCAGACGCCGGTCATCAAGGGCGTGCTGCCCGACGCACCCGCGCCCGTGGTGCCGCCCAAGCCCGAAGCGGTGCGCGCTGCGCCCGCTCCCGCCCCGGTGGCCCCGCCCGCGGTGGTCGCTCCGGCTCCGGCACAGACCGGCTTCATGGCCTGGATCAAGAGCTTCTTCGGCGGCGCCTCGCCGGCGCCCGCACCGGCACCGGCGCCCAGCGCCATTCCGGTCGAAGCACCGAAGCCCCGCCGCGAAGGCGGTCGCCCGGGCCGTGACGGCGAAACGCGCGGTGCGCGCGGCGCCGACGGCGAACAGCGCCGCGGCGGACGCGGCGGCGAAGGCCGTGGCGAAGGCGGCGGCCGTTCGGGTGGACGCGACGGCGACCGCCGTGGCGGACGCGGCGGCGAGCGCCGTGAAGGCGGCGAACGCCGCGGCGAGGCTCGCAACACCGAGCAGCGCAACGACAGCACCAACCCGGCACGCGAGCAACGCGAGCCCCGTGAAGCACGCGCACCGCGCGACGGCGAACAACGCCGTGGCGGTCGCGGCGAGCGCCGCGAAGGTGGCGAAGGCCGCAACGCGCCGGCCGAAGCCCTGCTCGACGGCAACCTGAACCTCGACGCGCAGCAACAGCAGCCGGCACCCGGCGGCGATGAGAACGGCAATGCCGCAGCGGAACGCGCACCCCGCGCCCGCGGCGAGCGCCGTGAACGTGGCGAGCGCGGCGAGCGCGGTGAGCGCAACGGCGACGCGCAGCAGCAACAGCCGCGCGATGAAGCAGCAACCGCCGGCGACGGCGAGCGCCAGCCCCGCAACGGCCGTGGCGACGAGTCGCGCGGCCCGCGCAACGACGGCCGCCGCGAGCGCCGCAACGACGCACCTGCAGCCAACGAAGGCGACGCACGCGTGGCCGAATCGGCTGTCGCTGGCGATGCCGAGCAAGGCAACAGCAACGAAGGCAACGAGCAGCAAGCCCCGCGCCGCGACGGCGAAGAGCGCCGCGGCCGTTCGCGTGACCGTTACGGCCGTGACCGCCGCGAACGCGGTCCGCGTGACGACGCCGGCAACGGTGGCAGCGAAGCCAACGGCGCAGACGCCGCACCGGTCGCCGAAGGCGCCGTGGCTGCCGAAGGCCAGGCCGAGCGCCAGCCGCAGCAGCAACTGCCGCTGGTGGCGGAAGCCGCCGCAGTGGCCGTGGTCGCCACCGCGGTCGAAGTGCGCGAACCCGCGCCGCAAGTGCAAGAGCAGCCGCGCTTCGAGCGCCCCGCCGCACCGGCACCGGCACCCGTCGCAGCGCCCATCGTGGTCGAAGCCGCAGCCAAGCCCGCAGCAGCAGCGCCCGCCGGCAACGGCCGCGCACTGCCCAAGGTGCAGGCCTTCGAACTGCCGCTGAACGAGCTCGCGCAGATCGCCGAAAGCTCGGGCCTGCAGTGGGTCAACTCGGATGCCGAGCGCATCGCGCAGGCGCGCGCCGCGATCGCCGCCGAGCCGAAGCCGGTGCACGTGCCGCGCGAACGCCCGCCGGTGATCGTGCTGGACGAAGGTCCGCTGGTGCTGGTCGAAACCCGCCGCGACCTCGGCTCGATGTCGCTGCCGTTCGAGCAGCAACAACAGCAGCCGCAGGAACAGCAGCGCTCGCTCTGAGCCCTGCTCCCTCGCAAATGAAAACGGCGCCTTCGTGGCGCCGTTTTTTTTGCTTCGGAGTTCAGGCCTGCTGCGGCAGCGCCTCGACGCCGGGCAGGTCCGGCATCTCCAGGATCAGTTGCCCGAAGCGGCAGGCGCACGGCGTCTTGCCGTTCTCGCTCCAGATCAGCGAGAAGTTCACGCTCGGCAGCGGCGGCAGGCCGTAGCGGCCGTCGACGATCTTCATGCCCGGCTCCACCTCCTCGCGCGTGAGCACCGTCACCGCCAGCCCCGCCAGCACCGCGGCGCGAATGCCCTGCGGGCTGGCCGAGGTGAAGACCACGTGCCAGTCGAGCGGCGCGAGGTCGAGCGCCGACCCGGCCACCTGCCGGTTGACGCACGGCTTCGGAAAGAAGGCCAGCGGCAGCGATGCGCCCTTCGGCGCCTCGAAGGCCTCGGCCGCAGCCCAGACCAGTTGCGTGCGCCGCAGGCAGGTGCCCTCCACCACGTCGGGCGGCGACATCACGACCGCAAGGTCGAGCTCGCCGGCGCGGATGGCCGCGCGCAAGTCGGTGTGCATGCTCACGCAGACCTCCATGCGCACCGCCGGGAACCCGCGTGCGAACTGCGAGAGCAGCGGTGGCAGGCGGTCGCCCATGAAGTTGTCCGGCACGCCGAAACGCACCACGCCCGAGATCGGCGAGGGCTGGAAGCGCCGCGTCATGGCATCGAGCGTGTCGAGGATCTGCGTCGCGTAGCGCAGGAAGTCTTCGCCGTCCTCGGTCACCGTGAGGCGGCGCGTCGTGCGGTGCAGCAGCGGCCGGCCCACCTGCTCTTCCAGCTTGCGGATCTGGTGGCTGATGGCCGACTGGGTCAGGTGCAGGCGCTCGGCGGCGCGCGTGAAGCCGCCGGTTTCCTTGACGGCCACGAAGGCGCGCAACAGCGTGGGGTCGAAGTCCATGGCGATCCTGGATAAATGATGTTTCCTAATGAATTCTAGGAAATCAAATCATTTCCATCATGAAGAGGGTTTCAACAGAATCGGCCGCTCTGCCTTTTTGGAAACCGTCCGATGTCCCTCTCCCCTGCCGGCAAGAACCGGATCGCCCTGTCCGCGGTCTGCCTAATTGCCTTGATGTTCGGCCTGGAAATCTCCAGCGTGCCGGTCATTCTTCCCACGCTCGAACAATCACTGCATGGCGACTTCAGCGACATGCAGTGGATCATGAACGCCTACACCATCGCCTGCACCACGGTGCTGATGGCCGCCGGCACGCTGGCCGACCGCTACGGCCGCAAGCGCGTGCTGATCGTCGGCGTGGTGCTGTTCGGCGCCACCTCGCTGGCCTGCGGCATCGCGGGCAACGCGCCGGTGCTGATCGTCAGCCGCTTCCTGCAGGGCCTGGCCGGCGGCGCGATGCTGATCTGCCAGCTCGCGGTGCTCTCGCACCAGTTCCAGGAAGGCAAGGAACGCAGCAAGGCCTTCGCCATCTGGGGCGTGGTGTTCGGCATGGGGCTGGGCTTCGGGCCGATCGTCGGCGGCGCGATCGTGGCGCTGTCGAGCTGGCACTGGGTGTTCCTGGTCCATGTGCCGCTGGCCGTGGTGGCGCTGGCGCTGGTCCTGGGCAGCGTGGAAGAGTCCAGCGACCCCGACGCGAAGCGGCTCGACCTGCCGGGCATCGTCACGCTGTCGCTCGCGGTGTTCGGCCTCACCTACTTCATCACGCAGGGGCCTGGCCTCGGGTTCGCGAGCCCCATGGCCGTGGGCATCCTCGTGGCGACGCTGGCCTGCTTCGCGGCCTTCGTGTGGGTGGAGAAGATCAACCCGCACCCGATGTTCGACTTCTCGGTGTTCCGCATCCGCAATTTCTCGGGCTCGATCGTCGGCTCCATCGGCATGAACTTCAGCTTCTGGCCGTTCATGATCTACCTGCCGATCTACTTCCAGAGCGGCCTGGGCTACGACGCCGTCACGGCCGGCTCGGCGCTGCTGGCCTACACGTTGCCCACGCTCGTGCTGCCGCCGCTGGCCGAGCGCCTGTCGACGCGCTACCGGCCCGGCGTGGTGATCCCGGCGGGGCTGTTCGTGATCGGGCTGGGCTTCGTCGCGATGCGCTGGGGCAGCGGCTTGGCAAATGCGAGCTGGCTCACGTTGCTGCCCGGCTGCCTGCTGGCCGGCATCGGGCTGGGGCTGACAAACACGCCCGTCACCAACACCACCACCGGCTCGGTGTCGAGCGCGCGCGCGGGCATGGCCTCGGGCATGGACATGAGCGCGCGGCTGATCACGCTGGCCGTGAACATCGCGCTGATGGGGTTCCTGCTGCTCGAAGGGATTCACGCGCATCTGAAGAGCGCCCTGTCGGCATCGCTCGATGCAGAGCAGCTGCGCGCGCTGGCAGAGAAGGTCGCGGCGGGCAGCTTCGCCTCGCTGCCCGAGCAGTTCCCGGCGCTGGTACAGGCCGATCCGTCGGGCACCGCCGTGCATGCGGCGCTGGTGCACAGCTTCGGCTGGGTGATGCTCTACGGCGGGATCGGGGTGTGGGTGCTGGCCGGCTTCAGCCTGCTGATCTTCGGCAATGGCAAGCCGTCGGTGCGAACGGCAGGCCTGGCGACCGCCAAGGAATCCGCGTGCTCTTGAAGCCGGCGGACCGAGGCAACGCTCAGGGGATGTTGTCGATCTGCGCCGCGCGCTTCCACGCGTCGGCTGCTTGCGCGTGGTCTTCGCGCGCCTCGGCCAGCTGGGCCAGCGCGAGCCAGGCGCGCCGGTAGAGGTCGGGGTCCTGCAAACCGAGCCCGGCCTGCGTGAGCAGCTGCTGGGCCTTGCCCCACAGTTGGCGCTTCATGCAGGCCATGCCGGCGAGGTACTGCAGGTTGGCGTCGCGCGGGTTGTTGCGCTGCGCGCTTTCGATGCGTGCGAGCCAGTCGGCGTCGACCGAGTCGAGTCCCGCTTCGAGCGCGCGCGTGAGCTTCACGCGCAGACCGTCGCCGAGACCGCGCGGGTTCGCCACCATCCACTCCCAGGCCGGCAGCAGCCAGCCACGCGCCAATGCCAGGTCGCCACGCAGCGCGACCATGCGCTGGGCCGCGTGGATCGCCACCTCGGGCATCTGGCGTTCGGCGGAATCGAGTTCGGACCACGCACGCAGCAGCTGCGCCGGATCGTGCGCGCCGGTCAGCAGTTCGGTCGCGAGGCCGCGCACGATGCTTTGCGCCGCCGCGTCGGAGAAGGCGCGGTGCTTGGCCAGCAGGCGCGCGGTGTCGAGCGCCTCGACCGTGCGACGGTCCTGCCGCGCGGCCTTGAGCCGCAGCCGCAGCGCCAGCGTGCGGCGTTGCGCGCCTTGCGGCAGTTCTTCGAGCCGTGCGAGCGCGGCCGTCGGGTCGCGGTCGTCGAGCGCCCAGCGCGCGGCGCGCAGCTGCACGCCTTCGCGGGTTTCGGGGCTCGCGAGCACGGTGCGGTCGGCGCTTTCGTTGAGGGCTTGCTGCAGATGCGCGTCGCGCGCGGCCTTGTCCTGCAGGGCCTGCGCGCTTTCGGCGGCCAGCAGGTGCGACAGCACGCGCACCTGTTGTGCCTGCGGCAGCTCGGCGCCGAGCGCGGCCAGTGTCTTTTCCTGCGTGAGCGCAGCCTGCGCAGCCTTGCGTGCGCGCGAGAAGCGGCCGGCGATCAGCTGCACCATCGCATCGAGCAAGGCGGAGTGCAGCATGCGTTCCTTCTGCTGCAGCCGCCAGTGGCGCGCCTGCGTGGGCAGCGAGAACAGCGCCGCGAGCGCGCGCAACGCCACGTGCAGCAGCACGAAGGTCAGCAGCAGGATCACGAGCACGAGGTTCAGCGAGAGATCGACCCGCCACGGCGGCCAGAACACGGTGATCGTGCCCTGGTTGTTGCCGGCGAACAGCGCCACCGCCGCAGCGACGGCGAACAGCGCGAGGAGCCAGATTGCAGCGCGCATGAACGGATCAGCGCCCTGCGGCCGCGGTGGTCAGCGCGGCCAGCGTGTCGTCGATGCGCACCGGCTCCGTGCTGCGCACGAGCTGCTGCAGTTGCTGCAGCTGCGTGGCCGCGGCCTGCGTGCGGCGCGAGGCCGGATCGAAATAGCGGTTGAGCGATGTGGTGACCTGGCCCAGTTCGCCGCGCGCGGCGTCCATCTGGCGCGACAACAGCGACAGCCGCGCGTTGAGCAGCTTGAGCTTGAGGTTCTCGCGCAGGAAGTACGACTGCTCGGGCGCCAGCAGCACGGCTTCGGGGCTCTCGATGCGGCCCACGCGCACCAGCGAACGGGCCTCGCCGCGGATGGTCAGCAGCACGCGCTGCCACCAGGGCGCATCGGCGGGAATGGGTTCGGGACGCCAGGCGTTGACGCCGTTGCCGCGCACGGCCACCGCATTGAGCGTGGGCAGGTCGTCCACGCTGCGCACCAGTTCGTCGAGCTTCTGCAGGGCTTCGGCGCTGTCGGTGCTGGCGCTGCTGCGCAGGCGGTCGGCATCGCGCTGCATGGCGCGCTGCACGGGCGCGAGCCGCGGTTGCGCGGCGCGTGCGATGCGCAGGTCGCCGGCCTTGAGCGCGGCGAGCAGCGGCTCGAGGCTGCCCGTGACCTGTGCCTGCTGCAGCGCGAGGCGCACGGCGGATTCGATGTCGATCACCAGGTTCTCGTCGCGCGAACGCGAGAGGCTTTGAATGAGTTCTTCGAGCTGCGAGCGCTGCAGCGCGACTTCGGCCACGCGGGTCTCGATGAGCGCCACGCGGGCGGCAGCATCGCGCACCGTGTCGCTGGCCTGGCGCGCCAGCGTGCGCGCTTCCATCGACTGGGCGGTGGCCTCGGCGCTCTGGCGCGCGAGCTGTTCCTTCATGCCGCCGACCTTCTGCCACAACGCGATCGTCGACAGCAGCGCGATCAGCGCCACGAGGGCCACGAGGCCCACGCCGATGCGTGCCAGCAGGGTGGCCGCGGCCGCCTGGGCGGCGGGCGTCTGGTGCGGCGCCACCGTGGCGGGCACCTGCACCGGGGCGGCGGAAGGGGGAGAAAGGTCGTCGGACGGGGACGCGGCGCTCATGCGAAGGATTCTATCGACGCGATCAGCGCTTCCCGCAGGGGTGTGCAGACACGCAACGCCCCAAAACCCGCGGCCTGCGCGGCTTCGCCGATGCGTGCATGGGTGGCGATGGCACGCGCGGCCTGCCACGAGGTGCCCGGCATGGCGCGCTGCAGGTTGCCGATGGCTTCCGAGCTGCTGAAGAGCCAGATGCCGTGTCCGCCTGCGGCCTCGGTCGCGATGTGGCGCTGCGCCTCGTCGAGCGCGGGCGCCAAACGCCGGTAGGCCACGACGGTGTCGCGCACGCCGCCGGCGGCATCGATCTCGCGGGCCAGCCATTGGCGCCCGGCCGGCTGGCCGGCCTCGTCGCCACCGCGCACGATGAGCACGCGCACGCCCGGCGACACCTGCCCGTGGGCCAGCGCCCACAGCGCCTCGGAATCGAAGCGCGTGGCGCCGGGTGGCGGGGCGTCGATGGCGGCGGGCGGCACGCCGGCGCGCAGCAGCGCACGCTCGGTGCCGGGGCCGGTGGCCCAGAAGCGGCAACCGGCGAGTGCCGCGGTGCCCCGGTGCTGGAAGAAGTGGTCGACGGCGGTGGCGCTCACGAACATCAACGCCGCATAGTCCGCGAGCCGCGCCCACGCGGCACGCAGCGGTGCCACATCGAGTGCAGGCGCGATGGCGATCAGCGGCAGCGCCACGGCCTCGAGCCCAGCCGACTGGAAATCACGAACCCACGCCGCCGCTTCGTGCGCCGGCCGCGTGACGATGACAGGCCCCGCGCGCATCGCTCGGCGCCCACCGTGATCAGTGGGCACCGGCGTCGCGCAGCAGCCCGGCGGCGTGCTGGCCGAGGGCATCGGCCCCCGCGAAGTCGCCGGCCTCGGCCTGCGCATGCACACGCACCAGCGGCGCGTCGCCTTCCGGGTCGCCCCAGGCGGCGTCGATGCGCAGCGTGCCGTCGGCCTGGCGTCGCGCATGGGCCGCCAGCGGCATGGAGCAGCTGCCGCCCATCGCGCGGCTCACGGCGCGCTCGGCGGTGGTGCTGAGCCAGTCACCCTTGTGCGCCAGCGGCGCCAGCAGGTCGATGAGGTCCTGGCGGTCGGCGCGCACCTCGATGCCGAGGGCGCCCTGCCCGGCGGCGGGCAGCATGGTGTCGGGGTCGAAGGCGACGCGGATGCGGTCTTCGAGGCCCAGCCGCTTGAGCCCGGCCGCGGCGAGCACGATGGCGTCGTAATGGCCTTCGTCGAGCTTGCGCAGGCGGGTGTCGAGGTTGCCGCGCAGCGGCTCGATGCGCAGGTCGGGCCGTTGCGCGCGCAGCAGCACCACGCGGCGCAGGCTGGAGGTGCCGACCACCGCGCCCTGCGGCAGTTCGTCGAGCGAGGCGTAGCGCGGCGACACCAGCGCGTCGCGCGGATCTTCGCGCTCCAGCACGCAGGCCAGCGTGAAGCCCTCGGGCAGCTCCATCGGCACATCCTTGAGCGAATGCACGGCGATGTCGGCGCGCCCGTCTTCGAGCGCGGCTTCGAGTTCCTTGACGAAGAGGCCCTTGCCGCCGACCTTGCTCAGTGTGCGGTCCAGGATCTGGTCACCACGGGTCGTCATGCCCAGCAGGCTGACGCTGTGGCCTCGTTCTTGCAAAAGCGTTTGCACGTGTTCGGCCTGCCACAGGGCCAGCCGGCTTTCGCGCGTGGCGATCACGATGTTGCTCAAGATCGCTCCCAAAAAAGTACATGGTTTCTGACCTCTGGAATGCTAGCATGTTGCGCCGCAGCAACGGAGGCGGCGCGTCCATTCAAGTCCCCAGGAACAACATCGAATGAAAGCCAGCAAGACTCCTGCATCTCCCGCCAAGCGCCGCCAGACCGAAGACCAGCCATTGATCGACGACATCCGGCTGTTGGGCCGAATCCTCGGCGACGTGATCCGGGAGCAGGAGGGCGACGAAACCTACGCGCTGGTCGAGAAGATCCGCACCCTGTCGGTGTCGTTCCGACGCGACGCCGACCATGCCGCCGACCGCGCGCTGAAGAACCTGCTCAAGGGCCTGAGCGCCGCCGAAACGGTGCGCGTGATCCGCGCCTTCACCTACTTCAGCCATCTGGCCAACCTGGCCGAAGACCGCCACCAGATCCGCCGCCGCACCGAGGCCGAGCGCGAAGGCTTGCAGGCCGACGGCGACCTGCAGACCGCCCTGGCCCGCATCCGCAAGGCCGGCATCAAGCCCGACGAGATCGTCGCCTCGCTGGCCCACAGCTACGTGTCGCCCGTGCTCACGGCGCACCCGACCGAAGTGCAGCGCAAGAGCATCCTCGACGCCGAGCGCGCCATCGCCCTGCTGCTGACCACGCGCGACGAGATCAAGCTGCGCCAGAACGCCTACGCGGGCGGCAAAGACGCGCTCTCGCCCATCGAGCTGGCCGACAACGAAACCCAGGTGCGCATCCGCGTCACGCAGATCTGGCAGACGCGCATCCTGCGCTTCTCCAAGCTCACCGTGGCCGACGAGATCGAGAACGCGCTGAGCTACTACGAAGCCACCTTCCTGCGCGAAATCCCGCGCGTGTACGCCGACCTCGAGAAGGCGCTGGTGCAAGGCGGGCAGACGCCCTCGGTCGCGCCCTTCCTGCGCATGGGCCAGTGGATCGGTGGCGACCGCGACGGCAACCCCAACGTCACGGCCGAAACGCTCGAGTACGCGCTGAGCCGCCAGTCGGAACTCGCGCTGCGCCACTACCTCACCGAGGTGCACTACCTGGGCGGCGAGCTGTCGCTGTCGGCCACGCTGGTCGACGTGTCGGTCGAGATGCAGGCACTGGCCGAGCGCTCGCCCGACACCAATGAGCACCGCAAGGACGAGCCCTACCGCCGCGCCCTCACCGGCGTGTACGCGCGCCTGGCGGCCACGCTGCGCGAACTCAGCGGCGGCGAGGCCGCGCGCCACGCGGTCGCGCCGCAGAACCCGTATGCGAACGCCGAAGAATTCCTGGCCGAGCTGCGCACCATCGAGGAATCGCTGGTCGAGAAGCACGGCACCGTGCTCGCCGCGCCGCGCCTGCGCCCGCTGATCCGCGCAGTGGAGGTGTTCGGCTTCCACCTGGCCACGGTCGACCTGCGCCAGAGCTCCGACAAGCACGAGGCCGTGATCGCCGAGCTGCTGGCCACCGCGCGCATCGAGCCCTCGTACGCCTCACTGGCCGAAGAGGCCAAGCAGACGCTGCTGCTCAAGCTGCTCGACGACGCGCGTCCGCTGCGCGTGCCCGACGCCGACTACTCGCCGCTCGCCAGGAGCGAACTGGCCATCTTCGCGGCCGCCCGCACCGCGCGTGCGCGCTACGGCGCGGCCGCCATCCGCCACTACATCATCAGCCACACCGAAACGGTGAGCGACCTGCTCGAGGCGCTGCTGCTGCAGAAGGAAGTGGGCCTGCTGCGCGGCGCGATGGACAGCAACGCGACCTGCGACCTGATCGTGGTGCCGCTGTTCGAAACCATCGAAGACCTGCGCAACGCCGCGCCCATCGTGCGCGCCTTCTACGCGCTGCCGAACATCCAGGCGCTCATCGAGCGCTCGGGCGCCGAGCAGGACGTGATGCTGGGCTACTCCGACAGCAACAAGGACGGCGGCATCTTCACCAGCAACTGGGAGCTGTACCGCGCGGGCATCGCGCTGGTGTCGCTGTTCGACGAGCTGAACAAGAAGAAAAAGAACCCCATCCGCCTGCGCATGTTCCATGGCCGCGGCGGCACGGTGGGACGCGGCGGCGGCCCGAGCTACCAGGCGATCCTGGCGCAGCCGCCGGGCACGGTGCGCGGCCAGATCCGCCTCACCGAGCAGGGCGAAGTGATCGGTTCGAAGTACGCCAACCGCGAGATCGGCCGACGCAACCTCGAGACGCTGGTGGCCGCCACGCTCGAAGCCACGCTGCTGCCGCAGGGCAAGTCGGCACCGGCGAACTTCCTGTCGGCCGCGGGCGAACTGTCGACCGCGAGCATGGCCGCGTACCGCAAGCTCGTGTACGAGACCCCGGGCTTCGGCGACTACTTCTTCGGCTCCACGCCGATCCGCGAGATCGCCGAACTCAACATCGGCTCGCGCCCCGCCTCGCGCAACCCGAGCCACAAGATCGACGACCTGCGCGCCGTGCCGTGGAGCTTCAGCTGGGGCCAGTGCCGCCTCACGCTGCCGGGCTGGTTCGGCTTCGGCTCGGGCGTGGAGCAGTTCCTGGCCGCCGCCGGCACCGCCGCGGGCAAGAAGGAGCGCCAGGCGCTGCTGCAGCGCATGTACGTGCAGTGGCCGTTCTTTCGCACGCTGCTGTCGAACATGGACATGGTGCTGGCCAAGAGCGACCTCGCGCTGGCCTCGCGCTATGCCGAGCTGGTCACCGACCGCAAGCTGCGCCAGAAGGTGTTCTCGATGATCGAGGCCGAATGGCAACGCACCTCGGACGCGCTCACGCTCATCACGGGCGCCAAGCAGCGGCTCGAGGGCAATGCCGAGATGCAGCGCTCGGTGCGCCACCGCTTCCCGTACATCGACCCGCTGCACCACCTGCAGGTCGAGCTGATGCGGCGTTATCGCGCGGGCGACGGCGGCGAGCGGCTGCAGCGCGGCATCCACATCTCGATCAACGGGGTGGCGGCGGGGCTGCGCAACACGGGCTGACCTGCACACAGCCTCCATGGACAAAGGGCGCCTTGTGCGCCCTTTCCTACGTGCGCTGTCGGCAATGAGGTACCTGTAAGGTCATTTAAAAGGGTACGGTCGGGACACGTTCACAGTTCTCGCAATCGCGCGGCAGCTCGAAGTCGTTTCACAGGAGCCCGTTGCAATGTCCGTCCCGCAGTCCCTTTCCCATTCTCAGATCGATTTCGTCGGCAGCGATTTCGAGGCCCTGGCTTCCCACATGCACCACTGTGCACGTGCCCACGGGCGATGGTTCTCGCTGCGAAGCCACATGCAACGTGTGCGCGCGCTCGCTGCGGGCCGCATTGTCACGATGGCCTGCGTGGCCGTGGTGTTGGGCATCGGCCTGTTCGCGGTCACTTGAGCGCCGCTGCCGTCGTCGACCGCCTCCAAGGGCTCAGTCACTACGCCCGGACCCTTCTGCTCGGTCCGCACGACCCGGTAGCCCTCCCGATTCGCGCCGAACTCTTTGGTGCCCAACGTTTCGAACAGCACGGCCACAGCCTGGCCCGTGCCCAGGTGGTGGAAGACGAACACCACCGCGCGCGCGAAGGCGCGCCCTTCTTTCCGCGTGTCGACGAAAACCTCGAGTCGCTGCGCGCCGCCTTCGACTACATCGCGCTGATCTCGCTGAGCGGGCGCTATGTATCGCCGGCAGCCGAATGGCTGCTCGACAACTTCCACCTCGTCGAGGCGCAGCTCCAGCAGATCCACGACGGCGTGCCGCGCAGTTACTACGCACGCCTGCCCAAGCTCGTCACGCCGCCGCTGGCGGGGCTGCCGCGCGTGTACGGCATTGCGTGGGCCTATGTGGCGCACACCGACAGCGTGCTCAACAAGACGTTGTTCACCGCCTTCCTCAACGCGTACCAGGACATCGACGAGCTCATGCTCGGCGAGCTGTGGGCGCTGCCCACCACCCTGCGCGTGGTGCTGCTCGAAAACCTGCGCCGCGTGGCCGAGCGCATTGCCGAAAACAAGGTCGCGCGCGAGATCGCGCATGCGGCCTGGGACGCAGCACCGCATCTCTCGGTGCAAGACCTCGACGTGCTCTACCGCGCACTGCAGAGCCACGGCCTGCAGGACAGCTACCTCACGCAGCTGTGGCAGCGCCTGCCCGTCGAGCACGGCGACGACATGCCCGCGCTGGTGCGCTGGACCGAGCAGCACTGTCCCAACGGCCCGGCGTTGATCGGCGACGCGCAGAACGCGCAGGCCGCGGCCAACCTCACGGTCGGCAACATCATCACGACCTTGCGCATGATCGGCCAGGTCGAATGGAGCGACCTCATCGAGCCGGTGAGCCGCTCGCTGCGCGTGCTGCGCGAACTGCCGAGCTTTGCGAACGAGAGCGAACTCACGCGCCAGCAGATCACGCATGCGATGGAGCAGGTGGCGCGCAGCACCGAACGCCCCGAGCGCGAAGTGGCGCAGGCCGTGGTCACGCTGGCGTCCAGTGCGCCGGCCGACGAAGCCGGTGCCGAAACCGACCGCGCCGACGGCACCGCCGGCTATTACCTCTTCGGCCATGGCCGGCCCGCGCTGATCGCATCGCTGCAGGCGAACGCAGCGCCGGGCCAGGCCGCACGCACCGCGCACACGCGGCCCGCGCGCAGCCATCGCGGCTGGCGTCTGCCCGTCTACGTGGGGTCCGTCGCCCTCGGCACCGCGCTGCTGCTGGCCGCCGTGCTGCACGGCCTGCCGCACCGCAGCGACTGGACCGCCGTCGCGGCGTTGCTGCTGCTCGCGTGGCCGCTGTCCGAAGCGCTGATCGCGCTGGCGCAACGCATCATGGCGGAGTCGGTGCGCGTGCAGGCCCTGCCACGCCTCGATTTCGCGAGCGGCATTCCCGAGCGGCACCGCGCGCTCGTCGTCATGCCCACGATGCTGGGTTCGACCGCGAACAACGCCAGGCTCGCGCACCGGCTCGAACTGCACTGGCTCGCCAACCGCGAGCCCCACGCGCAGTTCGCGCTGCTGACCGACTGGGCCGACGCCTCGCAAGCGGCTATGCCCGACGACGCGCCCTTGCTCGATGATGCCCAGCAACGCATCGCCGCGCTCAACGCCAAGTACCCGCCGGCAGAAGGCACCGCGCCGCGCTTCCTGCTGCTGCACCGCCCGCGCAACTGGAGCGAGACCGAGCAGCGCTGGATGGGCTGGGAGCGCAAGCGCGGCAAGCTCGAAATGCTGATGCGCCTGCTGGCCAGCGGCGACGCCAGCGGTTTTCTTCCGCTCGCACCAGGCCAGCAGCTCGCGTCCGGCCGCACGCCCTATGTGCTGACGCTGGACAGCGACACCGGCCTGCCGCCCGGCGCGCTGCGCGACCTCGTCTCGATTGCCGCGCATCCGCTGAACGCACCCGAGATCGACATGCCGAGCCGCCGCGTGGTCGCGGGCTTCGGCATCCTGCAGCCGCGCATCGTCACGCCGTTCCCGATGCGCAGCGAGCGCTCCTTCTTCCACTGGGTGTTCGCCGGACAGTGCGGGCTCGACCCGTACGGCAGCGGCGCGTCCGACATCTACCAGGACGTGTTCGGCAGCGGCTCCTTCACCGGCAAGGGTTTGCTCAACGTGCGCGCGGTGCACGCCACGCTGAACGACCGCCTGCCCGACAGCGCCGTGCTGAGCCACGACCTGCTCGAAGGCAGCGTCGCGCGCTGCGCGATGGTCAGCGACGTGGTGCTGGTCGAAGACCATCCGCACCATGCCGGCGTGGCCGCCTCGCGCGTGCACCGCTGGGTGCGCGGCGACTGGCAGCTGCTGCCGCTGATGTGGCGCGCGCGCCGTTTCGGCATCGATGCGCTGGGCCTGTGGAAGATGAGCGACAACCTGCGCCGCTCGCTGGTGGTGCCGGCGTCTTTCGCGCTGCTGGTGCTGGTGATCTTCACGCAGGCCATGCCGCTGGGCTGGGCGCTGGCCGCCGTCGGTGCGGCGCTCACCCTGGGCCCGCTGCTGGGCGCGCTGGCCGGCCTGGTGCCGACACGCCGCGCCATCGAGCTGCGCCACTTCTTCGACGCGGGCGCGGTCGAGCTGCTGCGCGCCCTGGCCGGCGCGGCCTGGCAGTTCGTGCAGCTGGCGGCGCAGACGCGCCTGCTGCTCGACGCGGCCTTCCTCGCCACCTGGCGGCTGGTCGTGAGTCGCAGGCACCTGCTGCAGTGGACGACGGCCGACCAGGCGCAGGCGCAATCGAGCCAGCGCCTGAAGCCCTTCGTGCGCAGCGCGGCCCTCAGCAGCGCGGTGTGCCTGGTGCTGGCCGTGCTCGCCAACTGGAGCGCCTGGCCGGTGCTCGGTCCCCTGCTCTTCGTGCTGTGGTCGCTGGCGCCCCTCGCGGCCTGGTGGGGCAGCCGCGTCGACGCACACGCCGAAGACCCGCTCGCGCCCGCACAGCGCGGCTACCTTGAAAAGCTGGCGCACGACACCTGGCGCTTCTTCGAGCACGTGGTCGGCCCGGACGACCACCACCTGCCGCCCGACAACCTGCAGCTCGAGCCGCAGCCGACCCTCGCGCACCGCACCTCGCCGACCAACATCGGCATGTACCTGCTGGCCACCTGCTGTGCACGCGAGTTCGGATGGATCGACACAGCAGCCTTGCTGGCGCGCCTCACGGCCACGCTCGACACCGTCGATCGCATGCAGAAGCACAACGGCCACCTGTTCAACTGGTACGACACGCAGACGTTGAAGCCGCTGCCGCCGGACTATGTGTCGAGCGTGGACAGCGGCAACTTCGCGGGCCACCTCGTGGCCGTGGCGCAGGCCTGCCGCGCCTTCGCAGCGGACGCAAGCTGCCAGCCCCATGAAGCCCCCGCACTGGAAGCACTGGCCCGACGCTGCGACGCGCTGCACGACGGCATGGACTTCAGCGGCCTCTACGACGCCAAGCGTCACCTGTTCCACATCGGCCTGCGCGTCGAGGAGAACGTGCTCGACGCCAGCTACTACGACCTGCTGGCCTCCGAGTCGCGCCTGTTGAGCTTCCTCGCGATTGCCAAGGGCGACGTGCCGCGCCGCCACTGGATGGCGCTGGGCCGTCCGTTCCTGCTGGTGGGCTTCCAGCCCAGCCTGAAATCATGGTCGGGCTCGATGTTCGAGTACCTGATGCCCGCGCTCGTGATGACCGAGCCCACCGACGGCCTGCTGCAGGTGGCCAACGCCGCGGCCATCGCCGAGCAGCAGGCCTTCGGCCGTGCGCAGAACATGCCGTGGGGCGTGTCCGAGTCGGCCTATTTCGCGCAAGACCATTCGCTGGCGTACCAGTACTCGCCGTTCGGCGTGCCACGCCTGGCGCTGCGGCGCACGCCGCCGACCGACCGCGTGGTGGCGCCCTACGCCAGCCTGATGGCCGCACCGTTCGCGCCCGAAGCGGCCGTCATCAATCTCGAACTGCTCGAATCGCTCGGCGCGCGCGGCGAGTTCGGGTTTCACGACGCGATCGACTTCACCACCTCGCGCCAGGCCGAAGGCCAGGACTTCACCGTGGTGCGCAACTTCATGGCGCACCACCAGGGCATGTCGCTGGTGGCGCTGTGCAACGTGCTGCGCGACGACGCGCCGCGCCGCTGGTTCGGCAGCGCCGCGCTGGTGCAGGCGCACGAGTCGCTGCTGCACGAGCGCACGCCGCGCCAGATCATCGGCAGCGCCGACCCGCGCACACCGCCCGAGCCCAGCCAGGCCGAGCTGGCGCCGCTGTTCCAGCCGCGCGTGGTCGATCCGACGGGGCCGGGCTTCCAGCCCACGCACCTGCTGTCGAACGGCCGCTACACGGTGGCGCTGCGGGCCAACGGCGCGGGCGTGAGCCGCTGGCGCGCATTCAACGTAACGCGCTGGCGCGACGATCCGCTGCGCGACAGCTACGGCACCTTCTTCTATGTACGCGACGAAGGGCAAGCCGAGCTCACCTCGCTCACCGCCCTGCCCGCGCCCGGCGCCGACTGGCACTACCGCACCCGCTTCCTGGCCGACCAGGTGCAGTTCGATGCGACCGGCCCCGGCCTGCAGGTGCGCACCACGGTGCTCATCAGCCCCGAGGACGACACCGAGCTGCGCAACATCACGCTGCACAACTCGGGCGACGAAACACGAACGCTCGAACTCGTCTCCTACTTCGAGCCGGTGCTGTCGAACCCCAAGGCCGACGAGGCGCATCCGGCCTTTGCCAACCTGTTCGTCGAATCGCGCTGGGAACCGGCATGGCGCGCGCTGCTGATGTCGCGCAAGCCGCGCCTGCATGGCGATGCGGTGGTGGCCGCGGTGCACTTCGTGGCCTCGGTCGATGCCAACGTGCTGTCGATCGACTGCATGACCGACCGGCGCGCCTTCATCGGCCGCAACCGCACGCTAGCCGACCCTGCGCTCGACCCGCAACCGCTCACGGCCCAGGGCAAGCCGATGAACGGCCTGGACCCCATCGCCTGCCTGCGCGTGCGCCTGTCGATTGCGCCGGGCACCACCGCGCGCCTGAGCTTCGCCACCGCCGCCGACGAGAGCATCGAAGCGCTGATGCCCTGCATCGACCGCTACCTGCAGCCCATGCACGTGGAGCGCGCCACCCGCATGGCGGCCACGCTGGCGCAGGTGCGGCTGCGCGACCTGAGCATCGCGCCCGCGCAGAACCTGGCGCTGCAGGACCTGACGACCATCCTCACCTACACCACGCCGCGCGTGATGCGCGACCGCGGGCTGATCGACCTGCGCCAGATCTGGCGCTTCGGCATCTCGGGCGACAAGCCCATCGTGCTGGTGTACATCCACTCGATGAACGGCATGGGCCTGATCAACACGCTGCTGCGCGCGCAGCCGTGGTGGGGCTTCGGCGGCGTGGCCTGCGACCTCGTGGTGCTCAACAGCGAACCGAACTCGTACCTCATGCCGCTGCAGCGCGAGATCGAAATGCTGCGCACGCGCGTCGCACAGCAGACGCAGAACAGCTTTCCGCGCAACGACACCGCCGGCTTCTACCTGCTGCGCGACCAGGACGTGGTGCCGTCGGAAAAGGCCGCGCTCTCCAGCCTGGCGCGCGTGGTGTTCACGGCCGACGGCCGCGCGCTCGAAGTGCAGGTGGCGGCGTTGCACGAGGCACGCAGCCCGACGATCGCCGACGACAGCAGCGCGCCGGTGCAGCACCGCACGCCGCTGTTGACGCGGCAGGCCACCTCGTCGAATGTCACCGCACCCACCGGCGACTTCGACGCCGAGAGTGGCGAGTTCCGCTTCGAGGTCGGCCCCGACCGCCGCACGCCGCGCCCGTGGATCAACGTGATCGCCAACGCCACCTTCGGCTTCCAGGTGTCCGAGTGGGGCACCGGCTACACCTGGGCCGGCAACAGCCGCATGCACCAGGTCACGCCGTGGTCGAACGACCCGGTGCAAGACCCGGCCTTCGAGCACTACCTGCTGCAGGACGTCGCGACGCGCGAGATGCTGCCGCTGACACCTGCCGGTGGCAGCGATGGCGCCACCCGCCACCGCGTGCGGCACGGCCAGGGCTACACCGTCTTCGAGTGCCGCCAGGGCGACCTCGCACTCGACACCACCTTCTTCGCGGACCGCGACGAGGCCGTCAAGCTGGTGCATGTGCGCGTGCGCAACGAAGGCGCCGGCCAGCGCCGCCTGCGCGCGCTCGCGATGGTCGAGTGGCAACTGGGCGCCGCGCGCGGCGAACGGCGCACCGTGCATTGCTGGAAGCCCGAAGACCAGCCGGCCGTGTTCGGCCAGCAACGCGAATCGAGCGCGGGCTTCGGCGGCAGCGCGGCTTTCCTGCTGCTCGCCGGCCTGCAAGGCGCGACGACCGGGGCCACGCAATGGACCTGCGACCGCAGCGAGTTCTTCGCCGGCCGCGGCATCGTCGAGGTGCCCGACACGCTGGCGCGGCGCGCCGGCAGCGGGCTCGATGCCTGCGCGGCGATTGGCGGCGAATTCGTCGTGGCGGCGGGCGAAGTCGCAAGCTTCAGCTTCGTGCTGGGCCACGCGGGCAATGCCGACGCGGCGCTCGAGCTTGCGCGCCGCTGGCGACAGCGCGACGTGCCCGAGGCGCTGGCGCAGGTGCGCGGCTTCTGGGACGAGCTGCTGGGTCGCCTGCAGGTGCGCACGCCCGACCCGCTGTTCGATGCGCTGGTCAACCGCTGGCTCGTGTACCAGACGCTGGCCTGCCGGCTCTGGTCGAAGGCCGGCTTCTACCAGGCCGGCGGCGCCTTCGGCTTTCGCGACCAGCTGCAGGACGCGATGGCCTTCGCGCTCACCGACCCGCCGCGCCTGCGCGCGCAGATCCTGGTGAACGCGGCGCGCCAGTTTCCCGAAGGCGACGTGCAGCACTGGTGGCACATGCCCGGCGGCGCCGGCGTGCGCACGCATTTCTCGGACGACCTGCTGTGGCTGCCGTACGCGTCGGCGCACTACGTCGAGGTGACGGGCGATGCCTCGCTGCTCGACGAGATGGTCGGCTTCATCGAAGGCCCCGGCATTCCCGAGGGCGCCGAAGACGCCTACTACGCGCCGCAGAACAGCGGCCGCATGGCCACCGTGTTCGACCATGGCGCGCGCGCCATCGACCGCAGCCTGAAGACCGGCGTGCACGGCCTGCCGCTGATGGGCACCGGCGACTGGAACGACGGCATGAACCGCGTCGGCCACGAGGGCCGTGGCGAATCGGTGTGGCTCGCGTGGTTCCTGTGCAGCGTGGTCGAGCGCTTCGCGCCGCTTGCCGAAGCGCGCGGCGAACACGAACGCGCCGCCCGCTGGACCGCGGCGCGCACGGGCTGGATCGCCGCGCTGCACGACGCCGGCTGGGACGGCGCCTGGTTCCGCCGCGCCTTCTTCGACAACGGCGCGCCGCTGGGCTCGTCGATCAACGGCGAGTGCCGCATCGACCTGATCGCGCAGGCCTGGTCGGTGCTCTCGGGCGCCTCGGACGCGGCCCACACCGGCCCGGCCATGGCCGCCATCGGCAAGCACCTGCACGACGAACCGGCCGGCCTGCTGCGGCTGCTGGCGCCGCCCTTTGCCCAGTCGACCCACAACCCGGGCTACATCCAGGCCTATCCGCCGGGCGTGCGCGAGAACGGCGGCCAGTACTCGCACGGCGCCGTGTGGGCGCTGATGGCACAGGCGCTGCAGGGCGACCATGAAGCGGCCTGGCAGAGCTTCGAGGGCCTGAGCCCGGCCCACCGCGCAAAGCACCCCGCGCGCGGCCCGGTCTACGAGCTGGAGCCCTATGTGATGGCAGGCGACGTCTACGGCGCTGCGCCGTATGTGGGCCGGGGCGGCTGGAGCTGGTACACCGGCTCGGCCGCGTGGTTGCACCGCGCGGCCGTCGAGACCTTGCTGGGCCTGAACGTGAAGGGCAGGCAGTTGTCGATGACGCCGCATGTGCCCGCGCACTGGCCGGGTTTCGAACTCGCGCTGCGGCTCGGCCAGCACCGGCTCACGCTGCAGTGGGGCACCGTCGAAGGCGCCGCCGCGCCGACGCACCATGTGGCGGTGGGCGAATGGATCGACTGGCAGGCGCTGCCGGCGGATGCGGTGCTGCGGGTCGCTCAAGCGGCAGGCAAGGGGCAGATGACGGCGTAGGTTATGGTCCGGACCCGCTTTCACCCCGCGCATTCATGACCAAAATCCAGTTCCGCCGACGCGTCATCGTCCTGATCCTCCTGTGCGTGGCCGTGGGCGGCGGCGTCGTGCGGCACTACGCGGCGCCCGGCACCACCACGCGCGACATCGCCACGCTGCTGATGGTGCTGTGGGTGCCGATCATCGGCAACGTGATCGGGTGGCTCATCGGCAAGCTGCCGCGCCGTACGCCGAAGCAGGCGCCGCCCGCAGGCTTCGACGCGCTGCCCGAGTTCACGCCGCACCTGGCCGTGGAACTCACCTTCCGCCGTCCCTCCGTGCCGGCGCAGGACGTGCCGCTGGGCCCCGGCGAATACCGGGGCGCGCTGGTGCTCGACACCGAAGGCTTCTCGGCGCGCTGGCGCGTGCCGCAGGGCACATCACTCGCGCGCGGCACGCCGGTCGCGCTCGACATCGAATTTCTCTCGCCGGCCGTGGCGCAGCCGAAGTTCGTGCAGGGCACGGCCTTCCGCGTGCTGGTCGACGAATCGTTCGTGGCCGACGGACAGGCGCTGCAGTTGCGCCCTGCCCACACTTAATCTCGGCAACTCAAAAAGACGGTGATGGCGAAAGGCGCCATTGCCGCATCCCCGGGCGGCTGCAGACAGCAAAGGGGTCGATTGTTCGTCGCAGGGAAACTGTCTACTGCTCCACCGCCCCTTGGTCGCAAGGCCACCGGCTCGCACACTCCAATGCCCCCTCACCGGCATTGGCGCCTTCATCGCCGATGCGTTCAAGGACTGCATCTCCATGATGAATTCTTCCGGCAGCACCCCCTGCATCGACGACCTGGCGGCGCCCGCGCGCGACGCCGTGGCCGCCCCCACCCGCTCCGCGTGGCTCGCGGTCGGCTCCATCGCCGTCGGCACCTTCGCGATGGTGTCGACCGAGTTCATGCCCATCGGCCTGCTCACCGACATCGCGCGCGGCCTGAACGTGTCGGACGGCACGGCCGGCCTGATGATCACCATGCCCGGCGTGCTCGCCGCCTTCGCCGGGCCGGCGCTGATCGTCGCCTCGGGCCGGCTCGACCGGCGCACGGTGCTGATCGCGCTCACGCTGCTGCTGATCGCCTCGAACCTGCTGGCCGCGTTCGCGCCCAACTTCACGACCATGCTGGTCGCGCGCCTGATGCTCGGCCTGGCCGTGGGCGGCTTCTGGACCTTCGCGCCCGCCGCTGCCACGCAGCTGGTGCCCGACGCCTCCAAGGCGCGCGCCATGTCGCTGGTGCTGGCCGGCGTGTCGGCCGCCACGGTGCTCGGCGTGCCCGCGGGCTCGTGGCTGGGCACGATGTTCGGCTGGCGCGCCTCGTTCGCTGTGACCGGCGCGCTGGCCGCGGCCGTGCTGCTGGTGCAGCTGTGGCTGCTGCCCGCGATTCCGCCGCAACGTGCCATCGGTGCGCGCGACCTGCTCACGCCGCTCACGCGCCGCATGGCGCAGGTCGGCCTGCTCGCGGTGCTGTTCTTCATTGCCGGTCACTTCGCGGCCTACACCTACCTGAAGCCGCTGCTGCAGCAGGTGTTCGGCCTGCAGGCCAACGCGGTCTCGACGCTGCTGCTGGTCTACGGCGCGGTGGGCTTCATCGGCACCTTCCTGGGTGGCAGCCTGGTGGCGCGCAGCGTGCGCGGCACCACCCTGCTGGCGGCGCTGATGCTCGCCACGGCGCTGCTGCTGTCGACGCTGATCGGCACCGGCATGGTGGCCGGCGCGGTGGTGGTGGTGATCTGGGGCGTGGCCTTCGGCCTGATCCCGGTGGCGCTCACCGGCTGGATGATGGAAGCCGTGCCCGACGCGCAGGAAGCCGGCCAGGCCCTGCTGGTGACGGGCTTCCAGGTGGCGATCGCCTCGGGCGCGCTGATCGGCGGCCTGATGGTCGACAGCCGCGGCATCTCGCCCACGATGGTGCTCAGCGGCGTGCTGGTGCTGATCGCCGCGCTCATCGTCGGCACGCTGGGCCGCGCACGCGGCGGTGCGGCGCCGCTGGCGGCCATTCCGGAGTAAGTACCTTCAACGGCGGCCGGGCTTCCTGCCGGCCGCCACGATCGCCTCGAGCACCGTGCGCAGCGCCTTGTTGAGCGGCTTGTCGCGACGGATCACCACCGCCAGCGTGCGGTGCATGCGCGGGGCGAGGCGGCTGGCCTTCAGCGCCGGATGGGCGCCGCGCCCCGCCATCGACATGCCGGGCACCAGGCCGTAGCCCAGCCCCGCGGCCACCATCTCCTTCATCGCCTCGACGCTGCCCAGCTCCATCACGGGCTGCGGCTGCAGGCCCTCGGCCGCGAACCAGCGGTCGACCAGCTTGCGCGTGTTGGCCGCGGGCTCGAACAGCACCAGTGGCAGCGTCGCCAGGTCGGCCGGCGTGACGCGGGCCTTGAGCGGCGCGAGGTCGGCGCGGCCGATGGCGACGAACTCGTCGTCGCACACCGGCATCACACTCAGCGAACGCCCCGCCGCGGGCAGCGTGACCAGTGCGAGGTCGATGCTGTTGTCTTCCACCTTGCGCACGTGCTCGTCGGTGTTGCCGGTGCTCACCACCACGCTGAGCGCGGGGAATTCCTCGCGCAGCTGGCGCAGCACGGCCGGCAGGAAGTACAGGCAGGCCGTGGCGCCCGTGCCCAGCCGCACGCGGCCCGTCACGCCGCGCGCATGGTCGGCCACCGCGTCGACGGCGTTCTCGACCGCCGCCTCGATCTGCGGCACATGGCGCAGCAGCTCCGCGCCGGCCGGCGTGGCCCGCGCGCGCTTGCCGACGCGCTCGATGAGCCGCACGGCAAACCGGCGTTCGAGCTGGCGCACCTGCAGGCTCACGGCCGGCTGCGACAGGCCGAGCCGGTCGGCCGCGGCGGAGAAGCTGCCGGTGTCGATCACCAGGGCGAAGGTGGCGAGCTGGTCGAGGTTGAGGTTCTTTTCCAAAGTATTCCTTATGCGCTGCATAGGCAGACCAAGCTTCACTTATCGATCCCGGCTCGTCAAGATCGACCCATGTCCTCTCCCACCCTCGCTCTCGCCACGCTCGACATCGCCGATGCCGAGCCCCACCACATGGCCCGCGTGCAGGCCATCTACAGCCACTACGTGCAGCACGACCTGTGCTCGTTCGAAGAAGAAGTGCCCCCCGTCGCGCAGATGCAGGCGCGCCGCATCGACGTGCAGGAACGCGGCCTGCCGTACCTCGTGGCGCTGAAGGATGGCGAGGTGGCCGGCTACGCCTACGCCGGCCCCTACCGCGCGCGCTCGGCCTACCGGCACACGGTGGAAGACTCGATCTACGTCGCGCCCGACATGCACGGCCACGGCATTGGCACGGCGCTGCTGCAGGCGGTGATCCACCGCTGCACCGAGGCAGGCTTCACGCAGATGGTCGCGTGCATCGGCCACAGCGGCAACGCAGGCTCGCAACGGTTGCATGCGCGCCTGGGCTTCGAGACGGTCGGCGTGCTGCGCAACGTCGGCTTCAAGTTCGGTCAGTGGGTCGACACCGTGCTGATGCAGCGTGCACTGCGCTGACCCCGCCCCAACGCCGCAGCGCGGATGGCTGGCGCTGCTGTGCGCCAGCCGGCTGCTGCAGGGGATGATCGTCACCGCCTACTCGGGCGTGCTGCCGTTCATGCGCGACGACTGGCAGATGACGGCCGCGCAGGCCGGTTCCATCCAGAGCGCCTGGCACGTGGGCTACATGAGCTCGCTGTTCGCCGTGGGCCTGCTGGCCGACCGCTTCGGCCCGCACCGCATCTTCGCGGTCGGTGGCGCGATCGGCGCGGCCGCCTCGCTGGCCTTCGCCCTCTTCGCCCACGACCACCGCTCGACCCTGCTGCTGTACGGCCTGGCGGGGCTGTGCGCGGGCGCCTCGTACACGCCGGGGCTGCAACTGCTGTCGCTCAATGCCGGGCCGGCGGTGCGCGGGCGCGCGATGGGCCTCTTCCTCGGCGCGGCGTCGATGGGCTATGCGCTGTCGCTCGCGGTGGTGGCGGGCTTCAGCGTGGTGGCGCACTGGCGCACCGGGCTGCTGGTGGCCGCAGGCTGCACGGTGGCGGGCGTGCTGCTGGCCCAGCTCGCGCTGCGGCGCATGGCACCGCCTGCGCCACGGGTCGCCGGTGCGCCGCGCGAAGGCGTGCTGCAGGCGCTGAACGCAACCGTGCGCGACCGGCCCGCGATGGCCGGCAACTGGGCCTACGCCTTCCACTGCTGGGAGCTGATGGCGCTGTGGGCCTGGCTGCCCGCCTACCTCATGGCCTCGTCGCGCGGTGGCGCGACCGCGTGGCCGGCCGCGGGCATCGCGCTGGCGGCATTCGCGCACCTCGTGAGCGTGTTCGGCAGCGTGGTGGGCGGCGCGGCCTCCGACCGGCTGGGCCGCGCGCGCGTGATGATGATCGCCACCCTCGCGAGCCTGGCCCTGTCGTTCAGCTTCGGCTGGATGTGGACCTGGCCGCTGTGGGCGCTGGCCGCGATGGCGGCGCTGTACAACCTGCTGGCCATCGCCGATTCGTCGGTCTACTCGACCGCCCTGGCCGACGTGGTGGCGCCGCACCGGCTCGGCGTGGCGTTCTCGGTGCGCTCGGTGATGGGCTTCGGCGCGGGCGCGCTCAGCCCGTGGGTGTTCGGGCTGGCGCTCGACTGGGGGCAGGCGCGGTTCGGCTTCGGCAGCACGTACGCGTGGGTCGCAGCCTGGAGTTCGGTCGGGCTCGGGGCGCTGCTCGGGCCGTGGATGATCGTCCGCTTTGCCCGACTCAGCGCGGCAGTGCCTGCGCCCCCCGATAGCCCAGCATCGCGTCGTACAGATCGGTTCGCCGGTCGCGGTGCAGGTCGTTGAGCGGCGTCCAGATCGGCGCGGAGCGCGCGACGCCCAGGTCGACGTCGGCATAGAGGATGGTCTCTTCCTCGGGCCCGGCGATGCGCCCCATCGGCCAGCCGTTCGTGCCCGCGATCAGCGAGTTGCCCATGAAACCCGTGCCGCGCTCGCGGCCCACGCGGTCGGCGGTGGCGATGAAGACGTTGTTGGCGTGCGCGGCCGTCATCGTCAGGTAGGCCGCCATGCACACGCCGCTGGCGTCGTACAGCGGCGGCGGCGTCCAGACCCAGCCCGTGGGCACGCAGATGATGTCGGCGCCCTGCTGCGCCACGATGCGCGGTGCCTCGGGAAACCAGATGTCCCAGCACACGAGCAGGCCGATGCGGCCGATCTTCGTCTCGAACACCGGGTAGCCCTCGTTGCCGGGCGTGAACCACAGCTTCTCGTGGTTCCACAGGTGGGTCTTGCGGTAGCGGCCGATGTAGCCCTCGGGGCCGACGAGCACGGCGGTGTCGAACAGCTGCATGCCGTCCTGCTCGGCCAGGCAGCCGACGAGGTACACGCCATGCTTTGCCGCGAACGCGACCCAGCCCTGCACCGTGGGGCCGTGCGGCACGGGCTCGGCGTGGGCGAAGGCCTCGGCGCGGCCGCTGAAGCAGTAGCCGGTGGTCGCCAGCTCGGGCAGCACGATGAGCTGCGCGCCGCCGGCCACCGCCGCTTCGAGTTGTGCGTGCACCGCGGCGGCGTTGCGCGCGAGGTTCTCGACGCCGACCTGCGGGTCGAACTGCACGACGGCCACGCGCACGGGGCTGGCGCGCAAGCCGGGCACGGCGTCGCCGCCGGAGGGAATGTTTACTGGGAGGGTCATGGCCATTTCAGGTTTCAAATTAAAACCATGTGGATGCTAGTCGCATCGGTTTTAATTTGCAACCAATCGAGCGCTACGGTCTAATCCCGCCATCCCAGGGATGCACAGGACAAACACACGATGGCCAGGAGAAAAAGTCTGAGGTTCGACGCCTGCCCGATGGCGCGCGCGCTCGAGATCGTCGGCGACCAGTGGTCGCTGCTGATCGTGCGCGACGCCTTCGACGGCATGCGGCGCTTCGGCGAGTTCCAGCAGAGCCTGGGCGTGGCCAAGAACATCCTGGCCGACCGGCTGAAGTGGCTGGTGCAGGAAGGCGTGTTCGACCTCGTGCCGGCCTCGGACGGCTCGCTCTACCAGGAGTACGCGCTGACGGCCAAGGGCCGCGGCCTGTTTCCCGTGGTGGTCGGCCTGCGGCACTGGGGCGAGGCGAACCTGTTCGCGCCCGGCGAGCCGCATTCGGTGCTGCTGGAGCGCGAGAACGGTGAGCCGGTAGCGCCGATCGACCTGCGCACGCGCGACGGCCTGCCGCTCGACCCCGCCGCGACCTTCGTGAAGAAGCTTCCCGTCACGGCCCCCTGACAGCGCCGCCCGCTCAGTCGTTGCCGATCGGGTACTCCAGCGCGACGCGGATCTGGCGCGTGTTGAGTTCGGCCTGCGCCTTGTTGTTGCGGTGCTCGCCGTAGCGCAGCAGGAAGGCCAGGCCCTTGGCGCTGCCTTGCTGGACCGTGTAGCGCAGCCAGAGGTCGCGCTCCCAGTGCCGGCCGCCCTGCCCGTAGCCCAGCCATGCGTAGCCTCCGCGCGGCGGGACCCGGCTGCCGTCGATGCCACTGCCGCGGATGTAGGCCGTGCCCAGGCTCAACCCGGGCGCTCCCCAACGCGCGGCATCCACTTCGTACCGCAGCTGCCACGACCGCTCATGCGGCGCGTTGAAGTCGGACAGCTGCGCCGCATTGCCGAGCCAGACAGCGCCGCGCGTCACGTAGTCGAACGGCGTGTCGCCCGCGACCTTCTGCCAGCCCAGGCCCACGCGGTGGGGGCCGTGGGCGTAGCTGGTCATGAGGCTCGCGGTGGTGTTGTCCACCGGGCCGGCCAGCGCGCGGCCCGTGTCCTTGCTGCGGTACACCTGCAGATCGAAGGACAGCGCGCGCTTCTCCGGGAGCGGCACCGTGTAGTGGGCGCCCAGGTAGCCCGTGCGCCAGGTGTCCTTCAGGCGTGCGACGTAGGCCGTGAGCGACAGCGAAGCGCTGCCCTTCCAGGTGCCGCCGGCAAAGTCGAACACGTCGCCGCGCGGTGACTTCGGGTCGAGGTAATTGACGATCAACGGGTGGTTCGTGCCGCGCGCATGGCGGTCGGTCGACCCGGTGAAGCGGCCGGCCTGCAGCGTGAGCGTGTCGAACTCGCGGCTCGTCAGCAGCCAGCCGCGCATGGTCTCGGGCAGCAGGCGGGAATCGGACGCGCTGAAGACCGGCGTCTTGACGCGTTGCTCACCCACCGTCAGCACGGTGGCGGAGATGCGCGCCTTCAGCGCCACGCCGCCGCGCACGATGCCGTCCTGCGCGTGGCCCGCGCCGTCCACCGGCAGCATGCGGATCTTGCCGACGCGCAGATCGTCGCCGTCGAGGCTGCGCGCGAGCGAGGCATGCGCGTCCACGCCGAAGCCGATCCAGCCCGGCGTGAAGCCGGACGCGAGGGTGCCCATGACGCCGTAGCCCCACTCCTGCGCGTGATCGCTGCGCCGCGCCCGGGGCAGCGAGGCATTGCGCCCGCCGTTGCTGCGATCGCCGTGCAGGTAGCTACGGTGCTCGTACACGCTGCGCTGGAGCACGTGCCAGCGCGTGTCCTCGACGAAGCCGCCGCCTTCGGCCGCGAGGGCGGACGTGCCCAGCATGGCGAGGGCCGCGCCGCAGAACCGCCTCATCGCCAGCCGCTCACAGGTACTTGAGCGACGCGATGTCGCGGCGCCGCGCCTTCAGGGCGGCGAAGGCGCGCACCGCCGGATACAGCGCAAAGGCCAGCACCCCGGTGACCAGCCACACCATCCAGACGGCGTCGAAGCCGAACAAGCGGCCCTGGTTGGGGCCCCAGACCGCCTCGGCCCCCAGGTAGAGGAACTTGAGCACGTACAGGTGCAGCACGTAGAAGAACATGGGCGCCGCGCCGAACACCGCCAGCGGTGCGAGCCAGGGCGCACCCTGCCGGCGCTCGAACAGGCGCAGCAGCCACAGCCCCGCGCCGAGCGTCAGCGCGATGAACAGCAAGGACGGCGGGTACTTCGTGACGTTGAGGAAGGCCATCACGGTCGTCAGCGCGCTGTCGCCTGCTGCCCAGGGCTTGCCGCCGTAGGCATTGAGTGCGCGCAGCGCCACGAAGCCAATGAGCAGGCCCACGGCCCACACGAGCAGCCGCCGCTGGCGCTGCGGCGCATCGGCGCCGGGCAGGAACCACGGCCCGGCGACGTAGCCCAGCGCGATCACGCCGATCCACGGCAGCAGCGGGTACGACGTGCGCAGCCTCAGGGCCTCGGACACCTCGATCCAGCCCCGGTCGTGCAGCACGGCCCAGGGCACGTGCAGCACATGACCGACGGGAAAATGCACGCCGTCGAGCAGGTTGTGCCCCGCCACCAGCACCACACCCAACACGACCAGCGCCCGGCGCGGCAGCCACACCAGCGCCGACAACGCCAGCATCGACAGCCCGATCACCCAGATCACCTGCAGGAACACGGTGGCCGGCGGGAACTGGAAGGTCCACGCAAAGTTGACGACCGTGACCTCCAGCAGCACGAGGAACAGGCCCCGTTTCCACAGGAACGAGGACGCCGCCGCGCGGCCGTCCGCCTGCTTCGCGCCGTAGAGAAAGGCCGACAGCCCGGTCAGGAACACGAACACCGGCGCGCACAGGTGCGCCAGCAGGCGGCCGAAGAACAGCGCCGGCGGCGTCTGCGCCACAAGCATCGGGTCGGGCACCTGGTGGTGCAGGTAGAAGGTCTCGCGCACGTGGTCCAGCAGCATGAACAGGATCACGAGGCCGCGCAGCGCGTCGATGGAGAGCAGCCGGGCCGGGGCGCCGGCCCCGGGTGGCAAGGGAGCGGATGAAACGTCGGGCATTTAATTATTGCGAATTGATTCGCAATAATTTACAGCATCGGACGATGCACCCTCCTGAAGGGTTTGAAGGGCCGGTTCATTCGCCGAGCAGTTCGCCGATGGGCTGCAGGTCTTCCACCCGGTCGCAGATCGACTTGATGACCATGGTGATCGGGATGCCCAGCAGCAGCCCCCAGATGCCCCACAGCCAGCCCCAGAAGATCACGCCCACGAACACCGCCACCGGGTTCATGCGGCTGGTGCGGCTGGTGAGCCAGGGCATCAGCAGGTTGCCCACCACCGTGTGGATGGCCAGCGACACGCCGCCCACCAGCAGCGCCATCTCGATGCTGCTGAACTGCAGGAAGGCCATGAGCCCCGCCGCCACCAGCACGATCACCGAGCCGATGTAGGGAATGAGGTTGGTGACGGCCGCGATGATTCCCCACACGGCCGCGTTCTCCACGCCGAGCAGCCAGAACGCCAGGCCGGTGGTCAGCCCCACCAGCCCGCTCACCAAAATCTGCACCAGCAGGTAGCGCTCGATGTTGCGCGTGATGTCGTCCAGCACGTGCACCGTGACCTTCTTCTTCTGCAGGCTGGGCCCGGTGATCTTGATGAGCTTGCGCCGGAAGGTGTCGCCCGAGCACAGCGCGAAGTAGGTGAGGAAGGCCACCAGCGTGAGCTGCCCCAAGGCGTTGAGCAGGCCGACCGTGCCGCTGAGCAGGTAGTCGCGCACGTTGAAGCCCGGCCGCTCGATCACGACGCGCGCCACGCCCTTGCGCGAGGCGACGCGCGCGGAGTTTTCCTCGGCCGCTTTCTCGAGCTGCGCGGCGGCCTGCTGCACGCTGTCCAGCGGGGTGGCGCTGGCGTTCTTGTCGCGGCGCATGGCCTGGCCGAGTTTCTGCGCGGCGACCGGCAGCGAGTCGAGCAGCTGCGAGGCGCTGCCCGAGAGCGAGTAGCCGGTCCACCCGAGCCCGCCGAACAGGCCCAGCAGGATCGCCGCCGCGCCGATCCAGCGCGGCACGTACCAGCGGTGCAGGCGCTCGACCAGCGGCGACAGCGCGTAGTTCAGCAGCAGGCTCAGCATCAGCGGCACGAACACGGCCTGGCCCCAGCGCAGCGCGAAGACGCTGGCGAGCACGGCCAGCACCACGAGCGAGGCGCTGCGCACGTCGACCGGCATGTGCAGCACGAAGCGCCTGCGCAGGGCGGAGGTGGCGTCTTCCTGTGGCTCGACCGGCGCAGCGGGCGCCACGGGTTCAACCGGTGGCGGCGGCGCCGGGGCGGGTGCAGGCGCAGGCGGCGGCTCTTCGGCGGCCACCGGCCGTTCGGGCGGCGGCTTCGGGCCGGCCGGGGTGTCGTCGGTCATCGCGATTCCTTCAGCATCTCGCGCACCGCGGCCAGCTGGCGGCGCGACACCGCCACGGGCTCGGGCACCGAGTCGAGCCGCAGCGCCCAGCCTTCGGCGTCCTCGCCGTCGTCGTAGCGCTCGAGCGCGCGGATCGCCGCGCGCGCCACCAGCGCGTTGCGGTGCACGCGCAGGAAGCGATGCGGGTAGCGCTCCTCGAAGTCGTTGAGCGAGCCGTCGAGGATGTGGCTGCGCGTGGCGGTGCGCACCGTGAGGTACTTGTATTCGGACTTGAGGTACAGCACTTCGGACAGCGGCACGCGCTCGGCGCGGCCCCGGTCCTGGATCAGCACGCACTCGGGCGTGGCCTCGGGGGCCGGCTGGGCGGCGCGGCGCTCCTTCAGGAAGCGTTCGACCTTCTGCAGCGCCTGCTGCAGCCGCTCGGCGCGCACGGGCTTGGTGAGGTAGTCGACCGCCTCCAGCTCGAAGGCCGTGACCGCGTGGCTGGCATGCGCCGTCACGAACACCACGGCCGGCGCGTCGGGCCGGCTGCGCAGCGCGCGCGCCACCTCGATGCCGTCGACACCGGGCATGTGCACGTCGAGCAGCACGAGGTCGAGGTCCATCGCGGCCAGGTGGGCCAGCGCCTCCTCGCCTTGCGCAGCCTCGGCCGTCACCTCGGCGGCGGGCGAGCTGCAGTCGCGCAGCAGCGTGCGCAGGCGCGAGCGGGCCAGGGCTTCGTCGTCAACGATCAGGGTCTTGAGGCTCATGAGGATTCGGCGGGAATGGCAATGCGTACGCGGTAGTTCTTCTGGTCCATGCCGGCGCTGAACTGCATCTGCATGTCGTGCAACAGGCGCAGCCGCTCGCGCACGTTGTCCAGGGCGATGCCGTGGCCGCGCGGCAGCGGCTCGTCGGCCCAGCGCAACGGCGGCAGGCTGTTGACCACCTCGATCACGACCATGCCGCCGCGCCGCTCGGTGCGGATGCGCAGCTTGCCGCCCTCGGGGCTGGGCTCCACGCCGTGCTTGATGGCGTTCTCGACCAGCGGCTGCAGCAACAGCGGGGGCAGGCGCGCGTCGCCGGCGGCGGCATCGAGGTCCCAGCGGATGCGCAGGCGCTCGCCGAAGCGCACCTGCTCGATGGCCAGGTAGCGCTCGGCCAGTGCGATCTCGTCGGCCAGCGTGCCCGACTCGCCCGGCACGGTGAGCGCCTGGCGGAACAGCTCGGCCAGGTCTTCCAGCATGGTCTCGGCCTTGGCAGGCTCCTCGCGCACCAGCGCGATGGCGCTGTTGAGCGTGTTGAACAGGAAGTGCGGGCGGATGCGCGACTGCAGCTCTTCGAGCCGCGCCGTGGTGGCGGCCGGCGTCTGGCCGCGCGCGCGCAGCACCATCGCCGCCATCACCAGCCCCGCGAACAGCGCGCCGGCCAGCGCGCTGGCCAGCCAGGGCGCGCTGGCGATCACGCCGGTCAGGCGCAGCAGGCCGCAGCCGTACAGCGACGCCACCGCGCCCAGCACGGCGCCGGCGGCGTACTGCCCCGGGGGCGGCAGGCGCCGCAATTGCTTCTTGAGCCCGCAGGCCGCCACCAGCCACAGCAGCGTGGCGGGCAGCGCGCCGCCCGTGACCGTGGCCGCCTGCACCAGCCATTCGCCGAACGTGCCGACCACGAACAGCGTGGCCACCGCCACCACCGCCTCGACGAACACCACGGTGCGCAGCACCACGCCGATCTGGCAGGCGTCGAACAGCGCCGGGCCGCCGCGCACGGGCGCGCGCACGCGTTCCGGCGACGAAGCGGACGTGGAGGGGGAGCTGGCCGATAAAATCGCCGGGTTGCGCATCGCAGACATCAGATCCATCGGGTGACCAACCCATTATTGCCTTCCTGGACGGCTCCCATGACCCAAAACCAACTCGACAAGAAATCCGAAGCCTGGTCGGCCCTGTTCTCCGAACCGATGAGCGACCTGGTGAAGCGCTACACCTCCAGCGTCTTCTTCGACAAGCGCCTCTGGCAGGCCGACATCGAGGGCTCGCTGGCGCACGCCGGCATGCTCGCGGCCCAGGGCATCATCAGCGTGCAGGACCACGCCGCCATCGAGCGCGGCATGGCGCAGATCCGCGGCGAAATCGAGGCCGGCAGCTTCGAATGGAAGCTCGACCTCGAGGACGTGCATCTGAACATCGAGGCCCGCCTGACCCAGCTGGTCGGCGACGCCGGCAAGCGCCTGCACACCGGCCGCAGCCGCAACGACCAGGTCGCCACCGACGTGCGCCTGTGGCTGCGCGGCGAGATCGACCTCATCGGCGACCTGCTGGTCGAGCTGCAGAAGGCGCTGGTCGACATCGCCGAGAAGAACGTCGAGGTGATCCTGCCCGGCTTCACCCACCTGCAGGTGGCCCAGCCCGTGAGCTTCGGCCACCACATGCTGGCCTACGTGGAAATGTTCAGCCGCGACGCCGAGCGCATGGGCGAGGTGCGCAAGCGCGTCAACCGCCTGCCGCTGGGCGCCGCCGCCCTGGCCGGCACCAGCTACCCGCTGGACCGCGAGCTCGTGGCGCGCACCCTGAAGATGGACAGCGTCTGCCAGAACAGCCTGGACGCCGTGAGCGACCGCGACTTCGCGATCGAATTCACCGCCGCCGCCAGCCTGTGCATGGTGCACGTGAGCCGCCTGAGCGAAGAGCTCATCATCTGGATGAGCCAGAACTTCGGCTTCATCAACATCGCCGACCGCTTCACCACGGGCTCGTCGATCATGCCGCAGAAGAAGAACCCCGACGTGCCCGAGCTGGCGCGCGGCAAGACGGGCCGCGTGGTCGGCCACCTGATGGCGCTCATCACGCTCATGAAGGGCCAGCCGCTGGCCTACAACAAGGACAACCAGGAAGACAAGGAGCCGCTGTTCGACACCGTCGACACGCTCAAGGACACCCTGCGCATCTTTGCCGAGATGATCGGCGGCATCACCGTGAAGCCGCAGGCCATGGAAGCCGCCGCGCTGCGCGGCTACGCCACCGCCACCGACCTGGCCGACTACCTCGTAAAGAAGGGCCTGCCCTTCCGCGACGCGCACGAAACCGTGGCCCACGCCGTGAAGGCCGCCACCTCGCACCAGGTCGACCTGTCGGAGCTGCCGCTGTCGGTGCTGCAGCAGTTCAACCCGAACATCGAGAAGGACGTGTACGACGTGCTGAGCCTGCGCGGCTCGCTCAACGCCCGCAACGTGCTGGGCGGCACCGCGCCCGTGCAGGTCAAGGCCCAAGTCGCCCGCCACCGCGCGCGCCTGGGCTAGAAATGTTTGCCCCCCGGCTTTTCACTCGCTTCGCTCCTGTAACTCCACCCCCCGGGGGGGAGGCGCGGCTCGCCTTGGGGCGGCCCGGCGGCGGCCGCCTGTAAGCGGCGAACTTCAGAGCGGGAAAGCGCTTCATGTTCTACGCCATCCCGCTCGAAAACAAGCCGAGCTGGCGCAACCCGCCGTGGATGACGGTGCTGCTGATCCTCCTGAACATGCTCGTGTTCTGGGGGCCGCAGCGCAGCGAAGAAAACGGCCGCGAGCGCGCGGCGCAGTTCTACGTGCAGAGCGTGCTGCCCGGACTGGAGCTGCCGCCCTTCGTCGAGTGGCTCGAAAAGACCGACCCCAAGCGCGGCAAGCTGGCGCGCCGCATGCTGGCGCATGAAGAGGCCTACCCGCAGCTGCTCGAAGGCCTGCAGAACGACCAGTCCTTCCTGAAGAAGCTGCGCGCCGACCAGGTCGTGACGCCCGCCAACCCGCGCTTCGACGAATGGCAGCGCGACCGCCGCCAGTACGAGGCGATGCTGCCCGCGCCGTTCACCGCGCGCTGGTCGCAGGACTACGGCAAGGACGCCGAATTCAAGCCCTGGACCTGGCTCACCGCCGCCTTCCTGCACGGCAGCACGGGCCACCTGCTGGGCAACATGCTGTTCCTCTTCCTGTTCGGCTTCTCGGTCGAGCTGGCGCTGGGGCGCGGCACCTACCTGAGCTTCTACCTGCTCGGCGGCGTGGGCTCCGCGCTGCTGGCCGGCTGGGCCTATGCCGGCAAGGGCGGCTACGGGCTGGGGGCCTCGGGCGCGATCTCGGCATTGATGGGCATGTACGCCGTGATGTACCGGCTGCGGCGCATCCGCTTTTTCTACCAGCTGTTCTTCTATTTCAACTACGTCACGGCGCCCGCCCTGCTCTTGCTGCCGGCCTGGATCGCCAACGAACTGGTGCAGCACTGGATCGGCGGCCAGGGCATCGCCTACATGGCCCACCTGGGCGGCCTGCTGACGGGCGCGGCGCTGATGGCCGGCGCGATGTGGCTGGGCCGCGTGAAGACGCCCGAGACCGTCAAGTCGGAAATGGTGACCGACGACCACCGCTTCGACCAGCACGTGGCCGCCGCGCGCAAGCTGTCGGCGGCCATGAAGTTCGAGCCCGCGTGCGTTGAATGGCGCGCCGCCGCCGCCCTGCGCCCCGGCGACACCGACACGCTGCGCGCCTGGTTCCACACCGCGCGCCTGCAGCCCGCGAGCGACGACTTCCACCAGGCCGCGCGCCGCATCTTCCGCCTGCCCGCCACCGACGCCGACACGCTGGCGCTGCAGCACGCCAGCTTCACGACCTACCTCGACCAGGCCAAACCGGGCGTGCGCCTGAAGCCCGACGACATGGCCCGGCTGGCGCGCCGCTTCGCGCGCATCCGCCAGTTCGGCGACGCCGACAAGCTCTGCCGCATCCTGCTGAAGACCGCGCCCGACCACCCCGAGCTGGCCGACACGCTCTCGGTGTGCGCCAACGGGCTGCTGCATGCGGGCGAACGCGATCGCGCGCTGGGCCTGCTGCCGCACCTGCTGCGGCTGGCGCCCAACGACATGGTCACGCGCGCGTTGCAACGCACGTAAAAAAACCCGGCGCATGGCCGGGTTCGTTGATGAAGCGCCGCTGCGCTTACTTGTCGTTGTGCAGGTAGGTCGCCTGCTTCGGCAGCAGCAGGCTGACCAGGAAGGCCACGCCCATCATCGCCGTCACGTACCAGTAGAAGTACGACTCGTGGCCGATCGACTTCAGGCCCAGCGCCACGTACTCGGCGCTGCCGCCGAAGATGGCGTTGCCCACTGCGTACGACAGGCCCACGCCCAGCGCGCGCACTTCGGGCGGGAACATCTCGGCCTTCACGATGCCGCTGATCGAGGTGTAGAAGCTCACCACCGCCAGCGCCAGCGTGATCAGCACGCCGGCCATCAGCGGGCTGCTCACGTTTTGCAGGTTGCTCAGCACGGGCACCGTCATCAGCGCGCCCAGGGCGCCGAACAGCAGCATGTTGCTGCGACGGCCGATGCGGTCCGACAGCGCGCCGAACAGCGGCTGCATGCACATGTACAGGAAGAGGCAAGCCGTCATCACGTTGCTGGCGGTCTTGATCGACATGCCGGCCGAATTCACCAGGTACTTCTGCATGTAGGTGGTGAAGGTGTAGAAGATCAGCGAGCCGCCGGCCGTGTAGCCCAGCACCACGAGGAAGGCGCGCTTGTGGTGCTTGAACAGCTCGGCGACGCTGCCGGCGCCCTTGGCGGCGCGGGTCTTGGTGCTGGCCGTTTCGGTCAGCGTGCGGCGCAGCATCAGCGCCACGACGGCGGCCAGGGCGCCCAGCACGAAGGGAATGCGCCAGCCCCAGGCCTTGAGCTCGGCCTCGGTGAGCAGCTGCTGCAGCACCACCACGGCCACCACGGCCAGCAGCTGGCCGCCGATCAGCGTGACGTACTGGAACGACGAGAAGAAGCCGCGCTGGCCGCGCATCGCCACTTCGCTCATGTAGGTGGCGGTGGTGCCGTATTCGCCGCCGACCGACAGGCCCTGCAGCAGGCGCGCGGCCAGCAGCAGCGCGGGCGCCCAGGCGCCGATCTGTGCGTAGGTGGGCAGGCAGGCAATGACCAGCGAGCCCACGCACATCATGACGACCGAGGTCACCATCGACGTCTTGCGGCCCTTGCGGTCGGCCAGCCGGCCGAACAGCCAGCCGCCGATCGGGCGCATCAGGAAGCCGGCGGCGAACACGCCGGCGGTGTTCAGCAGCTGGACCGTCGGGTCCGACTTGGGGAAGAACGAGGGCGCGAAGTAGATCGCGCAGAAGGCGTAGACGTAGAAGTCGAACCACTCCACCAGGTTGCCGGACGAAGCGGCAAAGATGGCGAAGATGCGCTTGCGCTTTTCCTCGAAGGTGTAGGGGGTGGTGTCGCGGGTCGCGTCCGGGCTGGAAGCGCCGGCGCTCGTGCTGCTGCTGGCAATGGCGGTCATGCGGGGGGTCCTTGTCTCTGGCTGCAGCCCCCGCGAAGCCCGCGGAAAGCCGTGCCGGGGAGTCTGGTCCGCCGGGGGCGCGCTGTCGTCCGTAGACACCGGCCGCGGGACTGCGTACCGGTACGCAGGGGTAAACCCTAAGTTCTAGCCAGAGATTGGGGCGCCTTCAGGGCGACGCTCCCGCCGACGGGGCACCTTGCTCCGCGAATGTCCCCCGGGCTTCGCCCTCCTCCTTGATTTCGCTGCGCAAGGCACCCCATCGGCGTGAGCGTCATCAGTGCAGTCGTTGATCGGCGAGCACCCACAGCGTGCCCTGTGCCCAGGACACTGGGTGCTTCCCGCAGCGAAATCAAGGAGGAGGGGCGAAGCCCCGGGGGACATTCGCGGAGGGAAGCACCCGGTGGCCTGGGCACGCGCCCCGAACAGAACTACAGCCCGTGCTCGCGCAGGAAGCGATCCAGCTCCAGGCTGCTCGAAAAGCCCAACTTCGCGAACATGTGCGCCCGGTGCGTTTCCACCGTGCGCAGCTCCAGCGGCGCCAGTTCCTGCGCGATGCGCTTGTTGGGCAGGCCTTCGGCCACGAGCCGGGCGACCTGCATCTCGCGCGGCGTGAGCTTGGCCCACAGCGCCTGCGCGGCCTGCCGGGCTTGGCGGCGCACGGCAATCTCTTCGGCTTTGTGCAACGCCTTGGCGATGCTGTCGAGCAGGCGCTCGTCGTTGCAGGGTTTTTCCAGCCAGCCGAAGGCGCCGTTCTGCACCGCCTCGACCGCCATCGGGATGTCGCCGTGCCCCGACAGGAAGATCACGACCAGCGGGCTGTCCTGCGCGCGCAGCGCGTCGAACACCTGCAGCCCGCTCATGCCCTCCATGCGCAGGTCGAGGATGGCGCAGCCCGGACGCTGCAGGTCGGCGCCGGCCAGGAAGGCTTCGCCCGAGGCAAAGGCCTGCACCGCATGGCCACGCGACAGCAGCAGCAGGCCCAAAGAGCGGCGCACGGCCTCGTCGTCGTCGACGACGCACAGGTGGTTGGCAAGCAGGGGTGCGTTCACGGGGAAGCCTCCAGTTCGAGGGTGAAGACCGTGCCGCCGCCAGGCCGATCGGTAAACGACAGCCGGCCGCGGTGGGCCTCCACGATGGTGCGGCAGATGTTCAGGCCCAGCCCGAGGCCGCCGGCCTTGGTGGTGAAGAACGGCGCGAAGACCTGCTCGGCCAGCGCGGCGTCGATGCCCGGGCCGTGGTCGGCGATGCGGACGTGCACGCGGCCTTCGCGCAGTTCGGCCTCGACCTCGACCACGCGCCGCTCGGGCGGCGTGCCCTGCTGCATCGCCTGCAGGCTGTTGGACAGCAGGTTCAGCAGCACCTGTTCAAGCAGCACGCGGTCGCCGCGCACGGGCGGCAGCGCGGGCGCCAGGCGCACCTCGGCGCGCACCTGCCGCTGGCGCATCTCGCCCTGCAACAGCGCCAGCGCATTGGCCACCAGCGCGGCCACCACGCAGTCTTCGGTGCCGGCGGTGCGCTGGCGCACGAAGCCGCGGATGCGCCGCACGATCTCGGCACTGCGCTTGGCCTGCGCCACGGTCTCGTCCAGGCTGCTGGCCAGCAGCGGCTGGTTGCCCTGCGCGGCGAAGGCCTTGGCGGCGCTGGCGAAGTTGCTCAGCGCCATCAGCGGCTGGTTGAGTTCGTGCGCCAGCGTGGAGGCCATCTCGCCCAGGCTGGCCAGGCGCTGCGCGTGCTGCAGCTGCTCGTCGTTCTGGCGCTGGCGCAGCTCGGCGCGCTTCTGCTCGGTGATGTCGACCACCGAACTCATCCAGCCGCTGTGGCGGCCGTCGGCGTCGATGAGCCGCGCGGTGTAGACCATGGTGATGACCTCGTGCCCGTCGCGGTGCCGCAGGCGCGACTCGAAGCCCGAGCGCGCGGGCTGTCCGCTCATCATGGCCTCGTAGTGGAACCAGTGCTGCGTCACGTCGTCGGGGTGCCAGTAGGGGTACGGCGGCAGCCGCCCCAGCAGCTCGTCGGCGCCGTAGCCGGTCATCTCGCAGAAGGCCGGGTTGACGTAGATGATGCGGCCCTGCAGGTCGCGCGCACGCATGCCGACCAGCAGCGAGTCTTCCATCGCCTTGCGGAAGGCATGGGCCTGGTCCAGCTCGTGGGTGCGCTCGCGCACGCGCAGCTCCAGGTCGCGCCGCGCGTCGCGCTGCTCGGCGAAGCGGCGCTCGCGCAGCCGCCAGTACAACGCGCCCAGCAGCAGCACGCCGGCGCCCAGCAGGCCGAGCATCCAGGTGCGCTCGCGCGCGCGGGTGACTTCGGCGTGGTCGGCCATCACCGTCAGGGTCCAGCCCAGGTCGGGCAAGGGTTCGTCGACGGCGAGAAAACGGCGCGCCTTGCCGCCGACCGTGGTGCGCACCAGGTAGCCCGGCGCGCCTTCGAGGTGCTCGACGCGCCAGGGCAGCGGCGCGAAGCGGGTGCGCGTGCCGTACTGCTGGTCGTGCTCGATGCCGGCCAGGTCGGCGGGGCTCAGCGCCCGCGTGGCCTGGTACATCCAGCCCGGCACCGAACTCAGGAACACGATGCCGCGCGCGTCGGTCAGCAGGATCGGGTCGCGCACGAAGGCCCAGGCGTCGTGCAGCTGACGCAGGCTGACCTTGACGGTGACCACGCCCAGCACCTCGCCGCCGCCCTCGGCGCGCACCGGCGCCGACATGAACAGCCCCGGCTCGCCCGTGGTCTGGCCCACGCCGTAGAACAGACCGCGCCGCCCGGCCCGTGCATCGAGAAAGTACGGCCGGTTGGCGTACGACTCCCCGACGAAGCTCTGCGGCGTGGCCCAGTTGCTCGCGGCCAGCGTGAGGCCCTGCGGGTCGGTGAGGTACAGCGCGTCGGAGCCCGCGAGGCGGTTCACTTCCTCGATGTGGTGGTTGGCGCGCTGCCGCGCGGCGGGGTCCTGCGGGTGGGCCAGCACGGCGAGCACGTCGGGGTGCATGCCGGCGGTGAACGGCAGGTAGCCGTACTTGCCGGCGGCGTCGCGCAGGCCGAGCACGTGCACTTCCATGGCGCGGCGGATCGAGTCGGCCTGGAAGTTCGCCTCGCGCCGCGCGGCCCACTGGCCGGCCACGGCGATCAGCAGCAGCGCCAGCGCGACGGCAGCCGCCCAGGCCACCAGCGCGCGGCGGCGGGAGCGCGTCGGCGATGGAGATGAAGGAGCAGGAAGGGACGGTTCGGGCGTGAGGGGCGGCATGGGAGGCGGGTCCGCAGGTCCGGCCGGCGCGGCGTGCGGAATTTTGCCCTGATCCGCGGGCCGGCCCCCTCTCAGGCCGCCGGCCGCAGCAGCCAGCGCACTTCCTGCGTCTGCTCGCTCTCGGGGTAGCGGGCCTCGAGCGTCGTGAGGATCGGCTGCGCCATGTCCGTGCGGCCCAGCCCCTGCACCAGCGCGCGGGCCGCGAGTTCGTAGGCCTGCGGGATCGCCGCGTGACCACGGAAGCGCTTGTCGAAGCCCGACAGCAGCGCGAGCGTGCCGTGCGCGTCGCCGCCACGCCATTCGGCACGGGCCATCGCGATGACCATGGCCGGGTCGTCGATCACGAAGCTCTTGTCGATGGCGCGGCAGGCCTTGAAGACTTTCAGCGCGTCCGACGCGAGGTCGCGCCGCATCAACAGCGGAATGAAGCGGCGCGCGTGATCGAACAGCGTGTCCTTCTTCTCGGGCATGAGCGCCAGCACGCGGTGGTAGCGGCGCTGCGCGGCCAGGTCGTCGGCGTCGGCGGTGCGCTGCGCCTCGTAGGCGATGCCGAGCGCGGCGGCCAGGTCGCCGTCGGTGATGCACTGCGCCACCTCGGCGTCGGTGCGCTGCGCGGCGATCTGCGCGGGCGTACGGCGGTCGGCCGGTGCACCAATGTCCGCGCCCGCGCCGGGCACGAGGTCGATGCCGAAGGCGTCGTGGTGCTGGTACATCACGTAGCCCAGGAGGCTCGCCATCACCCAGCCGAAGTAGATGAACGCGAAGTTGACGATCGGCAGCACGATGCGCCCGTCGAACACGGGCAGCACCATCGAGATCGCCACCTGCGCGCCCGTGCTCAGCAGGAACAGGAAGAAGCACAGCAGCGCATAAGGCCAGCCGATGGTGCGCATCGCGTCCATCACATAGCCCGGGTTCATGGCCTGGAAGAAGCTGCCCGACTGCACCAGCACGATCACCGCCGCGGGGAAGGTGAAGGACATGATGAACAGGCCCACCGTGCCCAGCACCGGCTCGTACCAGGCGAGCCAGCCGATGAGCATCGTCTGCACCAGCGAGATGGCGAAGAGCTTCCACGGCAGGTAGGTCCACTCGTCGCTCGATTCACGTCCGAAATCAGCCGAGTCGCGGATGCCGCGCGCGCCCAGCGCAATGACCTTGAAGCCGTAGCGGCTGGCCGCCAGGATGATGCCGACCTCGATGACGACGAAGGCCAGCGCATCGGGCAGGAAGAACACGGCCTCGAACAGCAGGCTGCAGAACGACAGCACCAGGCCGTAGGCCAGCGGCCGCAGCTGGAGCGGAAAGGCGAAGAAGCTGTTGAGGCGGTGCCAGAACGGCGGGGGCGGCGGCAGGGAGTCGCGATCGATCATGGCGGGGCCTGGGGTGCTGATGCGGCTACTTGCGGAAGAAGTCGCTCTGGCTCATGGCGCCCGCGCCGCCCAGGCGCACCACGGTGACGCCGTTGGAATGCACGAGGCGCATCTGGCCGAGTTCGCGCTCCAGGCGCTGGGTGAAACTGCTCTTGTACTGCAGCACCGACTCGCCCATCTTCAGCACGCTGGTGCCCGTGACGGTGGCGCTCTTGCGGTCGGTGGCCACCTCGATGCTGTCGATGTGGTAGTCGTACTCGATGGTGAGGATGCCGCCCATGCGGTCGCCGACGGTGCGAAACAGCTCGATGTTCTCCTTCACCGTGTCGCAGGCTTCGTCGCGGTTCTGGGTGGTCTCGAGGGTGCGGCCCATGGCCGTGACCTTGCTCTCGATCACCGCCTTGCGGCTGAGCTGCTTGCAGATCGCCTCGGCGTCGCGCGAGTACACGGCGTGGGCGTCCTTCCGGTAGTAGTCGCGCACCATCGCCTCGTCGAGCTTGCGGCCGCCGACAAAGAAGAACCACGCGCCCACGCAGAGCGCGATCACGATCGCAATTTGCTTCATTCCCGCCCCCGCGCGCACGCGGTCCCGCTCCGTTTTGCGGCGCAGTATACGTTGCCGAATGTTTCCAAACGGCGGCGAAACGGGGGCGCGGCCGGCCTTAGCCGGCGCGGTAGAAGATGTAGTCGGCCTGGTACTTCACGACCTGTTTCTGGCCCATGTTCGTGGCGCCACAGGCGGCGGCGGGCGCCACGCCGCCCTGCGTGGCGACGCGCTGGATGTAGCTCACGCCCTGCATGACGCCCATGCCGGTGGCGGGGTTGGCCTTCACTAATTGGTGGGGAATGTTGCCGCTGCCGTTCGGCGCCACCGCCACCTGCGTGGCCGTCACCTTCGAGCCGTCCGCGTTCTCCCAGGTGGCGGGCGGGCCGTAGTACTTGCCGACCTGCTTGCCGGCGCGGTCCATCAGCTTGGCGTCGGGGCCGACGAAGACCCACTCGTGCGCGCCCGGCGTGTTGGCCTTGGCGCGGCATTCGTAGGTGATGTCGCCGGCGCCCACGGTTTCCATGGCCACGCGGTGGCCGGCGGGCACCTTCACGGCGTCGGGCAGGCTGGCCTGCGAGAACATCGGCGCGGGCTTGGCGCCCATGCCGGAACAGGCGGCCAGGCCAAGCGCCGCTGCGGTGGTGGAAGCCAGGACGGTCAGGGTGCGGATGTGCATGGTCGTTTCCTCGGTATCTGTTTGATCGGTGGTGAAAGAGAAAGAGCCGCCGTCTGGAGTTCTGCATCTCGACGTCCCCTGCCCCGTGTACGCAGCCCGATGGCCAATGGATTCAGGCGGGCCGCGCTGAATCCGCCGCCCCGGCCGGGCCGTACCTCGGACATGCGCACCGATGCCCCACAATCCGCGAATGACAGCCCCCAGCCCCGACGCCGAACTGATGGCGCTGATCGACCGGATCGGCCATCGCGACGAAGCCGCCCTGCGACAGCTGTACGACCGCACCGCGCCCCGCCTCATGGGGCTGGCGATGCGGGTGGTGCGCCAGCGCGAGTGGGCCGAAGACGTGCTGCAGGAGTCCTTCCTCACCATCTGGCGCGTGGCCGGCGACTACCGCGCCTCGCTGAGTCCGCCGCTGGCCTGGCTGGGGCTCATCGTGCGCAGCCGCTCGCTCGACCTGCTGCGCCGCCGCACCGCCGACCGCGCCCAGCTCACGCAGGAATTCGACGAGCTGATGGCCGACACCTTCGAATCCGACACGCCCAACCCGGCCGACATGGCCGATGCGAGCGAGCAGGCCTGGGCGCTGCACCAGTGCCTGAGCCAGCTCGAGGGCCGCCAGCGCGAGGTGGTCAGCCTGGCCTACCTGCGCGAGATGAGCCACAGCGAGCTGGCCGAACAGCTCAAGCTGCCGCTGGGCACCGTGAAGACCTGGATCCGGCGCGGGCTCGAGAAGCTGCGCACCTGCATGGGCCGCTTCGCCTGATCACGAGACCCGCCCCATGAACCTCCTTGCCCACCCCGAACTGCTCGAACTGCTGGCGGCCAGCCATGCGCTGGGCACGCTGCGCGGCGGCGCCCGCCGCCGCTTCGAAACCCTGGCGCGCGAGCAGGCGCCCGTGCGCGCCGCCGCGCTGGTCTGGCAGGGCCGGCTGGCCGGCATGACCGAGCTGCAGCAGCCCGTCGCGCCCGACCCGGCCGTCTGGACCCGCATCCGCAACCTGATCGACGCCGAGCAGGCGCAGCAGGCCCTCGAGCGGCAGCGCGACAACGCCGCGCCCATTGCGCCTGCATCGACGGGCGGCTGGCTGCGCAGCCTCGCGCTGTGGCGCGGCGCCGCCGCAGCCGGCGCGCTCGTGGCCGTGCTGGCCGTGGGCGTGGGCCTGAACCTGCGCGAGCAGCTGATCAACGCGCCCGCCGTGCAGTACGTGGCCGTGCTGTCCGACGACAAGGCCGCCGCCTCCATGCTCGTGACCTTCGACCCGAAGAAGAAGCAGCTCGTGCTGCAGCGCGTGGGCAGCTTCCGCGAAGGCGCCGACAAGTCGCTGCAGCTGTGGGCCCTGCCGCCCGGCGGCGCGCCGCGCTCGCTCGGCGTGCTGGACAATGCACCGGCGCTGCGACTGGCCGCCTCGGAATCCGATGTGCGCGTGCCGGCGCTGGCGATCAGCCTGGAGCCCAAGGGCGGCGTGCCGAGCGCGGGCGGCCCGACCGGGCCGGTGCTGTTCCATGGCCCGTTGATCGAAAAAACGCTCTGACCCTGTCCTGAATTTCTCCGCTTCCGTTCTCTTTCCGATGCCTTCGATGAAATCCGCGCTGGCGGCCACCGCCGCCCTGCTGCTGGCAACCGCCGCCTTCACCGCCCAGGCCCAGACCGCGGCCGCCGCCTTCCCCTACGAAGCCGACGGCGCCGCGGCCGCCGACACCACCTCCGCCTACCTCGCCGCCAAGGCCCGCTGGCACAACGAACTGGCCGCCTTCGCGCGCGCCGACCAGGAGCGCTTTCCGCAACCCGGCGGCGTGGTGTTCGTGGGCAGCTCGACCGTGCGCATGTGGACCCGCCTCTCGCAGGACTTTTCCCGCGTGCCGGGCGGCATCGTCAACCGCGGCTTCGGCGGCTCGACGCTGGCCGACTGCGCCCTGTTCGCACGCGACCTCGTGGTGCGCTACAAGCCCCGCCAGGTGGTGCTCTATGCGGGCGACAACGACCTGGCCGAGGGCCGCACGCCGCTGCAGGTGCTGGACAGCTTCGCGCGCTTTGCCAACACGGTGCGCGCCGAGCTGCCCGACGCGCGCATCAGCTTCATCTCGGTCAAGCCCAGCCCGTCGCGCGAGCAGCTGATGCCGCAGATCCGCGAGACCAACCACGTGATCTCGGCCTACCTGAACCTGCTGCCCAACAGCGAGTACATCGACATCCACACGCCGATGCTCGGCGCGGACGGCCGCCCGCGCCCCGAACTGTTCCGCGGCGACCGGCTGCACCTGACGGACGAGGGCTACCGGCTGTGGCAGTCGGTGGTGGCGCCGCACCTGCCGCAGCCGCCTGCGGTACCGGCCTCGCCTTCTTCCAACGCGCCCTGATCAGGGCGGCGGCAGCAGGTCCTGGTATTCGGGGAGCGTGAGCAGCTCCAGGTCGGGGAACTTGCGCACCGCCTCCTTGATGTTCTTCAGCGTCTGCACCATGCGCGCGCGCACCGTCTTGCGCACCCAGGCCTGGTCGTCGGGCGAGAGGCTGGACAGGTAGTAGGCGCCCGGCACGCAGCCGTGCAGGAAGTTCTCGGCCTTGGCCTTGGCTTCGTTGAGCCGCTTCGCGTGGACCTGGGCGATCACTTGCGTCAGGTCGGCACCCGGCGAGGCCTTGCGCGCATCGTTCAAGGCCGACATCGTGGGCCCGCTGCTCTCGAACGACGCGGGATGGCAGTGGACCCACGACAGGAACATCCGATCGGCCGCCGACTGGCGATCCGACCCATCGAAGTCGATGCGCCCGCTCAGCTGTTTCGCCGCGTCGGCATGGCCGTGTTCGGCCCCGAGCCAGCGCCAGCGCAGGCCCTCGCTCCAGCCGGCGCCACGCCCGAGAAAGACCGCCAGGGATTCGTAGGCAGGCGGATAGCCCTCTGCCGCCGCCGAGCGAAGGTCTTCCATCGCGCGGGCGCGGGTCGCGGCATCGACCTCCGAGCCCAGCAGGAGCGCCGAACCACGGCGCACACGGCCAAGGGCGGAGCTGCTGTCGAGTGCGATTTCGCAGGCCGACGAATAGTTCGGGCTGTAGCAGTTCAGCCAGCGCTGCACTTCCTGCTGCACCGCCTCCGGCAGCGCCGCCTGCGCCGCCGCACCCCACGCCAGCACGCAGGCCGCCAGTGCACGTCTCCAAAGCACGGAATCGATCATCGCCCTCCCCCTCTTCTCAAAAAACGAGCGGCGCTCCCTGCGGACACCTACGCCGGCGCAGGCTCCGAAGGCACGTCGTCCGCCGGCGGCGGCACGTCGGCACCGCGCGTGAAGCGCGCCACGAAGTACATCCCCGCGAACACCGCCGCCAGCAGCAGGCCGTCGCCCCACCAGGGCCGCGCCATCTGGTTGTCGCCGTAGAAGGCCAGCACCAGCAGCACCGCCACGAGGTGCGCGCAGAACACCGGCAGCGAGGCCGAGCCCATGGCTTCGAGCCAGTGCAGGCGCGGGATCTTGCGCATGAGCCAGGGCCCGAAGCGCACCGCCAGGATGCCCAGCGCCACCAGGTTCACGATGCGCAGCGGGCCGAGCTGCCACTTGTCGAACAGCAGGTTCATTTCCACATCGCCGCCGAACGGCGCCTGGCCGTTGATGCCGGTGTGGCGCCAGTAGAAACCGTACAGCGCGATGCCCGCCGCCAGCACCAGCAGCCAGGCCGGAAAGCGCAGCGGCCGGGCCTCGGGCGCGTTGCGGCTGGCGCCCAGGCACAGGCCGGCGAACCACAGGAACTGCCAGGCGTAGGTGTTGAAGGCGCCCATCTCGTGGAACGGCACCGGCACGCCGAGGTAACGCACCGCCAGCCCGTAGACCCATTCGCTGAGCCCGAACTGCGCCATCGCCCAGACCGTGGCGCTGGCCACCATCACGAGCGTCCAGCCGTGGCGCATGGCAAAGGCCAGCACCCAGGGGCTCATGAGCATGAAGAAGATGTACATCGGCAGAATGTCCAGCAGCGGCGGCTCGTAGATCAGCAGCAGCCCGAACAGGAAGCCGTCGCGCGGCTCGGCCAGGTAGTACGACACGAGGTTCTTGACCGCCGGCTGGTCGATGTGCACGCCCAGCGCCGCGATCACGGTGAACAGGAACAGCAGGATCGCCGCCTGGCACAGGTAGACCTTGAGCACGCGCCGCCAGAAAGCCTGGCGCATCGAGTCGACGCCGCGCACATGGCCGATGCGGCTGTAGACCAGCCCCGCCACGAAGGCCGACAGCAGCACGAAGCCCTCGGCGGCCGACACGAAGCCGAAAGGCTGACCCAGTGGATCGGTCAGCCGCGTGGGCAGGTGGGTGACGGTCATCAGCACGAGCATCAGCCCGCGCAAGGCGTCTATTTCCCAGTAGCGTTTCATTCGGTCGGCGGCGAGGTCTTGGTGGCGGTCTGCGCAGCGCACGCACGACGTCAGCGATTGTAAGAAGACCGGCGTACGTCGACCGAACGCGCGCTTCAAACACGGACGGCCTATGACGCTTGGCACTCCCGGAGCGCCATGCAAATCGGCTACGCTGCGCGCTGCCTCAAGGTGGAGAACTCCGTGAACCGTTTCATTCCGACATTGCTACTGGCCGCCGGCGCGCTCGCGGCGGGCCCGGGCTTTGCACTTCAGATCACCAGCCTGACCCCGCAGGGCGAAGTGGCGCGCGTGCGCCAGGTCGTCGCCAAATTCGATCAGGCGGCGGTCAACTTCGGCGACCCCAAGGCGCCCGCCCCGCTCACCGTGAGCTGCTCGGACGCGCAGGCCGGCAAGGGCACCGGCCGCTGGACCGACGCCAAGGCCTGGGTCTACGACTTCGAGAACGACCTGCCGCCCGGCGTGCGCTGCTCGGTCACCCGCATTCCCACCTTCAAGCCCGCCGGCGGCGAGCTGACCGGCCCCGAACGCTATCAATTTAATAGCGGCGGCCCGTTCGTGCGCAACTACATGCCGGGCACCTACGCCCGCATCGACGAGCAGCAGATGTTCGTGCTCGAGCTCAACGGCGCGGCCACCATCGACAGCGTGCGCCAGAACGTCTGGTGCGCGGCCGACGGCGTCGGCGAACGCATTCCGGCCAAGCTGCTTGAGGGCGAGGCGCGCACCGAACTGCTCAAGGCCTTCCATCGTGAGAAGGAAGCCGCGAAAGACCCGCTGCGTTTCATCACGATGCAGTGCAACCGCACGCTCACGCCGGGCGCCAAGGTGCAGGTCGTCTACGGCAAGGGCGTGGCCACGCCGTCGGGTGTCGCCAACAACGTGGAACGCCGTTTCGACTACCAGGTGCGCGAGCCCTTCGCCGTGTCCTTCACCTGCGAGCGCGAGAACGCGCAGGCCGCCTGCCTGCCGCTGCGCCCGATGCAGCTGCAGTTCAATGCGCCGGTGACGCGCAAGGTGGCCTCGCAGATCGTGCTCAAGGGCGACGGCAAGACGATCAAGGCCACGCTCGAAAGCGGCGGCGGCTCGCAGAACGACGACGACGTGGTCAACAGCGCGAGCTTCGGCCCGCCGTTGGCCGAGAGCACGCAGTTCAGCATCGAGCTGCCTTCCGGCTTCCAGGACGCCTCGGGCCGCGCGCTGGGCACGCCCGGCAGCTTTCCGCTGAAGGTGGCGACCGGCGCGATGCCGCCGCTGGCCAAGTTCGCGGCCTCGCCCTTCGGCGTGATCGAGCGCCTGGCCGAGCCCGGCACCCCGGCCATGATGCCGGTCACCGTGCGCCGCGTGGAGCCGCAGCTGATGGTGCAGGCGCTCACGCCCGGCAAGGTGAGCGACCTCAACCCCAAGACCGACGCCGAGATCATCGCGTGGTACCGCAAGGTGCGTCGCTACGACAGCTACACGGTCAGCCGCGACACCGCGCGCCGCGACGTGAAGGGCGCCCTGCCCCCGGTGATCGACAAGAACGAACGCTCGCACGTGCAGACGCGCATGGTGTCGCTGCTCGGCGGCCAGCCGGGCGTGAAGGCCCTGGACATGCCCAAGGCCGAGAGCGGCGACCCGCGCCCCTTCGAAGTGGTCGGCATCCCGCTCACGCCGGGCTTCCACGTGCTGGAGATCGCCTCGCAGAAACTCGGCGAAGCCCTGCTCGACGAACGCTACAACGCCGGGCGCACGATGTACGTGCGCACCACCGCGCTGGCCACCAACCTGGCCGTGCACTTCAAGCTGGGCCGCGAGAACTCGATGGCCTGGGTCACCACGCTCGACAAGGGCAAGGTGGTGGCGGGCGCCGAGGTGCGCGTGTCCAGCTGCGACGGCAAGGCCGTGGCCACCGGTACCACCGACGCCAGCGGCATCGTGATGCTCAACGGCGTGTCGCCCGATGCACCCAGCTGCAACGGCCCGAACGAGTACGAGACCAGCGCCTGGTTCGTGAGCGCGCGCGCCAAGGACGACAAGGGCGTGGAAGACCTCGCCTTCACCTGGAGCGACTGGCAGCGCGGCATCGAGCCCTGGCGCTTCAACGTGCCCACCAGCCTGGACGTGCGCCCCGACGGCATCGCCCACACCATCTTCGACCGCACGCTGCTGCGCGCCGGCGAGACGGTGTCGATGAAAAGCCTGCTGCGCACCCAGACCAGCAAGGGCTTCGGCCTGCCGGCAGACCGGCCCGACACGCTGGTCGTCACCCACATGGGCAGCGGCCAGCGCTTCACCCAGCCGCTGGCCTGGCGCAAGACCGCCACCGGCGGCCTGAGCGCCGAGAACAGCTTTGCCATTCCGCCGGCCGCCAAGCTCGGCGTGTACCAGGTCGAGCTGCGCAGCGGCGACGGCACCAGCGACGAAGGCAACAACCGCACCTACTCGACCGGCATCTTCCGCGTCGAGGAGTTCCGCCTGCCCGTGCTCGAAGGCCGCATCGCGCCCACCGAGAAGAAGCCGCTGGTGGCCGCCACGAGCGTGCCCACCGACGTGCAGATCAACTACGTGGCCGGCGGCGGCGCCGCCAACCTGCCGGTGCGCGTGTCGGCCATGGTGCGCGGCAAGGGCCTGAGCTTTTCCGACTACGACGCCTTCAGCTTCAACCCGCCGCGCGCCGCCGGCGACGGCAGCGAAGCCGCCACCGCGGCCGACACCAGCGCCGGCGAGGAAGACCTCAACAGCGTGAACGACACCCGCGTGATCGCCGACAAGCTGCCGCTCACGCTGAACAAGGACGGCGCCGGCAAGGTCACGATCGACAAGGTGCCCAAGGTGAAGGCGGCGCGCGAGCTGCTGCTCGAAGCCACCTACGCCGACCCGAACGGCGAGGTGCAGACCATTCGCAGCACGCAGACGCTGTGGCCCGCGTCGGTCATCGCCGGCATCAAGACCGAGGGCTGGGTCTCCACCAGCCAGAAGCTCAAGTTCCAGGCGCTCGCGCTCGACCTCACGGGCAAGCCCCAGGCCGGCGTGACGCTCAACGTGCGCGCCGTGGCACGCATCACCACCACCAGCCGCAAGCGCATGGTGGGCGGCTTCTACACCTACGACAACAAGACTGAGACGAAAGACATCGGCACCGTCTGCTCCGGCAAGAGCGATTCGCGCGGCCTGCTGCTGTGCGAGTCGGAGCTGAAGGAGGCCGGCGAGGTCGAGCTGGTGGCCAGCGCCACCGACAGCGACGGCCGCAGCGCCAGCGCCGTGAGCTCGGTCTACGTGACCAAGCAGGGCGAACTGTGGTTCGGCGGCGAGGACAACGACCGCATCGACGTGCTGCCCGAGAAGAAGAGCTACCAGCCCGGCGAGGTCGCCAAGTTCCAGGTGCGCAGCCCGTTCCGCTTTGCGACCGCACTGGTGGCGGTGGAACGCGAAGGCATCATCGAGACGCACGTGGTGCAGCTCGATGGCAAGGACCCGACGGTCAGCCTGCAGGTCAAGCCCGAGTGGGGCCCGAACGCCTACGTGAGCGTGCTCGCGCTGCGCGGGCGCCTGCGCGAAGTGCCGTGGTACAGCTTCTTCACCTGGGGCTTCAAGGCGCCGCGCGAGTGGTGGACCGCCTTCTGGTACGAGGGCAAGGAATACGTCGCGCCCACGGCCATGGTCGACCTGAGCAAGCCCGCCTACCGCCTGGGCATGGCCGAGATCCGCGTCGGCACGCGCGCGCACCAGCTCGACGTGACCGTCACCAGCGACAAGCCCAGCTACCCGATCCGCAGCAAGGCGCAGGTCACCATCACCGCCAAGCTGCCCGACGGCAAGCCGGCCGCCGGCGCCGAAGTGGCGCTGGCCGCGGTCGACCAGGCGCTCTTGGAGCTCATGCCCAACGACAGCTGGAACCTGCTCAACGCGATGCTGCAGCGGCGCAGCTGGGGCGTGAGCACCTCCACCGCGCAGATGGAAATCGTCGGCCGGCGCCATTACGGGCGCAAGGCCGTGCCCGCGGGCGGCGGCGGCGGCAAGGGCCAGACGCGCGAACTGCTCGACACCCTGCTCGTGTGGAACCCGAAGATCGTGCTCGACGCCAACGGCCAGGCCGTGGTGACGGTGCCGCTCAACGACGCGCTCACCACCTTCAAGATCGTGGCCGTGGCCGACGCGGGCACCAGCCTGTTCGGCACCGGCCAGGCCAGCATCCAGGCCACGCAAGATTTGCAGATCATCAGCGGCCTGCCGCCGCTGGTGCGCGAGGACGACCAGTTCCGCGCGCAGATCACCTTGCGCAACACCACGCAGAAGCCGATGAAGGTGGAAGCCACGCCGCGCGCCACGCTGCTCACGCTCGAGACGCAGACCGTCGACATTCCAGCCGGCGAATCGCGCGAGGTGGCCTGGAACGTGACCGCACCCGCGCAGCTCGCGCAGACGCGCGCCGAAGCCATCCTGTGGGAGATCGAGGCGAAAGACACGGTCGGTGGCGCGCGCGACGCGCTCAAGGTGCGCCAGCGCATCGTGCCCGCCGTGCCGCTCACGGTGCAGCAGGCCACGCTGGTGCAGGTCGACGGCCCGTTCACGCTCGACGTGGCGCCGCCCGCCGACGCCCTGCCCGGCCGCGGCGGCCTGACGATGTCGCTGCAGCCCAAGCTGGCCGAAGGCCTGCCGGGCGTGCGCGACTGGTTCGCCAACTACCCCTTCAGCTGCCTCGAGCAGAAGACCAGCAAGGCGGTCGGCCTGCGCGACGCGAAGATGTGGCAGGGCGTGCTGGCCACGCTGCCGACCTACCTCGATAGCGACGGCCTGGCCAGCTACTTCCCGCCGCGCGACGGCGAAGCCAACCGCGGCAGCGACATCCTCACGTCGTACCTGCTCGCGGCCACGCACGAAGCGGCGCAGCTCAACCCCGCCTTCGCGCTCGCCGACGACGCGCGCGCACCGATGGAATCGGGCCTGATCGCGTTCGTCGAAGGCCGCGTCACGCGCGAGTTCTGGAGCCCGCGCAAGGACCTGGACGTGCGCAAGCTCGCCGCGCTCGAAGCGCTCTCGCGCTACGGCAAGGCCAAGGGCAGCATGCTCGGCAGCATCACCATCGCGCCGAACCAGTGGCCCACCAGCGCGGTGATCGACTGGGTCAACATCTTGAAGCGCGTGAACGACGTGCCGCAGCGCCAGCAGCGCCTGGACGAGGCCAACAACGTGCTGAAGGCCCGCCTGTCGTACCAGGGCACCAAGTTGATCTTCAGCACCGAGCAGGACGACTACTGGTGGTGGCTCATGACCAACGGCGACGTCAACACCGCGCGCCTGCTGCTCACGGTGATGGACGACCCGGCCTGGAAGGACGACATCGGCAAGCTCGCCAACGGCTTCATCGGCCGCCAGCAGAACGGCGCCTGGCACACCACCACCGCCAACCTGTGGGGCGGGCTGGCGCTGGAGAAGTTCAGCAAGGTGTTCGAGAGCACGCCGGTGGCCGGCGTCACCGCCGCCACGCTGGGCGCGGTGAAGGCGCAGGTCGACTGGAGCAAGGTCGAGCGCGTGAAGGCCAGCGACGCGACCGGTGCCCCGAACCAGACCACCATGTTCGGCGCCCCCGCCTCGCCGGGCAACCTGCGCAACAACACGATGTTCCTGCCCTGGTCCGCATCGCCCACGGGTGCGCCCGTGCGCGACACGCTGCTGGTCACGCAGCAGGGCACCGGCAAGCCGTGGCTCACGCTGCAGTCGCTGGCCGCCGTGCAGCTGAAGGCGCCGTTCGCGGCGGGCTACGCGCTGAAGAAGACCGTCACGCCGGTCGAGCAGGCCGTGGCCGGCAAGTACACGCGCGGCGACGTGCTGCGCGTGAGCATCGAGGTCAACGCCAGCACCGACATGACCTGGGTCGTGATCACCGACCCGGTCCCGGGCGGCGCCACCATCCTGGGCAGCGGCCTGGGCCGCGACTCGCAGATCGCCACGCAGGGCGAGAAGAAGTCGGGCAGCGGCTGGCCAGCGTTCGAGGAGCGCAGCTTCGAGGCCTTCCGCAGCTACTACGAGTACCTGCCCAAGGGCGTCGTGAAGATGGAATACACCGTGCGCCTGAACAACGTCGGCGACTTCGCGCTGCCGCCCAGCCGCGTGGAAGCGATGTACGCGCCCGAGATGTTCGGCGAGACGCCGAATGCGCGGGTGAAGGTGGAGGCGGCGAAGTGAGGCTCAAGAAGCAAGAAATCCAGAGGGGTCCTCAGGTCGTCCGCCAGTTCGTGTCCCTGAGGAATCAATCCTCTGTTGAAAGGTTCTGAGAATGAAAGTCCCCGTCAAATCGCTACTCGCGCTGGCTGTTCTTTTCTCCGGCACTGCGATGGCGTTTCAATGGCCGGCGAACAAGAAGAGCGCCGTCAGCATCACGGCCGATGATGGATGGCCCAGTCAACTCACGCAGGCCGCCATCCTGGATGCCAGAGGACTCAAGGGGACCTTCTATCTGACCGCGATGGGCTTGTCCTCGGTCCCGGCCAATGCGGGGCAATGGGCACAGGTCTACCAGCGCGGGCACGAGGTGGGAAACCACTCGTATACCCACTGGAGCGACCAGATCCTGGCAACGAAGACGTGGCAGGAAGTCGCTGGTGAAGTCGGCAACATGGAATGGTGGCTCTTGAGCAACATCTACGGCATGACGCCCGCCGATCACACCTACGCGTACCCGCAAGGCAACTATGTGGTCGGGTCACAGGCGAGCGGTCAAAGCACACAGGTCGGTGCCTGCGAATATGCAGGCCTGCTGGCCTCGTCGGTTACAGGCGCGCGCGGGTTGGGTTCCGGAGAAAACCAGCCGAGCGCGGTGGTTCGGCGCCGCTTCAACATCAGCGGACTTTCGATCGCAGGAAGCGACGCGATCGCAGTCAGCACCGCCAAGCAGGCGATCGACAACGGCATTGCCAAGGGCACCTGGACAGTCCTCGTCTTCCATTCGCTGGGCGACACCGGTGACGGCTACTCGATCAGCCAGTCGGCCTACACGCAGATCGCCGACTACCTGGTTTCGCGCCAAGCCGATCTTTATGTGGCACCCGTCGTCACGGTGAAGAACTACGTCGCAGCCAACACGCCAGCCGTAGACTGGTCCTGCGTACTCCAGTAAGCATTCCGACGCCCCATCAGGGCGAAGGCCAAGTGAAACAGATCACCGGCGGGCACTGAAACCCGCCGGTCATCCCGCCTTCATCTGCGTTCATCACCATCGCGCGAACCCACAACCTGGAGAACCCCATGGGCCTGGCCATTTGCGTCGGCATCCTCGCCGACCTGATCGAGAACGATCCCGAAGGCGCCGAACACTTCGAGGCGGATTTCGCCGCCGCGAACCGCAAGCTCGCCGAAGCCGGCCTGCCGGCGCACGTCGAGCCCCGCACCCTGCCGCCGCTCGAATCCCGCGCGCCGCTCGACGGCCTGCCCTACTCGTTCATCCACTACCTGCGCCGCGCCTACGCGCACCGCGTGACGACGCCCGGCTGGATCGCCACGCCCCTGCCGGAAGACACCGATCCGACGGAAGACGAGACGCTCGAAGACGTGGCCAACATGTTCGAAAGCCACCTGCTGTGCCACTCCGACGCGGAAGGTTTCTACCTGCCGATCGACTTCGAAGAGGTGATCTTTGCCGAGGAAGACGAGACCGACCTGCCCGGCGGCATGCTCGGCTCGTCGTACCGGTTGCTCGAAGAACTGGTGCTGGTCGCCCCCGCGCTCGGCATCACGCTCTCGGACGGCGAGCTGTCGGACGAGGAAGCCGCGCGACTCGGCGACAGCATGGGCGAGGACGAAGGCCTCTACCGGGAAATCGAATCGTGGCTGCTGCTGTACGAATCGGCCCGGCTGAGCATCGCGCACAAGACGGCGATCGTTTTCACCTGAGGGCGATGCGGCTGATCGATCGGCTGTAAGGTCCGCAGACCATGTTCGAGACCACCATCCACTGGGTCCGCGACATACAGCCGCATCGGCTGGGCTTGATGGCACGCCCGCGCGGCGGCGACCAGCTGCGCGCCGAGGTGGCGGCCTGGCAGCGTGCATCGCTGGACATGGTGGTCTCCCTGCTCGAGGCGCAGGAAATCAGGACGCTTGAACTCCGGGAAGAGCCTGCGCTGTGCGCCGAACATGGCATTGTGTTCCGGCATTTCCCAATTCCGGACCGAGGCCTGCCGGCATCGCAGCGGGACGCGGCGGCCTTCATTGTCGAACTGGGCGCCGAACTCGCGAGCGGAAAGGCCATCGCCATCCACTGCCGCGCAGGCATCGGCCGCACGGGCCTCATCGCGGGCAGCCTGCTGCACGGACTCGGCGTTCCGCGCCAGAACATCTTTCACCTGCTGAGCCGCTCGCGGGGCGTCGACATGCCCGACACACCGGAACAGGCGGAATGGGTCGCGCAGTACATCCTCGGCACCCACCGCCCACCGCCCCCATGAAGAAGTCGATCCGCATCGGTCGCGCGCCGGTCGATCCGCAGGCGCCGTCGCAAGGCGGGCGCGACGGATCGCTCTCGTGCCCCAAGCCCTGGGACGCACTCGAAGCCACCGCCACGCCCGGTATCCGGTATTGCAGCGACTGCGGCAAGAACGTGTTCCAGGTGAACACCACCGAAGAGGTGCGCGAGGCCGGCCTGCTGGAGCGCTGCATCGCGATCGCGGACGACAGTGCCCATGCCCATGCCCGCGCACACGACAGCGCAACGAACACGCACGACACCCGCCCCATGACGCCTCCAAACCGCATTCACTTCGCCGGCAACCCCTGGCCCGAAGGCCATCCCGTCAAGGAGTTCCGCTGGACAGCGTCCGTGAGGAACAACGAGGTGTGGTTCGACCTGCACCTGCGCAGCGAGGACTACGACGCCGAGCGCGAGATCGACGAGCCCGAAGACGAGGACATCGACTATCCGTCCGACTGGGACGCGCCCGGGGTCTGGACCAACTACCACCGCTGCACGCTGTCGTCGACCGCCTGGGGCGACGGCGGCGGCTTCGCGGTCTGCGCACTGCAGGACTTCAGCCTGGCGCGACTCGACGGGCTCGAGGTCAGCATCGACCTGCCGCCGCCTGAAGACATGGAAGACAACGTCTTTCACATCTACCTGCTCGGACACGACGCCGCGGCCCACCACCGCATCCGCTTCGACCGCATCGCGGGCACCGACCGCTTCGACATCACGTGGACCGGAAAGATCGCGCTGGCCTACGCCGGCGACTACACCTACAAGTACGACTTCAGCGCGCGGCTGCACGACGTCGAAGCACCGCGCATTCCCGCATGAACGCCGCCGTCCATTCCCATGAAGCGCCTGCTCGAAATCCGCACCTACCGCCTCAAGCCCGGCACCCTCGACGACTTCCACCGCGCGATGCATGAACGCGCGGTGCCCATGCTGCGCAGCAAGGGCATGGACGTGGTCAGCTACGGCCGGTCGGACCACGAGGAAGAGAGCTACCACTTGGTGCGCGCCTACGCGAGCCGCGAGGCGCTGGAGGCCGAGCAGGCGGCGTTCTACGGTTCCACCGAATGGCGCGAGGGCCCACGCAGCGCGCTGGTCGACCGCATCGAGACCTACCTGAACACGCTGCTGTGGCTCTCGCCGGAGGGCGTCGACAGCCTGCGCACGCTCAACGAACCGGCGCGTTGAACATCTGTCGACGACGCACGGTGCGCGGGCCTACACTGCGCCTCCCGTCATCCCCCCAACTCACTGGAGAAACGCATGAACACCCAGGAAATCGCCGCCAAGCTCGTGGCGCTGTGCAAAGCAGGGACATTCGATGAAGCCCAGGCGCTCTACGCGCCCGAAGCCGTCAGCGTCGAGGCCAGCGCGCCGCCCGGCATGTCGCGCGAGTCGGTGGGCCTGTCGGCCATCCGCGCCAAGGGTGAATGGTGGGTCGCCAACCACGAGGTGCATTCGTTCCAGGTGGCCGGCCCCTGGCCGCACGACGACCGCTTCATCGTGGGCTTTCGCTTCGACGTGACCATGAAGCCCACGGGCCAGCGCTTCACGATGGAGGAGATGGCGCTGTACACCGTCAAGGACGGCAAGATCGGGCGCGAAGAGTTCTTCTACGAGGGCGACTGAGCCCGGGCCGACGCGCGGCCGGATCGCCCGTCTGCTTCACCATTGTTGACGATTGAATCGTTCTCTCCATGGCAACGCCAATGGGCACCTCCCGCCTTCTGAACTAACGTCGAAACCGACGCCTGCACGGGCTGTCCGGCAGGCGCACCGGCGTTCATTCACAGAGGGAGGAAATCATGGTCACAGGACTGCACGTCACGCAACAACGCTCGTTCACCAACCCGGCGGACTACGAGGCTTTCTCGCTGATCCGCGTGCACAACCAGCGGCTCGCGCCGCTGGGCGGGCGCAACGCCTGGGTGGTGCTGAAGACGAACGCCGGCAAGCGCTGCTGCCGCATGATCCGGGGCATCGGCCGCGACCCGGGCTTCCCCGAAGACGGCATCGAGATCGACTACGAGACCCGGCTCGCGCTGCAGATTCCCAAGAGCAGCATCAACATGCAGGGCTTTCACGGCTGCGCGATGGAAATCCGCCGGGCCACCGCGCTGGAGGTGCTGCGTGCGCACTGGGACCACCCCGATCCCGCCTACCGCATCCCGCTGCAGATCAGCCTCGTGAGCTTCGTGCTGGGGGTGATCGGGCTGGGGCTGGGTGTCCTGAGCCTGAAATAGCCTTTCCCCGGCGGGTGCTGCGCAAGAAAACGCGATTTCGCTAGACTGGCCGCGCGGCCCCTGCGCCGCGCCTGACCGGAGCATTCGCCATGTGCCGCAGCATCAAGACCCTCTACAACTTCGAGCCCCCTGCCACCGAGCAGGAGATCCGCGCCGCCGCCCTGCAGTTCGTGCGCAAGCTCAGCGGCTTCAGCGTGCCCTCGCGCGCCAACGAGCAGGCCTTCGAGCGCGCCGTGGACGAGGTGGCCGCCACGGCCGCGCGGCTGATCGACTCGCTGGTGACCACGGCCGAGCCGCGCGACCGGGCCATCGAGGCCGAGCGTGCCAAGGCGCGGTCCGCGCTGCGTTTCGGCGCACCTGCTTCGACCTCGGACGCATGAAAAAGACTTCGTTCCCGCGCTGAACGGCGCACCGCCCTTCCCTCTCTCCTTCCCTCTTTCAGGAACACCCATGCCCATCGAACTCTGGCTCGCCTTCGTCGCCGCTTCGGCGCTGCTGTTGATCATTCCGGGGCCGACCATCCTCACGGTGATCAGCTATTCGATGTCGCACGGCCGACGCGCCAACGTGCCGCTGGTGGCCGCCGTGGCGCTGGGCGATTCGACCGCGCTGGTGGTGTCGCTGCTGGGCCTGGGCGCGCTGCTGGCCACCTCGGCCTTCTGGTTCACGGTGGTGAAGTGGGTCGGCGGCCTGTACCTGCTGTACCTGGGCATCAAGCTGCTGCGCGCCGGCATCTCGTCCACCGAGACCGCCGCGCCGGCCGCACCGGCCTCGCGCTGGCGCCTGTTCGCCAACACCTACCTGGTGACGGCGTTGAACCCCAAGGGCATCGTGTTCTTCGTGGCCTTCCTGCCGCAGTTCATCCGCCCGGGCGCCGACGTGTCGCATCAGATGTGGGTGCTGGCGCTGACCTTCGTGGCGCTGGCCACGCTCAATGCCACGCTCTACGCGGTGTTCGCCAGCTCGGCCGGCCGGCTGCTCGCCTCGCCGCGCGCGCAACGGCGCTTCCACCTGGCGGGTGGCTCGCTGCTGAGCGCGGCCGGCCTGTGGGCGCTGATGGCGCGCCGCGCTGCCTGAGCACATCCACACACGCACAAGAAAGAAAAAAGACCGCGGGGCTGCGCGCCTCGCGGTCTTTTTCTTTGGGGGGCTTTGGCCCCGGTGTCAGTAGCGGTAGGGATTGTTCGGCCGGCGGTCGTAGCGATTGGGCACGCCGTCGTTGTCGCGGTCACGGTCGTAGCGGTTGGGCACGCCGTCACGGTCGCGGTCGTAGCCGTGGCCGCGCGGGGGCGGGCCCCGGTCGTAGGGTGCGACCACGCAACCAGCCAGGATGGCCGAAGCGGCCAGCAGAAGCGCGAGTGTTTTCGTCATGCGGAGTTCTCCTTGGGTGGGGCTGTACGGTCGGGCCCGCCTCCTGCGAGCCCGTACCGTATTGAAGCCCCGCCGCGTGCGCATCGGGTGTCCAGATGCAGGCGCTTGTGTGAAGTTCGTTACCGGATGTGGAACCTTTGCCTGCGCTTGAGCACGCCGTAGCGACGTGGCACGATCCCGCCGATGACCGCCACGCAGCCCCAGCCCTCCTTGCCCGACCTCGCACGGCTGCGCCGCGTGCGCGACCGCATCGACCGCGAGCACGCGCAGCCGCTGGACGTGGAAGCGCTCGCGCGCGACGCGAACATGTCGGCCGGGCACCTCAGCCGCCAGTTCCGCCTGGCCTATGGCGAGTCGCCCTACGCCTACCTGATGACGCGGCGCATCGAACGCGCGATGGCGCTGCTGCGCCGCGGCGACCTGAGCGTCACCGAGGTCTGCTTCGAGGTCGGCTGCGCCTCGCTGGGCACCTTCACCACGCGCTTCACGGAGCTGGTCGGTGTGTCGCCCGGCGTCTACCAGCGCGAGGCGGCGCAGGCGACGGCGGGCATGCCGGCGTGCGTGGCGAAACAAGTGACGCGCCCGATCAGGAATCGAGAAGCGCGAAACCCCGCCTCGCACCTAGCATGACGGCCCGACACAACCACGGACCCTCGCCATCATGAATCTCAGCATCCATTCGAGCTTTCTCCCGCACACCGACGCGCAGGCCTCGCTGGCCTTCTACCGCGACACCCTCGGCTTCGAGGTGCGCAACGACGTCGCCTACGGCGGCATGCACTGGATCACGGTCGGCCCGGCCGGCCAGCCCGCCACCTCCATCGTGCTGTACCCGCCGGCCGCCACGCCCGGGCTCACCGACGACGAGCGCCGCACCATCGCCGAGATGATGGCCAAGGGCACCTTCGCCTCGCTGCTGCTGGCCACGCCCGACCTCGAGGGCACCTTCGAACGGCTGCAGGCCCGCAACACCGAGATCGTGCAGGAGCCCACCGACCAGCCCTACGGCGTGCGCGACTGCGCGGTGCGCGACCCGGCGGGCAACCTGATCCGCATCCAGCAGACGCGCTGAGCCGGCCCGCCGGCGCCGCAGTTCCCTGACCTCCTGCACGGGCGCCGCCGCCGTGGCGGCCCCGTGTCCCTTCCAGAGAAAGACCCGATGAGCAGCAAGGCCCCGAAGAAGGAAACAAAGAGCACGAAGGACGCGAACGGCAGGCACGCCGCCGACCACCACGACCTCATCCGCGTGCAGGGCGCGCGCGTGAACAACCTGAAGGACATCAGCGTCGAGCTGCCCAAGCGCCGGCTCACGGTGTTCACGGGCGTCTCGGGCTCGGGCAAGAGTTCGCTGGTGTTCGGCACCATCGCGGCCGAATCGCAGCGGCTCATCAACGAGACCTACAGCGCCTTCGTGCAGGGCTTCATGCCGACGCTGGCGCGGCCCGAGGTCGACGTGCTCGACGGCCTGACCACCGCGATCATCGTGGACCAGGAGCGCATGGGCGGCGACCCGCGCTCCACCGTCGGCACCGCGACCGACGCCAACGCGATGCTGCGCATTCTCTTCAGCCGCCTGGGCAAGCCGCACATCGGCTCGCCCAGCGCCTTCGCGTTCAACGTGCCCTCGGTGAAGGCCACCGGCGCCATCACGGTGGAGCGCGGCGCCAGCAAGACGGTGAAGCAGACCTTCAGCCGCACCGGCGGCATGTGCCCGCGCTGCGAGGGCCGGGGCGCGGTCACCGACTTCGACCTGAGCGCCTTCTACGACGACAGCAAGTCGCTCAATGAAGGCGCGCTCACCATCCCGGGCTTCAGCATGGAAGGCTGGTACGGGCGCATCTTCAACGGCTGCGGCTTCTTCGACCCCGACAAGCCGATCCGCAAGTTCACGAAGAAGGAGCTCGACGCCCTGCTCCACAAGGAGCCGACCAAGATCAAGATCGACGGCATCAACCTCACCTACCAGGGCCTCATTCCGCAGGTGCAGAAGTCGTTCCTGGCCAAGGACGTCGAGGCGATGCAGCCGCACATCCGCGCCTTCGTGGAACGGGCCGTGACCTTCACCACCTGCCCCGAGTGCGAAGGCACGCGGCTGAGCGAGGCGGCGCGTTCGTCGCGCATCAAGAAGCTCAACATCGCCGAGGCCTGCGCGATGCAGATCAGCGACCTCGCCGTGTGGGTCGGCGGCCTGAACGAGCCCTCGGTGGCGCCACTGCTGGCCAAGCTGGCGCACACGCTCGACTCCTTCGTGGAAATCGGCCTCGGCTACCTCAGCCTCGACCGCCCCTCGGGCACGCTCTCGGGCGGCGAGGCGCAGCGCGTGAAGATGATCCGCCACCTGGGCTCCTCGCTCACCGACGTGACCTACGTCTTCGACGAGCCCACCATCGGCCTGCACCCGCACGACATCCAGCGCATGAACGAGCTGCTGCTGCGCCTGCGCGACAAGGGCAACACGGTGCTGGTGGTGGAGCACAAGCCCGAGGCCATCGCCATCGCCGACCACGTCGTCGACCTCGGCCCCGGCGCGGGCTCGGCGGGCGGCACGGTCTGCTTCGAGGGCAGCGTGGAAGCGCTGCGCACCAGCGGCACGCTCACGGGCCGGCACCTGGACGACCGGGCCGCGCTCAAGAAGAAGCTGCGCCAGCCCACCGGCGCATTGCCGATCCGCGGCGCCAAGGCGCACAACCTGCGCAATGTCGATGTCGACATTCCACTGGGCGTGCTGGTGGTCGTGACCGGCGTGGCGGGCTCGGGCAAGAGCTCGCTGGTGCACGGCTCGATTCCCGCCGGCGCGGGCGTGGTGGCGGTCGACCAGGGCGCGATCCGCGGCTCGCGGCGCAGCAACCCGGCCACCTACACCGGCCTGCTCGACCCGATCCGCAACGCCTTCGCCAAGGCCAATGGCGTGAAGCCGGCCCTGTTCAGCGCCAACTCCGAGGGCGCCTGCCCCACCTGCAACGGCGCGGGCGTGATCTACACCGACCTGGCGATGATGGCCGGCGTGGCCACCATTTGCGAGGAGTGCGAGGGCAAGCGCTTTCACGCCTCGGTGCTCGAGCACCATTTCGGCGGGCGCGACATCAGCGAGGTGCTCGCGATGCCGGTGACCGAGGCCGCGGCCTTCTTCGGCGAGGGCCCGGCGCGCACGCCGGCCGCGCACGCCATCCTGCAACGGCTGGCCGATGTGGGCCTGGGTTACCTGAGCCTGGGCCAGCCGCTCACCACGCTGTCGGGCGGCGAGCGCCAGCGGCTCAAGCTGGCCACGCACATGGCCGAGAAGGGCGGCGTGTACGTGCTCGACGAGCCGACCACCGGCCTGCACCTGGCCGACGTGGCGCAGCTGCTGGCCCTGCTCGACCGGCTGGTGGATGCGGGCAAGTCGGTCATCGTCATCGAGCACCACCAGGCGGTGATGGCGCACGCCGACTGGATCATCGACCTGGGCCCCGGCGCCGGTCACGACGGCGGGCGCGTGGTCTTCGAGGGCACGCCGGCCGAGCTGGTCGCCAAGCGCGCCACGCTCACAGGACAGCATCTCGCGGCGTACGTCGGCCCCTGACGCGCCCATGGACGGGCCCCGCAAGGCATGGCGGAGAATGGGCCGTCTCCGCTTTGCCTGCCGCCCCGCGGCCCCGTCTGCTGCGATGCCTCTTGCGTTCTCGTTTTCTTCCACCGCCCGGCACACCCTGGCCGTGGTCCTGCTGACGGCAGCCGCCGCCCCCTCGGCCTGGGCGCTGGCCAGCTTCGAGGAAGTGAAGCGCGACTTCCGTTCCTCCGAGACCGCCGTGCTCGACCGCCAGGGCGAGCTGCTGCAGCGCGTGCGCACCGACCCCACGGTGCGGCGCGGCCAGTGGACCGCGCTGGCCGACGTGTCGCCCGCGCTGCGCGCGGCCATGCTGCTGAGCGAGGACAAGCGCTTCTACGAACACAGCGGCGTCGACTGGCGCGCCGCCTCGGCCGCCGCCTGGGGCAACCTGTGGAACACGCGCACGCGCGGCGCCTCGACCATCACCATGCAGCTGGCGGGCCTGCTCGACGACGACCTGCGCCGCGCGGCGGGCGGGCGCAGCTTCACGCAGAAGATCGGCCAGACCGTGGCCGCCACGCAGCTGGAGCGCCGCTGGCGCAAGGACCAGATCCTCGAGGCCTACCTGAACACGGTGCCCTTCCGCGGCGAGATCGTCGGCATCGACGCGCTCTCGCGCACGCTCTTCAGCAAGGCCCCGAGCGGGCTCGACGCCCGCGAGGCCGCCGTGGCCGCCGCGCTGGTGCGCGCGCCCAACGCCCGCCCCGCGCTGGTGGCGCAGCGCGCCTGCGAGGTGCTGCGCGTGATGGAGCCCGGCGCCAAGACCGACTGCGAGGCGCTCGACATGTTCACCAGCGCCGTGGTGCAGCGGCGCGCGTTCGAGCCCAACGAAGGCATCGCGCCGCATGCCGCGCGGCGGGTGCTGCGCGAGTTGCGTGATACAGGGAACGACAAGCCCGTCGCGCCCACCAGCGTGCGCACCACGCTGCGCGCGCCGCTGCAGCGCTACGCGCTCGACAGCCTGCAGCGCCACCTGCGCGAACTGCGCGACCGCCACGTGGAAGACGGCGCGCTCGTGGTGCTCGACAACGCGAGCGGCGAGGTGCTGGCCTGGGTCGGCTCCTCGGGCCCGCTGAGCCAGGCCGCCGAGGTCGACGGCGTGACCGCGTTGCGCCAGCCCGGCTCCACGCTCAAGCCGCTGCTGTACGCGCAGGCCCTGGCCGAGAAGCGCATCACGGCGGCCTCGCTCATCGAGGACTCGTCGGCGCAGATCAGCACCGCGAGCGGCCTCTACATTCCGCAGAACTACGACCGCCGCTTCAAGGGCCCGGTGTCGGCGCGCACCGCGCTGGCCGCCTCGCTCAACGTGCCGGCCGTGCGCACGCTGGTGATGGTGTCACCCGAAGCCTTTGCGCGCGAGCTGCGCGCCGCCGGCCTGCCGCTGCGCGAGAGCGGCGACTACTACGGCTACAGCCTGGCACTCGGCAGCGCCGAGGTGTCGCTGCTGTCGCTGGCCAATGCCTACCGCATGGTGGCGAACGGTGGACGCTTCGGCGCGACGACGCTCACACCGCGCCCTGTCCCGGCCACCAAGCAGAAGCCTGCAGAAGCTGCACCGCTGCTCGATCCGCGCGCCGCCTTCATCGTCGGCGACATCCTCTCCGACCCGAACGCGCGCACGCGCACCTTCGGCCTGGACAGCATCCTGTCCACCCGCTTCTGGACCGCCGTGAAGACCGGCACCAGCAAGGACATGCGCGACAACTGGGCCGTGGGCTGGTCGCAGCGCTACACGGTCGGCGTGTGGGTCGGCAACGCCAGCGGCGCCTCGATGTGGGACGTGAGCGGCACCAGCGGCGCCGCGCCCGTGTGGGCCGAGGTGATGCGCTTCCTGCACGCGCGCGAACCCAGCCGCGCGCCCGCGCCGCCCGCCGGGCTGGTCGAGGCGCGCGTGAGCTTCGGCCCGGGCGCCGACGGCAGCCCGCTCGAAGCGGCGCGCAGCGAATGGTTTTTGCAGGGCACCGAGCAGCCGCTGTTCGCGCTCGACACCGGCATGGCGAGCGACGCCGCCTCGGCGCGCATCACGGCGCCGGCCGACGGCACGATCCTGGCGCTCGACCCCGACATTCCACCGCAGCGCCAGCGCGTGCGTTTCGAGTCCGACGGGCGCGGCGTGCAGTGGCGCATCGACGGCAAGTTCCACGCGCGCGGCAACAGCGCGCAGTGGCTGCCGTGGCCCGGGCGGCACCTGATCGAGCTGGTGGACGCCAGCGGCAAGGTGGTCGACCAGCGCCGGGTGGAGGTGCGCGGCGCGGGCGTGGTGGCGGCGAAGGGCGCACGCCGATGAACGCGCCGATGCGCGTGCTGCTGTCGATGCCCCGCTGGCAGTCGCTGTGCCTGGGCCTGCTGCTGGTGCTGTGCCTGGCCGGCCCGCGCACCGCCCAGGCCAAGCCCGTGCCGGTGCCGCCGATGAGTTCGCGCGTGGTCGACCTCGCGCAGGCCCTGCCGCCCGGCGAGGCCGAGGCGCTGCGCGCGCAGATCGCCGACATCCAGAGCCGCACCCAGGCCCAGCTCGCCGTGCTCATCGTGCCGACCACGGGCGAGGACACCATCGAGAGCTACGCCACGCGCGTGTTCGCGAAGTGGCGGCTGGGCCGCAGCGACGCCGACGACGGCATCCTGCTGCTCGTGGCGCAGAAAGACCGCCGCATGCGCATCGAGGTCGGCACCGGGCTCGAAGGCACGGTGACCGACATCCAGGCGGCCCGCATCATCGACCGCGAGATGGCGCCGCGCTTTCGCGAGGGCGACTTCGCCGGCGGCGTGCAGGCGGCCGTGGGCGCGCTCGCGCGGCTGCTCGACGGCGAGGTGGGCGTTGTCGCACCCGAGTCGCAGCAGATCGTCGTGGACCACGCCGCCGCACCCGTCCCCGCACCCGACGACGAGAAGGTCACCAGCCTGACGAGCGGCGGCCATGTCACGCCCGAAGGCTGGGGCCTGCTGGGCGTGGTGCTGTGGGGCCTGGGCCTGGGCATCTACCACGGCCGCGGCATCGAGCGCGACCCGCCGCGCGGCAGCTCGGCCTCGCGGCGTGCCGAAGAGAAAAAACGCAAGGGTCGGCGCAACGCCGGCGCGGGCCCCGAACCCTGGGCCGACGCCCTGGCGGCAATGAAGCCCGAACCGGCGCGTGCGCGCCCTGCCCCACGCGACCTTCGCCTGGTGCTCGGCCTGCTCGGGGCCGGCCCGCTGGCAGCCGGCGCGGCGCTGCTGAATCCGGCCATCGCGCTGGTGCTGGCGATGCCGGCGATCTTCGGCTACGGCCTGGGCTTTCTCTGCGGCATGTCGCGCACGGCCGCCATCTTCATGGGCGGCTTCGTGCTCGTGATCGCGTCGCTGGTCGCCATCGCGTGGACGGTCGGCGCCGACCGCTTCTGGTGGGGCTTTTTGTGGGCGCTGTGCATCGGCGGCGTGACGCTGTTCGCGGTGATCATCGTGCGCTGCATGGTCAACACCTTTCAGCGCAGCGTGATCAGCTTCGTCGTCCGGCTGGCCATCGTGGCGGGCATCTGCGGCTACGTGTTCCACATCACCTCGCCCGGCCCGGTGCCGGACACCTCGTGGATTCCCATTGCGCTGGCGGCGTTCTTCTCGATGCTGATCGGCTTCCTGCCGCCCGGCGTCTGGGAATCGGGCAGCAGCGACGACGATGGGGACAGCGGCTGGAGCAGCAGCAGTTCGTCGTCCTCCTCATCCTCTTCCTCGTCGTCTTCGTCCTCCTCGGACAGCGGCGGTTCGAGCAGCGGCGGCGGCGCCTCGGGCAGCTGGTAAAGCAGGCGGCCGGGCCTCCTTCCGCGCCGCCTCATGCCCCTCCCGCCGACCGCGTCTTTTTGACAATGGTTAAATTCATCCAATCATTGAATGAATAAGCCGCCCTGATCCCATGCTCGTCCAACCGCCCCGCACCTCCCTGGCCGACGCCGCCGCGAACAGCATCCGCACCGAAATCGCGGCGGGCCGCTGGCCCATCGGCTCGCGCATTCCGATCGAGCCCCAGCTGGCGCAGCTGCTGGGCGTGAGCCGCGGCACGGTGCGCGAGGCAGTGAAGACGCTGGTCTCGCGCGGCCTGCTCGAGGTGCGGCAGGGTTCGGGCACGTACGTGCGCTCGGGCTTCGACCCCTCGGCCAGCCTGCAGAAGCTGCGCCTGGCCAGCCTGCGCGACCAGTTCGAGGTGCGCCGCGCGCTCGAGGTCGAGGCCGTCCGGCTCGCCGCCGTGCGCCACACCGCGAAAGACCTGCGCCGGTTGAACGCCCTGCTCGACAAGCGCGGCCAGCCCGACCTGGCCGACGGCGGCGCGGCCTTCATCGAGCGCGACCTGGCCTTTCACCTGGCCATCGTCGATGTGTCGGGCAACCTGGCGCTGGTCGAGACCTGCCGCTTCATCACCGGCTACATCAAGGAAACCATCGCCAGCACGCTGAGCGCCAGCCTGCCCGAGCCCGACGAGGCGGCGCACCGCGCCATCGTCGAAGGCATTGCCAGCCGCGACCCCGAGCGCGCCGCCGCCGCCGTGCGCGAGCTGATGGCGCCGACGCTCAACGCGCTCGCATTGGGCACGGCATGAGCGCGATGACCTTGCCCACGGGTGCTGCCACCACCGCGCGCACCCAGGCGGCGCCATCGGGCGCCGAAGAACTGCTGATCGACGCCGAAGTCGACAGCCTGCCCGCGCCGCGCCCCACACCCACCCCCAGCCGGGGCCGCCGGCTGCTGCTCGGCCTGACGGTGGTGCTCATCGCCTTCAACCTGCGGCCGGTGTTCGCCAGCCTGTCGGTGGTGCTGCCGGAAATCATCCGCGCCACCGGCCTGTCGGCCACCGCGGCCAGCCTGCTGACCACGCTGCCGATCGTCTGCCTGGGCGTGTTCGCGCCGATGGCGCCCTGGCTCGGGCGCCGCTTCGGCACCGAGCGCACGCTGCTGGGCTGCATGGTGCTGATCGGCGTGGGCACGGTGCTGCGCGGCACCGGCAACATCCCGCTGCTGTTCCTGGCCTCGGCCATCGCGGGCAGCGGCATCGCGGTGTCGAACGTGCTGCTCTCGGGCCTGGTGAAGCGCGACTTCGCCAAGCAGGCCGCGCTGATGATGGGCCTGTACACCATGGCCGTGTGCGGCGGCGCCGCCAGCGCCGCGGGCCTGACGGTGCCGCTGGAGCACGCACTGGGCGGCGGCTGGACGCTGGCGCTCGCCATGTGGGCCGTGCCGGCCGCGCTGGTCACGTTCATCTGGGCGCCGCAGGCGCTGCCGCTCAAGCCGGTGGCCAGCGAGTCGGGCTTCACCGTGCGCGGCCTGTGGCGCGACCGGCTGGCCTGGCAGGTGACCTTCTTCATGGGCCTGCAGTCGGCCCTGGCGTACATCGTGATGGGCTGGCTGGCGCCGATCCTGCGCGAGCGCGGGCTCAGCGGCGAAATGGCCGGCTACGTGGTGTCGCTGTCAGTCATGACGCAGGTCGTGACCTGCCTCGTGGTGCCGGCGCTGGCCGTGAAGCTGCGCAACCAGCGCGCGCTGGCAGTGGTGCTCTCGGCGATGACGGTGGCGGCCATGCTGGCCATGCTGTTCGCGCCGCTGGACGCCCCCGGCGGCATGTGGACCTGGGCCGTGGTGCTGGGCATCTCGCAGGGCGGCACCTTCGCGCTGGCGCTCACGATGATCGTGCTGCGCTCGCCCGATTCGCACATTGCCGCGCACCTGTCGGGCATGGCGCAGGGCGTGGGCTACATGGTGGCGGCCTTCGGCCCCCTGCTGGCCGGGCTGCTGCACGGCTGGACCGGCAGCTTCCGCGCCTCGGCGTGGCTGTTCGTCGGCCTGGGCGTGGTGCTGGTCATGGCAGGGCTGGGCGCGGGACGCACGCTGCACGTGGGTGCGGTGACGGTGCCGCGGCACTGATCCGCTGCTGTCCGCTTACTGCAGCCCGCCGTCGCAGGCGGTCGGTTTCCGGGCGCTGTCGTCCGTGAAGTCGACGCTGGTGCGCTTGTTGCCGGCCGGCCCCGTGTGCGCTGGCCACTCGCTCTGCAGCCAGGTGTAGCGCCACGCATAGGGACCGCCGGCCTTCGCCGGCGCGTCGTAGGCGATGCGCAGGCTGCCGCGGCTTTCGTCGTGGCAGTGCTTCGAGGTCTTGTATTCCTTCTCGCTGAAGCAGGCGCGGATCGACCGCGAACACCAGTACGGGATGCCCTCGCGCGCAGCCTTGGCGCGCTGCCCGGACGGTGTGTCCAGCGGCACGAAGTCGGCCGTCACATAGGACGCGCCGCCGCCCGAATAGCTTTCCGATTCGTGCTGGGTCACGGCCACGGCCCAACGGCCTTCGGCCAGCGGGTAGAGCACCGGCGCGAGGGCCAGATGCAATTCGGGGTCGGTGCTGGGGCGGTCGCGCTGCTGCGAGGCCACGTAAGTCGAGAAATCGTGCAGCTGCGCGAGCTGCCAGCCACCGGTGCCGGCGTCGCGCTTCAGGCGCGCCATGGCCAGGGGCTTTTCAGAGGTGAGCAGGTAGTCCTCGGGCGCGCCGCCATCGCGCGGGCGGTGCAGCTTCAGCGCCTGCGCATCGCAGGGCTGCGGCAGCAAGGCGCACAGGTGGGCGCGCCACATGGCGTCGACGGCCTCGGGCGCCTTGACGGCCACGAAGACCTGCGCGGCAGGCGCGGCGAGCACGGGGCCGGCCGGCAGCGACGCGAGAAGACCGACGATCCCGGCAAGAGGCAGCTTTTTCATGGGGCGCAATGGTAGCCATCGCGGGAAGCCCTGGCAGAGGGGTCATCGGGGTTTCTCCGGCCGCGCCCCGGCCCGACCGGGCGACAATGGGGGGCTCCGGCGAAAGTCCATTTCGCCCAATGAAATTTCAGCCCTCTCGACAACCCAGAACCTACGGAAGCAAGCGCATGAGCACGAAGCAACCCACCATCGTCTACACCCTCACCGACGAGGCGCCCCTGCTGGCGACCTACGCCTTCCTGCCCATCGTGCGCGCCTTCACGGCTCCGGCCGGCATCAACGTGACGACGAGCGACATCTCGGTGGCCGCCCGCATCCTGGGCGAGTTCCCCGAGTTCCTGAGCGACGACCAGAAGGTGCCCGACAACCTGGCCGAACTGGGCAAGCTCACGCTCAAGCCCGAAGCCAACATCATCAAGCTGCCCAACATCAGCGCCTCGGTGTCGCAGCTCAAGTCGGCCATCAAGGAACTGCAGGGCAAGGGCTACAAGATCCCCGACTACCCGGAGAACCCGACCTCGGACGAGGACAAGGACATCCGCACGCGCTACAACAAGTGCACCGGCAGCGCCGTGAACCCCGTGCTGCGCGAAGGCAACTCCGACCGCCGCGCGCCCCGCGCCGTGAAGGAATACGCCCGCAAGAACCCGCACAGCATGGCCGAGTGGAGCCAGGCCTCGCGCTCGCACGTCTCGCACATGCACGGCGGCGACTTCTATCACGGCGAAAAGTCCATGACCCTGGACCGCGCGCGCAACGTCAAGATGGAGCTGATCACCAAGAGCGGCAAGACCATCGTGCTCAAGCCCAAGGTCGCCCTGCTCGACCGCGAGATCATCGACTCCATGTTCATGAGCAAGAAGGCCCTGCTGGCCTTCTATGAGAAGGAAATCGAAGACGCGCACAAGACCGGCGTGATGTTCTCGCTGCACGTGAAGGCCACGATGATGAAGGTCTCGCACCCCATCGTGTTCGGCCACTGCGTGAAGATCTTCTACAAGGAAGCCTTCGAGAAACACGGCAAGCTGTTCGACGAGCTGGGCATCAACGTCAACAACGGCATGGTCGACCTGTACAACAAGATCGCCACGCTGCCCCAGAGCACGCAGGACGAGATCAAGCGCGACCTGCACGCCTGCCATGAAGGCCGCCCCGAGCTGGCCATGGTCGACTCGGCCAAGGGCATCACCAACTTCCACTCGCCCAACGACGTGATCGTGGACGCCTCGATGCCCGCGATGATCCGCAACGGCGGCAAGATGTGGGGCGCCGACGGCCGCCTGAAGGACGTGAAGGCCGTGATGCCCGAATCGACCTTCGCCCGCATCTACCAGGAGATCATCAACTTCTGCAAGTGGCACGGCGCCTTCGACCCCAAGACCATGGGCACCGTGCCCAACGTCGGCCTCATGGCCCAGAAGGCCGAAGAGTACGGCTCGCACGACAAGACCTTCGAGATCCCCGAAGACGGCGTGGCCAACATCACCGACCTGGACACCGGCGAAGTGCTGATGAGCGAAGACGTGGAGAAGGGCGACATCTGGCGCATGTGCCAGGTCAAGGACGCCGCCATCCGCGACTGGGTGAAGCTGGCCGTGAACCGCGCGCGCAACTCCGGCATGCCGGTCGTGTTCTGGCTCGACGCCTACCGCCCGCACGAGGCGCAGCTGATCACCAAGGTCAAGATGTACCTGCACGAGCACGACACCACGGGCCTGGACATCCAGATCATGAGCCAGGTGCGCGCCATGCGCTACACGCTGGAGCGCGTCGTGCGCGGCCTGGACACCATCAGCGCCACCGGCAACATCCTGCGCGACTACCTCACCGACCTGTTCCCCATCATGGAACTGGGCACCTCGGCCAAGATGCTGTCGATCGTGCCGCTCATGGCCGGCGGCGGCATGTACGAGACCGGCGCGGGCGGCTCGGCCCCCAAGCACGTGCAGCAGCTGGTGGAAGAAAACCACCTGCGCTGGGACTCGCTGGGCGAATTCCTCGCGCTGGCCGTGAGCCTGGAAGACCTGGGCCTGAAGACCGGCAACGCGCAGGCCAAGATCCTGGCCAAGACGCTCGACGCCGCCACCGGCCAGCTGCTGGACAACAACAAGAACCCGTCGCCCAAGACCGGTCAGCTGGACAACCGCGGCAGCCAGTTCTACCTGGCTATGTACTGGGCCCAGGAACTCGCCGCGCAGACCGAGGACAAGGAGCTGCAGGCCAAGTTCAAGAAGCTGGCCGAAGCGCTCACCGCCAACGAGAAGAAGATCGTCGACGAACTCGCGGCCGTGCAGGGCAAGGCCGTGGACATCGGCGGCTACTACCTGGCCGACCCGAAGAAGTACGAAGCCGTGATGCGCCCGAGCGCCACGCTGAACGCGGTGCTGGCACCGGCGGTCTGATTCCGCTGCGTTGCACCTTTCCGGGCCTGACCAGGCCCGGAAGTGCCCACACCAACGGCCTGTCGCTCGCGCGGCGGGCCGTTGGTCTTTGTGCGCGACTAGACTCCGATTTCTCCCGCCCCCACTGCACGCAAGAAAGAAAGGCAGGCCCCTCATGAAACGCCATTGGCTTGCTATTGCCGCCGCCTGGCCCCTGCTCATGGCCGCCGGCGGCGCCCATGCCCAGAGCCCTACTCAGAGCAACTGCGAAACGCTGCGCGCCCAGATCGAAGCGAAGATCGCCGCGTCGGGCGTGACGAACTTCAGCGTCGTCACCATCGATGCCACCGCCACGGCGAGTGGCCAGGTGGTGGGCAGCTGCGACCTGGGCACCAAGAAGATCGTCTACCAGCGCGAAGGCGGCGCGGCCTCGCCGCCCCCGAGCGCCACCTCGGCGCCCGCGTCGCGCGGCGAGCCCATCCTCACCGAATGCAAGGACGGCTCGGTGTCCATGGGCGGCAGCTGCAGGCCCTGAGGACCGGCATCCCATGGCCTGGTCCGCCCTGCGCCTCTTCTTAGGCCTGCTGACCCTGGTGGCGATCGGCTGGCAGCTGACGATCCATGTGCGCATGGGCTTCGACGTCGTCAACTTCTTCAGCTTCTTCACCAACCTCTCGAACCTGTTCGCGGCGATCGTGCTGGTGCTGGGGGCGCGTCGCCTCTGGCGGCCGGCGTTCACGGGGCCCGACGAGGGGCTGCGCGCCATCTCGGCCGTGAACATGGTAGTGGTCGGCATCGTCTTCTCGCTGCTGCTGCGCGACGTCGACCTCGGCGCGCTGCGGCCGTGGATCAACACGCTGCTGCACCACGTGATGCCCTGCGTCGTGCTGCTCGACTGGCTGCTGCAGCCGCCGCGCAGGCGCCTCGGCGGCCGGCAGCTGCTGTGGACGCTGGTCTTCCCGATGGCCTACCTGGTCTACACGCTGGTGCGCGGCAGCCACACGGGCTGGTACCCCTACCCTTTCCTCAACCCTGCCCACGTGGGCGGCTACGGTGGCGTGGCCCTCTACGCCGCAGGCATCGCGCTGACCTTCGGGCTGGCGGGATGGGGGCTGCTGGCGTTGGGGAATCGGCTGGGCCGGCGCGCCTGACGCGACCCCGCGCACGACCCGCCTGTTTCTGCATTTCGCAGGATCAGGCAAAAACCTCGTTCGATCCGGATACCGCCTCCGGCCCCTTCGGCCCGAGACTCCTCTGCATGCCCGGCGCACCCTTCGCGCCATGGCGCACCGACCCGCATGAGGAGTTTTGTATGAGTGCAATCCAGGACACAGTGGTTCTCGTCACCGGCGCCAGCAGCGGCATCGGCGAGGCGACGGCGCGGCGGCTCGCGCGGCGCGGCGCCCATGTGGTGCTCGGCGCGCGCCGCACCGAACGGCTCGCGGCGCTCGCTGCCGAGATCAATGCCACCGGCGGCTCGGCGAGCTTCCGGCGACTCGATGTGACGCACCGGCCCGACATGGAGGCCTTTGCCGAGTTCGCCCTCGACACGCACGACCGCATCGACGTGCTGGTGAACGCCGCCGGCGTGATGCCGCTGTCGCCGCTGTGGCAGCGCAAGATCGAGGAGTGGGAGCTGATGATCGACGTCAACCTGCGCGGCATGCTGCTGGGCGTGGCGGCCGTGCTGCCCACGATGCAGGAGCAGGGCTGGGGCCACATCGTCAACGTCGCGCCGGTGGCCATGGGCGGCGCCACGCCCGACTCGGCCGTCTACCACGGCACGCAGTACGCGGTGCAGGCGATTTCCGAAGGGCTGCGGCGGGAACACGCGGGGCGCGTGCACGTCTCGCTGGTGAGCCCCGACGTGGCCGAGGCGGCGGACCCGCTGGCCGAGCGCATCGCCGACAGCTACGCCTTCGAGCGCATGCGCACGCGGCGGCGACTGACAACACCCGTCGAGGGCGTGGCGCGTGCCATTGCCGGGGCGATCGAGGGCGCGCGCTACGGCATGGCGGGCCCGGGCTGGCGCCCGGCCCCGACGCCGCGGCCGAAGCCGGCGGCGCCGGTGTACTGAACGCCGAACGTCAGTAGCTCTTGTACGGCAGGAACTTGCCCGACAGCACCACGTTGACGCGGTCGCCCTTCGGGTCGGGCTGGCGCTGGATGTCCATGCTGAAGTCGATGGCGCTCATGATGCCGTCGCCGAACTCTTCATGGATCAGCTCCTTGATGGTCGTGCCGTACACGCTCACCACCTCGTACCAGCGGTAGATCAGCGGGTCGGTGGGCACGGGCGTGGGCAGCGAGCCCTTGTAGGGCACGACCTGGAGCCACTTCTGCTCCTCGGGCGTGAGGCCGAAGATCTTGCCGACGGCCTTGGCCTGCTTGTCGTCGAGCGTCATCTGTCCGAGGCAGGCCGCGGTGGTCCACTCTTTCGACAGGCCGACCTTTTTGGCCACGTCGGCCCACTGGATGCCCTTGGACACCTTCACGGTGATGATCTTCTCGGTGACGTCGTTGCGGTTCATGCGGCTTGGCTCCTGGGTATGAAGGGATGCGACAGGGCAAGCAACAGGCATGCCCGTTGTCGGCTCCCGCCTCAGCGCTCCCAGCGGAACTTGCGCTCCGATTCCGCAATGGGCTGGTCGTTGATGCTCGCGTAGCGCCTTTGCATCAAGCCGTTCTGCGCAAACTCCCAGTTCTCGTTGCCATGGCTGCGAAACCACTGGCCCGCGGCGTCGTGCCATTCGTACTCGAAGCGCACCGCGATGCGGTTGTCCATGAAGGCCCACAGCTGCTTCTTCAGGCGGTAGTCGTGCTCGCGCTCCCACTTGCGCGACAGGAACGCCACCACCTGCGCGCGGCCGTTGACGAAGTCCGCGCGGTTGCGCCATTCGGTGTCGGGCGTGTAGGCCAGGCTCACGCGCACGGGGTCGCGCGAGTTCCAGGCGTCTTCGGCGGCCTGGACTTTCTGGAGGGCGGATTCAAGGGTGAAGGGCGGCAGCGGCGGGCGGGATTCCATGGCGGTCTTTCAGTCAAGAAATGAAGTGATGAAGGCCCGCAATGTGCCACGAGTAGACAGACCTGTCTACATGCCTACAATCGCTGCATGGACATCTCTGCACTGCCCGCGCGCGAGCGCATCCTGCTCACGGCGCACGAGCTCTTCTATGCCGACGGCATCCGCGCCACCGGCATCGACCGCGTGATCGCCGCGTCGGGCGTCACCAAGGTCACTTTCTATCGGCACTTCCCCTCAAAGGACGACCTGGTGCGCGCCTTTCTCGACCACCGGCACGGCGTGTGGATGGCCTGGTTCGTCGATGCGCTGGGCCGGCGCGACGCGCAGCAACGCATCGCGCAGGGGCAGGCGCTGCCGGTGCTGGCCGACGTGATGGCCGAGTGGTTCGCCGACCCGCTGTTTCGGGGCTGTGCCTTCATCAACTCGGTGGTGGAAGTGGGCGCCAGCGTGGCCGGTGCCGCCGACATCGCGCGCGAGCACAAGCGCGAGATGGTCGAGGTGATCGCCGGCCTGCTGCCCGACGGCCCGCAACGCATGGCCGTTGCACAGGCGGCTGCGCTGGGCGTCGACGGCGCCATCGTCAAGGCGCAGATGGGCGATGCGGCCCTGGCGCGCGAGGCGGTCGACGACCTGCGGCGGCTGCTCGATGCGCTGGTCGCCCTTCGATAACATCGCATCGCTCACTCCTTCCAAGAAACACATGGCATCGACGCGACTCCCCTCGACCCAGGGCCTGCAGGCCTTCGAGGCCGTCGCGCGGCTGCGCAGCGTGAACGTCGCGGCCGAAGAGCTCAGCGTGACGCCCAGCGCGGTCAGCCACCGCATCCGCCAGCTCGAGACGCAGCTCGAGCTCAAGCTCTTCACGGGCAACGACTTCGGCCTGAGCGCCGACGGCGTGGCCTACCTGGCGCGCGTGCGCGAGGCCATCGCGGCGCTGCAGCAGGTGCCGGGGCGCGAGCCCGCGTCGCAGGTGCGGCGGCTGCGCGTGGCCGTCACGCCCACCTTCTCGCGCCAGATGCTGCTGCCCCGGCTGGCCGAGTTCCGCGACGCCTACCCGACCATCGAGCTGATGCTGCAGGTGACCATGCCGGTGCGCAACTTCACGGCCGAAGACGCCGACATCGAGCTGCGCTTCGGCACCGGCCCGTTTCACGACCGCGAGTTCTGCCAGCTGCTGGCCGACGACGTCTCGCCGGTGTGCAGCCCGGCCTACCTGGAACGCCACGGGCCCTTCGAGCAGCACTTCTCGACCGACGCCGAGGTGGCGCGCGTGCAGATGCTGCGCACGCCGCTGGAGTCGTGGCGCATCTGGTTCAAGGCCTGCGGCATCGGCCTGCCCGAGCCGGCCGTGGGCCACCAGTTCAACGACCTGGGCCTGGCGCTCGATGCGGCCGCCGAAGACTTCGGCGTGGTGCTCATGCACCTGCGGCTGGGCCGCGCCTGGCTGGACAACGGCCGGCTGGTGCGCCTGTCGCCGCACAGCGCGCCCTCGCCCAACGCCTACTTCCTGTGCTGGCGCCCCGGCACCATGGAACGCTGGGAATGCGCCACCTTCGTCGAATGGCTGCGCCAGGCGCTGCGCGAGCCGGGCTGAATAATTTTCAGACGGGGTGCGGGCTTTTTTCAGGTGACCGGCGCGTTTCCCCTGCAGACTCGACCCCCGGCGCTGCCGTGGCCCGTACCGGCTGCAGCCCGCCGCGCCCCCCATAACACCAGCCAGGAGACTCCCCCGTGCCCGACCTTTCCAAGATCACCTGCATCGAAGACCTGCGGGCGATCGCCCAGCGGCGCGTGCCGAAGATGTTCTACGACTACGCCGACTCCGGCGCCTGGACCGAGGGCACCTACCGCGCCAACGAGAGCGACTTCCAGAAGATCAAGCTGCGCCAGCGCGTGGCCGTGAACATGGAGGGCCGCTCCACCCGCACCACCATGATCGGCCAGGAGGTCGCCATGCCCGTGGCCATCGCGCCCACGGGCCTGACCGGCATGCAGCACGCCGACGGCGAAATTCTGGGCGCGCGCGCGGCCAAGGCCTTCGGCATTCCGTTCACGCTCTCGACCATGAGCATCTGCTCGCTGGAAGACATCGCCGAGAACACCGACCGCCACCCCTTCTGGTTCCAGCTCTACGTGATGAAGGACCGCGACTTCATCGAACGCCTGATCGACCGCGCCAAGGCCGCCAACGTGTCGGCGCTGCAGCTCACGCTCGACCTGCAGATCCTCGGCCAGCGCCACAAGGACATCAAGAACGGCCTGTCGACGCCGCCCAAGCCCACCATCAAGAACCTCATCAACCTGGCCACCAAGCCGCGCTGGTGCATGGGCATGCTGGGCACCAAGCGCCGCACCTTCGGCAACATCGCCGGCCATGCCAAGGGCGTGAAAGACCTGTCGTCGCTGTCGTCGTGGACCGCCGAACAGTTCGACCCGGCCCTGAGCTGGGCGGACGTCGAATGGATCAAGAAGCGCTGGGGCGGCAAGCTGATCCTCAAGGGCATCATGGACACGGAAGACGCGCGCCTGGCCGTGGCCAGCGGCGCCGACGCGCTCATCGTGTCGAACCACGGCGGGCGCCAGCTCGACGGCGCGCCCTCCTCCATCGCCGCGCTGCCGGCCATCGCCGACGCCGTGGGCAGCCAGATCGAGGTGTGGATGGACGGCGGTGTGCGCAGCGGACAAGACGTGCTCAAGGCCCGCGCCCTGGGCGCGCGCGGCACGCTGATCGGGCGCAGCTTTCTGTACGGCCTGGGCGCCTACGGCCAGGAAGGCGTGACGCGCGCGCTGCAGATCATCCACAAGGAACTGGACATCACGATGGCCTTCTGCGGTCGCACGCAGATCGACGATGTGAAGTCGGACATCCTGTTGCCGGGGACGTTCTGAGGGGCGGTTGAAGGCCCCGTCGGTGGCGGGCCGATGCGGCGCGGCGAACCCGTCGCACCGGGTGGCCGACAACCTCAGTCCGCGTACACCCCCGCCGCCTTGATGATCGGGCTCCACTTCGCGATCTCCGCCGCCACGAACTTCTTGTGGCCCTCGGGCTCGATGCGGCCGTCGGTGGCGACCACGGCGCCGAGCGCTTCCTCGCGCTTGATGAAGTCCGCATCTTTCAGCGCCGCCTTCAGCGCGTCGCTGATCTTCTTGAGCACCGGCGCGGGCGTGCCCTTGGGCGCGTACAGGCCGTGCCAGATCGTCACCTGGAAGTTCTTCAGGCCGGCCTCGTCGAGCGTGGGCAGGTCTTTCAAGAGCGGCGTGGTCAGGCGCTTGGGCGTGGTCACGGCATAGGCCTTGACCTTCTTCGCCTCGATCTGCGGCGAGGTGTTGGTGCTCTGGTCGCACAGGAGGTCGATCTGGCCGCCGATGAGGTCGGTGATGGCGGGCGCCGTGCCCTTGTAAGGCACGGGCGTCATCTCGGTCTTGGTGGCGCTCTGGTAGAGCAAACCGCACAGGTGCGAGGCCGAGCCGATGCCTGCGTTGCCCAGGTTGATCTTGCCCTTGTTGGCGGCGATCCAGGCGGTCAGCTCCTTGTAGTTGGTGGCCGGCAGGCTGGGCTTGGCGATGAGCGTCATGGGCACGTCGTTGACGATGCCCAGGTACTCGAAGTCGGTCTCGACCTTGAACGGCACGTTGCGCACCAGCGTCGGCACGGTCGCCATCGCGATGTGGTTGAGCAGCAGCGTGTAGCCGTCGGGGTTGGCGCGCGCCACCTTGGCCGCACCGATGGAGCTGCCCGCGCCGGGCACGTTGTCGATGATGACGCTGGCGCCGCCCAGCGGCTTGCGCAGTGCCTCGGCGAGGTCGCGCGCGACGCGGTCGGTCGGGCCGCCGGCCGCGAAGGGCACGACGATGGTCACGGGCTTGCCCGCAGGGAAGTCTTGCGCGTGGGCGCACACGGCAAGGGCCACCGCCGCGAGGGCGAACAGTTGTTTCATGGAAGTCTCCGTCAAGGTCAAAAAGAAAATCAGGGCGCGCGTGAAGGCACGCGGCTTTCGAGCGTGGGCGGTTGCCACTCCGGCTGGATGTGGCAGCCGTTCTTGCCGTCGGTGTCGTAGCGCGGCATGAGCGCCACGCAGCGCTGCGCCAGGCTCTGGGGCGTGGGCTTCTCGCCCTTGTCGATCCAGTCGAGCAGTGCGCCGAAGAGCGCGGGGTATTCCGAGTCGCTGAGGTAGCTGTGCTCGCGCTCGGCACTGAAGCTTTGCACTAGGTGCCCGCCGGTGCCGGCCGCATCGCGGATGCGGCGGTAGGCGTTCTCGAGCTCAACGAACGCGGTCGGGTCGTCGATGGCATGCAGGCCGACGGTGGGCAGGGAGGTGCGGCCCGTGGGCTGGCTGTCGGCCGCGAGCGCGCCTTGCGCCTGCGGGTCGGCCGCGTAGCGCAGCACGCCCGCATTGAGCGCCGCATCGTCGGTCGAGCCGCTGTAGACCACGCCGATGTTGCCGAAGGGGTTGCGGCCCTGCAGGCGCTGCTGCACGAGGTCCTGGAACAGCCACGTCGCCCAGTTGAGGTGGCCGACGAGCGAGCGCTCGGGGATCTTCACGACCGAGAGAATCGTCTTCAGCCGCGCCGCCTGCTCGGGCGTGCGCTGCGCGGCCGGCGTGCCGACGCCGGTGCAGTCCTTGACGCGCGCGGCGAGCTCGGCGCGCGTGAGCTTCGCGTCCATCGGCAGGCCCATCCACAACGGGTACTGCGGCTCGTCGGGCTTGGGATGGTTGCGGCAGACGTACTGGTAGACCACGCGCAGGTCGAGCCGGAAGTCGTAGGCGCTGTTGCCGCCGCCGAGCACGCCGCTGGTGAGCAGCAAGCCGTCGTACGGCGACTTCGCATCGCCCACCGGCGCATAGAGTTCGGCCGCCTTTGCCGCCACGCCCGCGCCGTAGCTCTGCCCGTGCAGCAGCGTGCGCTGGGGCTGGCCGAAGTGGCGCACGACGATCTTCCGCAGCCGCTCGGTGTCTTCGGCCGCCATCGTCACGCCGTAGCCGCCGCGCCGGTAGGTGGAGCCGGCCCAGGCATAGCCGGCCTTCAGGGTGACGGCCCAGCGCTTGAGGTCTTCCTCGCTGCGTGCGAGCTTGGGCGCGCCGGTTTCAGGGCCGCCGTGCGCGTGCATCACGAGCACGCCGCGCTGCCAGTCTTTCGGGATGGCGATCCAGTAGAACGCCCCCGCGCCGTCTTCACCGGTGTAGCAGCGCGCGCTCTCCGGCACGGGCGACGGGCAGGCCGTGGGCTTCGGCGCGGTGGCGGGTGCCGCGTGCGCGGACAGCAGCGGCGCGGCGCCCAGCCAAGCGAAGGCGGCCAGTTGCGAGAGGTATTTTTTCAATGGCGTACTCCGAGGTCCAGCGTCGCGTTCGCCCCGTCGGTGGAGACGAAAGCCACGACGCCGCTGTTGAAGATGAGATGGCCCGGCCGGCCGGTACCGGCCTGCGCCACGCCGAGCACCGGCGTGTCGTAGCCCAGTGTGGCGGTCGCGCCGCCGAGGTTGAAGGCGGTGCCGACCACGGTGGCCTCGCGGCCCTCGCCCTTCACGCTGGCCATGGCAAAGCTGCCGTCGGCCGCGCCGGACATCAGCGTCTGCTGCACCGCGAGCAGGCGCAGGCCCGGCTGGATGACGGTGCCCACGCCGCTGCTGGTGTCGCCCGCCGGCACGGCGGTGGCCACGCGGCGCAGGTACAGCGGCGTCGACACGCCGTTGACCAGTCCGATCACCACCGAGCCGGTGAGCGTGCCGCCCTCGGTCTCGGCGGTGCCGCTCGACGAGGTCGAGGTCGTGTACATGTCGAAGGCCCCGCGCGCCGTGCTGTAGCGGAGGTAGCCCTTCTCGGTGTTCTTGCAGGTCTGGTCGTAGGTCATGAAGCTGTTCGACGCCGGGCTGCGGCAGAACTGGAAGGTGCCCGCATTGCGCAGCCGCCCTGCCGACGAGAACGCCGCTGTGGTGCCCGCGCCGAGCTGCTCCACGCCGGCCGCATTGAAGATCAGCGAGACCGAGCGGAAGTCCGTCGACGGCGACACATTCTGGAAGGTGTTCTGGAACGCCACCAACGGCGAGAAGCCGCTGCCGCTCGGCGGGTTCACGCCGCCCAGCAGCACGCCGCCGGCGCCGAAGCTGAACACCGCCCCGCTCTCGCCGCTCGTGTAACTGCAGCTGCCCTGCGACACGAGCGAACCGGCGCGCTGCGTGCCGACCCGCGTGGGTTCGTGGCTCGCATCGATGGTCACGGTGTAGGCCATGGTGGCCGGGTCGATCTGCACCTGCAGTTCCTCGCCGAAGCTGTTGCCGCCTTTGTAGCGCGTCGCGCTCGCCGGCAGGTTCGGGCAGGCGAGCGGGTCGCCGACCTCGGTCACGCAGCTGAAGTTGACGGCCGCATCGAGGCTGCCGCTGCCGCGGTACTTGGGCCACGACGGAAACTGGCACAGCGGGCGCGTGCGGCCGTAGCTGCCGGCCACGGCGTCCACCGCGACGGGCGTGGCGGGCGCGAGGCCGGCCTCGACCCAGCCTTCGAGCGCCGCGAGCGAGTCCCAGTTGGGAATGAAGCTGCCGGTGCCGTGGCCCATGCCGGGCACGGTGTAGAAGCGCACGTTCTGCATGACCGCGGCCTGGCCCAGCGTGGCGACGAGTTGCCGGTAGTAGTCGATGGTCGAGTTGGGGCTGATCACCTCATCGGCCAGTCCGTGCAGCATGATCAGCTTGCCGCCGCGCGCGAAGAAGGGCGCAAGGTTCGGGTCAGTCGCGTCGGTGAGCTTCGACACCTCGGTCACGCGCGCCGCGTACGTGCCGGGGTTCTGCGGATCGAAGGTGAGCGTGTCGAAACCGGCATCGCGCGTGACGAAGAACTTCACCCACTGGTCGCCGGTGACGTACATGTTGGCATCGGCCGAGGTGGCGGGGTTGCCCGGCGCCTTGCGCGTGCCGAGGTCGCGCGTGGTGTACGGGCCGGCCACGAGCGCGCCTTCGAGGAGGTTGTAGCCACCCGCGCGCTTCACGCCGTTGGCCAGCGAGTACGTCGTGAACTCCAGCGGCGATTCGATGGCGTGCACCGTGTCGATCTGCGCGTCCGACAGGCAGGAGTCCGCCGTGTCGGCGCCGTTGGGGCAGCGCAGCGAGGCAAGGATCTGCGTGTTGAGCTGGCGGCAGCTCTCCACATTGCTCACGATGTTGTCGATCGCGCCGTCGAGCTTGTCGCAGGCCTGCATCGCGGCCTTCTGCACCAGCAGCGTCTCCGTCAGGTTGAGCCAGCCCTTGCCGCCGTCGTTGTACAGCGCGCGGCCCACCGCCACGTTCGACAGGCGCGTGCCGGTGTAGTTGAGCGCGGGCTCGTTGGCGATCACGCCCTCGTAGTCCTGCGGCCAGCGCTGGATATAGCTCAGTGCGTCGCGCCCGCCGGTCGAGGTGCCGAGGAAGTAGGCGTGTTTGGGCTTCACGGCATAGCGCGCGAACACCAGCGCTTGCGCCACGTCGCGCGTCTTCTTGAGCGACTGGCCGCCGTAGTTGGCCAGCTGCTCGTCGTTGGCCGCGAACTTGCCGTCGGTGATGCTGTTCGACTGGTGGCCCGAGTCGTCGCCGTAGGTGGCGTAGCCCAGCGCCAGCGGCGCGGGCTTGCCGGCGGGGCCGAAGCGGATGACCTCGGTGCCGTCGATGAGCACGCCGTCGAAGCCACCGCCGCCGAAGTGGATGGTCTTCTGGTTCCACTGCTCGGGCAGGTTGACCGCGAAGTGGATGAGCTGCGAGGCCGGGTCCACCGGCGCGATGGTGCCGCGCACGCGGCAGTAATCGCCCAGGGTGTTGCCCGCGTCGCCCGCGGCCACGGGCGTGGCGCTGGTGACGGTGGCGCCCTGCGTGGGCAGGCTGATGAGCGCTGCCGGCAGGCTCTTGCCGGCCAGGTCGGCGCAGGCCACGACGGGCAGCACGGGCGGGGGCACTGTGCCGGGCGGCTCCTCGGCCGGCGGGGTGTCGCCGCTGACGGGCGGCGGGGTCGGCAGGAAGAAGCCGGGGCTTCCTCCTCCCCCGCTGCCGCCACCACAGGCGGCCAGGACCAACGACGCGCCGATCAGCGCAACGACGACACGAAACTTCGAGGCAGGGCGCGGTGTGCGCATGGATTTGTCTCCGGCATGCAGCCTCGGTGGACTGCTTTTTGAATAGGCGGCCGGACGATAGATTCCGTGTGACCTAGGGTCAAATAAAATAACAAGGCCTATTCAATACAAAAAACATATGGACATACGCGCCCTGAGGTACTTCGTGGCCGTGGCCGGCACCGGCCACATGACGCGCGCCGCCGAGCAGCTGGGCATCCAGCAGCCGCCGCTGAGCCTGCAGATCAAGGCGCTGGAGCGCGAGCTGGGCGTGCTGCTGTTCAAGCGCCATCCGCGCGGCGTGGCGCTCACCGACGCCGGCCGGCTGTTCCAGGCCGAGGCGCTGCGCATGCTGCAGGACATGGAGGCCATGAAGCAGCGCATGGCGCGCGTGGCCCAGGGCCAGACCGGCACGCTGGCGGTCGGCTTCACCAGCTCGGCCGCGGCGCACCGCTTCATGCCCGAGGCGCTGCGCGCGTTCCGCCGCGCGCACCCCGGCGTGGAGCTGCAGCTGCGCGAAGACAACGCCGCCGAACTCACCGAGGCGCTGGCCGCGGGCCGGTTGCACTGCGGCCTGCTGCGCGTGCCGGTGGCGCGGCCCGAGGGCCTGGTGTTCGAGACGCTGCTGCGCGAGCCCGTGTGGGTCGCGATGCCGAGCGACCACCGCTTCGCGCCTGCCGCAAATGGCAAGAAGCCGGCGAAGCCGCTGCCGCTGTCGAAACTCTGCGAAGAGGGCATCATCCTCGTGCGCCGCCCGGGCGCGCCCGGCCTCTATGCCGAGCTGCTCGCGCTGTGCCACGCGCAGGGCCTGCGCCCGCGCGTGGTGGCCGAAGTCGATCGCATGATGACCAACCTGAACCTCGTGGCCGCGGGCGTCGGCCTGTCGGTGGTGCCGACCTCGATGACCGGCGTGCACGCGCACGCCATCGCCTACACGCGGCTGGCCGACGGCGGCCAGCTCGACGCGCCGCTCACGCTGGTGTCGCGCGCCGACGAAGACAACCTGCCGGCGCGGCACTTCGCGGCGCTGCTGCGCGGGCTGGCCGAGGGGAACGCTGCCGCATGACCGTGCCGCTGCTGCGCCGCCATTTCCTGCAACGCATCGGCTTCGCGGCTGCGTGCGCATTGCCGCATCTGTCGCACGCCGCCTCGTCGCCCTGGCCCAGCCGCCCCGTGCGCCTGATCGTGGTCTACCCACCGGGCGGCGTGAGCGACGGCATGGCGCGCGCGCTGGCCGAGCCACTGGCGCAGTCGCTGGGCGTGCCGGTGCTCATCGAACACCGCGCCGGCGCAGGTGGCAGCCTGGGCATGGACGCACTCGCACGCGCCACGCCCGACGGCCACACGCTGGCCTTTTCGGCCATCAGCCCGCTCACCCTGCACCCGCTGCTCGCGCGCGCGCCCTACGACCCGCTGCGCGCCTTCGCGCCCGTGGCCAGCGTGATGCGCACGCCGGTGCTGGTCGTGGGCACGCCGGCCTTCGCGGGCCGCGGCTTTGCAGAGTTGATCGCGCTGGCGCGCCGCCAGCCCGGCGCGGTGCGCTGGGCCACCTCGGGCGTCGCGACCATCGGCCACATGGTGCTCGCCCAGGTGCGCCTGCAAAGCCGCACCGACATCACGCACATCCCCTACCAGGGCGGCGGCCCGCAGCTCAACGACGCGCTCGGCGGGCAGTTCGAGGTGCTGTCGACCAACGTCGCGGCGCAGCAGCTGCAGTACATCGAGAGCGGCCGGCTGCAGGCGCTGGCGGTCGGCGCACCCGCGCGCATCGAAGCCTTGCCGGCGGTGCCCACGCTCGCAGAGCTGGGCTACGAGAAGGCGAACCGCGATTCGCTCTTCGGCATCTTCGCGCCGGCGCGTACACCGGCGGCGGTGGTGCAGCGCCTCAACGGCGAGATCAACCGGCTGCTGCAAGGCGACCCGCTGCGCGCGCGCCTGCGCGAGGCCTACAACCTGCCGGCCGGCGGGAGCATCGAGGACTTCGCGCAGGAGATTGCGGCCGATCGGCGGCGCAACCGCGCGCTGGTGGCGGGGGCGCGGGCGCAGTTCGACTAGGGCTGCGCGGCCACCCAGCCGAAGCCCGCGTACCAAGGGCTGAAGCGTGACGGGCGCTGTTCGATGTCGACCTGCTTCACCGCGCTGGCCAGTGCGGGCGACACGTTGCGCAACGCCGTGACGGTCCATGCGCGGTCGAGCTGCTTGAGCAGGCGGGCCTCGCAGCCGGGGCTCTCGCGCAGGCCGACGGGCGCCAGGCCCAATTGCACCGAGACATGCCCCTGCGCGGCCGCCCGTTCCCAGAGCACGCGCTTGCGCTCCGAGCCCAGCAACGTCAGCTGGCGCAGTTCGTACGTGCCGGCCGGCAGCACGCCGAGCACGGCGTTCACCTGCAAGCGCACGTCCTTGCCCAGGCCGTTCCGGTCGGCCCCGAAGAGCCACTCGAAGTGATCGGTGGGCACCTGCGCCTGGATCGCCATCAGGCAGGGCGCGGGCAAGGGTTGCGTGCCCCGCAGCGTCTGGCGCGTGAGCACCATCAGCTCGGCGGTCTTCGACACCAGCGACAACGGGACCGGTGCCTGGTCGCCCGCCACGATCTGCGCGTCGATCGCGGCAGGCAGCGACGGCACGGCGGCGGCGTTGGCCGCGTGCGCCAGCACCTGCGGGAACAGCACGGGCATCGTCTTGCCATTGCCGAAGCTCTCGCCCGTGGCGATCTCCAGGCGATCGGCGGTCAGGCGGTAGTAGCTCGGCAGCGTCACCTCGACGGCGTAACCGCCGCGGCGCGTGGTGACGCGTTGGTAGAACTCGCGCGACGTGCTCGCCAGCAACGGCTGCAGCGCGCGCACCAGTTCATGGCGCTGCGCTTCGCTGACATTGTTCAGGTCGATGCGAATGCGATTGGACGGGTAGGTGAAGAGCTTGGCCATGCCTCGCTCAAGTTCCGCGGGGTCGGGCCCGCGCGTCACGTAGAGAACGAAGCCACCCACCAGCGCGGCAATGCAGGTCCCCCACGTGAAGTAGCTCGTGAACTTGCGAAAACGGTCGGTGGCCCGCGATGTGCCCATCCACCCCGCCAGCGCCTCCCGGACGCCAAAGAGCACGACGCCGAGAACCAGGACGCCGAACATCAGCAGCACCACGGTGGCTGCATTGAAGGCGAAACTCAAAAAGCCCATGCCGCTGCGTTCAGGCGCAGCGCCCGACAGCTCCAAGCAACGGGTCAGTCCTCCGCGCGCCAGAGCCGCGGATAGTCGCTCACGAACCCGTCCGCCGTGACGCCCAGCACCTCCGCATAGTCGAAGCGCTTGGCCTGGTACGCGTACGTGCTGTCGCTTCGCCGTTCATAGCGCTGCATCAGCTCGCTGAGCCCGCCGTCTTCGATGTCGACCCAGGCCGCCGGTGCATCGGCGCTTTCGCCGGCCGCGAGGTTCAGGCGGCGCAGTTGCAGCAGGTTGGTGGCGGGGGTGAAGCCCAGGTCGAGGTCGACGCAGTGCGACATGTCGGACACGGCTTCGTCGTTGAGCTTCCAGTGGCCGCGCGCGTCGCGCGTGATCGACAGGTCGATGGCCGACTCGCCGAGCCAGCCGCGCACCGTGCCCCATTGCGTGTGCCAGAGCAGGTCGCAGCGCACGCGGTAGTGCAGCTGGGCGATGCGTCCGCCCTCGGTTCGGAACACCGCCGCGCCGTCGAGCTGCCAGGCCGAGGCGTTGCGTTCGAGGCGACAGGCATCGTGGCCCGGTGCATCGAGCCTGCGCCAGAGGATGGAGGCGACGGTTTGCATATGGCGCGGATCATGGCACCGGCATGCCGCGGGGCGCAAGCGGCATCCCGCAAAATGCCCTGCATGTCGAAAGCCCTTTACACGTCGTTGTCTGCCCTTTTCACCCTCCTGGCAGCCGGCGCAGGCCATGCGGCCACCGCACTGAAGGACGGCGACATCATCTTCCACACCTCGCGCTCGGCGCAAAGCCTGGCCGTGCAGCGCGCCACGGGCTCGCGCTACAGCCACATGGGCATCGTGCTGCTGCGAGAGGGCAAACCCTACGTGTTCGAGGCGGTCTCGACGGTGCGCTACACGCCGCTGGCGCAATGGACGGCGCGCGGCAACGGTGGGCGCTACGTGGTGAAGCGCCTGCGCGATGCCGGCACGCGGCTCACGCCCGGCGCCGTGGCGCGCCTGCATGCGCGCACCTCGGACTTCGCGGGCCGCCCGTACGACCTGACCTTCGAATGGTCGGATTCGCGCATCTACTGCTCGGAACTGGTGTGGAAGCTGTACGACCGCGCGCTGGGCGTGCGCATCGGCGAGTTGCAGAAGATTCGCAGCTTCAACCTTTCCGACCCGGCCGTGCGCGCCAAGATGCGCGAGCGCTACGGCGACGCCGTGCCGATGGACGAGCCGGTGATCTCGCCGGTGGCGATGTTCGACTCGCCGCTGCTGGTGACGGTCGAGTCGCGCTGACGACCCGCTACCGCACCGCCGCCAGCACGCTGTCGAGAAACTGTTTCGCCGGCGTGCCGAAATCTTCAGGGATGTAGTCGCGCGAGAAGTCGCGTGCAAACGCCGCTTCGAGGTCCTCGTGCGAACCGAGGTAGTCGGCGATCTCGGCGCGCAGCGCGGCCAGTTCGGCCTCGGTGCTCGACTCGCGGTACGAGGCCATGATCTCGGCGCCGGTTTCGCCGAAGAGGATGTCGGCGTCCTGGCCGAAATAGACCTTGGTGAGGTGGTCGATCAGTTCGAATCGCATCGTGGGGTCGTGAGGAAAAATCAGAACGGATGGGCGGTGAGGATGTAGAACGGCTTGCCGTTGTACGTGCGCATGTTCAGCGTCACGCGCACCTTGGTGAGCTGGCTCACGGCAGTGCTGCCGCGCTGCACGCCGATGCCGACCACGGTGCCGATGTCGTGCTCGAAGGCCACGGGCTTGGAGCCCACCGCCGCGGAGCGCGACCACGCGCGAATGGCCCGTGCGTTGGCGCGCACGGTCTGGCTGATGGCCGACTCGGCGGTGGCCAGGTCGAAGAACGACGACGAACGCTGCAGGCTGGGCTTCTTCGCGAAGCGGTCGAGCAGCTCCTGCGCCGACTTGCCCACGTGCTCGCGGATGGTGTGGCCGCCGGCCTTGGAGCCCGCAATGCCCTCGTGCTCGATGAGCCGCACGGGCTCGAGCTTGAAGCGGCTCGCGCGCACCGCGATCACACGCGATGCGGCCAGCCCGCCGGCCACGAAGAGAGGCACCGCCACGTCGACCGCGAGCCCCACCTGCGCGCCGGTTTCGGGCGAGGCGCCCAGCGCCTGCGCGGTGGCGTCGGCGGTGAGCGCGGTGGCGGTGCGCTGCGTCTGGCCGGTCCAGATCTGGCGCGCGGCCGTGGCGGTGACGTCGCTGCCGTGCGCACCCAGCACCACGCAGCCGACCTTGCTGGCCATGGTGGGCTCGGGCGCGACGCACAGCACGCCCGCGCCGACCAGTTCGATCACGCCGCCGATCAGCGCCGCCGTGCCCCAGAGCCGGTTGCTGAGGCTGGCCGACTCGGGCACGTCTTCGCCGCCGAGCACCGCCGCCATCTGCACCGGCGTCAGCGCGACCGACAGGCCGCCTTCCACCTCGTCGTCACCCATCGTGCATTCCTTTCCGTTCACCACCTGCGTGGGGATTGAAATTCCGCCGCATTCTTGCACGCGACACCAGGGCGGGCGAACATGCCCGGAGAGCGAGACAATTGTCACCGTGAGTTTCCAGCCCGCGCCGCCCCCGGCCCCTCCGATCCGCCGCATTGCCCACCTCGACATGGACGCGTTCTACGCGTCCGTCGAGTTGCTGCGCTACCCGCAGCTCAAGGGGCTGCCGGTGGTCATCGGCGGGGGAAGGCGCCGCGTCGACGAGGCGATCCGCGAACTGCCCGAAGGCGCCACGCTGGCCGACATTCCGATCGAGGCCTTTCCGCGCCTGAAGGACTACACGGGGCGCGGCGTGATCACCACCGCCACCTACCCCGCGCGGCAGTTCGGCATCGGCTCGGCCATGGGGCTCATGAAGGCCGCCAAGCTGTGCCCGCAGGCGCTGATCCTGCCGGTCGATTTCGACGAGTACCGACGCTTCTCGCGCACCTTCAAGCAGGTGATCCTGGACATCGCGCCGCTCATGGAAGACCGCGGCGTGGACGAGGTGTACATCGACTTCACCGACGTGCCCGGCGGCCAGCGCGACGGCGGGCGCTCGCTGGCGCGGCTGATCCAGAAATCGATCTTCGACGCCACGGGCCTCACGTGCTCGATCGGCGTGGCGCCCAACAAGCTCATCGCCAAGATGGCCAGCGAATTCGAGAAGCCCAACGGCATCTCGGTGGTCTACGAGCACGACCTCGAAAACCGCATCTGGCCCCTGCCCTGCCGCAAGGTGAACGGCATCGGCCCGAAGGCCGACGAGAAGCTCAAGCGCTTCGGCATCGAGACCGTGGGCCAGCTGGCGGCGCGCGAGTGCGGCTGGCTCATCGACACCTTCGGCAAGGCCACGGGCGCCTGGATGCACGAGGTGGCCTGGGGCCGCGACAACCGCCCCGTGGTAACCGAGAGCGAGCCCGTGTCGATGAGCCGCGAGACCACCTTCGAGCGCGACCTGCACGCGGTGCGCGACCGCGCCGAGCTGGGCGCGATCTTCACGCACCTGTGCGAGAAGCTGGCCGAAGACCTGCAGCGCAAGGGCTACGTGGGCAAGACCATCGGCATCAAGCTGCGCTACGACGACTTCAAGATCGCCACGCGCGACCAGACCATCGACCGCTTCACCGACGACGGCAAGACCATCCGCCAGGTTGGCGGCCAGTGCTTGAAGCGCGTGCCGCTGGAGCGCCCGCTGCGCCTCTTGGGCGTGCGCGTGGGCGCACTGGCCAAGGCCGGGAGCCCCGAGGCGCTGGCGCCCGCTGGCAACGCCCGCAGCGCGGCGCCGGTGGCGACCACGGCGTCGCTCTTCTGACACCACCATGATCCGACGCTGGCTGCGACGCATCGCCCTCACCCTGCTGGGATTGCTGCTCGCCATCACGCTGTATGTGGCCGTGGCTTGCACGCTGGTCTTCCTGCCGGCCAACGCGAAACCGCCGGCCGAGCCTGCGACCGTCGAGGCCTGGGTGCTGAGCAACGGCGTGCACACCGACCTGGTGTTTCCGGTCCGCTCGGCCACCGTCGACTGGCGGCAGCTCTTTCCGCCGTCCGACTTCAAGGCGCCGCCGCCCGATGCCGAGTTCGTCGCCATCGGCTGGGGCGACCGCGAGTTCTACCTGCACACGCCGACCTGGGGCGACCTGACGGCCGCGCGCGCCTTCGGGGCGCTGTCGGGCGGCAACCGCTCGCTGCTGCACGTGACCTACCTGCAGCGCGCGCAGCTGCGGCGCGGGGCCTACAAGCTCCCGCTCTCGCAAGCGCAGTACGCGCAGCTCGTGGCCCATGTGCGCGCCACGCTGCCCTCAGGCCGCGCGGTGCCGATCGCGGGTGCGCACTACGCGAACGACGATGCCTTCTACGAAGCCCAGGGCAGCTACCACCTGTTCGAGACCTGCAACACCTGGACCGGCCGCGGCCTGCGCCAGGCGGGCGTCACGGTGAGCCGCTGGACGCCCTTCGACTTCAACGTGACGTGGCACCTGCAGCCCGTGCTGCAGCCCTGACGATCTTCAGGGCTTGGGCACGCCTGCCGACCAGGTGGGCCAGTTCTTCACGATGTGATCGACCACGCGCGTGCCCACCAGCGCGATGTTCTCCACCGTCTCGGCGAAGCCGCCCGCCGTCTCGCCCGGCGCCGGGTCCAGGTGCTGCAGCGTGCTTTCCTTCGGGTTGCCCTGGTCGAAGTTGACCGCGCCGCGCAGGCTCATCACGCGGTCGGTGCCGTGGGTGCGCTTGATCACGAGGGTGATGGCGGCGGCTTCCATTTCGGTGATCACGTAGTCGTCGGCGCCATACAGCTTGGCGATGTACTGCGCCTGCTTCGACATGCCGGGGCCGTGGAAGAAGGTGTCGCCCGTCATGTGCGTGCCGGTGCCCACGAAGGGGGCGCGGCGCGCGGCGGCGTCGGGGTAGCGCAGGCGGTACTTGCGGGCCGATTCCGCGTCCTTGAGCGGCGTGTCGGCCGACAGCTTCATGGCCCAGCCGACGAGGTCGGGGTTGAGCTTGAAGCGGCGGTACTCCTCGTAGCCCTTGCGCGGCATGAAGGTGGGTTCGCCGGGCTTGTTCTCTTCGGGGGCCCAGCGGTGGCCGAGGTCGTAGTCGACCAGCCAGGTGGCCCAGCTCACCTCGCCGATGGTGCCGCGCTGGGGCGGCGTGCCGGCCACGCCGGAGATCACGTAGTAGGCCTGCGAGAAGTCGAACTTCGGGTTCAGCAGGATGGCCTGCATCGACGACGACGAGTTGACCTTGCCCATGCCCAGCACCGCGCCGCACACGCCGTCGGCGTTGCAGTACACAGGCTGCAGCGCGCCGGGCACGGCCACGGGCGTCGCGCCCTTCCAGTAGCGCTCGTACCAGTGCTGGAACTCGCCGGCGCGGTCGCCGGTGTTCTGGCCGATCTCGAACATGGCGGCCACGAACACCTTCACCTTGATGGGGGCGCCGGTGGGGGCGGCGGCGGCAGCGCGCGTGTCGGCCGTGGGCGAGGTGGAGGCACAGGCCGTGGCGAGCAGCACGGCGCCGCACAACGCCAGGCCGCGGCTGCCCAGGGAGAAGCGACGGGAGTTCAGGAGGGACATGGGTGGAATCCGAAGAGAAGGAAGGAAAGGAAAGCGCGCCTCGGCAACAGCGTGCGGCGTCCTACACCGCACGATTGTCGATGCTGGCACAAGCGCGATGTCATGCCTTCGATGCAAACCCCATGCCGGCCCGCGCCGGCTGCCACCTCAGCGCTGGCCGGCGGGCTGGTCTACGTGAACCCCGGCATGCCGGGCATCCGCCGGCTGAAGTGGGGCGACGGCTTTCGCTACCGCGACGCGCACGGCCGCTGGCTGCGCGATGCCGACGCGCTCGCGCGCATCCGCAGCCTGGCGATTCCGCCGGCCTACACCGAGGTGTGGATCTGCCCGCTGCCGCAGGGCCACCTGCAGGCCACGGGCCTGGACGCGCGCGGCCGCACGCAGTACCGCTACCACCCCGACTGGCGCGCGCTGCAGGACGGCACCAAGTTCGAGCGCCTCGCGGCCTTCGGGCGCGCCCTGCCCCGTTTGCGCGCCCGCGTGGCACGCGACCTGCGCGCCGGCACCCGCACACCCGGGCGCGCGCAGGTGATCGCCACGCTGGTGCGCCTGCTCGACACCACGCTGCTGCGCGTGGGCAACGAGGCCTACGCGAGCAGCAACGGCTCGTTCGGCCTCACCACGCTGCGCAACCGCCACGCGGCGGTGCAGGGCTCGGCACTGCGGCTGCGCTTTCGCGGCAAGAGCGGCGTGGCGCACGAGGCCCGCGTCGACGACCCGCGCGTGGCCCGCGTGGTGCGCCAGTGCCAGCAGCTGCCGGGGCAGGCGCTGTTCCAGTACACCGATGAAGCGGGCGAGGTGCGCGGCGTGTCGTCCAACGACGTGAACGACTACATCGCCGACGCCACCGACACCGACGAGGGCGAACGCTTCACCGCCAAGGACTTCCGCACCTGGCACGGCACGGTGCAGGCGCTGGAGCTCACGCGGCTGGCCTGTGCCTGGGAGGGCGAGCGCCGGCCCGGCGCCAGGGACATCCTCGCGGCCGTGGCGCGGCAGCTCGGCAACACGCCGGCGGTCTGCAAGAAGGCCTACGTGCACCCGGCCGTGCTGGCGCTGGGCGAGGCGCTGGCGCGCGAGGACGACACGGCGGCGACGGGCACGCTGCTGGAGAAGATCGCGGCACGCGCCGCCACGACCGGCCCGGCGCGCGGCCTGGTGGCGGCGGAGCGGCGATTGCTCGCCTTCCTGCGGACGCCTCAGCCTGCGGCGAGGGCGAAGCGCACGGTGTCGGCGTCGAGCAGCACGGCGTAGCCGAGGTCTTCGGCCAGGTTCTGCAGCGCCACGGTGTCGATGGCCAGGGCGCGCGGCGCCCGGTGGGCGTCGAGCACCGCGTTCGCGCCGCCGGCCTCGCGCACCCGGGCGTGCAGGCGCAGCGCGTCGGTGCCGTCGGGCTCGATGCGGATGGTGCCGGCCTCGTCCGCACCGTCGTGCAGGTAGCCCAACGCGCCCAGGAACAGGTAGCGCAGCGCGGCGGCATTGGGCCAGCGCGGCTCGTCGTCCTGCGGGGCGGCGAGCGCCTCGTCGACCTCGAGCGCCACGCCGTGCAGGTCGAAGGCCGAGCGCATCAGCGTCATGCACTGCGCCACCAGCGCGCTGCGCGTGATGCCGTCGTCGGTGGTGGCCAGTTCCCAGTCGCGCAGCGAGCGGATCGCGGCCACCAACTCGGACACCTGGCTGTCGATGAGGTTCACCCGCTCCTCGCAGGCCGCGGGGTCGACGGGGTCGGCCGCCACCTGGCGCTTGAGCATCAGCACCGCCATGCGGATCACCGAGACGGGCGCCGTCATGTCGTGCCGCAGCGCCGGCAGGGCGCGCGTGAGCAGCTCGTGGCGCACGCCGGCCGCAATCCAGCTGCGGGCGCTGGGAGACGACTTCATCGCGGCGCAGCGGCCCGCAAGGGCGCGCGGCCCGTGGGACGAGAGGCGGCAGGGAGCACGGTCAAGGCAGGATTCCTGAAGGCGGGAACAAGGCCACGAGTATCGGCCCCGCTCCGCGCCGCGGCTGTAGGAGCCTGCCTACGCGCGCCCTGCCCGCCGGGCCGCACCTGCAGCGCGCGCTCAGGGTTTGCCGAGGTAGGTGCGCACGTCCTTCACCTCGACCCCGGCGGCCGCGACGGCCGAGCGCAGCTGCGCCTCGGTCACGCCCAGCGTTTGGGTCCAGTAGCGAACCTCGTGGAGTTCGTTGACATTGATGCGGGCCGCATCCTGCGGTCCGCGCTTGCTCAGGTCATCGGCCATGGCGTGGATTCCTTGTTGAAGGCTCCCACGATGCGGCCTGCACGGCGCATCGGCTGGCGGACAGCAGCGCGGCTCCTTGCAGGATAAGTCCGAGAGCGCGTTGCAGATGTCCGGAAGCAGCGGGCCGGCGCAACGCGGCGCCCCTATCGTCGCCGCTCCTTCACTTCATCCGCCGCACCCCATGACCCCCGAGCAGAACAAGCGCGCCGTCGTCGACGCCTGGAAGGCCTTCGCCAGCCGCGACCCGCAGCGCGTGCGCGCCGCCTTCACCGACGACGCCGAATGGCTGGCGCCCAAGGACAACGCCACCGGCGTGGCCCTGGGCTTCACCGACCACATGATCGGGCCGGACACGATCGTTCGCTTCCTGGTCGAGGAGTTTCCCAAGCTGTTCGTGGCCGACGTGTCGGTGGACTTCACCCACCTGCTCTGCGAAGGCGACACCGTGGTGCTGGAGATGCGCCTGCAGGCCACGCTCGCCAGCGGCCGGCACTACGACAACGACTACTGCTTCATCCTCGAACTGCGCGAGGGCCGCATCGCCCGCATGCGCGAGTACATGGACACGCAGAAGGGGCGCCGCAGCGTCATCGGCGACCTGCCCTCTGACCTCAGGGCTGCCGGGCCCGTGATTGCAGTTCCCGCTTGAGCAGCTTGCCATTGGCCGTGGTCGGCATCGCGTCGATCACCTCGATGCGCGCCGGCCGCTTGTAGGGCGACAGGTGCTCGGCCAGGTGCGCGCGCAGCGCCGCCTCGTCGAGCGACGCCCCAGGGTTCAGCTCGACGAAGGCGACGATCTGCTCGTTGCCGTCGGCCTCGGGCACGCCGACCACGGCGCACAGGTGAACGCCGGCGAAGCGGCCGATCACCGCCTCGACCTCGGCCGGGTACACGTTGAAGCCCGAGCGGATGATCATTTCCTTCAGCCGCCCCACCACGAACAGCGCGCCGTCGGCGTCGAAGCGGCCGAGGTCGCCGGTGGCGTACCAGCCGCCGGGGCGCATCACCTGCGCGGTGGCGGCCGCGTCGCGGAAGTAGCCCAGCATCAGGCCCGGGCCGCGCAGCCAGATCTCGCCGGTGTCGCCGGGTGCCGCTTCAGTGCCTTCGGGCGTGACGATGCGCCCCTCGCCGCCCTCGACCACGTAGCCGGCCGAGGTGTCGGCGCGCGGCGCCTCGGTGCGCGTGAGGAACACCGAGCCCGCGTACTCCGACAGGCCGTAGCCGTAGTGCAGCGGCTGGCCGAACAGCCGCTCCACGCGCTGCTTGAGCGCCGGGTCGAGCGGCGCGGAGCCGGTGTACACGTAGCGCAGCTGCGGAAAGCGCGGCGCCAGCTGCTGCGCTTCGATGTGCGCCAGCAGCCGCGCGTACATGGTCGGCGGCCCAAGCAGGTTCGACACCTGCCCGTGCGCCAGCGCCTCGAGCATGTCGGCCGGCGAGAAGCTGCCGCGCAGCACCAGCGCGGCCCCGCCCGTGAGCGCGGCCATCAGCACGGTGCCGATGCCGAAGATGTGGGTCATCGGCAGGAAGGCGTAGACGCGGTCGTGCGTGTCGAGCGCGCGCACCGCCGCCGACACGCGGCCGAAGTGCAGCAGCCCGCGGTGCGACACCATCACGCCCTTGGGCGTGCCCGAGGTGCCGGAGGTGAAGATGATCGCGGCGGCATCGGCCAGCGCCGGATCGGGCTCGGTGCGGGCCTCGGCGCGCGCGGTGGTGAACATCACGCCGGGCAGCGTGGCCGGCACGGCCGACGCGCGCTGCGCGTGCGTGCGCGCCGCGTCGGAGGCGTCGGTGGTGAAGCCACACAGGCGCGCGTCGGCGCGCTCGGCGATGGCCGCGATCTCGCCCGGCGACATGCGCGCGTTGACGCCGCACGACCACGCACCCACGCGGCTGCAGGCCAGCAGCAGCGCGATGTGGGCGGCGCAGTTCTCGGCCACCAGCAGCACGCGGTCGGTCGGCCGCACGCCGGCGGCGAGCAGGTCGTTCGCGGCGGTCTCGACCATGGCCTGCAACGCGCCATACGTGGTGGTGCCATCGGGTTCGTGGAGGAACACCGCGTCCGGCGTGCGGGCGGCGCGGTCTTCGAGCAGGTGATGAATGCGGGGGGGCATCGGCTATTCCGCCTCGATGCCCTTGGAGGCGCTGGCCCACAGCTTGCGGTCCGACACGCCCTTGGTCGCCAGCACCTCCGGCGCGCCCGCCCAGACCTCGTAGCCCTGCTCGCGCAGGCGGTGCGCGATGTCTTCGCGCGCCAGCATCTTCTGCGCCGCGGCGTTCACGCGCGCCACCAGCGCCGGGTCCATGCGCGCCGGGCCGTACAGGCCGAACCAGCCGCCCACGTCGTAGCCGGGCACGCCCGACTCGATCATGGTCGGCACGTCGGGCAGCATGCGGTTGCGCTGGCGCGAGGTGACGGCCAGCGCGCGCAACTTGCCCGACTGGATGAAGGGCCGCGAGGTGGCGATGATGTCGAACATCATCGGCACGGTGCCGGCCATCACGTCGGCCAGCGCCGGGGCGCTGCCCTTGTAGGGCACGTGCGTGAGCTGCACGCCGCTCATCTTCTCGAGCAGCGCGCCGCTCAGGTGGTTCGACGCGCCCACGCCCGCCGAGCCGTAGAACAGCTTGCCGGGCTTGGCCTTGGCATAGGCCAGCAGCTCGCCCACGTTGCGCACCGGCAGGTCGTTGTTGACCACCAGCACGTTGGTGTAGTCGACCAGCGGCGCCAGGGGCGTGAGGTCCTTCATCGGATCGAAGGGCATGCTGCGCTGCACGTTCGGGTTGATGGTGATGGTCGGGCTCGCGCCGAAGAACAGCATCGCGCCATCGGGCGGCGCCTTGGCCACGGCGTTGCCGCCGAGCGAGCCGGCGGCGCCGGGCCGGTTGTCCACGATCACCTGCGTGCCCAGCTCCTGGCCCAGCGCGGGCGCGAGCAGGCGCGCGGCGCCGTCGACCGGCCCGCCGGCCGAATAGCCCACCACCAGCTTGATGAGCGGCGGCAGGGGCTGCTGCGCGAAGGCACGGTGCGGCAGTGCGGCCAGTGCCGCGCCGCCCGCCAGCGCGGCCATGAGCTGGCGGCGCGAAAGAAAGTCGAGGGATTGCATGAGCGTTGTCTCCAGTTGTGTATGTCTTTGGCGGCTCACATCGCTCAGGCCGGCAAGTCCAGGACTTGTCGCGCGAGGATGTTGCGCTGGATCTCGTTCGTGCCGCCGTAGATCATGGCGGCCGTCGAACCGATGAGCGGCGAGAGCACGTTGAAGCTCTGCCCGTCGAGCACCTGGTCGCCCGCGACCGCGCCCTGCTCTTCGCCGGCCTCGACCAGCAAGGCGCCGATGCGGTGGTAGGTCTCGCTGGCCCAGATCTTCAGCAGCGACACCGACGCGGGCAGCGGCTTGCCCGCGCGCACGATGTCGGCAAAGCCCGTGTAGGCGGCCGACAGGTCGAGCACGTCGAGCCGCAGCGCCGCGAAGCGCTGCGCGAACACCGGGTCGGCGAACAGCCGCCGTGCCTGCCCAAGCCGTGCCAGCTGGCCCAGCGCGTACTGCGACTGCTTGGGGCTGCCCAGGAAGATGCGCTCGAAGCCCAGCAGCGCCTTCGCAATCGTCCAGCCGCCGTGCAGCCGGCCCACGAGCTGGTCGGCCGGCACGCGCACGTTGTCGAAGAACACCTCGCAGAACTCGGGCTCGCCCGCCAGCGTGTGGATCGGCCGCACCGTGACGCCCGGCGTGCGCAGGTCGCACAGCAGGAAGCTGATGCCCTCCTGCTTGCGCGCGCCCTTGTCGGTGCGCACGAGCATGAAGATGTGGTTGGCGTCCTGCGCGAGCGTGGTCCAGATCTTCTGGCCGTTGACGACGAAGTGATCGCCCTGTGCGTCGTGCCCGGCCACCGCCTCGGTGCGCAGGCCGGCCAGGTCGGAGCCGGCATTGGGCTCCGAGTAGCCCTGGCACCACACGTGCTCGCCGCTCAGGATGCGCGGCAGAAAGCGCTGCTGCTGTTCGGGCGTGCCGTGCTGGATGAGCAGCGGCCCGATCATCACGATGCCCTGGTCGGGCGCGCGCGCCACGCCGTGCTGCTCCAACTCCTCGATCCACGCGATGAGCTTGTCCGCCGGCAGGCCCATGCCGCCGTGCGACTGCGGCCAGGCCGGCGCGATCCAGCCCTGCGCCGAGAGCGTGAGGTACCACTCGCGAACCTCGCTCCAGCGCGCGCGGTGCGACAGGTAGCGCAGATGCGCCGGATAGCGCTGCTGCAAAAAGCCGCGCACCATGCGGCGGAACTCGGCCTCGGGCATGGCGGACCAGTCGGTGGTGCGTGCCAGGAACTCGCCATGCCAGGCAGTCGTGCCACCGGCGGCCGCTTCCGCCTCGCCAGTCAGCGCGGAATGCCGGCGCTGGTGCGCCGTGGCATTGCCCAGCCACGCCGACAGGCACAGCACGCGCTTGTAGAACAGGCTCAGGTCGCACTCCTGCGTGTAGCCGATGGCCCCGTGCAACTGCACCGCCGCGCGCGACGCCTGCAACGCGGCAGCCGTGCAGCGCGCGTTGACGCGGCTGGCCTCGGCTTCGAGCCGGTCAGAAGGCAAGGTGCCGTCGCTTGCCAGCGCCAGCACCTCGTTCAGCGTGGCCTGCGCCACCTCGAGGTGGATGAACATGTCGACGCTGCGGTGCTGCAGCGCCTGGAAGCTGCCGATGGCCTTGCCGAACTGCGAACGCGTGCGCAGGTAGGCCAGCGTCTGCGCCAGCATCGCCTGCCCCGCACCGAGCAGCTCCGCGGCCTGCAGGATCTGCCCGGCCGCGAGCGCCTGGCGCAGCGCCTCCTGCGCGGCGGGCCCGCTGGCCAGCACGGCGTCGGCCGGCAGCACGACCTCTTCGAAGCGCAGGTTGGCTGCCTGGCTGCCATCGACCAGCGGCATGAGCGTCTCGCTCACGCCCTCTGTGCCGCGCGGCACCCACAGCAGCACGGCGTCGTCCTCGCCGCGCGCCGACACCAGCCAGCCGCTGGCGGCGGCGCCGGGCAGCACCATGAGCTTGTCGCCCTGCAGCAGCACGCCGCCCCCCTGACCCGCGCGCGCCTCGCAGCCGCAGGCCAGCGGCACGGCGCTGAGGTCGCCCGCACTTTCCTGCCAGGCCAGCGCGGGCAGGCTGCGGCCCGCCACCAGCTCGGCCAACAGGGCACGCGCCGCCGGCGTGTCGAGCCGTGCCAGCAGCAGCGCGCTCAGGCCCGCCACCGCCAGCAGCGGCTCGGGGGCCGCGTGTTCGCCGGCCGCGCGCAGAATTTCGGCGGCGCCGTCGAGCCCCAGCGCGAGGCCGCCGGCCGCTTCGGGCGCCAGCATGCCGGGCCAGCCGAGCGCGGCGATCTCGCCCCAGCCGTTGGCCTCGTCGGCCTGCGGGTGTTCGGTGCGGGCGCGGCGTCGCGCGGTGGCGCCGCTGCGGGTGAAGTAGTCGAGCGCCGCTTCGCGCACGGCCAGGAGTGAGTCGGAATCCATCGCGCTGTCTGCCTTTTCTTTTCCGTTGCAATGACGAGTCGCAGCGTGCCCGAAGACCCCGCCGGCGGGCATTCGCGATTGCGGAAGGGAGGGTTTCGCAATCACTGAGCGCCTGCGGGCGCGTGCGGGGATAGATTTGCGGCCATGACAAAGATCAAGAAATCCCTGCACACCGACCTCGGCCACAGCACGCCCGACAAGATCACCGTGCGCGGGCGCGACCTGCCCTCGGAAATCCTCGGCCACCTCAACCTGGGCGACATGGCCTTCCTGGAGCTGACGGGCCGCATCCCGACGCCGCAGGAGTCCGTGACCTTCAACGCCATCGTCGTCACGCTGGTGGAGCACGGCGTGACGCCCAGCGCGCTGGCCGCGCGGCTCACCTACGCCGGCGCACCCGAGGCCCTGCAGGCCGCCGTGGCCGCCGGCCTGTGCGGGCTGGGCACCGTGTTCGTGGGCAGCACGGAAGGCGCCGCGAAGATGCTGTACGAGGCCATCCCCTTCGGCGAGAAGCCCACCCGCCCGCTGGCCGACATGGCGAAGGACATCGTGGCCGACCACCGCGCGCGCAAGATCATCGTGCCGGGGCTGGGCCATCCGCTGCACAAGCCGATCGATCCGCGCACGCCGCGCCTGTTCCAGATCGCGGCCGAGAACGGCCTGTCGAGCCACTACGTCGCGCTGATGCAGGCGGTGCAGGAAGAGGCCGAGCGCGTGTCGGGCAAATCGCTGCCGATCAACGCCACCGGCGCCATCGGTGCCATTGCCGCCGAGTTCGGCTTTCCGTGGAAGATCATCCGCGGCTTCGGCGTGATGGCGCGCGCCATCGGCCTCGTGGGCCACATCCTCGAGGAGATCGACGACCCGATGGCCATCGAGATCTGGCAACGCGTCGAAAAAGAAGCGGGCGGCCCCCGCCAGGACTGAACACGATGATCGCTACCGACAACCGTTTCCCCGACATCCGCGACGCCGTGCGCGACCTGTGCGCGCAGTTTCCCAACGAGTACTTCCGCAAGGTCGACGAGGCGCGCGGCTACCCCGCCGAGTTCGTCGACGCACTCACCCAGGCCGGCTGGATGGCCGCGCTGATTCCCCAGGAGTACGGCGGCTCGGGCCTGGGCCTGACCGAAGCCTCGGTGATCATGGAAGAGATCAACCGCTGCGGCGGCAACTCGGGCGCCTGCCACGGCCAGATGTACAACATGGGCACGCTGCTGCGCCACGGCAGCGAGGCGCAGAAGCGCCAGTACCTGCCGAAGATCGCCAGCGGCGAGTTGCGCCTGCAGTCGATGGGCGTGACCGAGCCGACCACCGGCACCGACACCACGAAGATCAAGACCACCGCCGTGAAGAAGGGCGACCGCTATGTGGTCAACGGGCAGAAGGTGTGGATCTCGCGCATCCAGCATTCGGACCTGATGATCCTGCTGGCGCGCACCACGCCGCTGGCGGACGTGAAGAAGAAGTCGGAAGGCATGTCGATCTTCATCGTCGACCTGCGCGAAGCCATCGGCAAGGGCATGACGGTGCGCCCGATTCTCAACATGGTGAACCACGAGACCAACGAGCTGTTCTTCGAGAACCTCGAGATCCCGGCCGAAAATCTCATCGGCGAGGAAGGCCAGGGCTTCAAGTACATCCTCGATGGCCTCAATGCCGAGCGCACGCTGATCGCGGCCGAGTGCATCGGCGACGGCTACTGGTTCATCGACAAGGTCACGGCCTACACGAAGGACCGCGTGGTGTTCGGCCGCCCCATCGGCCAGAACCAGGGCGTGCAGTTCCCGATTGCCGAAGCCTTCATCGAGACCGAGGCCGCGAACCTGATGCGCTACGAGGCCTGCCGCCTGTTCGACGCGCGCCAGCCCTGCGGCGCGCAGGCCAACATGGCGAAGTACCTCGCGGCCAAGGCGAGCTGGGAGGCGGCCAACGCCTGCCTGCAGTTCCACGGCGGCTTCGGCTTTGCGTGCGAATACGACATCGAACGCAAGTTCCGCGAGACGCGGCTGTACCAGGTGGCGCCGATCTCGACCAACCTCATCCTGAGCTACGTGGCCGAACACATGCTCGGCCTGCCCCGCTCGTTCTGAAGGACTGCACATGAACGCCATCGACCACCCCAGCAAGGTGCTCGCGACCTTCGCGGCCGAGCTGAAGTTCGCCGACATTCCCGCGCCCGTGCTGCGCCGCACCGAGGACCTGATGCTCGACTGGCTCGGCTCGGTGCTCGCGGCCCGCACCGCACGACCGATACGCAGCATCGAGCGCTTCGCGCAGATGATGGGCCCGGCCGACGGGCCGAGCGAAATCCTCACTTCGCGGCGCACCAGCTCGCCGCTGTTCGCGGCGCTGGTCAACGCGGCGGCCTCGCACTACGTGGAGCAGGACGACGTGCACAACGGCTCGGTGTTCCACCCCGCCGCCGTGGTCATCGCACCCGCACTGGCGGAGGCACAAAGCCTCGGCGCCAGCGGCGCGCAGCTGCTGACGGCCGTGGTCGCGGGCTACGAGGTGGGCATCCGCGTCGGCGAGTTCCTGGGCCGATCGCACTACCGCACCTTCCACACCACCGCGACGGCGGGCACGCTCGCCGCAGCCGCGGCGGTGGGCCGCCTGCTCGAGCTGTCGCCGCAGCAGATGCTGCATGCCTTCGGCTCGGCCGGCACGCAGTCGGCCGGCGTGTGGGAATTCTTGCGCGACGCGGCCGATTCGAAGCAGCTGCACTGCGCGCACGCGGCGGCCAGCGGGTTGATGTCGGCCTACCTCGCGCAGGACGGCTTCACGGGCGCGGCGAAGATCCTCGAGGGCGCGCAGGGGCTGGGCGTGGGCATGTCGAGCGACGCCGATCCCGCGAAGCTCACCGACGGCCTGGGCACGCGCTGGACGCTGGCCGAGACCTCGTTCAAGTACCACGCCTCCTGCCGCCACACGCACCCGGCCGCCGACGCGCTGTTGCAGGTGATGGAACAGAACCAGCTCAAGCCGACAGACGTGTCCCAGGTCACGACCCATGTGCACCAGGGCGCCATCGACGTGCTGGGCCGCGTGACGGTGCCGGCCACGGTGCACCAGGGCAAGTTCTCGATGGGCACGGTGCTGGGCCTCATCGCCGTGCATGGCCGCGCAGGCCTGGGCGAGTTCGACCGCGACTTTCTCTCGCCCGAGGTCTCGGCCTTCCGCGAGAAGGTGACGATGGCGCTGGACGACGAGGTCGACACCGCCTACCCCGCGCGCTGGATCGGCAAGGTCAGCGTGCACACCGCCGACGGCCGCACGCTGGCCGGTCGCGTCGACGAGCCCAAGGGCGACCCCGGCAACAGCCTGAGCCGCGCCGAGATCGAGGACAAGATGCAGCGCCTGGCGCACTACGGCGAAGGCGCGACGGCCGACGAAGCGAAGGCGCTGTGCGAGCGCGTCTGGCAGCTGGCCGGAACGGCCCGCGTGGGGCGCTGGCTGCAGGCGACCTCCTCCGCCGCCTGAACCACGGCGCGCCCGCTCACGCCTCGGGCAGCGAGGTCTCCTGCAGGCGCCAACGCGCGCGCGGGCCGCGAAAGGTGTAGCGGTCGCGGTAGCGCTGCGGGCTGGTGCCGGTGGCGCGCGCGAACATGCGGCAGAACGCGCTGGTGTCGCCGTAGCCGCAATCGCGCGCGATCTCGTCCACCGAACGGAAGGTGCCTTCGAGCCACATCTGCGCGCGCTGCACGCGCAGTCCCTGCAGGTACTTCAGGGGCGTCATGCCCGAATGCTGGTGGAACAGGCGGGTCAACGTGCGCTCGCTCACCGACGCTGCCGCAGCGGCCTCGGCCAGCCGCAGGGGTTGACCCGCATGGGCCTGCATCCACGCCTGGGCCAGGTACAGCGGTGTGTCGCGCGCCTGGCCCATCACCTGCGTCCCCGTCATCGCGGCCGACAGGGCCTGCCGCTCGGTGTTGAGCAACAGCTTCTCGGCACCCGCGTGCGCCAGGTCGGCCAGGCCCGCGTAGCGCGCCAGGTGCAGCACCAGCGCATGCAGCAGCGACGGCGCCACCGCGCAGACGCAGCCGCGCTCCGCCACGATCGGCTCCCTGGCTTCCATGCGCACCCCGGGAAAGTACTTCTCGAAACCCGACTGGTAGAGCCAGGGGATCGGCGCGCTCAGGATGCAGTCCGCCTGCGCCAGCAGCCAGATGCCCGTGCCGCAGGCACCGATCAAGCTGCCCGCCTCGAAGCGCCGGCGCACCAGCTCGACGCTGGCGGCATTGCGCCGCACCAGCTTCTGCAGTGCCGGGATGGACTGCATCACCAGCGGCGCCACCAGCAGCACGCGCGGCCCCGGCTGCGGACGGCGCGCATGGCGGCGCTCGTCTTCGTCGATGCAGGTCTGCGCATGCCAGCGGTGCGCGCGGCCGTCGGCACCGAGCAGACGCCAGCTCGCGGCCGGCAAGGCGTCGCGCGGCGCACGCACGCGCGCCAGGGCATTGAGCTCGCGCAGCACGTCGACGGCGGACCACAGCGCACCGGGTGCGCCGCCCTCTGGGAGCAACAGATCGAAGTGAACCACCGGCGGGACTCCTGGCTGAAACAGCACATCGATTGGCTGGATCAAACATTGTGGCAGGCGACGGGCAAACCTACGATCCGCCGACCGTTCGATCCTTCCTGTCCCGTCCTGCCCTGTCCTGTCATGAGGTGTCTGCCTTGATCCGCTTCTGCCTGAAAGCCTCGCTGCTCGCCCTGTGCAGCGCCACCACCCTGCTGGCGGCCCCTGCCGCCGGCGCGGCCTGCGTGTCCAGACCCGTCACGCTGCTGGTGCCCTACCCGGCCGGCGGCCTGTCCGACGTGATCGCGCGCTCCATCCACCTGTCGCTGTCGAAGCAGCTGGGCCAGCCGGTGCTGGTCGAGAACCTCGGCGGCGCCGGCGGTGCGATCGCGGCGCAGAAGGTGCTGGCGGCACCGGCCGACGGCCACATGGTGTTCCTGGGGTCGCCCAATGAAGTGATCCTCACGCCGCTCGCCAATGCCGCCGTGAAGCTGCGCCACGACCAGTTCCGCCTGCTCGGCCCCGTGACGTTCAACCCGATGGTGCTGCTGGCGCGCAAGGACCTGCCGGCGCAGTCCATCGACGAGCTGATCACCCTCGCCCGCACGCCCGGCGGCAAGCCGCTGAGCTACGGCAGCGTGGGGTACGGCTCGCTGTACCACTTCGCGGGCGAAGACCTGTCCACGCGCGTGGGCGCCGCCATGCTGCACATTCCCTACAAGGGCGGCGCGCCGCTGCTGCAGGACATGGGCGCGGGCCTCGTGGACTTCACGATGATGCCGTGGGCCACGATGTACCGCGGGCTGGCCGACCAGGGACGCCTGAAGATCCTCGGCTGGGTCGGGCCGCGCCGCGAGAAGTTCGCCCCCGAAGCCCCGGCCTTTGCCGAGGGCAGGCTGCTCAAGGACTTCGAGTACAGCACCTGGGCCGGCCTGATGGTGCGCAAGGAAACACCGGACGCCACGGCCGCCTGCCTGCACCAGGCGCTCACGACCACGCTGGAACAGCCCGAGGTGCAACAGGCGATCCTGTCGACCGGCTCCATGCCGGCCGCTGCGCGCACGCTCGACGAATCGGCCAGGCAGTTCGCGGCCGAGGCCGCGCGCTTCCAGGCCCTGGCCAAACGCATCAACCTGCAACCCCAATGACCGACACGCCACACGACACCCGCGCGGTGCGCGACTGGGCCGAGGCGCACACCGGCGCCTACACCGCCGTGCGCCGCCAGATCCATCGCCACCCCGAACTGGGCTTCGAGGAGTTCCAGACCAGCGCGCTGGTCGCCGACCGGCTCGAAGCCTGGGGCTACCAGGTGGACCGCGGCATCGGCGGCACCGGCTTCGTCGCCCAGCTGAAGCTGGGCGACAGCCCGCGCCGCCTGGGCATCCGTGCGGAGATGGATGCGCTGCCGATGACCGAGCTTGCGCAAATTCCGCACGCCAGCCAGCGGCCCGGCGTGATGCACGCCTGCGGGCACGACGGCCACACCACGATGCTGTTGTTCGCGGCGCAGTACATCGCCGAGCAGCGGCGCTTCGACGGCACGCTGAACCTGATCTTCCAGCCGGCCGAGGAAGGCCTGAACGGTGCCTCGCGCATGATGCAGGAGGGCCTGTTCACGCGCTATCCCTGCGACGCGGTGTTCGCCATGCACAACATGCCCGGCCTGCCGGCAGGCCAGCTGTTGTTCCGCGAGGGCGCGCAGATGGCCTCGGGCGACACGGTGGTCATTACGCTCGCCGGGCGCGGCGGCCACGGCGCCATGCCGCATCTGGCGACCGACCCCACGGTGGCCGCCGCCAGCATCGTGATGGCGCTGCAGACGGTGGTGTCACGCAACACCGACCCGCTGCATGCGGTGGTGGTCACGGTGGGTGTGCTGCAGGCGGGCACGGCCAGCAACGTGATTCCGGAGACGGCGCTGCTGAAGCTCACGGTGCGCGCGCTGGACCGCGACGCGCGCGACCTGGCCGAAGCCCGCATCCGCGCCCTGGTGCATGCCCAGGCCCAGAGCTTCGGGCTGGAGGCCGAGGTGGACTACCAGCGCGGCTACCCGGTGCTGGTCAACACGCCGTCCGAGACCGCGTTCGCGCGCACGGTGGCACGCAACCTCGTGGGCCCGCAGGGCATGGTCGAGACCGGGCCGCCCGTGATGGCCAGCGAAGATTTCGCCTTCATGCTCGAAGAGGTGCCGGGGTGCTATTTCTTCATCGGCAACGGCACGCACATCCGCGAAGGCGGCTGCAGCGTGCACAACCCTCACTACGACTTCAACGACCATCTGCTGCCGGTCGGTGCCGCCTACTGGGCGAGCCTGGTGGAGCAGTACCTGCCGAAGGCCGGCTGACCGGGCCTTCGCGCACGCAAGGAAAGGCGGGGTTCAGGCGAACAGCCGGCCCTGCCCCGGCGAGCGCGCATCGAGCCCGGCGGTGCGCACGAGGTCCCAGAAGCCCGCGGGCGAGCTGGACACCACGGGCACCCGCAGGCGCGCCTCGACCTCGCGCACGGCATCGAGCGTGACGAGGCCGCCGCACGAAATGAGGAGGCCGTCGGCGCCGGGCTGGTCGTCGAACACCTTCAGGCACAGGTCGACCAGCACCTCGGTCGACACCTGGCCCACGGCCTGCACGTCGGAGATGGCCAGGCCTTCGAGCGCCAGCGGTTCGAAGTCGCTCTGTTCGAGGTAGGTGCGCAGCTGTGTGTTGACCTCGTCGATGTAGGCGGTGGCGACGGCCACGCGTCGCACCTTGAGGTGACGCAGGCCCGCGAGGATGGCGTCGCTCATCGTCGTGCAGGGCAGGCCCGTGGCCTGCTCCATCTCGCGCTTCAGCTGGCGGGTGAAGGCCACGCCGCGAAAGAAGCTCAGCGAGGTGCCCATGAGGGAGACGGCGCTGGCGCCCTCTTCCTTCAGCGCCAGCGCCTTGCCGATGACCGAGTCGATCACTTCGGTATAGCCGCGCGTGGAGATTTCGCCGAGGCCCAGGCCCTTGGCGCTGAAGCGGATGCGGTCGCCGTAGAGCAGCGGGCCGTCCACCGGCACGGCGCCGGCTGCGGGCGGAACGATGAGGCCGAGATGGGGCTGCTGTGTCACCTCAGTTCCCCTCCGCCACGATGCGCTGGTCCGTGATGATGCGTTTCCATCGCGTCGTTTCCTCCGCCATGTCCTTGCCCAGCTGGGCCGGCGTGGCGTAGGCGCGCAGCGTGCCTTGCGCGGCGGCGGCCGTGCCCGTCTCGGGCATGTCGAGCACGGTCTTCACGGCGGCCGAGAGCTTGTCGACCACGTCGTTGGGCGTGCCCGCAGGCGCGAGCAGGAAGATGCGCGGCGCCACGTCGAAGCCCGGCAGCGCCTCGGCCAGCGGCGCCACGCCTTCGGCGCCCTCGAGCTTGGCGTTGTTCAGCAGCGCCAGCGCACGCAGCTTGCCGGCCTTCGACTGCGCCATGGCGGCGGTGGCGCTCACCACGCCCAGCGGCACCTGGCCGCCGACCACGTCGGGCACGATCTGCGCCGCGCCGCGGTAAGGCACATGCACCACGAACGCGCCGGTGGATTGCTTGAGCATCTCGAAACCCAGGTGCTGCACGGTGCCGACGCCCGACGACGCGTAGGAGTAGCGGCCCGGGTGCGCCTTGAGTTCCTTGACGAGTTCGGCGGGTGTCTTGGCGGGAAAGTCGTTGCCCGCGACGATCATCAGCGGCGACACGAAGGCGCCGGCCACGGGCTTGAAGCTGGTCAGCGGATCGATCGCGATCTTCGGCTGCAGCAGCTTGGCGATGAGCAAGGCGCTGTCGCCCATCATCAGCGTGTAGCCGTCGGGCGGCGCCTTGGCGACGAGGTCGGCCGCGATGAGGCCGGTGGCGCCGGTGCGGTTCTCGACCAGCACCTGCTGGCCCAGCACGGCGGGCAGCCGTGCACTGAGCATGCGCGCGACCGCGTCGACACCGCCGCCGGCCGAGTAGCCGACGACGATGCGGATGGGCTTGTCGGGAAACTTCTGCGCCCACGCGGCGGGTGCGGCGGCCAGCAGGCCGGCCAGGGCCAGGGCGGCCTGCAGGGCATGCCGGCGCGAGGGCCGCATGGCGTCTGTTCTTCTGTCGTTCATCTTGTCTCCGTGGTGGTCGGGATGCGCCGGCCGTCTGTGCGGCCTGGTCGTGGTCGGAAGTGTCGTCGGGTGGCGCTCAGGCCTTGCCTTTCCCGTGCGAGGTCGGCAACTTGGCGAGCTCGCGCACGCGCTCGGCGTTGGGCGTGAAGCCCAGCCCCGGCGCCTCGGGCAGCGTGAGCCAGCCCTGCTCGGGCACGGGCAAGCCGTCGAAGATCTGCTTGAGCATCTGCACCGCGACGTAGTGGTACTCGACCAGCCCGCCGTTGGACACGCCCGCGTGCAGGTGCATGTTGTGGAAGGGCCAGGCGCCGCCGTTGTCGATGGGCACGTTGAAGGCCGCGGCCATGCCCGCGATCTTCAGGCACTGCGAATAGCCGCCCGAGATGGTCACGTTGGGCTGCAGCACGTCGGCCGCCTGGTTCACCAGCAGGTCGCGAAAGCGGAAGGCCAGGCCCTCGTTCTGCCCACAGGCCAGCGGAATGCGCGTGCGCGCGCGCAGCTGGGCCATCTGGCGCACGTCGTTCTGCGTGAGCGGCTCCTCGAAGAAGCTGATGCCGTAGGGCTCGATGCGGTGCGCGAGTTCGGTGGCGTGGAACAGGTCGAGGCCGCAGTTGGCATCGACGTAGAGCTTGACGTCGGGGCCCACGGCCTCGCGCACGGCGGCCACGCGGCGCACGTCTTCGGCAATGACTTCGTCGAGCGGGCGCGGCTCGTCGCGGCGCGCCAGCGCGTGGTTGCCCACGGTCATCTTCAGGCGCTGAAAGCCCTGCGACACCCACAGCTTGGCGGCGGCGGCGAGCTGGTCGCGCTCGAAGAAGCCGAAGCCGAAGGTGGCGTACACCGGCACCTTGGCGCGCGCGCCGCCGAACAGGCGCCACAGCGGCTGGCCCAATGCCTTGCCCTTCAGGTCCCACAGTGCGATGTCGAGCGCGGCGATGGTGTGGCTCGCGTAGCCGGTCTGGCCGCGCGGCGAGAGCAGCCAGTAGAGCTTCTCCCACAGGCGCTCGGTGGCCATCGGGTCTTCGCCGATCAGCGCGGGGCCGGCCACTTCGCGCACAGCGGCGGCGATGATTTCTTCTTCGGTGATGGCCGTCATGCCGTGGCCGACGAGGCCGGTGTCGGTCTCGATCTCGGTGAGGCACAGCGACAGCGAGGTCTGCTTGTTCAGGCCGACCACGTCGATGGTCACGGGGATGTTCAGCGGCGTGGCGCTGACGCGGATGATCTTCAAGGGTTTCTCCTTTGGTGTGCCCGCATCTTTGCGCGAGGGCCGCAGGAGAACAATTCGTTTTTGGCGAGTTCGAGCCTTCGCGCGACGCGAAGGCTCGCCGCCCGACTGCCTCGGATCAGTCGGGGCGGCCGAGGTGTTCGAGCACCGAGCGCGCGGCGGCCGTGAGCTCCTGCTGGCGCCGCACGCACAGCAGGTGGCGGCGCAGCGCCCAGGGCGCGTCGAGCTTGAGGCAGCGCAGCTTGAGGATCTGCAGCTGCGGCAGGATGGCCGCATAGGGCAGCACGCCGATGCCCACGCCCTGCTCCACCATGCGGCAGACCATGTCGAAGCTGCCCACCTGCATGCGCACCTTGAGCGGCACTTGCGCCTCGAGCGCGGCAGCGAGCAGCACGCGGTGCAGCGCCGTGCCTTCGCGCACCACGATATGGTCGTGGCGCAGCACCTCCTGCACATCGATGCGCTTGCGGCGCGCCAGCGGGTGGTCGCGCGCGACCACCACGGCCAGCTCGTCGGTGCGGTAGGGCAGGCATTCGAGGCCGTCGGCGGGCGTCTGGCCCTCGATCACGCCGATGTCGGCCAGGCCGGCCTGCACGGCCTTCACCACCTCGGTGCTGGCGCGCTCCTGCAGGTCGATCTTGAGCACCGGGTGCAGGCGCAGGAACGAGCCGATCTGCGCCGGCAGGAACTGCGCGATGGTCGAGGCGTTGGCCGTGATGCTGACCACGCCCGCCACGCCGTTCTGGAAATCGTCGAGCTCGGCGCCGAGCCGGTCCATGGCCGAGAGCACGGCGCGCGCATGCAGGAGAAGCCCATGGCCGGCCGAGGTGAGCGTGACGCCGCGCGCATGGCGCACCAGCAGCGGCAGCCGGGCGCGGGCTTCGAGGTCGGAGATGCGCTTGCTGGCGGCGGCCAGCGCGATGTGGCAGCGCTTGGCGCCTTCGCTGATGCTGCCGTGGTCGGACACGGCCACGAACAGGCGCAGCGATTTCAGGTCGGCGGACATGGCCCGTCGTGCCTCAGGCCAGGGTGAGGTGGTCGAACAGCTCGCGCGCGGAGGCCGGCAGCTGCTCGCGGTTGCGCGCGATGAGCTTGAGCTCGCGTTCGGCCCATGCGTCGCTGAGCGCCACGGTCGAGATGCGCATGGCCATCGACAGCCGGTGCGCCGACGACGACGGCAGCACGCCGACGCCCACGCCCGCTTCGATCATCAGGCAGATGGCCTCGAAGCTGCTCACCTGGATGCGCGGGCTGAAGCCACGCCCCGCGAGTTCGGCGCGGCGCTGCAGGAAGCGGTGGATCGCGCTGCCGTGATGCAGGCCCACGTGTTGTTCATCGAGTGTGTCGGCAAAGGCCACCGACGACGCGCCCGCCAGCGGGTGTGTGGGCGGCACCACCAGCACGAGCTGGTTGCGCCCGAACGGGCGCGCATCGAACTCGCCGGTGTGCACGTCGCCCGCGAGGATGCCGATGTCGGCCTCGCCGTCGGCCACGGCGCGCACGATTTCTTCGCTCAGGTACTCGCGCAGATCGACCTGCACGGCCGGGTGCTGCGTGAGAAAGCCCGCGAGCTTCTGCGGCAGGTACTCGGTGATCGAGGTGGTGTTGGCGAACACGCGCACATGGCCCTTGATGCCCTTGCCGAAGTCCTGCATGTCGCAGCGCAGGTGCTCCATCTGCTGCATCACGCGCTTGGCGTGGTACAGCACGGCCTGCCCCGCCGCCGTGAGGCTCACGCCCTGCGCGCTGCGATGCAGCAGCTTGCCGCCCACCGCCTCTTCCATCTGCTTGATGCGCGTGGACGCGGCGGCCAGCGAGATGCAGGCCTTCTCGGCGCCGCGCGTGAGGCTGCGCGCGTCCGCCACGTAGACGAACAGTTTCAGGTCGAACAGGTCGAAGTGCAGGTTCACCGGGCGGGCACGAAGGAAGCGGGAGGAACGCGCATTGTCCGGCGAACGGCGTCGCCTGCAGCCGCTTGCGGGTTTGTCCTCAGAAGGTGTGAATGAATCCGGACATGGCGGGGTCGTTCACACCTTCTCAGACCGGGTCCCAGCTGAACACGTCGGCCGAGCGGTCCAGCGGGAAGAAACTGGCGCGCATCGCGGGCATGGCGTGCTCGGCGATGCTCTCGGGCGTCCAGCCTTCGGAGCGGTGGATGGAGCGCACCGGGCGCGGCTGGCTGATGAGCGAGATCTCGTTGTTGCGCACCGAGAAGATCTGCCCGTTCACGGCCGCCGCCGCATCGCTCGCCAGGTACACCGCGAGCGGCGCCACCTTGGCGGGCGTCATCTGCTTGATCTTGTCGACGCGGGCGCGCTGCTCGTCGGTGTCGGTGGGAATGGCGCCGATCATGCGGCTCCAGGCAAAGGGCGCGATGCAGTTGGAGCGCACGTTGAACTTCAGCATGTCCAGCGCGATGGACTTCGACAGCGCCGCGATGCCGAGCTTGGCCGCCGCGTAGTTGGCCTGGCCGAAGTTGCCGATGAGCCCCGAGGTGGAGGTCATGTGCACCAGCGCGCCCGAATTCTGTTCCTTGAAATGCGTCGCGGCCGCGCGGCTCACGAAGTAGGCGCCGTACAGGTGCACCTTGATCACCGCGTCCCACTCGTCGACCGACATCTTGTGGAAGAACCGGTCGCGCAGGATGCCCGCGTTGTTCACCACCGCATCGATGCGCCCGAAGCTGTCGACCGCGCATTCCACGATGCGCCCCGCGCTCGCGGCATCGGCCACACTGTCGGTGTTGGGCACGGCCTCGCCGCCCGCCGCACGGATCTCCTCGACCACCTGCTGCGCCGGCCCGGCACTGCCGCCCGCCCCATCGAGCCCCGCGCCGATGTCGTTGACCACCACCTTCGCGCCATGCCGCGCCATCGCGAGCGCAATGTCGCGCCCGATGCCGCCGCCCGCGCCGGTGACGACGATCACTTTGCCTTCAACCATGTGTCTTGCCTCTGCCTCGGATGTTCGTTCGCCCGCGAATTCGCGGGGGAATTTCAGAATGCCACAGGCCAGGCGGGTGCGGGTTTGGGGTTTCCGAAGAGGGGCTTAAGCGGCGGCAGCGCGCGACCGCCGGCGGGTGGCCGTTACTGCCGCGCCGTGCGGATGTTCGCCGGCAGCGCCTGCGGCCAGCTCGTGCGGAACGGGTTGATGTCCAGCCCGCCGCGCCGCGTGTAGCGCGCGTACACCGCGAGCTTGGTCGGCTGGCACTGGCGCCAGATGTCCGTGAACATGCGCTCGGCGCAGGGTTCGTGGAATTCGTTGTGGTTGCGAAAGCTCACGATGTACGCCAGCAGGCCGGCCTGGTCGATGGGCGGGCCGCTGTAGCGGATCTGCACGCTGCCCCAGTCGGGCTGGCCGGTGACGAGGCAGTTGCTCTTGAGCAGCCGGCTGGTGAGGGTCTCGTTCACGTGCACCTGCGTCGTGTCGCTGCTCAGCAGCTCGGGCGCGGGCTGGTAGTGGGTGCATTCGATGTCGAGGCGGTCGAGGTCCAGGCCGTCGATCTCGTGCACGGGCTCGCGGTCGAACAGGTCGGGCGTGAGCAGCTTCACGCCGATGCCGGCCGACTGGTCGCTGCCGCGCCATGCGGCTTCGGCGAGGTCGGTGCGCAGGTGCTCGCGCACCGCATCGATGCTGGCGAAGGTGCTGTTGTTGAAGCTGTTGAGGTACAGCTTGAACGACTTGCTCTCGATGATGTTGGGCGTTTCGCAGGGAATGGTGAAGTGCGCGATGGCCACCTGCGGCTTGCCGCGCGGGTTCAGCCAGCTCAGCTCGAAGGCGGTCCAGAGGTCGGCGCCGAAGAAGGGCAAGGCGCCGGCCTGGATGCCCATGGCTTCGCGCTGCGTGGTGCGTGCGATGGGGAACAGCAGGCTCGGGTCGTACTTGTCGGCGTAGGCCGAGGCGCGGCCGAGCTGTGACTGCTCGGGGGTGTTGGGGTTCGTGTTGGGGTTGGTGGGGTCGTGGCTCATGGGGCAGTTCCGGCATCCGCCGCGTGTGCGAACGGAGCGATGTGGTGGGCGAGGATCGTGCAGACCTCGGGCGGCAGGTCGTGGCCCATGCCGGGCACGGCGATGAAGGTCGCACCCGGAATGCGCTGCGCCGAATCGCGGCCGCAGGCGATGGGCACGAGCGCGTCGGCGTCGCCGTGCAGCACCAGCGTCGGGCGCTGGATGCGCGCCAGCACCTGGGGGCGGTCGTCGTCGGCGCCGATGGCGAGCATCTGGCGCATCAGGCCGGCCGGGTGGTAGGCGCGGCGCATGCTGAAGGTGAGGCGCGTGGCCAGTTGCTCGTCGGTCTGCGGGTAGGCCGGGCTCTGGATGAGCCGCTGCAGCTTGATGCTGTGCGCGACCAGCGCGGCCTCGTCGTGGCTGCGCGGGCGCCGCATGAGCATGGCCCCGACCTCGCGGCGCGGGCCCGGCAGGCCGCGCGCGCCGCTGGAGCTCATGATGCTCACGAGGCTGGCGGTGCGCTCGGGCGCGGTGGCGGCGATGCGCTGCGCGATCATGCCGCCCATCGAGGCGCCGACGATGTGGGCGCGGGCAATGCCCAGCGCGTCGAGCACGCCGAGCGAATCGAGCGCCATGTCCTGCAGCGTGTAGGCGCTGCGCACCTTCAGGCCGATGCGGTGGCGGATGGTTTCCCACACGAGGTTGCCGGTTCCGAGGTGGTCGAAGCCCTGGCTCAGGCCGATGTCGCGGTTGTCGTGGCGCACTACGCGAAAGCCCGCATCGACCAGTTGCTGCACGAAGCCGTCGGGCCAGGCGACCAACTGCATGCCCAGTCCCATGATCAGCAGGATGACGGGGCGCCCTTCGCCGCCGGTGTCGTCGACTTCGATCTGCAGGCCGTTGGCGGTGACTTTCATCGGTTCCTTGTATTTTTCTACTTGAACTCGCGCTCGCGCAGCCACTTGGTGGCGACCCATTTCTCGCCCGCGAGCACCGGCGCGCCGCCGTGCAGCGTGCGGGTGGCGGGGTCGGGCCGGTCGTAGCTGAAGAAGACACCGGTGCCGCGCACCGGGGCCACTTCGAGCCCGATGTCGGGGAAGGTGGTGGCGCCGCCCTGCTCGGGCTCCTGCAGGTACATCACGAGCGTGGCCACGCGCTGGCCGCCGCGCTTGAGGATGGTGGGCGTGCCGGGCTCGTGCGGGTCGAAGTAGTCGTAGTGCGGGCGGTACTGCGCACCGGGCGCGTAGCGCAGGATCTGCAGGCCCTCGCCGTATTCGAGCGGCCAGCGCAGCAGCATGGCCAGGCGCTGTTCGAGGCGCGCGACGATCTCGTTCTCGCCGCGCTCGAAGAACATGCCGTCGCTGGTGCGGTCGACGTTGAGCACCTCGCCGCCGGTGCGGGTCTCGACGGTGAGCGAGCGGGCCAGCCGCACGCGCGCGGCGGCGATCAGGCCTTCGCATTCCTCGACCGACAGCAGGTTGCCGAACACCACGACGCGCGGATGCCGCACGGTCTGCAGCACCTGCACGCGGCGGTCGCCGGCCTCGATGTACAGCGGCGCGCCGTCCAGGTCGGGGCCGGGCATCTCGGTGCGCGCCGGCGCCAGGGCCGCCTCGACATCGGGGAAGCCGGCCTCCAGCTGGGCCAGCGCGAGGTCGGTGGCGGCATCCTGCCAGCCGGCCGCCCGCATCGACATGCGCAACGCGGGCACCGAATGACCGGCCGCGAGCTGGGCCACCAGCCATTCGCGCAATTCCGGACTGATCGCTTGGGACATCAGACTTTCCTTCTGAACACCAGCCTTTCGGCTGTCGATACCTGGGCGTCGAAACCATAACCCTCGAGATCGAATTTTTCCAGCGCCTTGGGCGTGGCCGCCTGGTGCAGCACGGCCCAGCGTGCCAGCAGGCCGCGGGCGCGCTTGGCGAAGAAGCTCACGATCTTGTACTTGTCGCCCTTCCACTCCTGGAACACGCATTCGACCACGCGCGCCTTGAGCACCTTCTGGTCGACCGACTTGAAGTACTCCTGCGAGGCGACGTTGACGACGACCGGCGTGCGGTCAGCCGCCAGGCGCTCGTTCAGGTGCTCGGCGATGCGCGAGCCCCAGAAAGCGTACAGGTCCTTGCCGTGGCGGTTGGCCAGCGCGGTGCCCATTTCAAGCCGGTAGGGCTGCAGGCGGTCCAGCGGGCGCAGCAGGCCGTACAGGCCGCTGAGGATGCCCACATGGTCCTGGGCCCAGGCAAGCTGGGCGGGCGTGAGGCTGCGGGCGTCGAAACCGCCGTAGACGTCGCCGTCGAAGGCGAAGGCGGCCTGGCGGGCGTTCTTGTCGGTGCTCTTGGACGACCAGGCGGCGTAGCGGGCCACGTTGAGGGCCGAGAGCTTGTCCGACAGGTGCATCAGCTCGGCGATGTCCTGGGGCGACTTCTCGCGCAGCAGCTTGATGAGTTCGACCGAGGGGCCGCGCGGGGCTTCGAAATGGGGTTGGGTGGCGGGGGTTTCGGAGGGGACGGGGGTGTCGTAGTCGAGCGACTTCGCGGGGGAAAGCAGGAACAGCATCAGTCGATTATGTGGGGCTGGGGTTTCCCCGGGCCGCCCCGGTAAAATCCCGGGCAATCCCACCCTGTCACCAACGGCACCCGAGGGTGCCGTTTTGCATTCCCCATGAGCGAACCTACCTCCCAGCCCGGCCTCGAGAGCCTGTCCAAATCGTTCGAACCCGCCGCCATCGAGGCGCACTGGGGCCCGGAATGGGAGCAGCGCGGCTACGCCAAGGCGGGCTTCCGCGGCACGCAGCAGCCCAAGGAAGGCGCCGAGTCGTTCGCGATCCAGCTGCCGCCGCCCAACGTCACGGGCACGCTGCACATGGGCCATGCGTTCAACCAGACGATCATGGACAGCCTCACGCGCTACCACCGCATGAAGGGCGCCAACACGCTGTGGGTGCCGGGCACCGACCACGCGGGCATCGCCACCCAGATCGTGGTGGAGCGCCAGCTGCAGGAGCAGAAGGTCAGCCGCCACGACCTGGGCCGCAAGAAATTCGTGGCGCGCGTGTGGGAATGGAAGGAAAAGTCGGGCAGCACCATCACCGAGCAGATGCGCCGCATGGGCGACACGGTCGACTGGAGCCGCGAGTACTTCACGATGGACGACGACCTCTCGAAGGTGGTCACGCACACCTTCGTGAAGCTGTATGAAGAAGGCCTGATCTACCGCGGCAAGCGCCTGGGCAACTGGGATCCGGTGCTCAAGACCTCGGTGAGCGACCTGGAAGTCGAGAGCGAAGAAGAAGACGGCTCGCTGTGGCACATCGCCTACCCGCTGGAAGACGGCAGCGGCACGCTCACGGTGGCCACCACCCGCCCCGAGACCATGCTCGGCGACACGGCCGTGATGGTCCACCCCGAAGACGAACGCTACAAGCACCTGATCGGCCAGCGCGTGAAGCTGCCGCTGGTGGACCGGCTGATTCCGATCATTGCCGACGACTACGTCGACAAGGAATTCGGCACCGGCGTGGTCAAGGTGACGCCCGCGCACGACTACAACGACTACGCCGTCGGCCAGCGCCACAAGCTCGAGGTTATCGGCATCCTGACGCTGGACGCGACCATCAACGACAACGCGCCCGAGAAATACCGCGGCATGGACCGCTTCGTGGCGCGCAAGGCCATCGTGGCCGACCTCGAGGCACTGGGCCTGCTGGTCGAGGTGAAGAAGCACCGCCTGATGGTGCCGCGCTGCGCGCGCTCGGGCGCCGTGGTCGAGCCCATGCTCACCGACCAGTGGTACGTGGCCATGACGCGCCCCGGCGCCGACGGCCAGTCGATCGCGCAGAAGGCCATCGACGTGGTGAAGTCGGGCGAGGTGCGCTTCGTGCCCGAGAACTGGGTCAACACCTACAACCACTGGATGGAGAACATCCAGGACTGGACGATTTCGCGCCAGCTCTGGTGGGGCCACCAGATTCCGGCCTGGTACGACGAAGACGGCAAGGTCTACGTGGCCGAGACCGAAGCCGAGGCGCAGGCCAAGGCACCGGGCAAGACGCTCACGCGCGACGAAGACGTGCTCGACACCTGGTACTCGTCGGCGCTGGTGCCCTTCTCGTCGCTGGGCTGGCCCGAGAAGACGCAGGACCTGGCGCTGTACCTGCCCTCGACCGTGCTGGTGACGGGCTACGACATCATCTTCTTCTGGGTCGCCCGGATGATCATGATGACCAAGCACTTCATGGGCACGGTGCCGTTCAAGGACGTGTACATCCACGGCCTGGTGCGCGACGCGCAGGGCAAGAAGATGAGCAAGTCGGAAGGCAACGTGCTCGACCCGGTCGACCTGATCGACGGCATCGAGCTGCCCGCGCTGCTCGACAAGCGCACGCAGGGCCTGCGCAAGCCCGAGACCGCACCGGCGGTGCGCAAGAACACGCAGAAGGAATTCCCCGAGGGCATTCCGGCCTTCGGCGCCGACGCGCTGCGCTTCACTTTTGCCTCGCTGGCCTCGCTGGGCCGCAGCATCAACTTCGACTCGAAGCGCTGCGAGGGTTATCGCAACTTCTGCAACAAGCTGTGGAACGCCACGCGCTTCGTGCTGATGAACTGCGAAGGCCAGGACTGCGGCCTGCTGGAGCACACGAAGGAAGACTGCCAGGTCGGCGGCAAGGCGCATGGCTACCTGAAGTTCAGCCGCGCCGACTTCTGGATCGTCTCGCAGCTGCAGCGCGTGGAGGCCGAAGTGGCCAAGGGCTTCGAGGAATACCGCCTGGACAACGTGGCCAACGCGATCTACCAGTTCGCCTGGGACGAGTTCTGCGACTGGTACCTCGAGATCGCCAAGGTGCAGATCCAGACCGGCGACGACGCGCAAAAACGCGCCACGCGCCGCACGCTGATCCGCGTGCTCGAGGCGCTGCTGCGCCTGGCGCATCCGATCATTCCGTTCATCACCGAAGAGCTGTGGCAGAAGGTCTCGAAGGTCGCGGGCCGCGAAGGCGCGTCGATCATGATCGCGGCCTATCCGCAGAGCCAGCCCGAGAAGATCGACGAAGCCGCCGAAGCGCACGTGGCGCGTTTGAAGGCGCTGGTCGATGCCTGCCGCACGCTGCGCGGCGAGATGAACGTGTCGCCCGCCACGCGCCTGCCGCTGTACGCGGTGGCCGACGACGCCGAGGGCGCGGCCTTCCTGCGCGACGCGGCCCCGGTGCTGCAGGCGCTGGCCAAGCTCAAGGAAGTGAAGGTGTTCGACGACGAGGCCTCGTGGCAGGCTGCCGCCGAGGCGGCACCCGTGGCGGTGGTGGGCGCGGCGCGCCTGTGCCTGCACATGGAGATCGACAAGGCGGCCGAGAAGCTGCGCATCGGCAAGGAAATTGCACGCATCGAGGGCGAGATCGCCAAGGTGCACGGCAAGCTCGGCAACGAGGCCTTCGTGGCCAAGGCGCCGCCCGCCGTGATCGAACAGGAGCGCACGCGCCTGGTCGATTTCACCGCCACGCTGGAGCGCCTGCGCGACCAGCTTGTGCGCCTCGGCTGACAGACGCGGCCCGGGTGGGGGACTAGGATTTGGTCATCGGCCTCGCGCTGTAACCACTCTCATCCCTCTCCTTTTTCCTGCATCCAACGACACTGAACCGCCCATGTCCACTTCTTCCCCGACGCGCATCCGCAAGGCCGTATTCCCTGTTGCAGGCTTCGGCACCCGCTTTCTGCCGGCCACCAAGGCCCAGCCGAAGGAAATGCTGCCAGTCGTCGACAAGCCGCTGATCCAGTACGCCGTCGAAGAAGCCTATGCCGCGGGCATCCGCGACATGATTTTTGTGACCGGGCGCAACAAGCGCGCGATCGAAGACCACTACGACACCGCCTACGAGCTCGAAAGCCAGCTCGAAGCCAGCGGCAAGGACGCGCTGCTTGAAATCGCCCGTTCGGTGTCGCCCGACGACATGACCTGCTCGTACGTGCGCCAGCCGCGCATGCTGGGCCTGGGCCACGCGGTGCTGTGCGCCGAGCACCTGGTGGGCAACGAGCCCTTCGCCGTGCTGCTGGCGGACGACCTGATGGTCGGCCCTGTCGACGGCCAGCCGGTGCTGGCGCAGATGACCGAAGTCTTCGCGCGCCTGGGCGCCTCGGTGCTGGCCGTGCAGGAAGTGCCGCTGGAGCACGTCAAGCGCTACGGCATCGTGGCCGGCGAGAACGTGGAAGACGGCCTCGTGAAGGTCAACCGCATGGTCGAGAAGCCCAAGCCCGAAGACGCGCCCTCGCGCCTGGGTGTGGCCGGCCGCTACATCCTCACGCCCGGCGTGTTCGACGAGATCCGCAACCAGCCCAAGGGCGCGGGTGGCGAGATCCAGCTGACCGACGGCATCGCGGCGCTGATGAAGAAGGAATCGGTCTACGCCTACTCGTACAAGGGCATCCGCTACGACTGCGGCAGCAAGGAAGGCTTCCTGCAGGCGTCGGTGGAGCTGGCGCTGGCGCACCCTGAAGTGGGCGCGCAGTTCCGCGAATACCTCAAGAGCCTGAAGCTCTGAGGGCGCTGCAAAGCACTGAGAAACACACTGAAAACAAGAAGGGGCCGCGAGGCCCCTTTTCTTTGGTCGGTTGCCGACGCTAACGCCGCTTCAGCACGTGGATGAAGTCGCTGCCCACGGTCTCCTGCGCCACCAGTTCGTTGCCGGTCTGGCGCGCAAAGGCCTGGAAGTCGCGCACCGAACCCGGGTCGGTCGACACCACCTTCAGCAGCTGGCCGCTCGCCATGTCGTTGAGCGATTTCTTCGCCTTCAGGATCGGCAGCGGGCAGTTGAGGCCGCGCGTGTCGATTTCGCGGTCAACTTGCATTGCCAGGCTCCGGCGGCAGGTTCAGGCCGCGGCGACGCTCTTCGTTTTCCGCCGCCGTGAAGAACACCGGCTCGTGGCCGCGCGTGCGCAGCCAGTCGGCCAGCGCATAGCCGGTGCCGGCGGGCCAGCACCGCAGGTCGGGCAGGTCGTAGAGGCGGTAGTCCACCAGCTCGGGCGAGAGCTTCACCTCGCCGTCGGCCACCACGTGGTACGCGATGATGATCTGGTTCATGCGCTGGAAGTCGTAGGCCCCGACGAGCTTGGCGGCGCTGACGTCCAGGTTGGTTTCTTCCTTGACCTCGCGCGCGATGCCCTCCTCGGGCGTCTCGCCGGCCTCCATGAAGCCGGTGATGAGCGCAAACATCTTCCCCGGCCAGGCCGCATTGCGCGCCAGCAGCACCTGGCCGCGGTACTCGACGATGGCCGCCAGCACGGGCGTGGGGTTGTTCCAGTGCGTGTGGCCGCAGTTGGGGCAGCGCAGGCGCTCCTTGGGACCGCCGTCTTCCATCAACGCGATCCATTCGAGCGGGGTGGCGCAGGCCTGGCAGAACTTGGGGTGGGGCATGGGAAGTCTCTGTTCTTTTTCTCGGGCGTGCGGCGCCCGGTGGGCGCCGCCGCAGTGTGAAGGGATCAGGCGGGGAAAACGCCCGTCGACAGGTAGCGATCGCCGCGGTCGCAGACCACGAAGACGATGGTGGCGTTCTCGACCTTCTTCGACACCTCGATGGCCGCCCACAGCGCGCCGGCTGCCGAGATGCCGCCGAAGATGCCCTCTTCGCGCGCCAGGCGCCGGCACATCTCTTCGGCGTCGTCCTGGCTCACGCTGATTTCCTCGTCGACGCGGCTCGGGTCGTAGATCTTCGGCAGGTACTCGACCGGCCACTTGCGGATGCCCGGAATGCGCGAGCCTTCGGCCGGCTGCGCACCGACGATGCGCACCGCCGGGTTCTTTTCCTTCAGGTAGCGCGAGACGCCGGTGATGGTGCCCGTGGTGCCCATCGCGCTCACGAAATGGGTGATCTTGCCGTGCGTGTCGGTCCAGATCTCGGGGCCGGTGGTCTCGTAGTGGATGCGCGGGTTGTCGGGGTTGGCGAACTGGTCGAGCACGCGGCCCTTGCCCTGGGCGACCATCTGCTCGGCCAAGTCGCGCGCGTATTCCATGCCGCCGCTCTTGGGCGTGAGCACGAGTTCGGCGCCGAAGGCCTTCATGGTCTGGGCGCGTTCCACCGAGAGGTCCTCCGGCATGATCAGCACCATGCGGTAGCCCTTGATGGCCGCGGCCATCGCCAGCGCGATGCCGGTGTTGCCCGAGGTGGCCTCGATCAGCGTGTCGCCGGGCTTGATTTCACCGCGCTCCTCGGCCCGCTTGATCATCGACAGCGCCGGCCGGTCCTTGACCGAACCCGCCGGGTTGTTGCCTTCGAGCTTGCCCAGGATCACGTTGCCGCGCTTGGCGTTTTCCGCGGCGTGGATGCGTTGCAGGGCAACCAGGGGGGTCTTGCCGATGGCGTCTTCGATCGTCGGATAATTCATGCCAGCCACTGTGCCATAATTTTGGGCTTCCTTCCGGATGTGCCCGGGTGGTGAAATTGGTAGACGCAGGGGACTCAAAATCCCCCACCGAAAGGTGTGCCGGTTCGATTCCGGCCCCGGGCACCATGAGACAACATCACACCGTCTCACCCAACATCAAAACCCGCTCGCTTCATAGGCGCAGCGGGTTTTTCTTTGCCTCAAGCCGTCTCAGCCCATAGCATCCCATGTCGGCACTTTGTCGGTACTTCTGTAGGTACCTGCAAAAGTGCCGAGATCGAAGTACCGACACATCGAGGGGGCCGAAATGGCGCTGACAGACACGTTCGTGAAGCAGATAAAACACAAGGGCTCGGAGGTCGGCGAGCGGTACGCCGACGGCGGCGGAATGTATCTCCGAGTGAAAGCCTCAGGTAAGTACTGGCGCATGGATTTCCGGATCGACGGCAGGCCCCAGACCCTGGCGCTCGGCGTCTACCCCGAGGTCTCCCTGGCCAAGGCCCGCCAGCGGCGCGAGAAGGCGCGCGAACAGCTCGCCGACGGCATCAACCCGAACGTGGCCAAGCGTGAGGAAAAAGCGGCCAAGATCGCCGCCGCCGGGAACACGTTCGAAGTGGTCGCCCGGGATTGGCTGGTGAAAACCGCGAGCAAGCGCGGCCCCAGCACCCACGAGAAGATCGAAACCTGGCTCACCAAGGACGTTTTTCCCTTCATTGGCCGCGATCCCGTGGCGGATCTCAAGGCAAAGGATGTGCTGGACAAGGTGGCCCGGCGCATGGAGGCGCGCGGCATCCATGAGAGCGCTCACCGCGTCGTGCAGGTCTGCTCGCAGGTACTGCGCTTCGCTGTGGCGACAGGCCTCACCGACCGTGATGTGACAGCCGACCTGCGCGGCGCCCTCGCCTCGGTCGAGAAGGCCCACTACGCCGCGATCACAGAGCCCAAGGAGGTCGGCAAGCTCGTGCGGGCGATCCGCGACTACGCCGGCCACCCCGCGACCTCTGCCGCGCTGCAGCTATCGCCCCTTGTGTTTCTGCGCCCTGGCGAGCTGCGCGCGGCCGAATGGGCGGAGATCGACCTGGACGCCGCGGAATGGCGCATCCCGGGCTCAAAGATGAAGATGAAGGTGGAGCACCTGGTGCCACTGTCGCGCCAGGCCATCGACGTCCTCAAGGGCATCCAGGCACTCACCGGACACGGCCGCTACGTGTTCCCCAGCATCCGCACGGGCGAACGCTGCATGAGCGAGAACACCATCAACGCCGCGTTGCGCGGCATGGGGTACGGGTCTGACGTGATGACTGCCCACGGCTTCCGGGCAATGGCGCGCACGATCATGGACGAGGTGCTGGGCGAGCGGCCCGACCTGATCGAACATCAGCTGGCGCACACCGTGAAGGATCCGAACGGCCGGGCCTATAACCGCACCGCCCACCTGCCGGCGCGCCGCGAAATGATGCAGCGCTGGGCCGACTACCTCGACAAGCTCGCCGCGGGCGCCGAGATCCTGCAGTTCAAGGCCGCCTGACAACCCGCGCTCAAGGCGCGGTGGCCGCCACCCCGCGATGCACCCGACGCAACGGTGAGCCGGCCCCAAAACCTCAACATGTTTCAACATCACGGCCCTCGCACTGAGACTTCCCCGAGGTATTCGCCGCGATCCTTCAATCCGAAACGGAGGTTGGGACATGGACAACTGGTTGAGCGACCGCTTCGGCGGCGACTATCGTGCAATGCGACGTCGGAGCAAGGAGCTTTGGTGGTCAGGCTGGACGTCGATATCGACCGGCGCGATTCCTTTGATCCTGGGTTGGGCGTTCGCGGATCTGCCGCGCGGCTCGCTCATCGCCGGCTTGTCGACCGCCATCCCGGACTGGATGCTTTTCGGCGGCATGGTAGCGATCTACATTGGATTCGCCCTGGCGCTCGCTAGCTGGTACCTCCGCGGGCTGAGCAAAAGGGTGCAGTACTCGCTCTGACCGTCCCGGAGCGACCACCTGCGGCGAGTCGCCCCCCACGCAACCGCAGGAGCGCGGGCGGAGCACTACCTCGAGCGAACTTTCCCGGGCAGCAGCTGGACCGGTATGTGATACCCGTCTTTCAGTTTTTCCGTTTGAAACGGAAGAACGCAGCCCGGGCACTTCCGATATCTTCCGTTCATGCCACTCCAGTCCTTCAAGCGCGTCTTGCTGCAGAGAGATCGCGACCTCTTCGACACCTTGCGCGCTGCGCACTGGCCAACAATCTGCGAGCAGATGTGCACTGAAGCGCCAACCCCTCAACTTTCAGCACTGCTGCGCACCCGTTGGGCAGTGAGTGGCGAGCGCATGCGCACAGAGACAGCGAACGACGAGCTACTAGCCCGCGCGCTGCGGGCCTGGCTACCGAAGTACCAAGGGCCCGACCAAGTGCTCTTCAGGGGCGAAAGCGTTGAACGCTATCGAGCCGGCAAGCTCGGCTTCTGCTGGTCAACCCAGCGCGAGACAGGGGAGATGTTCGGCTCGGGGTTGCATGCGGCTTTTCCGGATGGAGGATGCCTGCTGCAATGCACGGTTCATAAAGCCGCGATCTTGGCGGAACCCAACTCCCACAGCAGGTGGATGGGCGAAGAAGAGTATGTGGTGGACCCCAAGATGTTGCACGGGGTCATCGTCGTCGAGCGCTACCCTGATTCCCGCTGACCTGTTTCGCTGCGTGCCGGGGCACGCCCGCCGCCGTCATGCATGATCTACCCCATGAAATCGTCAGACCAGCTCGCCGGGCATCGTTTCGATCTCTCCAAGTCCGTGCTGTACCTATCGGTTCTCGGCCTGTTCGCCAAGCTGCTGAAGGCAGACATCAGCGGCGCGCTCTTGCCAGGCGCAACACTCAAGGCTGAATATGCGACTTGGGCAGCCGGCCTCATCGGTATCGTGCTCTTGTTTTCGCTTCTGGCGCTCGTGGTCTGCATCCTGGAGGGGGCCTACCTTGGTCACATGTCTGGCGAGGTCGAGCAGGAAGCCAAGGCCCTCATGAAGCGCCCGGCGGCGCTGATCCCACTATCGGTCTTGGGCGGACTTGGGACCCTCATCTACATGGCGCCGTTGGTCCTCGGTGGCTATGCATCCTGGAAGCTTTGGGCCGACACGGTGGCCGCATGCGCCGCGCTGTGGCGCGTGCTTTGAAGTCGAAGACTACCCATCCAACGCTCTAAAACTGCGCGCGGAACACGCTCCGCGCTCCGGCTTGCTATCGCCCGAACACGAACAGGACCCCGCCGCTGGCCATCGCGAGCATGCGCAGCTCACGTAGGGTGAGGTCTGCGCAGAGATCTCCAATCTCCAGCTTGGCGCCACCGCCCGGCAAGTGCGTGACGGAGATGGCCCGATCCTCCTGAGCATCGAGCGCCGGCTCGAACACACCGGGCAGCACGCGCCGCAGCCGACCGTCCTCGATCATCCTCTTCACGTGGTCATCGATGATCGAGTAGGTCAAGCCCAGTGACTCCACGAGCACCTGCCGGGAGGCCACCCTGTTGGCCGCAGTCAAATCTAGGATGGCCTGGTAGATCAGCGCTCCGTGGCCTCGGCGAACGGGGGGCTTGCTGCTGGCCTGTGCTGGCCCATGCATCTGGAGCGGCTGTGCGGCGGTGGTGGTCACGTTCATGCCTGGGTGTTGCTCGGTGCTGTGATGGGCAGGACGATGCGCGATCAATTCGGTGCCGTCAACGGGCATTGGGGTGCTCAGCCGTGGCAGGTTTTGTAAGATTTTCTTGCCTCGTCAATCTCAGGTTTTCTGAGGTTTTCTTGCCGGGCGCCAGTGGAGGTTTTCGGAGATTTCCCGCGGGGCGCGACTACAAGTTTTCTTAGGTTTTCCGGCGCTCAGCATGCTGCGCGAGGTTGCCCTGTTTGGGTTGCTTTCCAGTCCATGGCCCCTCCTGAAATGGGCCCCTTGGTAGCCGCTTCCTTGGAAACCATGGATACCGGCGCGGATACCGAGGCGCTTGGATACCGGCAGGCCGGCCCGTCACCGAGCCCCAGGCCGCCGAGGGCGATCACGAAGGGCTGCACACCGTCGCTGTCTCGGAGCGGATTTCGGTGAGGATGGTGGTGACCTCCCGCTCGTAGACCTGGAAGCCGATGTTTGCGATCAGGCGGCCCATGTTGATGGCCCCACTCTCGGAGAAGTTGCCGCGCCGGTGCTCCGCGACCATCATGGTGATCGCGTGCCGAATCGCGTCCTTTCGCTCGAACGCGGCCCCTTTCAGTGAGAGCGGAAGACTCTCTTCGGTGAGAGTGCCGTATGTGGCGTTGTGCATGGTGAGTCCTTGAAAAAGCACCCGGAATGGCCGCGGCTAGCTGGGTGAGGTCTTGCCGTCGAGGTTAGGAGGTGGGCGGCTGCAAGAGCAGCTCAGCCTTCGACGCCCATGAGGCGTTTGATTTCTGACACCGGCCAGGCGAGCCGCCCGCCCACGCGCAGCGGCTTCAGCGGGCCCCAGCCCTTGCAAGCCCACAGCCGCAGGGTCTTGGCTGAGCGGTTGAGGTGGTGGGCGGCGTCAGCCGTCGGAATCGCAGAACGGCTTTCGTGCGCCAGTGGAACAACGGTCTTTGCAGCCATATGCGTCCTCGGTGATTGAACATGGTCTGTCATTGTTCGCATCCGTGCCGTTCCGCCAATCCGTGCTGGGGGTAGCCCATGTTTGACCATGGGCCTGCTACATTCCGCCCATGGCCAAGGACCCCAAGAACTTCACCGGCGAGGACGTGCCGGCACTGCTCAAGCACGAGGCCGATCGTCGCCGTGAGGTTGAGGACTGGAAGGGCATGCTCATGAGCTTCGCCCTCTTTGCAGGCCTTCTCGCGCTGCTGTACATCTTCGGTTCGTGGCTGGCGGAGCTATTCCACTGAACTGCGAGCCGCTGCCGGCGACCTGAGCACGTAGAAGCCGCCGTTCGGATGCCTCATGACGGTCCCGCCTGACTCTCGCGCGATACGCCCAGCGTTCAGTCGACTCTGAAATGGCTGGCCTCCATCGAGGATGGCACCGCGCCCGTTGTCGGCCGGCTGAGATCGGGGCTGCGCTAAAGCACCTACCGCGCTCGGTGTCAGCGCAGCAGGAACGCGCGTTTCGTGGCCCAAATAGCGGACAAAACCTGGACTCGTCACGATCTGCGCCATGCCCCGACTAATCGTCGGCACCGCGAGCACCTTCGCGATGCTCACGGGGTTACCTGACCCGATGGCCTTCCCCAGCTCAAGCCACCAACCACCGAGCCCCACAAGCCGCGCAGTCCCGCTGGGGTTTGCAAACACCGTCGATCCATCGCGACGCACTGAAGCCATGCGCCCCATCTGGTTGATGCGCTGCTGCAGGCCAGGGAAGCCACTCGTGTTGAACAAGGCGTTGCGGGCCGCAGGGCTCATGGCTGCAAGGTTGGTCAAAAACGTCTCGCTTGAGAACTGGCTGCCCATTTCATCCTGGGCACTGTTCTTGGCGCGGCCAAGCCGCTGCAGCACCGCCGCGGCCACCTCCTGCCTGTTCTCCGCCGGCATCGACTTCATGAGCCGGCGAATCTGCGTGCCGCCGCTGGCGAGGTTGCTCGTGGCTGCTTGAAAAACGTGCTCTGGCGCATCCTTGTTGATGATGTTGGAGATCTGCTCCATGCGCTGATTGGCCAGTCGCGTGAAGGTGTTGGCGCGCGCCCATGCCTGCTCTGCCTGCGGGCCGGCGGCCTTCGCTGCCGTACCCAGGTCCTCGCTCAACGCTGCGTAGACCGGCGCCCATTTGTTTCTTCCGATCGGCGACAGCATGTTCGCCTCGCTCATCGTGCGACCCACAAGGGTGCGCAGTTGCTTGATCGCCTGGTAGGGAAGCGCTCCAGCGTCCAGGTTCACCGGCCCCGGGTTCATCAGGCTGCTGCGAGACCCGGCCGGCGCCGCCTTGGCCAGTGCGGTCTGGAGGTCTGACACGAGCGCCTTTTCCAGAGCGGAAAGCTGACCGTTCACAAACCACTTCGAAATCTCTGGCGCGCCGTCGATGCCTACATTCAGTTCCTTCATCGCCGCCAGTGTGTTGCCCACTGTGGTCGGCGCGTCCGGTGCGACGAAGCGGTCCAGCGTGTTGTACAGGCGCTGCTGGGTTTCGCGCACGTTGTCCCGGAAAATAGCCACGCCGCGGGCGATGGCCTCGCCGGCGTTGGTGGGATTGGCGCCGGGCGCGAGCTGCGCGCTGAGGTCCTGCACACTCTTCTGCAGCGCGGCGGCCTGCTGCTCGGCCTTCCTCACCATGATGCCGTGACTGCCGATGACATTGGTGAGGCCGGTCTCGGCCGTCTGGATGCCGCGTGACTGCGTGGCTTGGCCAAGCGTCGGAACGGCGTCAGGACCAGCCGCAGCCTGGAAGGTGGCGATGTTGTCGGCAACTTGCTGTCGACCAGCTTCGCCACCTCGAAGAATCGCGCGCGGTAGCGCCTGCGCTGCGAACGGCAAGGCGGTGGGCGCCAGCGCCCCGGCCAGGCCAGCCACGGCCTGTGCACCCGCGCCACCGCCCTCCTCACGCACCGTGCCCACCGCCGTGCCTCCCGCAGCACCGCTGACGGTCTGCGTGATCGGTCCGCCCGCAAACATGGTGCCCAAGGCCTTCGTGATCGGTCCCGCCGCCTTTGTCGCGATCTCTCCAACGCCGACGCCCGTGAGAGCACCAGCGGCGCCGGTAGCCGCGTCTTGCACAACCCGCTCGAGCTTGCCCTCGGGTTGGGCCACGCCGGCCTGATCCATCAGATTGCCCGCGGCGTTGGCGATACGCTGAAAGCGGAAGCCCCTCTCCTTCTGGCCGGTGACCAGTTCTGAAGTGGTCGGTGCCCGGGCATCCGTGTAGGCGTCCAGGCCGGCATTCGCCAGGCCAGTAACGGCATCCGAGACCATGCCGGGTAGAGCCAAGGCTCCCTGTACTGCTGCGCGGCCCGTCAGTGCGACCTGGTGGCCGATCTCGCCCAGCAAGGAGCGATCGGGCTTGGTCGGCTCGGCCGCGAGTGTCGGTTCGTCTTCAACGAGAGGTGCCGAGGCCCATGCTGGCTGCGCTGGACCCGCCTGAGCGGCAGGTGAGCTGACCGGTGCAGCGCCGGCGAGAGTTGCGGACGCGACTGGCGCGGTGGCGGGCTCATCCTCGACGAGCGGTGCAGATTCCCAATCAGCCATTACGGTTTCCTCCGCTTGTTGCCGTTCGGATCGAAAAACACGGTCCCAGACGGAAGACGATGAAAGTCAGTGTCAGATGCGATCTGCGCCGGCGCTTGGACTGGTTCCGTGCCGGGCGGCGCAGCCGTTGCCTGCGGCCCGTCCGCCCCGCCCTGTTTGAGCGGGCTCGTTGGGATCTTGTAGCCCGACTCCTTGTAAACGGTCGCCATGTCGTCGTTCATCGCCTGGTAGTTCGCAATGAACTGCCCCAGCTTCTTCTTCGCCGTCGCGGCGTCGTCGGTCACGGCTGGGATGAAAGGCATCAGGCGTGGCGTCTCGGAGGCGGTCACCGCCGCGCCGGCTCGGTCGTGCACAAGCATGCTGCCAATGTTGGCGATGGAAGCGCGTGTGTCGACGCCATTGGGGTCAAGCCGATTCAACAAGCCGTTCGGGGCATATCCCTTAATGCCCGTTGCAGCGGTGTCGCCCTCGAGGCCTCCCGTCGTTTTCCCATTCAGCAACGCCAGCGCGTTCTGAGCAGTGCGAAGGTTGGACTGGTTTGTGACGAAGCCCTGCGCTGCGCTTGATGGCAGAGCCTTGCCGCTCTCTTCCTCGCCCTTGAGGCCGCGCCCTTTCACTGCGGCGAGCGATGCAGCAGCGTTCTTTCGCTCCTCAGGCGTACCCGTGAGCAGCAGCTCCTGAAGCCTGGCCTCTCGAGCCTCGGCCGCAAGTTTGGGCGCGGCCATGATCGCGGCGCGGTCCTCGCGGGCAGTGTCGAGCGCGAGCTTCTTGCCGTCGTTCGAGACTCGCTGGCCCTCCAATCCGAGACGCTGCTGGTCGACCTGCAGCGCTTGTTGCTGCCGCAAATCGGTCATGCGCGCACGCGCGTCGGTGCCGCGCTCGGCGAGTTGTGCGCGCTGGGTGTCGCCAGCCTCCTTGACGGTCAGTTGCGCCATTCGAGCGCGGGCGTCGATCGGCGCCATTGCGGCGGCCACAGCGGCCTCGTTCACCTGGGTGCCGCGGCGTGGCGACCACGAGGTGCGCGCGAGCGCATTGCCCAGGTTCGCCTGTTCATTGAACTGGGCGCGGCGATCGGCCTCGGATGCGGCGTTGTCAATGATGGTCGCGCCAGGCGTGGGGTCGCTCGGATTGCGCCAGGTCTGCTTGTCCTTCTCGAAGGCGATATCTCGGTTGAGCTGAGCTAGACGATCGGCAGCCGAGACGCCGCCGGACACGAACCCGACCGAACCGGCGGGCTGGTATGAGGCGTCCGCGCCGAGCAAGGCTACCTCTGCAGCGGGCGCACTGCGGGCTGCGGTCTCACGGTCATTCGGAGCGGAGACCGATGGTGTCGACGCTGCCGCCGCTGGAGCCGGAGCGGGCACTGGCGCGGCGGCGGCCATAGGGTCAGGTGCCGCCGACTCATAGCGGCCGCGGGGGATCTCTGCGACGTAGGACTGAGGGCCCGACGAAGCTGCAGCGACCTTGGGCGACAGTGATGCCATCTGCACGCCAGCGGCCATATTGCTTCGTGCGTCAGCGGCCATGCCAGCGATAACCTGGGCGGCCGCTTCTGGAGATGCGAACGTCGGCAGGGGTGCCGGGTTTCGCGGGTCCTCGATCTCGCCGCCGTCCGCGTAGCCCTGCACGCCACCCGCGAAGATCTGGGTGTTCGTTGAAGCGAGTTGCGACTGTGCCCGTGGCGCCGGCGCTGGCGCAGGTTGGGTGTTCCGCCCCACTTGACCGAGCGCGGCAAGGATTTTTTCCGCGCCGCTCGGGCGCTGCGGCCTACCGCTCCAGCTGGTTTGCCCGCCCGTCTGCATGCTGTTGGGCGCAGCCGCCGCGCTGGGCGGCGTGGCCATCGGCGCGGGGGCGGGCTTCGGCGCAATGGGCGTCACTGCGGCCGGCGCGCCGAGGGCGGGCGGTGCAGCAGGCGGCGGCGGCGCGCGAAAGGCGTCGACCGTGCTTACGGTACCGCCAGCGGCCTGACCATTGATGGACACATCGCCCGACACGTTGCCGCCCGAGTACGAGTTGCCAACGCGGGTCACAACGCCCGGCTGCGGGTCGATGAAACCACCGTCCGCACGCGCGATGCGCCCCATCTTCTCGCCCGCCTTGTTCGTCGGCGTGTGCGTGGCATCGACCAGCGCTTGGAGGTTCTCTTTGCCCACGGCCGCCGCCGTGTCCGCGGGCAGCATGAATTCGTCCCGCGAGGCCCAGATCGGCACCGAGTCGCTCGTGGGCGTACCTGGACCACGGATCGGGCCGCCGTGCTCCATCGCCCGGGCCTTGGCGTGGCTGGCCGGCATCGTCGACAGGATGAGCGCGGCGCCGGTGCGCGGAAGGCGCGGGCCCTTTGGCTCCGCCGGATGGCGGACCGGGCCGCCGTCGGCAAGGCGCTGCAGTTCAGGGCGCTTGGTGCGCGCGAGTACTGCGGCATTGGGAATTGCGGCCAGCATTTGCGCCGCGGGAGAACGAGTTGCGTTCATAGGTTCCTCGGTTGGTTGAAAAGGTCAGGCTTGGCCGACGGCCGGGCGGGTTGGAGAAAGGGGCTCGACTTCGATGACCTCGGCATCGGCGAGCCCATCGCGGGTGGTCGCACAGAGCTTGGCCAGGGCGCGCAGTGCCGCGCGCTCCAGCCGCTTGGCTTCGGTCAGTCGGTCTGATGCACTCAGCTTGCGATCCAGCGCGCCAGACATGACGGGCATGGCCGCGGCTTGGTACACCTGTTCGGCCAGCCTCTTCTCGGTGCCGAGAGCAAGCCGGCGAGCGCGGGCGGTGCTCCAGCGAAGGGCTGCGGTGGTGATGTCGACGGATGCGCGCATGTCGATCACGTCTCCGACGACGCGCGGCAGGCGCAGAGAATCATGACCAGGGTCATGGGCCTTGCCATCCATGCGCTCAGGTGCGGCGCCACGAAGATCACTGCAGCGAGCAGGTGCATGTCGGACTGCGTCATAGGCGCTCCCTTGCTTGCCGCTCGATGGCCGCTTTGCGATCGAGACGCGCGCGGCGGCAATCGCGGCCCCCGCCCAGTCCAATCAGAGCGCGCAAGAGGTCCAGCCCGGCGGCCAACGCGCCCGTTCGACGGCGTGGCAGCCGACAAGGTTCGATGGTTGAAGGGGGTTCTGACGCCAGCGAAGGGGGGGTTAAAAACCCCCCTCGCCCTTCCCCGAAGGCTTTCGGGAAGCCTTCGGGAAACCCTTCACCCAAGCCTTCGCCGAAGGGGTGCTTGGGTGCTTCAGCCATGGTCGACTCCCAAGTCGAGCTGCGCCGCCGGCGCGGCCATGCGAACACCGGGCACCACCTGATCGCGAACCGCACACGGAGGGCGCGACTCAGCGTTGCGCGGCGTGACCACCACTCGAGACTCTTCGATCTCCGTCTGAAACTCAGCCGACAGGTCTAAGGTCGCGTCGATGTACCAGGCCTCGAGCGTGATGTCGCATTGGTCGAAGCTCTTGTTCTGCCACATCCATTCGTGAACCTGCCTGATGCGCTCGTGCAGGACGCCCAAACGGCGGGCCAGCTTGTCGACCATCCGCAGCGCATCGGCTTCTGTCGCCGACATGTCGCGCACGAGCCCCAACTTCTCAGCCATGAGGCGCAGATGCAGAGGGTGCACCGTTACCACGTCGTCGCCATTGCCGTAGGGGTCCGCTGCCTCGAGCCGCAGGCAGCCGTCCTGCATCAACTCGATCTTCAGGGCCGGCACCTCTTCGGCCCAGCCGATGGTGGTTTCGGTCGTCATGCCGGTACCTCGGTCAAAACAGCTTGGGTACATGGCTTCTCTAGATAGCTGTACCGATTCGGCATAAGGGAAGCCAAGAAAAAGGGCTGAGATAGATACCGTTTCGGCAAAATGAAGTGGTTCAATTTGCTATTTCGGCATCTATGGGGGCTGGGCAATTTGCCGAATCGGTACAAGGCTTCGCGTTTTTGTACGAACCCCGCGGAAAGGCCTGCTCGACCATTTCCATCTCCGGCGCCCAGTCCAGCGGCCACCACGTGCACGCGAACCAGGCACTGCGATTCGGCCTCTGCCCCATGCGCGTCTCGACCACCAGCGACTCGGACGCCAGCAGTTCGGCCTTCGCGCGCTGCAACGTGTGCGGCCCCCGCCATCCGCGCTCCTCGGACATGAACGTCCAGCCCGCGAGCAGCTTGCCGTTGTTGTCGCCCTTGTACTGACTGGCGATGTCCCATAGCAACGCTCGAGCAGATGAGCCGAGGGACTTGTAGACAGCGCTCTCCATCACCGAGACCGGCACAAGGATGAAGCGCCCGGCGTCGCGCCGGTCCTTCTTGTACTTGGAGGCCATGCATCACGCCGCCCCTTCCGGCTCGCCGATGAGCGTGTAGCGCGCCATGCGGGCATGCGAGTAGCCGTCGGCAGCGTAGCCATCGAACAAGTCGGTCGCGATCTCGTAGCCCCACCGGTGGCGAAGGCCGTGAATGCGCGCGCTGACCTGGTAGCAGCCCAAGGCGCGAAGGTCATCCGTAGTCTTGGGCCCGCTGCGAAGTGCGGCGATGATCCGGAGCTGCTGAGCTTCCGTACGCGTGCTCTTCTCGCTAAACTTGAGGCTCGACTGCGTTTTCTTGAGAGCCCCGACGGCTGCAACCGGCGGGGTTTTCTTTTTGGAGGTCATTGCGGGGCACCTCCCGCACGCTTCGCGATGAACGCCTCGACCTCGGAGGCATTCCACACGGTGACGGAGTCACCGAGCTTGAAGGGCTTCGGGAACTTGCCCTCGCGTACCCAGCGCCAGACGGTGGCGGGGCTGACCGGCAGAAGACCAGCCTTGTCTTTGGTGGTCGCAAGGTCTGCGACTCGAATAACACGTTGTGACATTGAACGCCTCGTAAAGATGTGCCGTAGCACGACGAGACGAATCCTGTTGTCGCAACCCCCATAGCGTGCAAACGCAACCCCCTCACAAGGCGACGCCACAGAGTGAAGTAGCTAGCCAACTCGCAAGGGGTTGCGAGTTGTCGATGGAGCGGTCTATTGGCCGAGGCCGCTATGCCAAGTCGATCGGCTCTTCTTTGTAGTTTGGGCGTTTTTCGGACTAGCCAGTACCGCGCGCAAGCGAGCAGGCGTTACGCCATAGTGTTCGGCAGTTCTTGCTTCAAAATCTTTGATTCCTTGGCCCTTGAAGGTGGCTTTCATAGCCCGCGCTTCCTCAATCCGCTCCTTCGTCCAGGCCTTCGGGGTACGAGCGAGCCGCATTCCCTGTCCGGCCGTCGCGCTGCCTTCGGCCATCGCTGCGGTAGCAGTTTTCTCTGACTGACCGGTCGGCAATCCACATGCTGCCCACCAAGCTGCGATATGCGCCGATGGCAATTCTCCTTTCGCCAGCCACCATCCCGCAAAATCGTTGGCCTTGATCAGATAGTCCGTCCAAATATCGACCTGCCTTGTCTCGCCGTGGACAGGGAAATGATCGACATGCTCAAACACCACGCAGCGCAGATCGCCACTCTTGCAAGCGGCGATTGCGGCCTTGTTCAGATAGCTCTGACCAACATGATCAGTGGGGTACTGAAGGGTAGCGAGCCTGTGGGGCTCCAAGGCCTCCGGCCACCCACCCTCGACCTCGCCTTCGGTAAAGTTTCGTCCTACGATTCTGGTGGCTTCAATCCAAGCTCGATCCACGATGCCGGTTCGCCGCGGGGGTACGCTAGATCCCAAACCAGAGGGCCGCAGAAGGTGCTGCACGATAGCTCTACGCCATTGCGCAAACTCGGACGCCGCCAGCTTTTCCGCAGACTTCGCTTCAGCAAGAAGAGTGGCGACAGACTCGCTTGCCCGAGCGCGACGCGCGTTTTTCTCTCGATTGCTAACGCCTGGCTCAAACACTCCCTCTCTTTGATTCGCGAGGCCGTTCTCTTCGTCATATCGCGCTCTGAGCGCCAGCGGTCTCTGCTGCACCTGCTGATCCAACTTTCCAACGCTGGCTTCGGCATCACGCAGGGCTGCGTATGCTGCGCGCAACGCTTCACGAGGCATGGCGGCGTCATCTCCCAAGCTCATCAACATTGATGGGTCTGGACCGTGCCCCCAAGCCCCAGCGTACACGGAAGTCAGCATGACGCCTACGCCCGACACCATAAAGGCAGCTAACTCGGCAGCGGAGCAGGGGATAGGAAGATTTGGCGCTTCGAGGGGATCTGGTGCGTTTGGGAGCCCCTCCAGCTCATTTGCTGGATGCCACAGCGATTCCTTGTCGTGGCTGAAGTTTCGGTAGTCGTCAGAAACCCTCACTCCGGTTTCAACAAACTTCACGGAGTCCTTCATGTGAGGCCCAAAAATCACGTCAATGGTCGATCGCAAATACCGTTTCACATGCACCCCTTCAGAGCGCCCTTCATAGGGAGCCTCAGCAGGCGAGTGAAGGACTCCCGCTCTTCGGCCCGTCGGCCTAGCTGAGGCGAAACACTGGCGCCCGTCGGCGCCGTGGTCAATGGTGCCACGCCCAGTCGAGGCTATGGACAGCGCCGCGGACCCCGTTCGGCGGCGGACCCGACAGCTGCGACGGCCAGCACCGCGCACCGCGGCATACCGCCTCGATGGCCACTGCCCCCACAGCAAACGACTTATCCATGGCCCACTTCGTCGTCGAATGAGGTGGCATCGTGGAAGAGCATCACGTGTGCATCAGACATCGAAATGTTGTCGTCGCAAAGGTAGCTCATGAGGACCGAATTCAGTTCCTTGATTCGACAACCGAGCATGCGAAGTACCGCGGGCGACGGTGCGGCTTCGATGCTGGACGCCATCTGCTGATCCTCAGAGAGCCGGATCAGCATGTCGGCCAATGGGGCGATGTTGTGTGTGCATTCACGCGCCATCCAGGCGGCCCTTTCTCCACCTTCGACGAAACGCGTCCTCGAGGTCACGAGCGCCGGAGTGGCCCCGCCTGTAGACACTGTTGGCTCAACCATGGGCCACCACCTTCCGGGTCGACGCATGACCCGCATCCATGCTGGCGATGAATGCTTCGTTCTCCGCCTGGATCTGTTTCGCCTGGTCAGCGTAGTAGGCATGACAGCCCTGCAACTGGCTCTCAAGCACTGACCGGAAGTTCCAGTGCTGCACGGCTGCAGCAAGGACATCGCACACTGCATCGAGGAAGCCCACCGCAGCGCCCCTCTTGTCGAGCACACCAGGACTCCTGTCGTGCGGCGCGTCGAGAGCACGTACGGCGGCCTCGACGACAAAACGGATGGCTTCGCCCGGGTCTACATCGTCGAACGCCTTTTGCTCGGCCGCCTGCAGAAGCTCCCAAGCAACTTTAACCCCCGTCATGGTGCCCGCAAAGTACTCCTCCTTGGGCACGTCGAATGCATCCAGGTCGGTGAAGAGGTGTGCGTGCGTGATGCAACTCACAGCAGGATAGAGGCGGATGCGCTCAGCCATGATCGACCTCCTTGCCGGCGTCGGCGAAGTTGGGACCGAAATTCCAATGGTCGGCGTCACCGATGGCAATAGCTCCCGAGTGACCATCTGCGATCGCGCCGATGCCGGCGAGGATCACATCCACGGCATCAATGGCAGCTGTGCGCGGCCCTTCATCGATGCCCGCATGCGAAAGGACCTGCCGCGCAGTTTCCGCCCGAAGGGCCACTGTCTGCAGTACAAGGCGCAACTGCGAGACGTTGAGGGATTGTTTGGGATTCGCTCCCCGAGTGGCGTTGCTGGCCAACGCCGTGGGCATGTTTCGGCCCGCTACGGTTGTCGTTTGAGTAGACTTCTGGGTAGCCATGGTGTGCTTTCTCCTTGCTGGGTGCACGTTGTGGTTAGGCCGGTCGGGTGTTCCACCACCTCTCCGGCCGCCTGAATGCCTCAGATTCAAATACCGGGATTTCCGGCATTTGCGCCCTGAGACGCGGCGTCTATCGTCGTTCGCGGTTCGTCGTCATGCGGCGCATTTCGCCGTCCTTGCTCTCAACCACGAAGCCAAGGCGACCATAGAACCGGCGCCGTGCCGGCCCTGCGCAATACAGGCTCATGTGGTTGTCCTTCGCGTACTTGCCCAGCAGATCCCGCATGAAGCGGTGCCCCAGCTTTTGGCCACGCTGTTCGGGGGCTATAAGAAGAACCAGTAGGTGCGGAATCAATGAGGTGCCTCCACCGGCTGTGAGCTGAACGATGGCTAAGCCGAACGGCCTTGTCTCGGCGACTGCCGCGCCCGAAGCCAGGAGCGTGAGAACGTAGTCGGCCGTGAGGTCGGCGCCCAGCTCTGTGGTGTTCGCCTCCACGAAGGCCGCGATGTCCGCGTGCGCCATGGCTTCGAAGTTGGTCATTCCGCTGGATCCTTGGCCCTGTCGATTGCCTTGCTGAGCCAGCCCATGCCGAGCCTGCGCAACTTGGCCCAGCGCTCAGGAGTCAGTCGGACTGACCCGTTTACCTTGCGCTCTTCCTCCGGCAACGGTGGTCGCCCCATCCGGGCCTGCGCTTCTTTTTCCTGTTTCGTCATGAGGTTAGTGTAATGAATAAAGTCTTCCAATGGACAACTTTATGTAATGAAATAAATGCCGCAAACCCTGGCCCGATTGATCTTCGCCAAGCCGCAGGAGACGGCTTAGAAGTGAGGATTTCTCACCTCTATCTGCATGGCTCACTTTTGCCGGGCATCGGGCCAGGAGCCACGCTGGCGACCAATGGGGGATTTCCACCCATTGCCCATGACCAGTTGGACAGTGGCATGCCGGCCAACGCCATCGCGGCAGGCGCTTCACCTCGCAGGTTGAAGGGCGTGATACTGCTGGCCTTAGAACGTGGAGGGTGACATGAGAGAAGTACTCGATGAGATCCGCCGGCTTGAGGGCCGCGCAAATGCGCTGTTGAAGTTGGGCGCCGACGCTGCCGGCAACCTCGCAGACGAAGAAGACGCGAAGGCTGAATACAAATCGCTGAAGGATGGCCTCGCGAGCCGCCTCAAAGAAGTCGAACGTCGGCCGCCGCCTGGCGCAGAGGATTGGGTCGTCGCAACGTTCAAGGCGGCGCTGCGTGCCGCGCACATCGGCATGCGCACTCCCACGAACACAAGCCCCAGGAGCAGTAGCTGGCGCAGTTCCGTCCACGAACTGGCCGACGAGTTGAGCTACTACGCAGCTACCCTTGCAAAAGGGCTGGGCGAATAAGATTTCGGCGAGTACAAACTGCGGGTCGACCTAGTCGCCCGGGTCCCACGCGGCGCAGTCGCAGCGCGGCCGGCTGCCCGGTATACCGTTCTCACCTCAAGTCGCCCTCTTCGGCCGATTCAGCTTTCTCTTGCTCAGGTGCTCGAGCATCCCCTCGACGTTTGGCTGTGTGCGAGGGTCGAACGCGGGCGCGGCACTTGGCCCGATCCGTCCGCTCAGCACCCATTCCGCATGCGAGCGCACCACCAGCGGCTTTCCATTGGGCTTCTCGTTCACGACCATGCCAAAGGCGCGGAGGAACCGCTTTTGCGCGGCGGAGGACTTCAGCGGCGCGCAGATCTCGGCGATCTCGGCATCGGTGAGAAACATGGGTGTTGTCAAAGGCGATCCTCTATCGATCTACAGGCGCCACAGTCGATGCGCCTTCGATCCACCTGTTGTATGCCTCTGGGTTGACGTAAATGTTTCCGTCCGGGCCAATGCGGCACTGCACACCGTCGGTCCAGATCCGCTTGCGGCGCCTGGCGTGTACAGCATTGGGCGTGTCGCCGGTGATTTCGCAGTGCTTCTTCAGTTTGATCCAGCGGTAGCCCGATTCGTTTGCACCGAGAGCTTCCGCTTTCCTGCCTGCGATCTTCTCGGGCGTGTGCAACACCGCATGCTCGGCACGCTTCATCTCCTCAACGGAGCGCAGCAAAGCCGCGGCGAATAGTTCGATCTCGTTGGCTTGGGCTTTGGGCATTCGACAGCTCCTGCGCGCTGAGGGCCTTCAGGTCAAACGCCCCTTCCGGCGTCCACCTCACCCGCGGCGTTGCACTTGGTCCCCACGAGCACTCTCTACGCCGGCCTGAATCCAGGCTCGTTGATCCAGCCCGACCACGGCGGTCAACGGCGCCAGTTCCTTGAGAGTTGCGAGCAACGCGGGAAAGTCGTCGGCGACGAATGTAGCGATGCTCTGGTGCACGCCCATCAGGTCAATGTAGTAGCGAGGTCGATCCCTCTCATCAGTCTCATAGATCGTGATTTCTGCGCCTCCACCAGCGTCGATTTTCGAGCTGCAGACGGTGACCGTGTAGCCCGCTGCGCGGATGCACTCCTCCACTGAGCCGTGGTCGTGCGCCTCGGTCGGGTCCGGCACGGCCTGCAAAACACCTTCGACAAGCTTGAAGCAGTCCATTGAGCATCTCCTCGTGAATGAAATATCGCCGCAACGGCTTGTTCAGGCACCTGCGGGCAGTCGAATGGTGTGGGCTACGGTGTCACCGTCTTGCCCACAAAGACGGGCAGCTCGAGGACGGCCTCCCACACGGGCTGGTGGCCAGGAAGTTCCAACGTCTTTCCCTGCCAGTACAGATGCAGTCTGTGATCAATGCACGCAATGGTCTGATTGAGTGCATAGATAGCCATGTCTCCGCGGTGCACCCTTGCTTGTGGTGCCAATTCGAAGATTGGGTGCTCAGCCTGGGCATACAGCACTTTGAATTTAAGCGCGGCGTCGAGCGTCTCCCACGCAAACACCGACTGGAACCGGGAGGGCTTTTCCGGATAGTAGGCCGCGCGCGTGGCCTCCAATAGAAGCTCGAGCAGTCCGCTATTGTGGTTCGCTCCGGTTGGATCTGGCGGCGGCGGATCGCGATAGTACTGAACGCCATGACGCGAAAAGCCGCCAGGGTACATTCTGTTGATGTGTGCGTGGACCGCATTGTCATCAGGATCTCTCCCTGGCAGGAGGTTCAGGCCTTCGCCTTCGACGTATGCGCCACGCCTGTCAATCGAGTAATACTTTTCCACGTCATTCGCTCCGGGCGCCCACGCGATGAGAAGCGCCAGAGAAATTCAATCGTTGGACTCGTTCAGTTGCTGGTCCACCAGGCCGTTGATGAGTTGCTGCCGATACTCGAAAAGCTTGCGCGCGAACCGAGGAATGTCCTCAATTTGTGCGGACGCAACCGACGGAACGAGCAGCTCGGGTTTGGTCGACAGAATGATCTCGATGTAGTGATCGGCCAACTCCGCTGCAGCTGCGGTTCTCGTTTCTTGCGACATGAATAACCCTCTCAGATCCAAATGATGAAGCCTCGATGGTAGCTGTGGCACCGATCTATCCCTGCTTCGATAGCGGCCCGCACAAGCGGGGTTCTTTGCTGCATCGTCGGCTTGTCCAAGGCTGCCTATGGTTGGGATGCACTGTTAGCCACGGCCCCGACCGGCTGGGATGGCACGAAAGCCTCGGGCTTCTGGAGCTTGCGATGCCTTGTCGATCCCGGCCTCGGACGCTCGGGCACGCCGCCCCCATGATTGGCCGCGCCCTTAGGGCAGGTCCCAACGCAGCACCGTTCCTGGGCTGACGCCAGCAAGCAACGGCAAGAGGCTGTCTTCATGCACAAGGTATCGGCCATCGGTATCGGCCTCGGGCGCGTCCAGCACACGCTGTTCTTCTGGCGTCGCATCGCTAACCAGCGGCACGCGCGGCAACACAATCCACCACCCGTCCCGTCGCTCCTCGCCTTCAGGAAGCGGTCCGCAATAGGAACGCTCGATATTGACCATCGCACCGACGTTCATGGTGTCGTTGGATTCGACTATGGCGGCGACGATTCCGGGCTCAACAGGTATGACCATGACCGCAGTATGCCGCTCGCCTTGCTGGTCAGGAGCGTAGCGCCCTACGGGTTGCCAACGGGTGCCCGCCTCACGACGACGACAAGACAACGACGCTGCCCATTACCGTCCGCGGCCTTTCGCGCGGAGCGCGAAAAAAAATCCAACGGGGGGCTTTTTTGGCCGCGCTTTTGGCCCGCCCGTCCTTTTTTGCCCTTTTTCGCCCTGTTTTGAGCTGAAAAGTCCCGAGGCAAGAATACGGGAAATCACCCGAATACCTCCCCCTACCCCACTGTGCTCGTGGAGCGGAAGAAGTAGGCATCACCACCCTTGCGGGTTCGTCGATGTGCTGGCCGTTGTTCCCCTCCAGCATCCCCCGGCTTCGACGTGCATACCAGCCGACCAGATCGCATGCGGAACTGCCCCGGTGCTTTGCGGCGGCGTCTGATTGAGCGGTTTTCTTCCGAGCGGCCCCACGTGCGGCCCCTGCTGTCGCGCGGAGTGCGGCCCGGAAATGCAAAAGCCCTTGCTGCTGCGTTCCCTTGTACCGACCAAGGCGCCCCGAAGGGCAAGGAAACGCATGAGCAAGGGCTCTTTGAAAATGTGGTGCCCGTCGACTGGTCGGTACGCTGGCAATACTGATCATACATACAGCCTTCATGGATGTACAGTAGTCTCCTTTATCGATGAGGCACAAGCAGGCCGACTGACACAACAGTCCAGTCGCCTGAGGCGGGCCGCCTCGTGGCCCAGCGCGTGGTGCGTGCAGCAACTCAGGCTGCTCCCGAAGAGAGTGCGGGTAACCGAGGGCTACTTGAAAAGCGCGATCAGCGCGATCACCGCACCGGCTCCGGAGACGCCAAGTGCAATCCAGGCGATGCGGGTCGCCTCCCGCGAAGACTTCGCCTGCACCTCCACGGCCAGCACTTCTCGCCTGCGAAGGTCGCGGTCTTCCTGTTCACGCTGGGCCAGCCGCTCCGTTGCAACGCGGGCGTCATCCTTGGCTATCCATGCCTCCGCGAACGCCCTGCTGTTCCCTCCGAACATGTCGCCCATCGCAAGTTGCACGCCGAGCATCGCTTTTCCATTCCCACTTGCGTCTTGGCGCACATACGCCTCGACATCCTCAAGTGAAGTGAACATGTCCGGCATTTCCAACCTCCATCGTTTGGATGGCGGAAGTATCGCCTCGCTCAGTCCTCGAAGTCGTACCGCTCCTGCAGCGATCGAATGATTCAAGCGAGGCCGCAGCAGTGCATGCTGCGGTCGCTCATGCCCCTGGCACCCAGTTCGAACAGCCTCCTTGGCCGGAATGCCAATGACGCCGCCGAGGCGCACGCGAGGCAAACAAGAGTCCGCCGAGCGTCACATGCGCTCGCCTCGAGGTCGTTTGCGCACAACGACTCTTTCCGATTGATGGGTACTTTGGCTCTCACTTTCCCAGAGAAGCTGCGCGCGCCGCTGAACTGTCGTTGTTCTGATGTGGCCTCTCGGCTAATCTGAAACAACTTGTACGGATCGCACTGCGTGTCGGTGCGCCTCACCTGAGGGGGTGATTGACCGTGCAAAAACTGATCGCTGCGGCTTGGCAAGAACAGCCCTGCAGTGCTCAGTCACGCAAACGAAAAAGCATGGGGGAGATGCAATGAGAAAACTTCGAGCGGATGCGCAGAGCATCCTGCGCAGTGGGATGAGTTACGTAGAACAGACTTTCCAGCTACGCATCTTCAGGCCCTTGCTTGCTCGGGGCTGCGAGGCACCTGCGGCAGTTTCAGCCTCTTCAAAGGGCTCGCGTCGAGCCCTTCGTAAAGATCAATCGCATGAACCTGCTCTTCATCATCGCAATCTTGCGGGCGGCATGGCCCATGTTTTTCGCATAGTTCTCGCTATCGTGTTGCTCACCCCGGTGGCATCCCATGCGTTGATTCCAGCCACGCCGGGTTATTCGACGGGAAGTGCTGGCACTGATGGGATGTGGCCACACCCAGCGTATGGTGTTTTCCCGTCAGCGATGGCTGCATGTCAGAAATTCGCCGAGCGAGTTGCAACGGACATCTTTGTCAATCAGGGGGCGACAGGTACTGCTGTATCAGCGATTCCGTACCCTGAGGCCGACAAGGGGTGCACGTACACCATCGTGCGAGCGGATGACCCGCAGACATATACCTTTACCGGGCGTGTGTACCGGGAGGAGTCTTTATGCCCTTCGAACAGCACGTTAGTTACGAACACCAGTCAATGCAGGTGCCGCGATCATTTTCAGGAGGATGCAGCTAGAACGATGTGCGTTCCAGCCGTACCCCAGCCAGCGATGTGCATGGTGGGTGTATCGCAGGGAAACCCCATTTCACCTGCCACCGCCGAAAAATACCGGTTCGAAATGGACTGGTCCGACTCCGGGCTCGGCGCCTTGTCTTTCACGCGCACCTATCGCAGCAACTGGGCAAGCGACTCAAGTCGGGCTAGCAACCCATTCGGCCAAGTCTGGTCACACAACTTCAGCACCAAGCTCGTCGCCACGCCCGCCGCGGCTCCCTCGGGCGTAGCCATCACTACCACTGAAGGGTATGTGCGAACCTTCGGCAAGTCCGAAGGTGCCAACACTTGGAGCGCCAGCAACAGTGCCGACACCCTGACGCAACTCCCCTCCGGCGCTTGGACCTACCACCGTGCCGATGACGACGCCACGCTCAGCTTCGACAGCTCTGGCAAGCTGCAGACCGAAGTGGGTCGCAGCGGCTGGATCGTGGCGTACACCTACAACGGTGCGGGCCAACTGGCCGCCGTCACGAGCGGTTTCGGACGCACCCTCACGCTCGCGTACAACGGCGCAGGCCAACTGACTACTGTCACGACCCCGGATGGGCGTTTCATTGCATACACCTATGACGGCGCAGGTCGTCTGGTCTCGGTCCTGTACCCCGACGGCAAGGGCCGTAACTTCGTCTACGAGAACGCCTCGTTTCCTCAGGCGCTGACGGGCATCTTCGATGAAGCCGGCGTTCGCTGGGGAACGTTCGCCTACGACAGCCAGGGGCGTGCGATCAGCACCCAGCTCGCGGGCGCCGTGGACAACTATCAGGTCAGCTATCTGTCGTCGAGCTCTGCCACGGTGGTCGATCCACTGGGTACGAGCCGTAACTACAGCTACGGCACCACTCTTGGCAAGCTTGCCGTCACTGGAGGCTCGCTGCCGTCGGGCGAAGGCAAGAGCGACGCATCCAGCCGCGTGCAAGACGCCAACGGCCTCATCACCAGCGAAACCGACTTCAAAGGCGTAGTCACTACCACCAGCTGGGACACTACCCGGCGCCTGCCCACCACCGTCGTCCACGCCGCCGGCACCCCCGATGCCCGCACCACCACGACCCAGTGGCATTCCACCTTCTCGCTCCCGGAACTGGTCACCGAACCCGGTCGCACCACCGCCTACATCTACGACACCGTCGGCAACACGCTTTCAAAGACCGTCACCGACACCGCCACGAACAAGGCGCAGTTTTGGCAGTGGACCTACAACGCCCAGCAGTTGGCAGTCACAGCCACGGAGCCAAACGGTGCGGTGACAAGCTACACCTACGACCCCCGAGGCAACACCCTCACATCGACCAACGCGCTGGGCCACGTCACCACTTACGCCTACGACAACGCCAACCGCGTAGCCAGAACCACCGCCCCCAACGGCCTCGTCACCACCTACACCTACGACCTGCGCGACCGCCTGCTGACCCAGACCGTCGGCGCGGGACTTGCTGACGCGCAGACCACTACGCTGACCTACAAACCCTTCGGCACTGTCGAATCGGTGGCGCTGCCCAGCGGCCTCGTGCTCACCTACACCTACGACGCCGCCCATCGCCTCACGGGCTGGAGCAACAACCGCGGCGAGAGCGGCAGCTACACACTCGACGGCATGGGCAACCGCACCGCCGAGCAGATCAAGGACAGCGCGGGCAATGTGGCCTGGAGCGTGGCGCGCACGGTCAACAACATCAATCGCCTCAGCGCCAGGACCGAAGGCCCGAACCAGACCAGCTCCTTCGGCTACGACGCGAATGGCGAATTGAGCATCACGACGAACGGTCTCAACCAGAGCACGCAGTACGGCCTCGACAGCCTGCGTCGCGTCAAGGCGGTGACTGACGCTGCCAACGCCACGGCCACACTCAAGTACAACGCCCTCGACGTCGTCACCGAAGCCAAGGACTTCAAAGGCGTAGTCACCGGCTACACCCGCGACGCCCAGGGCAACGCCACGGCCGAGACCAGTGCCGACACCGGCGGCGCCAGTACCCAGTACGACAACCTTGGCCTACCCAGCCAGATCACCGATGCCATGGGGCAGGCCACCGCCATCGCGCGCGACCTGCTCGGCCGGCCGACCAGCCTCGTCTTCGCCGATGGCAAAACGACCACGCTGCGCTACGACCTCACGGCCACCAGCAAGGGCTACCTCTCGGAAGTCATCGACCGCAGCGGCACCACCGAGTACACCCGCGACGCCTTCGGGCGCGTCACGCGCAAGAAGCAGACGCTCGCAAACGGCGGTGTGCAGCAGGTGAGCTACGGCTACAACGCCAACGGCACGCTGGCCAGCATCGGCTACCCCAACGGCGCCACGCTCACCCACCAGTACGACGCCACCGGCCGCCTCGCAGGTCTGAACTGGAACGGCAGCCCGCTCGTCACCGGCATTGCGTGGAACCCGCTCGGCCAGCCCACCGCGTGGCAGTGGGCCTTTGCCGCCGCACCGCCCGCGTCCGTGGCCGCCAGCCGCGTGTACGACACCGCGGGCCGGCTCACCGGCACCGAGTTCAGCAGCTACGTGTACGACGCCGCAGGCCGCATCACCAGCCTCACGCAGAACCTGTACGGCCCCGGCGACACTGACCCGACACACACCACCGTCGCGAACGGCAATGTCACCTGGGCCGTCGGCTACAGCCCGGTCGGCCGCATCACCGGCTTCGATGCCACGGGCAACACCGCCAGCTTCGGCTACGACGCCAACGGCAACCGCGCGAGCAGCACGCGCGTGCTCGGCGGCCAGAGTACCCAGCGCACCTACACCGTGGGCGCCACAAGCAACCGTCTGACGGGCTTTGCGCAAACCATCAACGGCGCGAGCAACACCAGCGTCACCTACGGCTACAACGCAAACGGCGACCTCGTGACCGACGGCCTGCGCAGCTACGCCTACGACGCCGAGGGTCGGTTGGCCGCCGCCACCACCGGCGCCACCGACATCAGCCCGACCACGCGCTACGCGCACAACGCGCTGGGCCAGCGCGTGTTCAAGACCGAGCCGCTGTACCCACCGAGCCAGGGCGATGAGGCCGACCCGGGCTTCATGCAAAGCCTGATCGCCTTCTTCACCCGGCTGTGGAGCCCAAGCACCACGCAGGCCGAGCAGTTGGGCTATGCGTATGTCTACGACGAGCAGGGCACGCTGCTCGCCGAGATGGGCAGCGGCGGCACGAACAGCGCGGGCCAGGCGCAGTACATCTACCTGCCCACGGCCAACGGGCCGATGCCGATTGCGGCGGTGATCGACGGCGCCACGTATGCGGTGCACAGCGATCACCTGAACACGCCGCGCAGGCTCACGAACGCGGACGGGCAAGCGGTCTGGCAGTGGAGCTACAGCGCGTTCGGGGAAGACAAGCCGACGACGGCGAGGAATCGGTTCGCGGACTTGGATGTGACGCCGAATCTGGGCACCACGGGCATGTCAGAGGTGAAGTTCAATCTCCGGTATCCGGGGCAGTATGCGGATGAGGAGTCGGGGTTGTTTTACAACGGGTACAGAACCTATGTCCCGACAATCGGTCGCTACACCCAGGGCGATCCTATCGGGCTTGACGGAGGATGGAATCGATTTGGATATGTGGGTGCCAATCCATTGAGCTATGTGGACCCGCTGGGATTACAAGTTGCGCCTACCCCGTGGGGGCCTATGCCTCTTCCTCCTTTGGCTGGAAGTGGTTCGGGTACATCCAGCCTGCCAGAAATATCACCGCCGCGACCTCGACAGATTTCGCCTCTGGACTTCACCGTACCAGGGCTGATTCGCGACCTGTGCAAGGGAATCGGTGATCGGATGTTCTCAACTCCACCACTTCCTACGGGCATAGTGGGTGACCAGAGCGACCCGAGAGCGGGCATAGGCAGGGGCGGGAAAAAACATACGAGTGGCCCACTGACCCCGGCAAATGGAGGGACTGGCGACTTCGGCAAGGATCTGGATAGATTGACAGGTGGCACCCGCCCTTGGCAACCTGGCGACAGCGCCCCACCAGGAAGTCTTGTTGGCCCGAATGGTATTTTTGGGCGCCCTAACAACAGCTCCGGCGGTTCGAGCATCGACATCCCAGGCAATGGAAGCAAACCTCATGAAACCCTACATTACTGACGCTTTTCAAGGCGGGAAATTCGTTCTTCCCTTCCAGGTGGAAGGACTTCCGGCGGATCAACTCGGTGCTCCATTTAATGCGGCCCGTGTCTTGGCCTACGGGCTGCCGAAATCGCAAACACTCCAAGCTGCGTGGCTTTTCCGGCTGATGCTGGATACCGGCTGGATTTTGGATTTCTCCTCGGCTTGCACTGGCGTGGGCGGATGGCAGGAGATCGGCAGCCTCAATCTCGGGTTCACGCAAGAGGCATCGGATGCCGATGCAATCGAGTGGGTCATAACTTCGCTCGAAGACTTTCAAGTGCTCTCGGTTGAACGTTTGGTCTTCGAGGACGCTGAGGTCTATGCGGAGAGCGGAATCGTAGTGACGGATTCAATGCATCGAGAAATCGTCGTAGCAGCAGGTACGGCTCCTGGCTCAGTGTCGATAGCGTTGCCGTCTTCAACGGGTTCGCTTCAGTCGGAGTTTGAGATTGAACAGCTACAACGGCGGCCGCTGTAGCGAGCAATACATTCAAGTCCTATGCGACGCCCTAGAAAGAGCAGGAGGTGCTCCGAATGTTCGACTCGATCAATGACTTGCCCATCTCCGGAGAAGCTGTTGCCGCAGGACTAATCGCCAAGTTTGGGCGAGATGAGCGCTGGCTACTGGCCGACATTGAAACTCTCGCTGACAGCAAGGCCGGAGAACAAGCCACTGTGCTTGGTGATCTTTGGCGCGGCGTACAGCATTCGCCCATAACTCTCACGACGGCAGACTTGTGCTCGGCGCTGGTTTTGGCCAGCCAGGTGGTAAGCCTTGATATGCAACTGGAGTCAGACGCTGCGATCGAGCTTCTGATTGAAGATGGATCGCGGGTAATCACATGCGAAACAGGCCAGTCAAGCCGTGAGTTTGCTGGCCCAACCTCCCCGCTGGGCCTTGTTCATGACCGCCCGAACAGCTTCCGAACAATCGACGGTCCGAGTAGTCACGTCAAGAACGGATGGCGTTCGACCAGTTTCTTGATACTGGCATCTCGGTTCGCCGGGAGGGATTTAAGCGGGGAGGCTTGGCATGTGCGCCGGGGCGATTGCAAGGACAGTTCCATGACACCCTCTTCAATTTCGCAGCTTGACGCTGAATCGTTCGACTTCAATGTCGCTCATGTGGCGACTATTCCATCGGATCTCTCGAATCTGGCCAAGAAGCTCGACGTCACCGTTCAACATGAAGTCGATGACCTTCAAGAGTACGACGTTGCATATTTGAAGTTGGATGACGGGTTTCGCTTCTACCTTTGCAAGTACAAGAGCCGTCCCGAGAACACAGTGGATTTGTTCTTTTGCTCGCAGCTAGATGACTGGCGGCATCGGCTGGAGCAGGTGTCGGCTGCCCTTGGCATCACTTCATCCAAGCTTCTCTGGAAAAATCCCGAGTACCTGAAGACCCCGTGAAGAGGCTCGGCGCCTCGCAGTATGGCGACTGCCTCTTTTTCGCAACAACCCGGGACACTTCGAGATTTGTCGGCACTTTTGTCGGCACCTCACCGTACCGGATTGAAAATATCCAGCATCCATGCGGTCTTCAGCCCGATCTGTGATTCCGGCCCCGGCACCACGAGACGGCACCGTCTCACCCCCACATCAAGAAACCCGCTCGCTTCACTGGCGCAGCGGGTTTTTCTTTGCTTCGGAGCTTTTCAGGCCGGGTAAAGCCCCGCCCTAGCGAAGCGCGTCGGCCAGCTTCACCTGGAGCGACAAGGCGGCCTGGTGCAGCAGTTCGAACTCGTCGTCCGGCAGCGGCACGGCCGTGAAGTTGAAGTGGCACAAGGTGCCGGCGACCGCGCCCGAGGGGTTCAAGAGCGGAACACCGTGGTAGCTGATGGTGTAGTCCCGCCCGGGATGCGTGGCAAAGCGCTCGTCCACGCTCGAGTCGTCGGTGCGGAACCACCCGTCGCGCAGGACAAAGGGACAGATGCTCGCCTCGAAGGGCACGACGGCGATGCTCTCGGGGATCAGCTCGCCTTGCTTGTCGTGCAGGTAGAGGCTCGTGACCAGGTCGGCGCGAATCCTGTAGATCCCGGTGTACCGATGCGGCACGCGCGCGTTCAGGTAGGCGAGGACAGCCTGTGCGCCTTGATCGGCAAGCAACGCTTCAATCGTTTGGGGCATTCGTTTCGTCCGCTTCGCTTCGATCGGTTCGATCTGGAACCTGTCCTGCCATGGTACGCCCGGCCCCTGGGCATCCGCTTCGGTGTCAGCCCGCTTGCGCGGTCTTCAACGCCGCCACCGCACGAATCTCCACCCGCAGCGCCGGCCGCGCCAGCGCCGCCACGCCGAGGATCGTCCAGGCCGGGAAATCCTCGGTGATGTAGCGGTCCTTCACCTCGCGAAAGCCCGCCAGTTCGTGCTCGACGTCGACGTGGTAGCTCACGATCTCCACGAGGTCGGCGAAGCCGAGCCCCGCGCTCTCGAGCACCACGCCCAGCCGCCGGAAGGCCCAGTCGGCCTGCTCCGCGGCGCTCTCGGGCACGCTGCCGTCGGCACGCAGGCCGACCTGCCCCGCCACGAACAGCAGGCCGCCGGCCTTGACGCCGGGCGCGTACTTGAAGGTGTCGAAGACGGCGGTCGAGCCGAAGGTCGGATGGCCGTCGGGGATGCGCACGCTCTGTTTGCTCACAAGTGCGTCCCTTCAGGCTTCTGCAGGCTGCAGGCCGGTGTGCACCGTCGGATGCGCGAGCCGCACGCGCAGCTCGCGCTTGAGCCGCGTGTTGTCGAGGCGGCGCGATTCGCCCATGAAGCTCAGCAGTTGCAGCGGCAATTGCCGCTGCGCCTCATCGCGCGCCACGCGCGGCGGGCGGGGCATGCCGTAGAGGTCGGCGGCCAGGTCGAAGTAGTCGCCCATGCGCAGCTCGGTGTCGTCGGACGCGTGCACCACGCGCTGGGGCTTGCCGCGGAACAGCGCCGCCACGCAGGCGCGCGCGAGGTCGTCGGCGTGGATGTGGCTGGTGTAGACGTCGTCCTCGCGGCGCAGCACGGGCGTGCCGCGTTCCAGGCGGCCGCGCGGCGTGCCGTTCTCGCGGTCGGGCGCGTAGATGCCCGGGATGCGCAGGATGCTGGTGCGCACGCCGGTGCTGCGGCCGAACCAGCGCACGGCACGCTCGGCATCGACGCGCCGGTGGGAGCGCGGGGTGTCGGGGCGCACGCCGCGCGTTTCGCTCACGCGCGCGCCGCCGCAGTCGCCGTACACGCCGCTGGTGGAGCCGTAGACCAGCGCCGAGGGCAGCGAGCGCAGCCGCAGCGCCTGCGCCAGCGACACGGTGCGCTGATCGCGCCACCAGGCCGCGCCGCCTTCGCGCGCGGGCGGCGCCAGGTGCACCACGCGGGTGGCGATGCCCGCCAGGCGGCGCAGGGTGGCGCGGTCGTCCAGGTTGCCCACCAGCGGCCGGATGCCGGCCGCACGCAGCGCCGCGACGCGGTCGGCCGAGGACGTGAGCGCGACCAGCTGCATGCGTCCGCGCAGGTTGCGCGCCACGCGCTGGCCGACGTCGCCGCAGCCGACGATCAGCAGGCGCTCGCGCCGGAACCGGGCCGGCAGTGCGCCGGAGGGACTATTGATTGAAGGCAAAATCCGGGTTTCCTGTCTCAATTCAGTTGTCCCGGCCGCACACAGCCGGGAAAGTTCACCCCCGAAGAATACCGATGACTGCTACAGCGCCGCACGAAGCGGGCTTTTCCATCACCGTCGAACCCAGCGGGCGCCACTTCGTGGTCCAGGGCGACGAAACCATCCTCGCGGCGGGCATCCGCCAGGGCATCGGCCTCCCCTACGGCTGCAAGGACGGCGCCTGCGGTTCCTGCAAGTGCAAGAAGCTGTCAGGCGAGGTCACCCTTGGCCCGCACCAGAGCAAGGCGCTGAGCGCCGAGGAGCAGCTGGCCGGCTACGTGCTGACCTGCTGCGCCCATCCGACGAGCGACGTGGTGCTGGAGTCGCGCCAGGTCACCGAGGCCGGCGCGCTGCCGATCCGCAAGATGCCGGTGCGCGTGATGGCGCTCACGCGCCAGTCGCACGACGTGATGATGCTGCGCCTGCAACTGCCGGCCGGCGAGCCGCTGCAGTTCTATGCGGGCCAGTACGTGGAGTTCATCCTGCGCGACGGCGCGCGCCGCAGCTACTCGATGGCCAACGCGCCGCACACGGTGGCCGTGCCGGGCACGGGCCTGGAGCTGCACCTGCGACACCTGCCGGGCGGCAAGTTCACCGACCACGTCTTCGGTGCGATGAAGGAAAAAGAGATTCTGCGCATCGAAGGCCCGTTCGGGAGCTTCTTCCTGCGCGAGGACTCCGACAAGCCGATGATCCTGCTGGCCTCGGGCACGGGCTTCGCACCGATCAAGGCGCTGCTCGAGCACATGAAGTTCAAGGGCATCGAGCGGCCCGCCGCGATCTACTGGGGCGGGCGCCGCCCCGAAGACCTCTACATGGACGCCTGGCTGCGCGAGCAGCTGGCCGCGATGCCGAACCTGCGCTACGTGCCCGTGGTGTCGAACGCCACGCCCGAAGACAACTGGACCGGCCGCACGGGCTTCGTCCACCAGGCGGTGCTGGAAGACTTCACGGACCTGTCGGGCCACCAGGTGTATGCCTGCGGCGCGCCGATCGTGGTCGACTCGGCCAAGCGCGACTACGTGGCGCTCGCGGGCCTGCCCGAAGAAGAATTCTTCGCCGACGCCTTCACCACCGAAGCCGACAAGGCCCTGCCCTGAGCCTTCGCGTTCCCCTTTCCTTTCCGCAGAACAACATGAAGACGAGACACTTCCTCCTGACCCTGATCGCCAGCGCCGCCGTGCTCACCGCCGGCCACGCCGCAGCCCAGCAGCACCGCCCGATCCGCCTCGTCGTGCCCTACGCGGCCGGCGGCCCGATCGACAACACGGCGCGCATCCTGGCCGAGCAGGTGAAGGACACGCTGGGCGGCCCGGTCATCATCGACAACAAGCCCGGCGCGGGCGGCAACATCGGCGCCGACTTCGTCGCCAAGGCGCCGGCGGACGGCCTCACGATCGGCATCGCGGCCACGGCCACGAACGCGGTGAATCCGTGGCTGTACAGCAAGATGCCGTTCAACGCCGCGACCGACTTCGCGCCGATCACGCAGATGGTGCGCGTGCCCAACGTGCTGGTGATGAACGCCGACACGGCCAACCGCCTGAACATCCGCACGCTGGCCGACCTGATCCGCTACGCCAAGGCCAACCCGGCCAAGCTCAACTACGCCAGCGGCGGCAACGGCAGCGCCGGCCACCTGGCGGGCGAGCTGTTCAAGAAGGAAGCGGGCATCTTCGCGGTGCACATCCCGTACAACGGCGGCAACCCGGCGCAGCTCGCGCTGCTTTCGGGCCAGGTCGACTTCAACTTCGACAACCTCGCCACGGCCGCGCCGAACATCCGCTCGGGCAAGCTGAAGGCGATCGCGGTCACGACGCTCAAGCGCAGCAGCGCCCTGCCCGACGTGCCGCCCGTGGCCGACACGCTCAAGGGCTTCTCGATCGACACCTGGTGGGGCTTGGTCGCGCCGGCCGGCACGCCGCCCGAGGTGGTCGCGAAACTGAATCAGGCCTTCGTCGCCGCGCTGAACGCACCAGAAACGAAGACCCGCTTCGCCTCGATGCTGGCCGAGCCCGTCGGCAACTCGTCCGAGCAGTTCGGCAGCTTCATGAAGAGCGAACTCGCCAAGTACGAGAAGGTGGTCA